>Ga0180216_1004697_pt1 | contig 10261 bp, 8 predicted proteins | sample eDN3rd37CBELigMG_FD_128879 | JGI IMG/M metagenome (GOLD analysis project Ga0180216, IMG submission 128879) | Enriched Miracle-Growth compost microbial communities from Emeryville, California, USA - eDNA 3rd pass 37_C BE-Lig MG (version 2)... ...
CAAGATCTATTCCGGCAGCAATATCGACTACGCCACCGCGCGCGACGGCAGCCGCTATACCGATCTCGGCAACGCGTTTCTCTTTCGCAAGCAGACGGTGAACGGCTGCACCTGCAACGGCCGCGATGCCTACGGGCTTGCGCACATCAAGGCCACGGAAGACCCGACGCTGAAGCAGGGCGACATCGTCGTGAACCGCACGGGGCTGGTGGCCTATACCGGCGGCAAGAGCAAGTCGGCCGACTTCACGCCCGTGCAATCCTACAGCGGCTTCTCCAAGAGCTATCGTGAGATGCTCGCGAGCCTCAAACTGATGCAGCCCAATCCCGGCGTGCCGGCGGACGTCGTCTCGTCGATCCCCTCGGCAAACGAAGGCCGCAGCGCGCAACTCGGACGCTGACCGTCAGCCGGGCGAACGCATCGCCGAGCCCACCCGCTCCAGCTCCTGCGTGTAGCAGAACAGCGAAAACTGGATCGCCAGCATCGCGAGCAAGCGGCTGACCACTTCCAACGGATCGATCGCATCGCTCAGATCCGGAAGATGCCGGTAGACGACGAGCGCGAACAGCGCGCCGCCGAAGATGAAGGCGAGGCGCCCCGAGAACACGGCGAGATGGCTCAAGAACAGCCCATGCTTGCCGATCACGATCGGCACGCATTGCAGCCGGTACCAATAGGCCCCGTGAAAGGCCACCAGCGACAGGATGATGAGAACCGGCGAGCCGGGCATCACCTGCAGCTTCTGGCCGGGCGCCGCCAGGATGGTCCGGTAGATCGGCGTCGCCGCCCACAGCAGCAGCAACACCGCAAGGGTCTGCACCGCCAGAAGGAGCCAGAATTGCGCACGTCTCGTGACTGGAAAGGCGTCGTAGGGGGAATCGAGGCGGGTCATGCTGCGCGCGGAAATGGACACGAGGCGACATTGTATCAGGGCACTGCCGCGCGCCTACCACATGCGGCATGGGGTCACGGACATTTTTTGTCCAAGAATGGCGGCCAGGAATAGGTTTTAACGCTTTCCGGCGATCAATCTTGACCCCGCCCTGCCCTCGGGCAGATTCACCCGAACCCTTTAAAGTGGACCTCTATCGATGCGCAGGACGGCCCGGACGGCACTGAGAATCGTGAGCCTTTCCCTCGGCGTGATGCTGGCGGGGCAGGCCCTGGCCGTCACGTGCCAGACCAGTATCAGCTTCGAGCGCTGGCTCGAGGACTTCAAGAAAGAGGCACTGGCCAGCGGCATCAAGCCTCAGGTGCTCGCGGCCGCATCGCCCTACATGAAATTCGAGCAGCGCATCGTCAATCGCGACCGCGCGCAGGGCGTCTTCAACCAATCCTTCCTCAAGTTCTCCGACCGGCTGATCCCCGCGACGCGCCTGCAGCGCGGCCAGGCGCAGATCAGTTCGCACGCATCGCTGTTTGCCAAAGTGGAGAAGGAGTTCGGCGTGCCGGCGCCGATCCTCACGGCGTTCTGGGGCCTCGAAAGCGACTTCGGCAGCAACACCGGCAACAGCAATATCTTCGGCGCCTTGGCGACGCTGGCTTACGACTGCCGCCGGCCCGATTATTTCCGCCCGCAGCTCATGGACGCGCTGCGCATCGTGCAGCGCGGCGACCTCACCGTCGACGAGATGATGGGCGGCGACTGGGCGGGCGAGCTCGGCGCGATGCAGTTCACCGCGTCCGACTATTACAAGAACGCGCTCGATTACGACGGCGACGGCAAGCGCAATCTGGTCAAGAGCACGCCCGACACCGTTGCGTCCGCCGCCAACTTCCTGAAGAACCTCGGCTGGAAGCGCGGCGAGCCCTGGCTGCAGGAAGTGCGCCTGACGAAGGACCTGCCCTGGGACCAGGCCGATCTCACGATCCAGCTGCCCATTTCGCAGTGGAAGGCCTGGGGCGTGAAGCCGGCCTACGGCACGCTGCCGAACGATGCCGCCAAGGCGGCGCTCTTGTTGCCGATGGGCCGTAAAGGCCCCGCCTTCCTCGCCTACGAAAACTTCCAGGTGCTGCAGGGCTGGAACAACTCGATGGTCTACGTGACCACCGTCGCCTATTTCGCGACGCGGCTTGCCGGCGCGCCGCCGGTGCATCGCGGCGATCCGGACATCGAGGTCATGCAGCCGAACGAAGTGACCGAGCTGCAGCGCATCCTGCTCCGCATGGGCGAAGACATCGGCGAGGCCGACGGCAAGGTCGGCGCCAAGACGCGTGCCGCCATCAAGCGCGCGCAGATGAAGGTCGGCCTGCCGGCGGATTCCTATCCCTCGACCGAGCTGCTGCAGCGCCTGCGCGCGCAAGCCAGCCGCTAGCGCCGCTCACGCGCACAACAAAAAAGGCGGCCCGCGAGGGCCGCCTTTTTCATGTCTCGATGAAGGGCGCTTATTCGGCCGCGATGCGCACTTCCGGCGCCGCCGCCTTGACGTCGGCCGAATAGGGCAGATGCCCACTCGCCTCGATTGCATTCTTCGCTTTTTACTCTCATGATGAGAACAGGGGGAGCAAATGCCCGCAGAACCTGGCTCACAACACATTTCACAGCGAGTCCCTTGGTTTGGGGCGCGTAAGATGGCGCGAGAACTTCTGTCCGAAGTCGAGAACCTGCGCAAAGAACGGGACGAAACACGCCTCCAGCTGGACCGAATCGCAGGGATGGCACGTCAGCTCACCTTAGAAGTCTCGCAGTTTCGATCAGAGCAGAAGCGACTTCAAGAACTCCAGTCCTACTCCGTCTTTCAACTGGAGGAGCGCCGTTCCCAACTTGAGGCAGAAATAGTTGCGCAGCAGAATCGATTGTCGCGCGAACGCTCTGAAGCTGAGATTGCGTTGGATGCGGTCAATAAAGAGCTTCGACGAGCGCGTCTTGAGATAGCCCAAACCGAGGAAGCAGCGCTGCTTCAGGAGGTAGGCGTCTATCAATACAGGCACCCTCTCAGCGATGCCGTCGCCTATTCGAACGCACTCAAAAGCATCGAACAGAGCATCAAAGCGATGACACTCAAGGACGGCGGAGCCGTATTGGCGGCCTCAGAGTGGACAGTTAACGGCTCAGTGAAAGAAGGACGGGCTATGACGCGGGAGCATTCAAAATTAATGCTCCGCGCCTTCAATGCAGAAGCTGAGTCACTCGTTCGATGGTTAAAGCCATACAAACTTGAGGCTGCGCTAGATCGCCTGAAGAAGTCCGCCGAAACCATCGAACGTCTCGGAAAAACGATGAGGATACGGATATCCGACGCCTATTTTGGCCTGAGAGCCAAGGAGCTCGAATTGACGGCCGATTTTCTTCAGAAGCAGGCAGAGCAAAGGGAGCTTGAGCGACAAGAAAGAGAAAGGCTACGTGAAGAACATAAGGCTCAACGAGAGATAGAGGCAGAGCGATCGAGACTCGCTAAAGAGCGCCAGCACCACGCCAACGCCCTACAAGCATTGACCGAGAAGGGAGATGAGAAAGCCGCGGCCCGGTTACGAGAGCAACTAGAAGAAGTCGATAAAGCAATTGCAGATATGGACTACAGAGCCGCGAACGTTCGCGCGGGATATGTATACCTTATTTCAAATATTGGCTCATTCGGCGAAAAGATGGTCAAGCTCGGCCTCACAAGACGTCTCAACCCCATGGACCGGATACGCGAGCTGAGCGATGCGTCCGTTCCCTTTAACTTTGATATTCACGCGTTATTTTTCTCCAAGGATGCGGTGGGAATTGAAACAGCAATGCACCAGCGCCTCTCTCACGTGCGCGTTAACTTGGTGAACAGGAGAAGAGAGTTCTTTCGTGCAACTCCGGCGGAAGTAAAAGCTCACTTGAGTGAGCTCGCTGGAGAGCTGTTGGAATTTCAGGAGGAGGCCGAAGCCCTCGAATACAGGCAAACTATACGCATGCGCCCTCAAGAGACTGAAGGCCAAGCTTCCGCAGCATAATATATAAACAAACAAAAAAGGCGGCCCGCGAGGGCCGCCTTTTTCATGTCTCGATGAAGCGCGCTTATTCGGCCGCGATGCGCACTTCCGGCGCCGCCGCCTTGACGTCGGCCGTCACGTGGCTCTCGAACTTCGAGAAGTTCTTCTGGAACATCTCGACCAGCGCCCGCGCCGTCTTGTCGAACTCCGACTTGTCCTTCCAGGTCTTGATCGGGTTCAAAAGATGCGGCTCGACGCCCGGCACCGAGGTCGGCACCGCGAAGCCGAAATACGGATCGGTGCGGAAGTCGGCGGTCTTGAGCGAGCCGTTGAGCGCGGCGGTGACCAAAGTGCGCGTCGCCTTGATCGGCATGCGGCGGCCTTCGCCGTACTTGCCGCCGGTCCAGCCCGAGTTCACCAGCCAGACGTCGACATTGTGCTTGTTGATGTAGTCCTTGAGCAGGTCGGCATAGACCGACGGATGCCGCGGCAGGAACGGCGCGCCGAAGCAGGTCGAGAATTCCGGCTGCACGCCGACGAGGCCCTTCTCGGTGCCGGCCACCTTCGCGGTGTAGCCCGAGAGGAAGTGATACATCGCCTGCTCGGGGGTGAGCTTGGCGACCGGCGGCATGACGCCGTAGGCGTCGGCCGTCAGGAAGATGATGTTCTTCGGATGACCGGCGCGCCCCGTGCGCGACGCATTCGGGATGAAGTCGAGCGGATAGGCAGAACGCGTGTTCTCGGTCTTGGAGCCGTCGTCATAGTCCGGCACGCGGGTGGTCGGGTCGAACACCACGTTTTCCAGCACGCAGCCGAAGCGGTTGGTGGCGTCCCAGATCATCGGCTCGGCTTCCTGGCTGAGCTTGATGGTCTTGGCGTAGCAGCCGCCTTCGAAATTGAAGATGCCGTCCGGGCCCCAGCCGGTCTCGTCGTCGCCGATGAGAATGCGGTTCGGATCGGCCGACAGGGTCGTCTTGCCGGTGCCGGAGAGACCGAAGAACAGCGCGCTTTCGCTGCCGTCGTTGCTGACGTTGGCCGAGCAGTGCATCGGCACGACGTTCTTGGCCGGCAGATAGAAGTTGAGCGTGGTGAAGACGGACTTCTTCATTTCGCCCGCGTAGGACGAACCGCAGATGAGGACGATCTTGCGGGTGAAGTCGATGGCGACCATCGTGTCCGAACCTTCGCGGCCGCCGTGGCGCTTGGCGTCCGGCACGAAGGACGGCAGATCGACGATGGTCAGCTCCGGAACGAAGCCGGCGATATCCTTGAGTTCGGGACGGATGAGCAGCTGGCGGATGAACAGCGAGTGCCAGGCGTATTCGGTGAAGACGCGCACCTTGATGCGGTGGGTGTGATCGGCGCCGCCATAGAGGTCTTGCGCGAACAGCGTCTTGCCTTCGGCGTGCTTGATGAAGTCGGCGAGCAGCACGTCGAAGTGTTCCTTCGACAGCTTGCGGTTGCCTTCCCACCACACGCTGTCACGCGTGAGATCGTCGACGACGGTGTGCTTGTCCTTCGGCGAACGGCCGGTGTGGTGACCGGTTTCGGCGCAGAGGGCGCCACCGGCGACGATCGACGCTTCACCGTTGCGGATGGCGTGCTCGTAGAGCGGCGCCTCGTTGAGATTCCAGTTTACCCCGGCGAGTTTTTTGAAGCCGAATTTGTCCGCGCCATACGACGCGTTCCGAACACCAGTCTCTTGCACGCTATCCTCCCAAACTCGGCCGGGCCGCAAAGCGGCATCCCCTCACCGGCTGCTCAAGGTGAATTCCGGCTATGGATAAAGTGAATGCATAGCCATCTGTTCCGAAGGGCGCGACCATAGTCACGAAACCCCTCGAATGCCAAGGCAAAAGCCATGCATCCGCAGCATCCAGCTTTGCACTGCATCAATAGATGGGGGAGTTTTACGGTATGATACGCTGCATTCAGTGTGCGCGCGGTAACGCACGAAATCAGGACTACGGCGATCTTGTTATTGTGCGCTGCAATAGAAGGTCGCCCGATGCTAGCGGGCGCCGAAAGATCATTCGACGCGGATGATGTTGGTGGCAGCGGCGATGACGTCCTTCCACCGAGCGTGTGCGGCCTTGATGAAGGCGCCAAACTCCGGTGCGCTGTTATCGATCTTGCCCGCCAGTTGCGCAGCACCGTCGCCAGATGGCTCGCCGAACCGTTGCAGCCGAGCCGTGGTTGAGCTTGCCGGGCGCCTTCGGCGCTTCCGAGATGAAATCCTTCAGCGGTCGTGCACGAGGCGCTTCCGGCACCACGACGATGAGGGGCGCGGAGGTCAGAGCTGCGGATTGACGGCCATCGGCCCCGGCCATGAGCATGGTGCAGCCGTCGCGCCGCCGACGACACCGACATGGTCGCAACATTGCCGCAGGCAGCGCACGAGTCGCCTTGAGAACGCGGGATGAAGAGCGCTTCCGTCAGCGCGTAGCGCGTGCGGCGTCAGCCAACTCTTTGAGTACGCTGCGCAGCACGCCTGCGTCCGTGACCCGCTGTGGAAAAGATAACCGCACAGCAGCGGCGCCTGCTTGCAGGTCCATCCCTTCCGGATCGATGCCGACGCAGCGCCACTCAGCATCGGCCGCGCCCAAAAGCCGGGTGGCGTACAATCTCACCGCCTCGGCGTGATCGGCATTCATGTGCGCGACGGCGCCCGCCTCCGCATCGATCAGCGCCTGCGCGCCGACGACATCGGTGAGCACATCCTGGGCGGTCAGGTCCGCCGCGCGGGCGAACCCGCCATTGAGATGCGCCGATAGCGGCTGCATGCGCCAGAATGCAAAGTCTGCGAAGCCGGCATAGAGTTCCGCCTTGGGATGGCGGGCGAGGAACCGCCGGCGCAGGCGCGGCTCGTCGGCATGCTCCCGAGGCACCGGCGCGAAGGTTCCCAATACCGTCAGGCGCGGGTGCGCCAAGGCGTCCCCCTTCCCGGTCTCGGCCAGCAGCAGCGAGGCGCGGCCGTCCCGCTCCAGATTGGCGGTATGCGTGGCGAGGCGTGACACCAAGGATCACGAGCGCCCCGTCGACGTCGGTGGCGACATTGGTCAGCGAGGCGAAGGGGTAGCCGCCGTTCCGGTCGAGGGTCGCCAGGGTCGCGGTCCGGACCGTTCGCAGCAGGAACTTGGCCACCTCGGCGGGCTTGAAGTCCGGCGGCTGCGGCGCCCCCTCCGGGGTCCGCCCCGGCATGGCGCCGGGCAAGGGCTGGGCGGGCACATCGGACGCCATGGGTTCTCTTTCCTAGTCCGTTCGGCACATTAACATTGGGTAACACTCTGGCCGAACGAGCAATCTTTTGACTTACCGGACTTGAAACGGCTCAGGAATCACATAGTTGTTGCAAAGAGGACACATTTCAGACCCTGTTTGTGCGCTCAAACGCGGCTGGACGTCATGCCGATAGGCGCTGCTATAGGCTTTTTCAGAGGGGCTCATGCCGACAATCGCTCTCGTCGACGATGACCGCAACATCCTGACCTCCGTGTCGATGGCTCTCGAGTCCGAAGGCTATCGCATCATGACGTATACGGATGGCGCCAGCGCGCTCGATGGCTTCAAGACCTCGCCGCCGGATCTCGCCATCCTCGACATCAAGATGCCGCGCATGGATGGCATGGAGACGCTGCGCCGCCTGCGCCAGAAGACCGATATCCCGGTGATCTTCCTCACCTCCAAGGACGAGGAGATCGACGAGCTGTTCGGCCTCAAGATGGGCGCCGACGACTTCATCCGCAAACCGTTCTCGCAGCGGCTCCTCGTCGAGCGCGTGAAGGCGGTGCTGCGCCGCACGACGCCGAAGGACGGCCAGCCGGTCAAGGAGGTCGATTCCGCCAAGGTGCTCGAACGCGGTCTGCTCCGCATGGATCCGGAGCGCCATACCTGCACCTGGAAGAACGAGCCGGTGACGCTCACCGTCACCGAGTTCCTGATCCTGCAGGCGCTCGCCACCCGCCCCGGCGTGGTGAAGAGCCGCAACGCGCTGATGGACGCCGCTTACGACGATCAGGTCTACGTCGATGATCGCACCATCGACAGCCACATCAAGCGGCTGCGCAAGAAGTTCAAGGTCGTGGACGACGACTTCGAAATGATCGAGACGCTCTACGGCGTCGGCTATCGCTTCAAGGAAGCCTAAGACAATCGACTGCCGCCTCCATGCCGCGGAGGTCAGCGTGCGACGCGCTGCGTGCCCAACGAAACCGGGGCGCGGCGGAACCGGGCGACGAGCGGACCCTGACGGAGCGGGCCCATCTGCGGTAGATTGGCGGGCCGTTCCGCGTCCTACGGATAAACCACGTGCTCGATCGAACTGCGGAAAACCGAGATCAGACGGCCGAGCGTTCCAACAGCGGTGGCGACGCCAAGTCGCGTCCGACGTCGCGGTTTGCCGCCATGCGCCGGCCCTTGAAGTCGGCCTGGGCCTTCTTCGTCTCGCAGAGCTTTTCGAGCCTCACCCGCCGCATCGTTTTCCTGAACCTTGCCGGTCTCGCCGCGCTCGTCGTCGGCGTCATGTATCTCTCGCAATTCCGCGCCGGCCTGATCGATGCGCGCGTGCAGAGCCTGCTGGTGCAGAGCGAGATCATCGCCGGCGCCATCGCCGCATCGGCGACCGTCGAAACGGACGCTCTGACCATCGACCCTGACCGGCTGCTCGAACTGCAGGCCGGCGAAAGCTACGGCCCGGCCGACGACGCCTTGTCCGGCATCGAATTCCCCATCAACCCGGAACGTGTCGCGCCGGTGCTGCGCCGCCTCGTGTCGCCGACCAAGACACGCGCGCGCATCTACGATCGCGACGGCGTGCTGATCCTCGACAGCCGCAATCTCTACGGCCGCGGCGACGTGCTGCGCTTCGACCTGCCGCCGCCCGACACGGCCGAGCCCGGCCTGATGGAGCGCGCCTTCATCGCATTCCGCCGCTGGTTCGGCCGCGGCGATCTGCCGATCTACAAGGAGCTCGGCCCCGAAAACGGCAAGGGCTATCCGGAGGTCACGCAGGCGCTCAACGGCCTGCACGCCAGCATGGTGCGCGTGAACGACCGCGGCGAGGTGATCGTCTCGGTCGCCGTGCCGGTACAGCGCTTCCGCGCCGTGCGCGGCGCGCTGATGCTCTCGACGCAAGGCGCCGACATCGACGACATGGTGGAGGCCGAAAGGCTCGCGATCTTCAAGGTGTTCTTGATCGCGGCCGGCGTGATGGTGGTGCTCTCGATGCTGCTCGCCGGCACCATCGCCGGCCCCGTGCGGCGCCTCGCCGACGGCGCCGAACGCGTGCGCCGGCGCATCCGCAGCCGCGTCGAAATTCCCGACTTCACGCGGCGCAACGACGAGATCGGCCATTTGTCCGGCGCGCTGCGCGACATGACCAACGCGCTCTACAGCCGCATCGAGGCGATCGAAAGCTTCGCCGCGGACGTCTCGCATGAATTGAAGAACCCGCTCACCTCGTTGCGTTCGGCGGTGGAAACGTTGCCGATGGCCAAGACGGACGCCAACCGCAAGCGCCTGCTGGACGTCATCGAACACGACGTGAAGCGGCTCGACCGGCTGATCTCCGACATCTCCGATGCCAGCCGTCTCGATGCCGAACTGCAGCGACAGGAAGCCGCGCCCGTCGATGTCGCCAAGCTGCTCGACGCGCTGGTGACCGCGGCCAACGAAGTGCGCGGCGACGTGCGCGTCACGCTCAACTTCGAAGGCTCGGGCGGCTTCCGCGTGCCCGGTCACGACTCGCGTCTGGGTCAGGTCGTCAGCAATCTCATCGACAATGCGCGCTCGTTCTCGCGCGAAGGCGGCCAGGTGCGCGTCACCTGCCGCCGGCTCAAGAACGACATCGAGATCATCGTCGACGACGACGGCCCCGGCATCCGCCCGGACGCGTTGGAGAAGATCTTCGAGCGCTTCTATACCGACCGTCCCGAGGAGCAGGGCTTCGGCCAGAACTCCGGTCTCGGCCTGTCGATCTCCAAGCAGATCGTCGAAGCGCACGGCGGCAGCATCCGCGCCGAGAACCGGACCGCGCCCGGCCTGGCCGGCGAAGAACCTAGCGTCCTCGGCGCCCGCTTCGTCGTCCGCCTGCCGGCGATGTGAGCCCTCCGCTCACCCCCGCGAAAGCGGGGGGCCAGCGCTGGCAAGCCTTATGCGTCACGATTAGGATTTGCCGATGCGGGGCGTTTGGAAAGACCTGTGGGAAGAGATGGCCATCTGAGACCCCTTCGGCGCTGGATTCCCTGAGTTCACAAACGAAGTGCAACACCTTGGTCAGGGGGTGTTGCCATGGGACGGCGGTACGAACAGCTCTCCTTGGAAGACCGATGCGAGATTGCCCGCCTTCAGGTCAACG
>Ga0180216_1004698_pt1 | contig 10258 bp, 7 predicted proteins | sample eDN3rd37CBELigMG_FD_128879 | JGI IMG/M metagenome (GOLD analysis project Ga0180216, IMG submission 128879) | Enriched Miracle-Growth compost microbial communities from Emeryville, California, USA - eDNA 3rd pass 37_C BE-Lig MG (version 2)... ...
ACCGGAACGGAACTGAACCTCTGGGGGTATTCGAATACCACATTCGACGACCTGCTGGTTCAGGGCGATTCGGCGGCAACGCAGGAAGATCGGGCCGCCCTGTATTACGAGGCGCAGGCAATCCTGGCGGAAGATGTTCCTGGTATCCCGCTGGCCCTGCAGACCTCCTTCTCGGCCTATACCAACCGGTTGTCCGGTGTTTGGCTGGATAGCAATGATCCAGCATCGAATCTGGTGGGCATGAACCGGTTCAACCTGACGAAGCTGGCGGAATAGCGTTTCCTGCCGCCGGGTGCCGCTTCCGATTGTGGGACGACCCGATCGGCCGGGCACCTGGCGGTGAATCCAGAAGCCAGGCGCGCATCTTTGGATTCCCGGTACGATGGAGCGGGAATCCGGTTGCTTGTTGTGCCATCCTGAACGGCTTTGCAGGCGTCCGGCCTTACCAGAATGCGATCATGACGCCTACAATGCATGAGGAAATGCATCATCCCGGGGCAAATTTCCCCTGATGCTCCCCACCTGACCGATTTCACGTTTTCAGAGCGAAAGGAAATCCCTGTGACCGCACACCGAAACGCCGCGCCCTCACTGCCGTTTCCGCTGAGTCGTCGTGCCCTCATGCAGGCGGGTGCCGGGGTCAGCGCGGCCATGCTGGCCGGGGTGACCTTCCCCACATCACTGGTTGCGCAGACGCCGGCAAGCGAGATTCCACCGAAAGAACTCAGTGGCACCGCCATTTTGACCATCCCGGTGGAACCGCACTCGTTCCAGCCGGATTACCAGGGTGATGATTATCTCTGGCCGATTGCCTGCAATCTCTCCAATTCGCTGTTTGCCCTCGATAACGATTTCAATGTCATTCCCGATCTTGCCACCGGGTACGAAGTGGCGGAAGACGGGCTGAGCATCTCCATCAGCCTGCAACCCCTGGCCACCTGGCACGATGGCACCCCGGTCACCTCGGCTGATGTCAAGTACACGATCGAACAGATCGTCCAGACACCGGAAGCCACCGCGTCCAGCCTGATCAGTGCGGTGGAATCGGTCGATACTCCGGATGAGAAGACCGCGGTCCTGGTGCTCTCCCGCCCGTCGGCATCGGTCATCGGATTCCTTTCGTGGTACGGCGTCTTCATGCTCCCGGCCCACATCTACGAAGGCACCGACTGGGCGACAAATGAAGCGAACCAGGCGCCAATTGGCTCCGGTCCTTTCAAGTTTGTCTCCTACGAACCGGGTTCCTCCGTGGAACTGGAAGCGAACACGGAATACTTTGGGGAGGGCCCCTACCTGGAGCAATTGCGGTATTCGATCATCCCCGATCCGAATACGCAGGTGCAATCCCTCCTGAATGGCGAGATCGATTTTGCCGACCTGCCGAATGCCCAGGTGCCGACCTTCGAAAGCAACCCCGATTTCAAGGTGGCGGGCAAGGTCTATCCAAGCCCGATCTACATGGGACTCAACCTGAACCATACCCCGCTGGACAATGTGGATGTGCGCCGTGCGATTGCCATGGCGGTCGATCGTGACCAGATTGTGGCGACGGCACTGAGTGGATACGGCACCCCCTGCACCCACTTCTACCCGGAAGTGATCGCCTGGGCCAGCAACCCCGATGCGACCGTGCCGGAATTCGATATCGACGGGGCGAACGCCCTGCTGGACAGCGCGGGATTCCCGCTGGACGGCGACAGCCGCTTCTCGCTCAAGCTGCTCTATTTCACCGGTTGGCAGGAACTTTCCGATGCCGGGACCGTGCTGAAGGAGCAACTGGCGGCGATCGGTATCGATATCGAACTGGTGCTGCTGGAATTTGCGGCCTGGGATGCGCAGGTTGGCTCGGGTGATTATGATATCTCGTTGCAGGGTGGATTCCAGGGACCGGATCCGGCCAATCTCTCCGTGCGCTGGGGAACTGGCAGTGCGCTGAACCGCTCGGGATATGCGAATCCGGAATTCGATGACCTGCTGGTGCAGGGTGATTCCGCGACCACCCAGGAAGAACGCATTCCGTTCTACTTCCAGGCGCAGGAACTGCTTGCGCAGGATTTGCCGCAAATCCCGCTTGTGTTGCAGACATCCTATGCGGCGTTTACCAGTCGCATGTCTGGTGTCTGGCTGGATGGAGACGATCCGGCATCCGCCCTGGTGGGTATGAACCGGTTCACGCTGACGAAACTCGAAGGTTAGTCATACCGCATGGGGCGTTATATCTCGCGACAGCTTGCGTCGATCATTCCGACGATCCTGCTGTCCATCGTACTGAATTTCATGTTGCTGCATGCCGCGCCGGGTGATCCGGCGCGGGTGATGGCGGGCAAGGACAATCCCAGTGAGGAGCAGATTGAAGCAATCCGCAAGTCCCTGGGGCTCGATCAGCCGTTACCGGTGCAGTTCTGGAAATACGTGAAGGAATTGGCCCAGGGCAACCTGGGTCAATCCATCACGTACAAGCAACCGGTGTTCGACCTGATCATGCAGCGATTGCCGGCAACGCTCCTGCTGACCGTGACCAGTGCAGTGCTGGCACTGAGCATTGGAACGCTGCTCGGGGTGATTGCCGCGCAGAAATCCGGTCGGCCGGTGGATTCCGCCCTGTCATTTTCGAATTACGCCCTGTTTGCCATCCCCTCCTTCTGGTTGGGATTGATCATGATCGTGATCTTCTCGTCCAAACTGGGCTGGTTGCCAACGTCCGGGATGCGCACGGTGCGAGCCGATTACACAGGCTGGCGCGACAAGCTGGATGTGCTGCAACACCTGGTACTGCCCGTGGCGACCCTTGCCCTGGTGCAAATCCCCATCTATTTCCGGATCACCCGGGCCAGTGTGCAACTCCAGCAGCGGGAGGATTATGTCACGACGTTCCGTGCCACCGGCATTCCGGAACCGCGTGTCTTCCGTCGCTATGCCTTGCGCAATGCCCTGCTGCCAACGGTGACCGTTTTCGGTCTCGGGCTGGGATTTGTGTTTACCGGGGCGGCGCTGGTGGAAATTGTCTTTGCGTGGCCAGGAATTGGCCGGTTGACCCTGGATGCGGTGTTCCGGCGTGATTACCCCTTGTTGCTTGGTGTGTACCTCGTGCTGGCGATTGCGGTTTCCGTGGCGGTATTGCTCACCGATATTGTCTATGCCTTGCTCGATCCGCGAATCAGGTTGCGTTAATCATGGCTGAATCATTATTGACGAATGAAGCGGCCGTGCTCCCCACGGCACCCCGGCGTGAATCGCGCATCCGCGCCTTCTGGCGACCGTTCGTGGCCAGCAGGATGGGTCCCATCGGTTTGGGTATCCTCATCTGTGTGGCCCTTTGCGCGCTCTTGGCCGGGGTGATCGCTCCGGATGGTCCGTTCAAACTCGGCGCACCCCGTCTGATCGGTCCCGGTGAGCAGGGGCACCTGCTGGGAACTGATCACCTGGGGCGCGACATGCTGGCGCAACTGGTGTATGGAGCGCGGGTTTCGCTGACCATCGGGCTGGTCGCCGCATCGATCTCCCTGTTTGTCGGTGTGGTGATCGGGAGCGTGGCCGGGTATTTCGGTGGTTGGGTCGATCTGGTCCTGAGTCGCCTGACGGACATGTTCCTGATCATTCCGGCATTCTTCCTTATTATTGTCGTGGTGGCCACGCTTGGCAGCGGGATCGGGTACGTGATGGTCGTCATCGGGCTGACCGCGTGGCCGACGAGTGCGCGCCTGATGCGGGCACAAACCCTTTCCCTGCGGGAACGAACCTTCATCCAGGCACTGCGGGCCCTGGGTGAATCGGGACCGCGCATCCTGTTCCGGCATATTGTGCCGAACGGGATCCAGCCGCTGATTGCCAATGCGTCCCTCGATATCGCTTCGGCCATCCTGATCGAAGCCGGATTGTCGTTCATCGGTCTTGGCGATCCGAACAAGGCCACGTGGGGACGCATGATTTTCGATGGACGCACCACCATTCTCACCGCGTGGTGGGCATCGGTGCTGCCGGGGATCGCGATTATCGTGACGGTGCTCGGATTTTACCTGGTGGGTGACGGAATCTCGTATGTCCTCAGCCCACGCAGCCGGAAGGTGTCGAAATGACAGAATCCGTGCCCTTGCTGGAATTGCAACATCTTGGGGTGACCTACAGAACCGATCGGGGTCAGGTTTCGGCCGTGGACGATGTGTCGCTGCAGGTGCCCATGGGCGCCAGCATCGGACTGGTTGGCGAAAGTGGATCGGGCAAATCGACCATCGCCATGGCCATCCTGCGCCTGTTGCCACCCAATGCCCGGGTCGATGGTGCGGTCCTTGTCAACGGTATCGACCTGACGAAGCAACCGGACCGGCGGCTCGATCGTGAATGGCGGTGGCGGCAACTGGCCATCGTGTTCCAGAAATCACTTTCGGCCCTCAGCCCGGTCCACCGGATTGGGGTGCAGATGCACGATGTGCTGCGCACGCATGAACCGGATTTGACGGAATCACAACGGAAGGATCGTATCGAAGGTGTGCTGGCCGCGGTCCACCTGCCGGCGCGCGTGCTGCGCTCCTATCCGTTTGAACTGTCTGGCGGGATGATGCAGCGGACGATGATTGCCCTGGGGCTGGTGTGCAATCCCCCGTTCGTGATTTTCGATGAGGCAACGACGGCGCTCGATGTCATCACCCAATCGCAAATCCTTGGTGAAATCCAGCGACTGAAAGAGGAATTCGACCTGACGACCATGGTGATATCGCACGATGTCGGGGTGATCAATGCCACCACCGATATCGTTGCCGTGCTGTACGCCGGGCAATTGATGGAAGTGGCACCGAAACGGCAGTTCTTCACTGCGCCGCGCCATCCCTATTCCCAGGCGTTGATTGCCTCCGTTCCCCGCTTGCGTGGCACGAAGGAACGGATCACGGGAATACCCGGGTCGTTGCCGGATCTGGCGCATCCTCCTGGCGGATGCCGCTTTGCCCCACGCTGCCCGCATGCCACCCCGGCCTGTATGGAGCACACCCCGCCCCTGATCCAGATAGCGCCCGGTCACATGGTGCGCTGCACCGAATTCTCGATGAAAGCCGACCAGGACGTGACCGCATGAGTGAGAACCCCCTGCTGGATGTACGTGACTTGCAGTGTTTGTTTCCGCTGCGCAAGGGATTGGGTGACCTGGCGCGCGGGAAATCCCACGCCGTCCACGCCGTCGATACGGTGTCGTTCCAGATGCAACGCAGTGAAATCCTGGCCCTGGTGGGTGAAAGTGGATGCGGCAAATCCACCACCGGGCGATTGCTGGTGAAACTGGAGGAGGCCACTGGCGGGAATATCCGCTTCGATGGTGAGGAAGTTGGCAGCCTGCGTGGCAAGGAACTCAAGTCGTTCCGGCGGCGCGCGCAGATCATCTTCCAGAATCCGTTCGAGGCGTTCGATCCACGGCTGACCCTCGGGGCCTCGTTGCGCCAGGCACTGCGAATTCACGGGATTGGCAAGAACCAGGCAGAGCGTGATGACCGGATTGCCAGTGTGATGGAGCGCTCCGGTCTCACTCCGGTGCAGGATTTCCTGGCGCGGTACCCGCATGAACTTTCCGGTGGGCAATCGCAGCGCATCGCGACCGTGCGGGCCATGCTGCTGGAACCCGATTTCCTGGTGGCTGATGAACCGGTGTCGATGCTCGATGTCTCCGTGCGGGCCGATATCCTCAACCAGTTGCTGGATTTGCGGGATCGGGACGGGATGGCCATTGTCTTCATCACGCACGATCTTTCAGTGGCACGCTATATCGCCGATCGGATTGCCGTGATGTACCTGGGCATGTTTGTGGAAATCGGGCCGGCCGATGCGGTGATCGAACGACCGCAGCATCCCTATGCGCAAGCGTTGCTTTCCCACACCTTGCCTGTCGGTGATGAAGAACCGGTTGCAGCCCCGGTGGATATTGGGGGCGAAGTGCCGACACCGGTTGATGTGCAACCGGGTTGCCGGTTTGCGGGGCGATGCCCGTTCGTGTTCGACCGGTGCCGGATGGAAACCCCGCAACTGAAGGCCACCTCTGATGACAAGCTGGTTGCCTGCCACCTTTTCGACCAACCACCAGCCTGATCCGAAACTCGTTGAACTCCCCTGTTTACCCGGGAATTTTCACTTGAAGGTGCCATTGACTTGCGAATGTGGGCATATCATTCTGCAATGGGTCTACAAGGGAAGAAGCGTGCAGGTGAGCCGGGGTGCAGCACGGACAGCTTCTCTCCCTGGGCATGGTTTCTTGTGATGGGGGGAATCGAGTGAAACAGGTAAGGCGGTCTGCCCTGCGAGTGGCAGCCATGTTGTTGATGCTTCTGGGGAGCACCAGTTGGCTGGTTTCCGGGGTGGGAGCCCAGGGGGGTGACCTGCCCATTGCTTCCCCGATCTCACCAGGTGTGGACAATGGGAGTGGCGAAGCCGAATCGGGTGAAGGGGATCTTTCGTTACAGGCAGTGCCGGTAGACGTGATAATCGAAGTGTTTGCCTGTATGGACGACGGTCGGGCTGGGGAAGCCGATTTCACTTTCAGCAGCGGTGCCCGGTTGGATGCTGCCGGTGTGCTCTGTACCTCGATCTATGCCTATGAATCAACTGAGGTGAATGTCGAGTTTTCCGGTCCCGAAAGCTATGCGTTTCCCTTCAACTATTCGACAAGCACGTTTGCCTACATCGTGCCTGGCACCTACACGGTATCGCTGAAGAGCACAAGCGGTCACCCGATTGACATCGACATGGATGAGCCGGTGACGATTACCGCCAGTCAGCGGTTACCCGCGCTTTCGATTGCGTATTACCGGCCGAGCAGCCCCGGTAGCCTGGTGGGATCGGTTGTTCTGAATGGATGGATGTTCGATTGCGTCGATCCCGAACGCGATGGTGAACTGGAAGTCTTCGTCGAGGGGTTCCTGCATGTTGCCGATTCGACGACGAATTGTGTGAATACCTACGGGTTTGGGCAGACCACGCTGATTCTCCAGGAGGCTCCGGGAGGACCCGGTACCTTCAGCCCGCTCACGTTTTCGGTGGAGACTCAGGGAGCCTTCGCCAACTATTTTGATTTCGTCCCTGCGGGCACCTATACCTTCACAGACAGTGCAACCGGCGCAATGTCCAACGAGTTCGATCTGACATCGATTGATGGCTGCTGCCTGTCATATGTCAATACCCAGGTCATTCGCTATGTTGCCGCGATTCCTGACCTCTCGCCAATCGTCGACGTCACGACCTGGACGTGCGAAAGCAGTAACCGGGCCGGAGAAACCGATGTCATTTTTGCGGGGGTGATGGCCCAGGGGGAATCCTGCACGGTACTGGACACCGCCGCACCAGTCTCGTACACCCTGACCAACCAGGAAGATGCCAGCGAATATCACACCACACTGGAACCCGGTCAATATCACTGGGGGAATGTCTTTTTGAATGTCCAACCGGGAACCTATGTGCTCAGCGAGGATGCCAGCGGTGCCACATCGCTCCCGTTCGATGTCGAAAGAGGCAACCGGTACGATTTCATCATCATTCATTATGTTGAGGATGTGACGCCTCCGGAAGAACCGGCACCAGGCGAAGGCGGGGCCTATATCTACGGTCGCATTTTCTATTGCGCATCGGATACGCGGGACGGTGAAGTCGATTTCACCATGCTCCGCATCAACTTCGGTGCCACCGACGCCGGCACCCCGGTCGATTGCTCGGTCGATGATCTCCCTGTGGCCCAGATGGAACTGGAACTGTATTCAGATGCCGCCGGAACCAACCTGGTGTCTTCCCAATCCGCAATGGGTATCTTTTCATTCAGCTTTGATTACGTTCCCACCCCGGGATATTTCCGGATTGGCTACCGGGAATCGGTCTTTGCCGATGAAGTCACCTGGTCGGAAATGTTCCCGGTATCCGATCAGGACAATCTCAACTTTTCAGTATTCATCTACAAGGCGCCACCGGATGCTGTGCCATTGCAGGTGATCAAGGAATTCTGCTACCTGCCGGATCGGGATGGCGAAACAGATTTCCTCCTGGTGGAGTACTCCATCGCTGAAACATTCCCATGCCGGATGCAGGAAGATTCCGATGGACCGATCGAGGTGATGCTCACGAACCAGGACACGGGCGATTCGGTGATCCGGCAAGTCTTCGCGAGTTATGCGGATATCGGATTGCTTCCGCCAGGCAGTTACGTGCTTTCCGAGGAAGCCACCGGTTACTCGGCAACCTCCGATCCATTCACCATTCATGCCGGAAATGATGCAATCAGCCTGGTCATTCGCAACTATACGAGTGAGCCGATTGCCGAAGGGGATCCGCAAAAATCGCCCGAGGTGTATTTGCAGGCCCTGGATTGCACTGACGAGAACCGGGCCGGGGAGTTCGAGTACTCATGGGTCAATTTCAATTACTTGCCCAATCCGGCTTCCCTGGACGCAGCGGAGACTGCCGTCGTCCCGTGCCGGTATGCTGAAAGAGGCACGTATGCCTTTGAACTGATCCCGCAGGATGCAAACATCGCTGCCGCGGCCAATGTGCCACTGGTCGAAGATCCGCGGCAGAATGGAGCCTTCACCGCTGCCGGTACCGTCCCTGGCGGAACCTACATCGTTCATGAAATCATGACTGACCGGTCCAGTGATCCGGTCTTCCTGGGTGCGGATACGGCAACTATTACATTCATGGTCTTTGCCGCCTTGCCAACCCCGACCCCAACGGCGACGGCCACGGCGACAGCCACTGCCACGGCGACGGCCAGCCCAACGGCCACCTCCCCCGGTGACCCGACGGCCACGGCCACCAGCCCCGATGGCGGCAAGCCCATCCCGCCGCCACGTGCCACGGCGACATCGACTCCCTCCTCGGGTGGCGGTGGAACCAGTGACGGCACATCGGGTGATGGGACCTCCGGTGGTGGTTCAGGGGTGACCACCCTGCCATCGACTGGTCAGGGTGCAGGCGAGAGCGGCAGTTCCGGCATGGTCCTGCTGCTTGGACTGGCCCTGGTGTTGCTGCTTGGTGCAGCGGCACTCACCCGCAAGACACGCCGCATGTAAATCTGGAGCAGCTGATAGCGCTCGTCGGGAAACCGGCCTCCCCGTTTTGGGGAGGCCGGTTTCCTTGTGTCCAGGGGGGCGGGGAGCGCGCCGGTGACCTGGAGAGACGATGAGGAATCGGTATTTCTGCCGATGCGGGGGATCAGCATCCTTGCCACAATGCACGTGTGCCGCTCCCGCTCGCCGGGAATGCAAGCAAGTGTCGAACAGCCAATCGCCGCGCCGGTCGCGCGGTTGACTGGGTCGCAAATCCTGTCACTGGTTCCAGTGATGAATGGAAGGACGGATTCCCGCATGAAACGACTCGCGTTCCCCCTGGTTACCGTGCTCATGCTCCTGATGTCGTCTTTTGTTGTTTCCGCCCAGGATGGTTCCACACCCACCGTCGATGTTGCCGAATCAGAGGAACTCGGCAGTTTTCTGGTGGATAGCGAAGGTATGACCCTGTACCTGTTTACCAAGGACGATCCAACGGTTCCTGCCAGTGTTTGCAATGGCGACTGCGCGGCCAACTGGCCACCACTCCTGGTGGAAGCCGATGCTGAACTGACCCTCCCTGATGGTGTGGAAGGCACGTTGAGCGTTATCACGCGAGACGATGGCACCAGCCAGGTGGCCTATAACGGCTGGCCACTGTACTACTGGGTTGGAGATGCCGAAGTTGGCGATACCACCGGCGAAGGTGTTGGCGGTGTCTGGTTCGTGGTGGCCCCAGGGGAAACCACACCAGTGCCGGGCGCTTCCCCGGAAGCATCGCCAGTCGCTTCTCCCGCTGCAGGCACCACCGTTCTCGTGAACAGTGACAATGCCGAACTTGGGCCATTCCTCACTGATGCCGAAGGTATGACACTCTATCTCTTCACGAAAGACACCGAAGGCGTCAGCAACTGCTATGACCAATGCGCGACGAACTGGCCGCCATTCGTGGCCGAGGAACCACTAACCCTGCCGGAAGGCGTGGGTGGTGAACTTACCCTGATCGACCGGACAGACGGCAGCAAGCAGGTCGCCTACAACGGCGTGCCACTGTACTACTACGCCGCCGATACCAACCCTGGTGACACCACCGGGCAGGATAAGGGTGAGGTTTGGTACGTTGTGGCGCCATCTGACTGACATGCTCCAGGTGAATCTGCCGGATACGGTCTGACCGTGTCATTGCAGGGAGTCCCCGACCGGCGGGGATTCCCTGATTTTATGTTCCCGCGTTTCAGCAATCAGCAGGC
>Ga0180216_1004699_pt1 | contig 10258 bp, 13 predicted proteins | sample eDN3rd37CBELigMG_FD_128879 | JGI IMG/M metagenome (GOLD analysis project Ga0180216, IMG submission 128879) | Enriched Miracle-Growth compost microbial communities from Emeryville, California, USA - eDNA 3rd pass 37_C BE-Lig MG (version 2)... ...
CTGCGGCGCAAGTCGACGGAAAGCTTTGGGGGTTCGATTGGGTTAGCACCAAATAGAGGCGGGCCAAAAGGGCCTAGAACCGTCGTGGCCTGAACCGCATGAACAGAGCGCGTAATGGCTGGCTTGGCTAGCAAGGGCTGGCTTTGCTAGCAAGGGCAGGTGCTGCCAGCACTCGAGCGCGCCCGTTCGCTCGTTCACGAGGACCGCGGGGACAAAACGCCCTCCCTCGCCCTCTTCTCTGCCGCCTGTCCTCGCTCTGTTTCTGCTACAACCTTTGCAGTTCGTGCGTGCGCTTCCTTCTTTTCTACGTCCTTGCCCTTCACCCTCCTCGTCCTCGTCGCCGCCTCCGCCGTCGTCCGCGCCGTTCGTGCGCTTCCAGGCGCTGCCAGGCTGCGCTGCGGTCCCTCACCTCCCGTGTTCTTCCCCCATGCCCTATTATTTGACCGTTGCCGGCATCGTCGTCGTCGTCGTCGTCGTCGTCCAGGCTGTCCGCTTCCCCGCCCGCCCACACCGTCCCATTCCGCGTTCCCTCGGCTGCCGTCCGCGGCGCCGCCGCCGTCGCTTTCACGCGCCGCCGGCCGCCACCCGCCGCACCTTCAGAGGACAAAGGCGCTTCTGCGCCGCCGCCGCGCCGCCCACCAAGCGCCCCCTCACAGTCTCCGCGTGATGACATCATACATGGGACGGGATGACGCAATGCCCTCGTGGGCTAGGGGAGACGGGGCGCTTGTGCGGCAGCGCGCGGCGTGGCGTGGAGGCGGCTGGCTGGCAGAGTGGATGACGTCATCAGGCCATGTGGCGCCTGCGGAGCGGACGGCGGGCGGCGCGACGACGACGAGCGACGGCGAGCCCGGCGGGGGGCGGGCGGTGCGGCGGCCTCGGGAGCTCCTGCCCAGCACCGTGACAGTGGTGACAGCACTTGTGGGGGTGGCCCTTTGAACGAGCGCTCGGCGTGACGCCGCGCGATCCACGCAGCACACCGCGACCATGGCGGCGAACGTGCCGTCCGCGTCGTCGGCGCCCGTCGCCCAGTCCGGGATCCTGCCCCTGTTCTGGGACCTGGCCTCCGCGGACGAGGCGGTGCGCCTGGCGGCCGCCGCGAAGCTGATCCAGGCCGTGGTGGCCGACGCCGGCGTCGGCAAGGTCGACGCGAGCCCGTGCACCACGGAGGACGAGTTCTTCGCGCGGTGCCCGCCCGTGACGGCGTACACAGTCAAGCGCCTCATCCGCGGCCTGCCGTCGTCGCGCGAGGGCGCGCGGCAGGGTTTTACCGTAGCGCTGACCGAGGTACGGGTCCCAGTCTGCAGCGCCTGGCAGGGGGCGGGGGCTACCCGCTCGTTGCTAATCGAGACGCCAACCAAGCCGGACGCGGGGTCACTTCATGCGCAGCTGCTGGCGTCGCTGCCGTTTGCCACGGTGGCCGCCGTGCGGCCGGTGCTCTTTGAGCTGACCGAGAGCAGCAGCGGCATGAAGGGCGCCGACGAGCGGGACATGTTCTTTGGCCGCCTCTTTGGCATCGCAGCGCTCGTTCGGAGCGGCGTCGTGGCGCGGCCCGCGACGACCGAGGCCGACTATGACGCGCTCATCGGCGCGCTGCACAAGCTGCGGGACCGCAAGGCGTACCTGCGGGAGTTGGCGACGGAGGTGCTCATCGATGTTGTCGCCGCGCTGGGCCAGCGCGCGAGCGCGCCGGCCGCCGCGGCGCCGCGCAGCAAGAAGGGCAAGGCGGCGGCGGCGGCGGCGGCGGCGGCGCCCGCCATGGATGTTGCGACCGCGGTGTGCGAGCGCTTGCTTGCCACCGTGGGCGCGCTCCCCGACAGCCCCGAGAAGCTGGCCACGGTGCTCGCCGTGCAGCAGGCCTTTCCGGTGAGCACCCACACCGCCAGAGACCTGGCACTGTGGCTGTGACTAACGCGCCGTCATGGCGATGCGTGCGACGCGCGAGGGTAATCCCAGTCGCTGTCGCTGGCCGAGGCCCTTCCCCAGTGGCCTAACGCGCGTCCCCTGCACGTGGACAACCTCGGCCATGTGGCGCGCGCCCTCAAGGTTCGCGGGGGTGGCGCCAGGGTCCCATTTGGGCGTGCCGCGCGCCTGCTGACGGTTGCGCGATCACCTCTCACGCCTTCCGCGGGCAACGGCGCGGACGCAGGAGTCCGCGGCAAGCCATCCGCGCGTTCACATTGTCTGGGACCACCTGCTGGACCGCTATGCCAGCGCCCCAGCGGGCACGGATGTCCCGTGGGCGCAGCTGTGGACGGCCGCCGTGGACGGTACGGGTTGCCGCTGGCTGCCCCCGTTCGCTCAACGCAATCTGCGGGAAGCCACCGGTGGCTCACGTGGACCGCTGCCAGTGTGCCCCATCCCGGTTGTGGCGTTCCCAGAGGGCCTCCTCACCTCGACGCCGGATCGCCGCTACGCTGGCCTGCGCGTGTTTGTCAAGGCGGTGGAGCGGCTGCCGCTGCCACTGACCTACTCGATCCTGTCGCCCAACCTGGTCCGCTGCCTCGTCGCCAACCTGGGCAAGCCCAACAACCTCTTGAGCAAGGCCGCGTCCAAGGCGGTCCGCTGCGCAACCGTGCCCCATGCAAAGGACACGCAAAATTCCCAGACTCACGCCGCCGCTGCCGAAACGCTTGGGGGGTGTCCACGGCCCGGCCGCAGGTGCAAGCCCTCGTGGCGCGCGCCAAGCAAGACGCCGCGCTGGCCGTCCACGCGGTTGCCGAGCTGACGGGCCCCCACGGCTCGCCGCAGTTTGACCAGCGCACCAAGTCCAAGACGGTCGAAGCGCTCGTGGGCGCTATGACGCCGGACCAGCTCCGCGCCCACGTGGCCGCCCTGCGCGAGCAGGTCCTGCAGCACGTCGCCACCGAGGCGCCGGCCGCGGCGCGCGAGCGGCCCGTGGCGCTCAGCGCCCTGGCCGCCGTCATGGACACCGACCCGGACGATGGCCCCGCGCACGACCTGGCCGCCGACGGAACGTACGCGGCCGACCGTCAGACACCGGCGCACTGACCCATCCGAGGCACTCACGTTCGTTTTTGAAGGGGTGCCTGGGCGGTTGTCGGCGATGATGCAGCCGTGCCGCGCTCCACGCCCAGCACCACGCCGTCGACTCAATGGTGGCGCTCCTGCGCAACCGCCAGCTGCCGGCGTCCATGGAGTGGATGGAGCCCTTGGTGGCCTTCTTGCTGGTCTACGGTCTCACGCAGCCGGCCGTGTCGGAGAAGGGCGGGCGGCCGTCACACAAGGCCGTGGCTGCCGCGGCCAAAAAGCACAGCCTGAGCCCGGTGCTGCAGGAAACGGTGGGTGCGCCCGGCCCGGGGTACGGGTGGCTGGGCAGTAAAACCCACTAACGGGTTGCCCAGTCACTGCGCTCATGCCGTCGCGCGGTGCAGTTGGCGTCGCGGCTCAACGACGACGTGCCGGATGAGCTGCACCAGGTGCTGCGGCAGCGCTTCTGGTCGGCGATGGCCGAGCTGGTGCGCATGCCCGGTTCGGCCGCGGCCGTCACCAACGGCGGCGACGACGCGGCGGCCGACGGCAACCCGCGGCCCAAGGCCGGCCCGGCGGGCGTGAGCCCGTCGGGCGAGCGCTGGTTGGTGTGGGTGGCTGAGGCGTTGCGCCGGCTGGAGGCAACCGAGTTGCTGGAAGTGGGCTCGTCGACGTCGCCGTCGACGACGCAACTCCGTGCGGATCTGTGGGGGGCGGCGGCATCGTTGGCGGTACGCCGCGCGGCCCCACGCGACCCGCACGGTTTCTGCGGACGCAGACCTCACATCTGGAAAGAGCGCCACGTTGCTGACGGTGCTCCTGCCCAGGACGGTCCGGCCACCACGAAGAAGAAGCAAGCCGCAGCGGCTGCGACCGCACCGCCCGCACTGCTGGCGGCGTTCGACGACCTGCTGCGCTTGCTGTGGCTGCAGCTGGCAGACACCACCGCCAGCGATCTGCTGACGGCCGCCATGGTGCGTTGGGACGACCGCGGCAGCGCACCGCATCGCTTGGACGAAGCTCATCTGCAGGTGCAGCTTGCCTGGGGGTGGTCCACGCGTGCATGTAGGATGCGCTCGAGTGCGTTAAGCGCCTGACCGGCCAGGCCACTGGCCAGGCGGGGCGCGGCAAGGGCCGCGGCCGTCGTGCTGGCGACGACGACGCCGAGGAGGCCGATCCGCTGTGTGTCTTGGCCGACACCCTGCTGGCGCTGCTGGCGCAGCCGTCGCAGCTCATCCGCACCATCGTCCACCGCGTGTTCGAGGCGCTCTGCCCGATCCTGTCGAGCGCAGCGCTGGACATCCTGCTGCAGACCCTCACGGCGTCCGAGGCTGACGCGCTGACCGCCGAGGAGGACGAGGACGAGGACGAGGACGAGGACGAGGACGGCGCAAGCGGCAGCGAGGACGACGCGGGTGCGGCGGAGGCCAATGACGAGGAGGAGGAGGACGAGGAGAACGAGGACGACGACGAGGACGACGACGCCGACGCCGACGACGACGGCGACGTCGACGAGGAGCTCCGCTCGCGGCTGCAGGCGGTGCTCGAGAGCCAGGGCGCGGCGGTCGGCGACGAGGACGAGGACGAGGACGAGGACCTGGACGACGAGCAGATGATGGCGCTCGACGCGCAGATTGCGGCGGTCTTCCGCGAACGCCGGCGCGAACGGAACCGCGCTGCCGGTATGTCGCGCGCGGCCGGCGCGTCATGGCAAGCCGCGTAGGCAAAACTGCGACTGACCATCTCGCTGGCACCGTCGGCCGTGGAACGCGTGGCGCGCGCGTTCTCCAGCGCTCCGGCAAAGCACGCTGCACTTCAAGTTCAAGGTGCTCGAGCTGCTGGAGACGTTTGTGAAGCGCGCCGAGGCGTCGCCCCTCCTCATCGAGCTGATCCTGCCGCTGCTGCGCACCGCGACCGACAACACGTCCGGCAGCAACGCTCAGGTCCGTGGGCATTCTGGGTCTGGCTGCCGCCGCTTCCACGGCCGCCGCCATAGCTAATGCGTGTTCTCTGGGCGCTCCCGCTTTTTGGTCTGGGCATGACGGATGACGGGTAGCTGGGGCAGCGGGCGGCGGCGCTGCTCGGGCGGGTGGGCAAGGCCAAGCTCGCCGTGGCGCCCGGCCCTGAGGCCACGGCCAAGCTGGTCCAAGTCTTCAACGACGTCATGGCGACCGCGCGGCGCGCGCCCACCGCGGCCATGGTACGGCCCCCGCTCCGCACTTACCAGCCAGACGTTGGTCCGCTCACGTGCCGTTGCTGTGGTGGGTGTGCACGCATGCTGTGGGGCCCCAGGCGGCGTCGGCGTCGAGCGCGGCCTGCGCCTTGGTGCGCGCCGCCCACGCGCTGGAGGCCGCAGCGCCCGTCGAGACGCCGCGGCCAAAGAAGGGCCGCACGGCGGCCGCCAATGCGGACCAGCCTGCCACGGCGCTGTTTGCGCAGGCGTACCTGGACGCGGCGTCGGACCTGCTGCTCTCCAAGCACAGCAAGGTGCAGCCGGAGGTGCTGCTCGAGTACGTGCGGCGGTTCCCCGCCCAGGCGTGGCCGCTTGCGGATGTGGCGCTGCGCGCGCTGCAAGATGGCAGCCTGCGGCCATTCCAGCTCACCGTTGCCATGAAGCTCCTGACGGCCATTGTGGCGCAATCGCCCGCGGTACGCTCTTTGGCGCGGAGCGCGCCGCCCTACGGGTGACGCAGGTCTGACCTCATGCAACTCGCTGCGGCGGGCGCCCCTCTGGCTCTGCTCGGCGACGGCAGGACCAGATTGGCGCGCACGCCGCTGCCGTGGAGACCGCCGCGGCCGCCTGGCTTGACCGCGCGGCGGAGGGCGCCGACGGCGCCCCCACCGCGGGCCGGCCGGCGCCGCGGCACGCCAAGCTGGTGCTCAGCTTCCTGGGCGCGGTGGCGCGCAAGCGGAAGGCCGCCGCGGTCGAGGGCGCGTGGCCGACTGCGACCTTGGCCGTGGCGCTGACCAAGCTGCTGCAGACGCCCACCTTCGCCAACGTGTCGTCGGTGAAGCAGCAGGCCACGCACTTGCTCCGGTTGGCGGAGGCCACTGACGCCGCGACGCCCAAGGCTTCCGCACGCAAGAGTGCGGCACCGGAGAGTGGCACCCCTGGCCCCAAGGCGAAGCGGCCGCGCACGGCGCCTGACGCGTAAGGGATCGCCTCGCAATACTGAGTCCGCGGGATTCCGAGAACGCGGGTCACCGGCAGCTGCTCGTAGATAGATGGAGTGAACGCACTGTACAGCATGCACGCACGCTCTCACATGCAAGCTATGGTACATCTCGTCTAAGGGCCGGCCTTGGTGGTGGCGGCGGCGGCAATGTCGTCCCAAAACTTGCCGGGGTCGCCCGCGGTCGCGAGGATGCCTTCCAGCACGCCTGGGTGGGTTGCCCATTGCCGCCGGTCGCACGCCGGCGATGGAGGAGTGAGCAACGCGGCACGGCAGCCACCCCGAACGCCAGGCTCGACGATGTGGCCCGGCGTACCGGTGACATCGTAAAACTCGTCTGGAAGTTCCAGCGGCAGGATCTCGTCCTCGAGCCGCTCGGCCGCCTACCGCCGGCCGACCCGCTCCGATGCGCGTGTCGGCAGGCCCGCGGGTTAGCGCTGAGCGGCGAGTCCCCTTGGCACGCGGCGCCCTCCCTTGACGTGGCGCCACGCACCTTCTGGCAGCGCGCCAGGACAACGCCCGGCTGGTTGCGCAGCAGCTCCATGCGCGCCACCGTGGGCGGCACCGCAGGGTCCGCGGCGGCGGCGGGCTCCGCGTCCGGCCGCAGGACCTCGGTGTGCAGCAGGTCCACCATCGCAAACATGACGAGCCACGGCCGCAGGGCGGCGTGGGCAGTGGCGTCGTACGGCGGCGGCGCGCCGCTGCGCTTGAGCTGGCGCATGGCGTGCGCCACGAGATGCCGCAGGAGGGGCAAGCGCGCCTCGGCGAACTGCGCCGACGACTGGAGCACCAGCGTCGAGACCAGATGGTACGGCGCCGTGTCGCCGTCGGGCCCGTACGTCGGCGCGTCGACGGGCGAGTCCACGAAGGCGCGGAGCGTCGCCTCCATGGCGGCACGCTGCTCTTGCGCGCCCTCTTCGCTGAGCAGGAAGATGGCCATCTGAACCACAAACGGCATCAGCCGCAGATTGCTCTCGCTGCCCGGCCCCAGCGCAGTGCCCAACAGTTTGACCGTTGGATGTCGTGAGCACGCGAGGACCGGGCGCGCGGGCCCAAGCGGCGTGCACCCCCTGGCGCTCGTACCGGCCGCCGCCGTGGCTGTCGGCGCTGAGGCTCTCGTTGCGGCCGTACTTGAGCATCAGCGCGCGCAGGTCGTGGACCAGCAGGCGCGGCTTGTTCGTGGACACCGCGGCCGCCTCGATCTCGGCGAGGCGGGTGAAGTACTGCAGCACCAGCGTGGAGTAGCGGCTGTCCTCCACGCCCGGGCCCTGACAAACGGCCGGCCCTCCCGACCGACCCCCTCACCAAACTGAGGCACGGTTACCCATCCCGCGTTCCCCGGGCGTCCCCCGCCCCCACTCCTGGCCCGGAGGTGTCGCTGCTGCCGCGTACCAGCATCGGCAGAAGGTTGTTGCAGAGCGTGTCCGAGTTGCGCAGCGTCGCGCCCTCCCAGATGTCGCGGTGGCCCGGCCGGTTGCGGTCGGCACGCACCGCCTGCTCATGGCAGCTGATGTGGATCGCGTTTAAATGCGACACCGTCAGGTAGCCCGTGGCCGCGCTGCCCCGCGCCGTCTCGATCGGCACCGCCTTGGTGTAGGTGTACACTCCCAGCGGCTCGGTCGGCTTGTACCGGTAGCCCTCGCGGCACACGACGCACACGGGCGCCTCCTCGAGCTCGCCCGAGTCGAGCTCCTCCATGCCGGTCAGCCGCCGCGTAGACACGATGCGGCCGCCGTTCTGCGTGTCCGCCAGCGTGAAGCCCAGCGCCCGGAGGGTCGCCTCGCGCTGGCTCCGCGCGAGCGCCTGCCGCCGTTCGCGCGTGGCCGCGCGCACCGCTGCCACCGCCGCTGCCGCCGCCGCGTTGCTCTCCCCGAGCGCGTCCAGCAGGGCCTCGCTCAGGGTGCCGACGTGCCGGGTGGACGTCAGCAGCTCCATCTGGTGCAGGCACAGGACGAGGTGGGGCGTGTGCACGAGCTCGTCCTGCGTCGGGGCGTGGCCGCGGCACAGGCCCTGCAGCGCCCGCAGCGCCTGCGGCAGCAGCGGCCGCTCGAGGAAGCGGCGCCACTCGTCCTGCGCTTCGCCGCCGGGCGCGGTGGCCCCGACCGACTCGGCGGAGACCGGCGGGCACTGCTCCAGCAGGAAGGCAGCCGTGCGTGCCGGGACGCCGCGCTGGCGGAGGTACTCCTTCAGCGCCGCCCCGTTGCGCGTGGCCGGGATGTTGTCCACCACGAGCACAAAGCAGTCCTGGAAGAACGTGGCTTCGTGCAGGGCAGGCCCGGCGGCTGGCGGGGCCGGCGCCGCAACGGCCGCCGTTGCCGCTGCCGGCGCGGGCGTCGCCGCGGCAAGCGCGCGCTCCGCGCGCGTCCAGTCGAGGTGCGCCTCGAAAAAGTCGGTCAGCGCGGCCATCGCGCGCTCGCTGCCGTACGCCAGGAAGGGCAGCAGCCGCGTGATGGCCACGGCGACGTGGCGGCTCTGCGGCGTCGCCAGCTTGGCCAGCTCGGCCGACGCGAGACGCTCCAGGAAGCGGGCCATGTGGGGGCTGGAGAGCGGGCGCGCGGGCGCGGGTTCCCATGGGCACGGGTGCCCCTCCGGTTAGGCGGCGAGTGTGGATGCTGCTCACCGCCCCGCCGACGGCGGCGTGGCCGTACCTGCCGTCCTCGCGTGTCGCCAACTCGGCCAGCTGCGGGTCGTGGTTGGCTTCGGCCACGATCGCCTCCATGACGGTGAGCATGTCCGACGTCACCTTGTCGCTCTTACTGAGCGACGCGTCCAGGGACACCAAGTGCAGGTTGTCCAGCTGTAGCGCTCAGCCGCACCCAGCGTGCACGGTGGCTAAAGAGGTCAACATCGCCGTGCTGGGCGTGTGCGGCAGCGGCGGTACCGCACCCGTCACGTACCAGCACCGAGACCGCGTCCAGCTTCCACAAGAGCCGACGGTTCGACCGGATCTTGGCACAGTACCCGAGCAGCCGCAGCAGGGACGTGTGGAGCTGCCGACGCGTGCGCAGCCGCCCACAGCGTCGTGCGACGTGTCCGTGTTCTCGGTCAGCGCACCCGCGCCGGCCGTTCACTCTGGCGTTCCCCCCTGGGGGCGCCAGCCTACCGCTGCCTGGGCCTTTAGGTCGTTCAGCCCACGCACCAGCTGCACGAGAAGCTCCAAGCCGCCGGCCTCGGCGATCCACCGCGTGGCAAAGTACTCTGCAACATTGGCCGATGAGTCCGCCTGCACCACCGCTATGTTAGCAGTGGAGCTGCGACACCACACCGCCACCAGGGCAGGGCGCGCGCCGCGCTTGCCTTCCTCCGGATCGGCCTCCGCCACGGCCGTCTCTTCGATGGCGTCGACGCGTTCCTCCACCGCTTCGCCTGGGAGTCGCGTGCCGCCACGTCCATGCCCAGTCTTTGGTGGTTAGTGCGGTGCGCGCACTCGGCCAACGTTGTACGCCGCGCACGTGTACGCGCGCATACCGTCAAGGCCCTGCAGGCGGTAGACGACGCGCATGATCGAGTTGGCGTCCTCCCCGCTCGCCGCCGCATGGGGCTGCCACACTTTCTCGTAGACCAGGCGCACGGGGAGGGACAGGGAGATGATGCGGCCGGCCACAAGGAGCTCCATGCCGCTGTCGTCCTCGATCAGGCCGTGCAGCTCGAGGTCATGGCAGATCTGCCGTGGCCGCGCCATCGCCGGCCTAGCGGATGCGGCCGGAGCCACGCATGAGATTCGGCATCCCGCGGGCGTGCCCGGTTCCCCCCTGCGGGGCTGCGGACCTTGTTCTTCACGTCGCGCATCAGCTCGCCCACGTCCGTGCTCTGGTACGGGTTGTTGGGCATGCTGCCGCGGATGTACTCTTCCTGCGTCGGCGTCTTCTCCAACGAGACGAGGAACGGCATCTGCATCGGCGGCCCGGGAAGCGGTGGCTCCTCGCTGGGAAGGCCCTGAGCATCGGTAGACGAGGCGGCGGGCGGGCGGGCGGGCCGGCCGGCTGCTCAACGCACCTCGGGGACTTCGGGGTGCACAATGTCGCCGAGCTTTTGCACAATCACGGCGACCGTGCGGGCGTCGCCGGCCTCGTGGTACTGACGCAGCGCCTCCA
>Ga0180216_1004703_pt1 | contig 10244 bp, 10 predicted proteins | sample eDN3rd37CBELigMG_FD_128879 | JGI IMG/M metagenome (GOLD analysis project Ga0180216, IMG submission 128879) | Enriched Miracle-Growth compost microbial communities from Emeryville, California, USA - eDNA 3rd pass 37_C BE-Lig MG (version 2)... ...
CATGACTGGGCCTGCAAGGCACATAAAGCACGTTATGACGCCAGCGACGCGGAGAAGGTGCTGGGCTGGCATCCGGTGTCCTCACGCCAGCGGATGACCGACGAGGTTCTTGCACCGATGATCGCGGAATGGTTGGCCTGAGGCGGGCAGATCAGCCCGTGTGATGGGGGGATGATATCAATGCGGGTCTTTCTGGCATTGGGACCAGGCGACATTGTGGGCGATCATGAGAAAAGCGTTGCAGGCAACGCCAGACCCTGTTCCGCGCGCGGTGAGACCAGCATCACCTTCTCCGGCCAGGCCATCGCCTTGCTGCGCGCGCGCGGCCATGAGGCTCTCCTGGTCTCGTCCAATCCACGCCGCGCCCGCTTCGTCGAGGGAGCGATCGAACACGAAATCTGCCCAAGTGGGGGGCAGGGCGTAGCGGCGTAATCTTCCATATCGCGCAATTCGCCTACGCCGTTCGCCTCGCGTGGATCGCACGGCGTTTCCGGGCCCAACTCGCCATCATCGATTCCGGAACAACACACTGGTTCATGCTGATCGTCTTCACGCTGGTGGGAATCCCGGTCGCATTGAATTTCCACAACGTTCGCTGGCCTCGGGGCTTTGAACCGAAGGGGCGCCTGGCCCGACTCATCCGGCGCCTTGATTCGTGGTTCATCAGAACCCAAGCCAAGGGCGCCGCAGGTTGCTCGCCCGAGTGCACGATCCAGGCGCGCGCGGATGGGGCGGATGCGTTGCCCTTCTTTCTCTGGACCGGGCAGTTCAACTCCGATGGCTTCGAGCCCGATCGAAAACCGGCACAGGACGGTTATTTCCATGTCCTTTTCGCCGGCCGAGTGGAACGCAACAAGGGTGTGTTCGATCTTGTGGAAATGGCCAGGATCATACGCACGCGTCCAGAGCTAAAGGTCATGTTCGATGTTTGCGGCGACGGCAGCGACCTAGAAGCGTTGCGCGCGGCGGTCATGGAAGCAGATGTCGCAAATGACGTAATCGTGCATGGGCGCCTCGAACGCACGGCACTCCTTCAGGCCTACGCTCGCGCCCATGTCGTTATCGTGCCAACACGCGGCAATTTTTGCGAGGGCATGCCGCTGGTCTGCGCCGAGGCGATGCTGTCAGGTCGTCCGGTCATAACCAGCCGGCTTTCCAATGCACTGCCAGTGATCGGCGCTGCGGTTATCGAAGCCCAGCCAGAATCGCCATCAAGCTATGTTGCGGCCATTGAGAGGCTGGCACGCAACCCCGCCGAATGGATCAATTTGCAGGCAGCAACCGTCCCCTGCCGACAGCAGTTTCTCGACCGATCCAGGAGCTACCCGGTCGCTTTGGACCAACTCATGGCCCTTGTTGAGAATGAAAGCCGGCAACCGTTGGCCTATCGTCACCTTTTCAACGAAGGGTGAGTCAGCTCGGGCTGGCACCGGCGTCCCCTACAGAATGGAGCAGCAGACAGCAGCACCAGAGCGGTGGCTTCGCCCAATACGAACTGGTTCAGGTCAAGCTCGTCCGGGCTAGCCGCTGCTCCACCTCGCCGAACAGCGGATCATCCGGATGGACCCAGAGGAAATCCGCCCAGACATCATCGCCAAAGGATTCTACAGCCTGTAGCCTGACTCGCAGGCTCCTGCCACGGCCGCTATGGCTCATTCGCCAGCCACGATAGCCAGCCTGTATCAGTTCCGCTGCCACCGCGGCTGCCGTCGTCCCCGCGTGGGTCAGATGCTGGCTGATGATTTCGATCGTGACGATCGGTTTCGCACGGGCCAATGTCTTGCGCAGGCCGCGCAGGACATGAAGCTCGAATCCCTCAACGTCGATCTTGATGAAGCGCGGCATTTCCCCGATCAGCTCATCATCCACCACCGACACCGGCACCTCGATCGTGCTCGTATCACCCTGCCCGTAAACGGACTCGCCGAAGGTGGCTTCACCCGAGTTGATTCGCGGAATGGTGAGAGTAAGCACGGCCGGCTCATCCGAGACGCCGATCGGCCGCACGTCGACCCAGTCGATCCGGTTGCGCTGGAGCGACTGCTCCATCTTCGCACGCGGCGCCGGGTTGGGCTCGAAGGTGATGACCTTGCCTTGCTGGCCTACGACATGAGCGGCCAGCAGCGTAATCATTCCCTCGTTACCACCGATATCGACGACCGTGTCGCCCTGCCCTACGAGCGCCTTGATAACCAGCTGGTTCTGGCTGTCGTAATAGCGGCCCAGAAAATAGGTCTGGCGGTTGCTCCATGAGGCAAGATCAAGCGGCATCTCATAGCCATGTATCTTGCCTCGAATCCAAATGGTTTCGAACCCGCTCCACCGGTCGTTATGTTTGAAATCTCCAACCATGAGCTGGTAAAGGCGTCCCCAACCCGGCAATTCGCGCCATATATAAGGGCGCACCAGCGCCATGACGCAGCGCTGCCAGACCTTTTGCCATGCGTTCGGCATATGTCCTCCGATCTCGAATGAAGCGGGAGCGGCAGAGAGAACGCCAACATATCATATTATACGGTCATATCGTCGCACTCACCCGCCGCGGCATCTTGAAGCGCCTCTCCGTTCAATCCACAAAAAGCGAGGACGCCTCCGACAATCAGTGCGCCAAATATTTCAGCCGCCTATTACAAAATTAAGCCGGGCAAAAATACAGATGATGGGGTAATTTAACGGAAATAGGGAATAATTTTCAAGTATTTTATTAGAGAGCAGAGATTATTGAATAATAATCTACAAGAGCGAACCGCTATTCGAATATTCTATATCGCTGCCGCTGGGGACCTGGCGGCAGCATATCAAAGTTGGAAGCGCGGTCTCCACATCGATTCGGAAGTCGCCAGGACATATTCCGGATCGATATTTGATTTTTCCAGGAAATACGGACTGGAGGGCACCTTCCTGGCTGTTAACCCAGCGGTCTCCACTCTTCAGGATGGCGGGATCTGCATCAGGAATGTCCAAATGCCCGTCGGCGGAAGAGGCATCAAATATTATATAAACTGGCTAGTCGGATCTACCAGACTCCTGTGGAAAATGCTGCGTGAACGACCACGGGTTGCGATGGTTAGTGACCGCACGATATTCTTCCCTCTCCTTTTTATAGCAAAGATTTTCGGTATTAAAATCATTAATATAATGCATGTCGCATTTTATAGTGATGTTAAAAATCCATCTGGAATAAAGAGACTCTTACTGAAAATGGATACAGTTTTCCTTAGATGGGGAAGCGATTACATCCTGGGAGTCTCGAAAGACATCATAGCCCAATCGGATCACCTATGCGGTGGAAAGGCGCCACCGGGAGTCGCGTTCGCGCCACAGTGGAACCGGGATCGATTCGACGAGATTTTCGACAAGCGGCCATCGGGCGAGACTTTCTCAATCAGCTTTTTGGGAAGAATAGAGCCGAGCAAAGGTATTTTCGATCTGCTCCAGGCCTTCATCCACCTGCGGGATAAGGGGTATCGTCTTCAGCTCGATTTTCTGGGCGACGGCAGCGCGCTCGGAGAGCTTCGGCAAGAAATTGCACAACTTGGGTTGTCCGATCTTGTTAGAACCCATGGGCATTGCGCCAGGGATCGGGTGATTGATGCTCTTGCCCGGACGCATCTGGTCGTCGTTCCCACCCGTTCCGAATTTGTGGAGGGACTCAACAAGGTCGCCATTGAAGCCGTTCTGGCCGGACGGCCTGTCGTCACCTCGCCAGTGTGCCAAGCATTGAGCTTGATCAGAGAGGCCGTTTTTGAAGCCACGCCGGACGACTGGATGTCTTATGCCGACCGCATCGAGCAGGCCATGACCGACCCGCTCGCTTATGGCAGGGCCGTGGCCGCCGCCAGAGAGTTACGGGAGCAGTTTTTCACTCCCACCAGTTCCATCGGGCATAAGCTGGAAAAGGCATTCGCTGATCTCGATCTGCTCGGGCCCAGACATGCCGTCGAGGTTGCCCACGCTTGAGCTGTCCCTCCCACAGGGGGATGCCCGAAGCCTGATCGAAATCACGATCCCGGACATCCCACCTGGTCGGGACGGCAGGCGATAGGAAAAGGGCGGGCCCTGGCTGGCCCGCCCTTTCTGTCTCTGCGGGGCATGAGGCAGGGCATCATGCCGGCCCGGTCAATGCTCCTTGCCGGCCCAGATGTTCTGGTAGGCCAGATAGGAGAGCACGGTGCCGAAGATCAGGAAGATCAACACGCCGACGCCCGTGCTCTTGCGCGTTTCCAGCTTGGGTTCGGCTGCCCACATCAGGAAGGCGGAGACGTCCTGCGCCATCTGGTCGACTGTCGGCTTGGGCTGGCCCTCGCCGTAGGTCACCTGGCCCTCGGCCGTGAGCGGCGGCGCCATGGCGAGGTTGAGGTTGGCGAAATAGGGATTGTAGTGCAGCCCCTCGCCCGTCTTGGCATCCGGGAACTTGCGCAGCAACTCCGCCGGCTGCTCCCGATAACCGGTCAACAGCGAGTGGATGTAGTTCGCGCCGTCATGCCGCGCCTTCGCCATCAGCGAGAGATCCGGCGGTATGGCGTTGTTGTTCGCCGCGCGCGCCGCCACGTCGTTGGGATAGACGAGCGGGAACTTGTCCGCCGGCGTGCCCTCGCGCGTGGTCGCCTCGCCCGTGTTGGGATCGACGGCCGGCACCTGGCGCGCCTTGGCGATCGCCTTGATCTCCGCCTCGTTGTAACCGAGGTCGGCAAGGCTGCGGAACGCCACCTGATGGAGCGAATGGCAGGCCGAGCAGACTTCCGTATAGACCTGGAAGCCGCGCTGGAGCTGCGCCTTGTCATATTTGCCGAACGGACCGTCGAAACTCCACGCCACCTGCCGGGGATGTTCGTGGAATTCCGACTCCACCGTGGCGGCCGGCGGTGCGCTGACATAGGCAACCGCGCCCCAGATGAAGCTCAGGAGCAGCATGCCTGCAAAGAACAGGCCGACGAGACCGCCGAGGAAACGAACCATTGCTATGCCCCCTTATTCAGCGGCCGCGGCGGCCGGAACCGCATCGACTGCATCGCTCTTGTTCTTGGACTTCGCGAGCACGGCCTCGGTGATCGAGCCGGGCAGCGGATCGGGCCGCTCGATCGACGCGATGATCGGCAGGATGATGAGGAAGTGCGCGAAATAATAAGCCGCCGCGAGCTGCGAGATCATCACATAGGGCTCTTCGGCCGGCGCACCGCCGCAATAGCCGAGGATCAGCACGTCGATCACCAGCAGCACGAAGAACTTCTTGAACAGCGGGCGATACTTGCCCGAGCGGACCGGCGAGGTGTCGATCCACGAGAGGAAGAACAGCAGAAGGATGGAGGCGAACATCGCCAGCACGCCGAGCAGCTTCGCCGGAATGATCACGAGGCCGGTGAACGGAATGGTGAGGTCCATCGTGAAGGCGCGCAGGATCGCGTAAAATGGCCAGAAATACCATTCGGGCACGATATGCGCCGGCGTCGACATGGGGTTGGCCGCGATATAATTATCCGGGTGTCCCATCGCGTTGGGCGCGAAGAACAGCACCAGCGCGAACAGGATGAGGAAGATGCCGGCGCCGAACCCGTCCTTCGCGGTGTAATAGGGGTGGAAGGGCACCGTATCCTGCGGCCCCTTCACTTCCACGCCGGTCGGGTTGGACGAGCCGGGAATGTGCAGTGCCCAGATATGCAGGACGATGACGCCCGCGATCACGAACGGCAGCAGATAGTGCAGCGAAAAGAAGCGGTTGAGCGAGGCATTGCCCGGCGCGAAACCGCCGAGCAGCCAGGTCTGGATCGGCTCGCCCACCACCGGGATCGCCGCGAACAGGCCGGTGATGACCTGCGCGCCCCAGAAGCTCATCTGCCCCCAAGGAAGCACATAGCCCATGAAGGCGGTCGCCATCATGAGCAGGAAGATGACCACGCCCAGCAGCCACACCATCTCGCGCGGCGCCTTGTAGGAGCCGAAGAACAGGCCACGGAAGATGTGGAGATAGACGACGATGAAGAAGAAGCTCGCGCCGTTGGCGTGCGCATAGCGCAGCAGCCAGCCCGAATTCACGTCGCGCATGATGTGCTCGACCGAATCGAAGGCGATGCCGGCATTGGCCGCATAATGCATCGCCAGGATGATGCCGGTGACGAGCTGGATGGTCAGCGCCACACCGGCGAGAACGCCGAAGTTCCAGAAATAGTTGAGGTTGCGTGGGACGGGGTAGCCGCCGCCGACCGCGTTATAGACGAGGCGGGGGAGCGGCAGGCGCTCGTCGACCCACTTCATCACGGGATTTTTGGGAGTGTAATGCTCAGCCCAGGGAAAGCTCATTATCTTTATCCTCAGCCTACGAGAACAGCGGTGTCGGAGGTGAACGTATATTCGGGAACGTGCAGGTTCTTCGGGGCCGGGCCCTTACGGATACGCGCCGCCGTATCGTAGTGCGATCCGTGGCACGGACAGAAATAACCGCCGAACTCACCGCGATTCTCGCCTTCGCCCGCGCCCAGCGGCACGCAGCCGAGGTGGGTGCAGACGCCCATGGTGATGAGCCACTGCTTCTTGCCGTCGACGGTGCGCTCCTCCAGCGTCTGCGGGTCGCGCAGCGTGGAGGGGTCGACCGCGTCCGCCTCCGCGATCTCCTTGGCGGTGAGGTGCCGCACGAACAGCGGCTGCGAGCGGAACACCGCCTTGATGGCCTGCCCCTCCTCGATTGCCGAGAGATCGACCTCCGTCGTCGCCTGCGCCAGCACGTCGGCGCTGGGGTTCATCTGGTTGATGAGGGGCGCGAGGACGGCGACACCGCCGACGCCCGCGAAACTCACGGCCGCGATATTGATGAAGTCGCGGCGGCGCACGCCCTCGCCTTCATCCACGACAGCGTCCGTTCCTTGCACTTCAGTGGCCATGTGTTCTCACTTGCCTCCCTTTGCCCGGCGATTGGCGACCTCATGGAGACGCCGGGCATGAACCGCGGATCGGCCGCCCTTGCCGGTCCCGCCGGGGTCTGCGCCCGCTTCCCATGCCTTGTCAGGGAGGCAGGCCGCCCGATGGGGACAATAGACGACCGCGCGCCAGGAACCCCCTTGGCGCGTCCGGGCGCCTGATAGCGCCCTTGGCGGCGATTTGCCAACCTTCAATTTCCCATCGCCCACAGCTTTTTTCCGCTGCACGACGCGGCTGGGAGGAACGCCGCTTTGCGGCTAGGGAGGCGTGCATGCGCATCGCCCTCCACCAGCCAGACATTGCGGGCAATGTCGGCACGATCCTGCGGCTTGCGGCCTGCTGGCGGATCCCGGTCGACATCATCCTGCCCTGCGGCTTTCCGGTGTCGGACCGGCAGCTCCAGCGCGCCGCGATGGATTATGGCGGCCAGGCCGACGTGACGCGCCATGCCGATTTCGCAGCCTTCGCGCAGGCGCATCTGCATGGCGAGGCCAGACTCGTTGCGCTGACCAGCGGCGGCGACACCCGACTCACCGAGGCCCGCTTCCGGCCCCACGACATCCTGCTCATGGGCCGGGAGAGCGCTGGCCTGCCACCGGAATTGCATATTCGCGCGGACCTGCGGGTGCGGATTCCGATGGCGCCGGGCTTTCGCTCCTTGAATCTGGCGGTCGCAACTGGCATCGCGCTCGGCGAGGCGCTGCGGCAGACGGACCTGTTCCCCGCCTGACCGCTTGGGCACGCCGTTGATTCACGTCAAGGCATCTCCCCGGCGGACGCGGCTAGGAACGATTATCCGAAACGACATGACGGAAAGACGAATGCTGGACGAACAACAAACGGCCGCGCGCGCATGGTTCGAGGGCCTTCGGGACCGGATCTGCGAGGAATTCGAGGCGATCGAGCGCGAGGCGGGCAGCGACGCGGCGTTCGACTATCTCGCCTGGTGGCGCGACAGCGACGGCGCCAAGACCGGCCCGATGGAAGAAGGCGGCGGCGGTGGCGGCGTGCGCGGCCTGATGAAAGGCAAGGTGTTCGAGAAGGTCGGCGTCAACGTCTCGACCGTGGGCGGCACCTTCTCTCCCGAGTTCGCCAAGACGATCCACGGCGCCGAGGAGGACCCCGGCTTCTTCGCCACCGGCATCAGCCTGGTCGCGCATATGACGAACCCGCATGTGCCGGCGGTGCATATGAACACCCGCTTCCTCGTCACCACCAAGCGCTGGTTCGGCGGCGGGGCGGATCTCAACCCGCCGATCCCCTATGCGGAAGACACGGCCGATTTCCACGCCGCCTTCAAGGCCGCCTGCGACGCGCACGATCCGGAGCATTATCCGCGCTTCAAGGCCTGGGCGGACGAGTATTTCTACATTCCGCACCGGCAGGTGCATCGCGGCGTCGGCGGCATCTTCTATGACCATCTCGAAGGCGATTTCGACGCAAATTTCGCCTTCACCCGCGCGGTGGGCGAGGCGTTCCTGGAGGTATTCCCCCGCATCGTCCGCCGCCGCATGGGCTTGGCGTGGACGCCGCAGGAGGAAGCCGACCTGCTCGCATGGCGCGGCCGCTATGCCGAGTTCAACCTCGTCTATGACCGCGGCACGCTGTTCGGCCTCAAGACCGGCGGCAATATCGACGCCATCCTGATGAGCCTGCCGCCACGCGTGACCTGGGCCTGAGTTGGGGCGGAAAGCGAGGACCGATCCAGACGGCTGGTTGGTTGTCCCTGAAAGCGATGTGCTCCTGCGCAGGCAGGAGCCCAAGGCGGCGAGGCACTGCGACTGGATCTGGCTCCTGCCTGCGCAGGAGCACATCGCTTTAGTTCCACTGCTCTCGGCCGAAGCGAACCCTCTACAGATCTGGCGCCCTTAGCCGCGCTGCCGCCCCATAGCTGCCATGGCCACGCGATAAAGCGCGGCGGTGACGAGCATGATCGCCACGCCGATTCCCGCTTCGACCAGCCCGGAGACGATGGCCACCGCCAGATCGGCCACGTCCTTGGGCAGCAGCAGGGTGGCGATGACGCCTACCGTTGACGTCGCGGCGAGGCCGATCGCCGTCGCGGCCACGAACACCATCGCCAGCATCAGGAAGATGCGCCAGCCGTTGCCGAAGGTCAGCTCCGCGCTGCGGCGCAGGATGGTGAGGGGATTGCCCGGCCGTTCAGCCGCTGCCACCGGTGCGATCAGCGCCAGCCGGCCGATGAGATAGAAACCGGGCAGGAAAAACAGGGTCAACCCGCACATGATGCCGAAACGCTGGATGGCGACGGCGATTATATAAGCGGGCAGCACCAGCAGCGCGGCGTGCAGAGACTGGCCGACCGTCAGCCGCTCGGCACGCAGCAGCAGCGAGAGCATCGCCAGCACGCCAAACGCCGTGACGATGCTGTGGACGAGCAGCACCGGCCAGTTGAGCGCGGCATACTCCATCAGCCGGGCGAACGCCGCCGCCGGCTCCGCGCCGCTTTCCAGCGGCGGCGGCATGCGGCTGACCTGCCCCGCGACGATGCTGGGGAGTAGCAGGAACATGCCGGCAATCGCTGTCAGCAGGTCGCGATTGGCGCGGCCCATGGCTCTGGCATCGTCCCAGACGAGATTGAGGTCGATCTTGTTCACGCGCGCACGCATTTCCTTTCGGGCGCTCGATAGGGAATTAATCCAGCAAGAGCCAGCGCCCGCATCCGCCCCTTGCCAAATTTCGCCGCAACCCACATGTCGGCGCGACGATGCACGCCATAACGACAAGGGAGACGGCCGCGCAGCCACCGGGGCTTGGCGATGTCGAGTGGCGGGTCGAGACGGGCCTGCTCGATTATGCGGCCGGCGTGGCGGACATGACGCGGCGGGCGGAGGCCATCGCGGCCGGGGCGGCACGCGAGCGCATCTGGCTGATCGAGCATCCGCCGCTCTACACCGCCGGCACCAGCGCGGTGGCGAGCGACCTCATCGCGCCGCGCTTCCCGGTGCATGAGACCGGGCGCGGCGGGCAATATACCTATCACGGGCCCGGCCAGCGCATCGCCTATCTCAACATCGACCTCGCCCGGCGCGGGCGCGACGTGCGGCTGTTCGTGCAGGCGATCGAGCAGTGGGTGATCGCGGCGCTGGCCGATCTCGGCGTGCAGGCGTGGACGGCGGCTGGGCGGATCGGCGTGTGGACGCGTGGCGCGGACGGCGCCGAGGCCAAGATCGCCGCCATCGGCGTGCGCGTGCGCAAATGGGTGACGCTGCACGGGGTTGCGATCAACGTCGCGCCGGACCTCTCCCATTATGACGGCATCGTGCCGTGCGGCATCCGCGCGTTCGGCGTCACCAGCCTCGCCGCGCTCG
>Ga0180216_1004705_pt1 | contig 10241 bp, 10 predicted proteins | sample eDN3rd37CBELigMG_FD_128879 | JGI IMG/M metagenome (GOLD analysis project Ga0180216, IMG submission 128879) | Enriched Miracle-Growth compost microbial communities from Emeryville, California, USA - eDNA 3rd pass 37_C BE-Lig MG (version 2)... ...
GAGCCCAGTTCCCCGCACGCCGACCCCCAATCATCGTGCGGTGTATCGTGAAGATCGCCATCGTCTCCGACATTCATGCCGATGCGAAAGCGTTGCAGCGCGCTTTCGATGACATGCCGTCGGTCGACCATGTCCTCTGTGCGGGCGACGCGTGCAGCGACTTCCGCTTCTGCCCCGATACGGTCGCCCTGCTGCGGGCGGCAAAAGCGCAGTGCATTCAGGGCAACCACGAGCACATGCTTTTCGGAGGCGGCAATCCGGGATATCTCGCGAAGTGCCGCGCGCAATTCCCCGCAGACGCGCTGACCTATCTCTCCGACGCGCCGCAGTCGCTCGATCTCGGACCGGCCGGTGTGCGCATTCACATGATCCACGCTACGCCGTGGAGCCCGTTCTCCGGCTACATCCATCCTGGAAGCCCGCAACTGCCGCGCTTCGCGAAGCTGCCGCACGATTTCGTTATTTTGGGCCACACGCACGTGCCGATGGTCGAGCACGCGGGCGACGTCACAGTTATCAATCCGGGCTCGCCGTCCCAGCCGCGCGATGGTGACCGCCGCGGCGCCTATGCGGTGCTCGACGTGGAGATGCGGCAGGCGACGATCCATCGCTTTCGTCTCGATTGAGCCGGCGGGACCTATCGGACTTCCGGATGGCGCGTTACCTTCGGTGTCCGAAGCTCGAGGCAGCGGCCGCCAGTGTCGCCAGCGGGAGAACCAAGCTCATGGACTACAAACCGCTCGGTCGCACGGGTCTCACGGTGTCCGTTGCCGGTCTCGGCTGCGGCGGAAACAGCCGGCTGGGGCTCGGTCGCGGAAAGAGCGACGCCGAGGCCGTGGCACTCGTCCGTGCTGCACTCGATGAAGGCGTGACCTTCTTCGATACGGCTGAAGCCTACGGAACCGAGCATGTTCTCGGCCAAGCCTTTTCGCCGGCGGAGCAGGCGCGCGTCGTCATCTCGACCAAGAGCCGGGCGCTGCGCGGAACGGAGCGCATGACGGCCGCTGAGGTGGTGGCCAATCTCGAAGGATCGTTGCGCCGCCTGAAGCGGGATCGTGTCGACGTGTTCCTTCTTCACGGTGTCGCCCCTGCGCATTACGACTACGTCCGCGAGGAACTGGCGCCCGCGCTGATCGCGGAAAAGCAGAAGGGCAAGATCGGTCATCTGGGTCTCAGCGAGACGAGCCCCGGCGACCCCGGCCAGACCATGCTGCAGCGAGCACTGGACGATCCGACCTGGGAGGTGATGATGCTCGCCTTCCATATGATGAACCAAGGTGCCCGGCGGGACATCTTTCCGCGCTCGATGTCTAACGGTGTGGGCACGCTGCTGATGTTCGTTGTGCGCAATATCTTCTCGCGGCCGGGCCTGCTGGCCGAAACGATGCGCAAGCTTGCCGCTGAAGGGAAGGTCCCGGCCGATCTCGCGGCGCGAGACGATCCGCTCGATTTCCTCGTTCACGAGGGTGGTGCCTCGTCGCTGCTCGATGCGGCTTACCGCTTTGCGCGTCACGAGCCTGGCGCCGACGTCGTCCTGTTCGGGACGAGTGACATCGCGCACTTGCGAACCAATGTGGCTTCGATCGTGGCGCCACCGCTGCCGGCGGACGATGTGGCAAAGCTTTATGAGCTTTTCGGGCACTTGCGCGGCGTTGGCCTCGACCTTCCCGATCGCGTCAAGGACGACCGGAAAGCCGGGCCGTCGTAAGGGGGGAGGCGTCTCGGCGACGGACACGCATCAAGGAGGCCCGCATCGTGGACCGCAAGCTGGTCGGCTTCAGCCGTTTCATGAGCTTGGTCTTGCGGCACAAGCCGGAGGAAATCGGTCTCATGCTCGATCGCGAGGGCTGGGCGAGTCTCGACGAACTCGTGACCAAAGCCCGAGCGCACGGTCAGCCGCTGGATCGTGAGCTGGTCTCGCAGATCGTCGCCGAAAGCGAAAAGCAACGGTTCGCGCTCAGTGCCGACGGACAGCGGATACGGGCCAATCAGGGGCATTCCATCGAGATCGACCTGGCGCTTCCGGCGATGATCCCTCCGGCGGATCTCTACCACGGAACGGCAGAGCGTCATCTTCCCTCGATCCGCGCGTCGGGTCTCAGTTCCGGAAGCCGGACGCACGTCCACTTGTCACCGGATAGGGAGACGGCAACGCGGGTGGGCGCACGCCATGGAAAGCCGGCGGTGCTGACGATCGCCAGCGGGGAGATGCACAAGGAAGGATATATATTTCATCGGTCCGAGAACGGGGTGTGGCTGACCGATGTCGTGCCTGTCGCGTTCATCCGATTTCCCGCCGAATAGGCATGTCCATTGGCTTGTGGCCGGCTTGAGCGGCACTACTGATCCAATTGCCCTGTGGGCACACGTCCGTACGCCGGAGCGAGCCGCCGTCCCAGTTTCCTGCTCGCCTGCAAAGCTTCCGCCCCGACAGTGGATCGGGGCGGAGCGCCGGCTTCAATCTAGAACCAGATCGAGAAGCCCGGCCTGTAATAGGGACGGTAGCCGTAATATCCGTAGTACGGCCGGTAGTAACGCCGTGGTGCGGCCCATCCGTAGTACGGGCGGTAGTAGTAGCCGTAGTACGGCCTGTGGCGATGGCGGTAATAATGGCGATGGTGACGGTGATGCCAGTGCCGACCGCCCGTCCGGGTAACTGCCGGCGCCTGCGCCCCGTCGACCGTCGCCGTCCGGGCCATTCCAGCGGGCGAAGCTTGGGCGGCCGCCGCCAGCCCCAGCCCGGCCAGCGCTCCAATCGCTGCGCCAATCCATTGCGGCTTCATGACCAACCTCCTCGTGAAGCGATGGGGCGCACGCGTCGTGAGCCCCAGTCCATTTGAAACGATGCAAAGTGGAGAAAGTTCGGCGGAACGTGCGAAGTCCGTGAAATTATTGAAGGAACATACTCTGTTGGAGCATTGATGCGGCAACTGGAGATTCGCCGGCGGCTATCCCGACGCCGACGATTCAGTGTTGGATGAGCGCCATGAACGCGCCCGCCTGTTCGGCGAGCGGCCTTGGACGGCGCGATCATCTGCATCGACCTTGGCTGCCGAAATCCCTCGATCGCCTCAGTAGCGATAGCGATAATGCCGTCGGTAAGAATAGTAGTAATTGTAATCATACGGGCGCCAAGCGTATCCGTAGAAGTAGGATCTTGGACGTACGTAGTAATAGTAGCTGTAATGGTGCCGATAGCTAGGGCTAAAGTATACGCGTGGCCGACAGTGACGGTAGTGCCGATAACCAACGCGATCCACTTCGAATGTCTGCGCGGGCACTTGTCTCAGTGCGGGGCCGGCGACGCCTGCTGCATCGACGGATGTGCCTGATGCTGCAAAGCCCAAGGTTACGGCAAATGCAAATGCGAGCGAGGTAATATGGTGCCTCATCGAGACCTCCATCGACGGGTTTTGCGGTGCGCATGGATGCTGCATCGACGCGTTTCGATCCTATCCTGTTTTCGCCCCGCTCGGGTTCAGATGCCCGTTTTTGGTGAACGCAAGTGTTCAATTGTCAATAAAACGAACCGCACTTGACGGGATGTGCCCCGACACTCCTAATCGCGGGCTCGGGGCGCGATCGGTTCTTCCTGGCGTGCGCCCTCTGCCCGTTGCTCAAGCCGAGACGAGATGAAATGAACGAAAGCCGCGGTTCGAATGGCGCGCTGGACGGCGTCCTTGTGATCGACTTCACGCAGATGCTGTCGGGTCCGTTCGCGGCGATGATGCTGGCCGATCAGGGTGCCCGGGTGATCAAGGTCGAGCCTCCTGGTGGCGATCGCACGCGGAAGTTCGGACCGTTCCGGCAGGGCCAACTCACCATGGCGGAGGGTGGTTACGGCGGCTACTTCGCATCGACCAATCGCAACAAGGAAGGCCTGTGCGTCGATCTGAAGTCGCCGGAGGGCCGTGAGGTGATCCTGCGGCTTGTCGCCGAGGCCGATATCGTGATCGAGAATTTCCGGTCGGGCGTGATGGAGCGCCTCGGGCTCGGCTACGAGCGGCTGGCCGAGATCAATCCGCGTCTGGTCTATGGCGCGATTCGCGGCTTCGGCGACGCGAGGACGGGGAGGAGCCCCTACGGCGAGTGGCCGGCCTATGACGTCGTCGCCCAGGCGATGGGTGGTATCATGGGCATTACGTCGACCGAATCCGGCGGCCAGCCGACCAAGATCGGCCCCGGTGCGGGCGACATCGTGCCCGCGATGCAGTGCGCATTCGGTCTCGTGTCGGCCCTTTATCGGGCCAAGGCGACCGGCGTCGGCCAATTCGTCGACGTGTCGATGGTCGACGGCGTGCTCGCACTCTGCGAGCGCATCGTGTTCCAGCACGGAATCGATGGCACGGTGCCGGGACCCGAGGGGAACAGTCATCCTCTGCTCTGCCCCTACGGTCTCTTTCCCTCGAAGGACGGGTGGGTGGCGATAGGCTGTCCACACGACGATTTCTGGAAGCTTCTGGCGCGGCAGATGGGACGCGGCGATCTGGCCGAGGACGAGCGCTATGAGACCACGCCGCAGCGGCTCGACCGTCGCGAGGAAGTCGAAGGCGCCGTATCGGCATGGACGAGTGTTCGCAGCAAAGTCGAGATTGCAGAGGCACTCGGCGGCAAGGTGCCGTTCGGTCCCGTCCTGCGCGTCGACGAGATCTTCGCCGATGGCCACACCGCCGCTCGGGGCATGCTGGCTGAGGTGGAACTGCCGGGGGTTCCCGAGCATCCGCTGGTGGTAGCGGATACGGCCATAAAGATGACCGGCACACCCGGCGGCGTTCGCTTCCGCGCGCCTCTGGTTGGCGAGCACACGGCGCATGTGCTTGCCGGCATCGGGTATACGCCAGGAGAGGTCGCCGAACTGATGGGCCCACGCGGCGCGTGCCGCTCGAAATGATCACGAACGATACACGGTCCGCACCTGGACGGCTTGAGCAGGGGCAAGGATGACCACGGGGACTGGACGGCTGGCGGGGATGTCCTCTCCCTTGCAGTGGGGTGTACTGCTCGCTCTTTCGATCGTTTTTGTCGGGATAGCGCTCTGGATTCGATTGCCGGCGGCGCTTCTGATCGGCCCCATGCTGGCAGCCATCCTTGTCGGTACGGCGGATGGTGCCATTCGCGTGCCCTTGACCACCATGATCGCGGTGCAGGCCGTGATCGGTTTCCTGATGGGACGTTCGATCCCGATTACCTTCATCGAAGATCTGGCGCGGGACTGGCCCCTGGTTCTGATGGGCCTCGCCGGCGTCATCGTCGCGGCGGGCGCGATCGGTCTGCTGCTGACCCGCTGGGGCGGTCTGCCGGGGACGACCGGCGTATGGGGCATTTCCGCGGGCGCATCGACGCCGATGATCATCATGTCCGAGTCCTATGGCGGCGATCCGCGCATCGTCGCCGTCATGCAGCAGATCCGCATCATCATGGTGATCGCCATTGCCGCGATCGTCGCGCGCATCTGGACGCCCTCTCAGGATGTGCACGCGATGCAGACCGCGTGGTTCCCGCCCGTGGACTGGCCGGCTTTCGTCGCGAGCCTCGGGTTGGCTCTGTCGAGTGCGTACATCGCGGTCTGGCTGAAGGTGCCGGCCGGCCCCATGCTGGTGCCGCTCGCGCTGGCCGTGGCGGTGCAGGAGACCGGCCTCATCAAGATCGAGCTGCCGCCGTGGCTGCTGGCATTCTGCTATGCGCTGGTCGGATGGAATGTGGGTCTCAGGTTTACGCGCCCGATCCTCTGGTACGCTTTCAGGGCGCTGCCGATCATTCTGGCTGGCACCTGTGCGCTGATCGCCATTTGCGGATTGCTCGCCGGCGCCATGGTTCTTGTCGGCAATGTCGATCCTTTGACGGCTTATCTCGCAACGAGTCCCGGCGGCGCCGACACGATCGCCATCATCGCCGCCTCGAGCGCGGTCGACATGCGCTTCGTCATGGCCATGCAGACGTCGCGCCTCGTCGTCGTGCTGCTGATGGCTCCCGGCCTGTCGCGCTTTCTGGCTCAACTCTCGGGAGCTGGCCGGTAGCGATCGCTTCATAAGAGGGAAAGGTCCGGAGCGCTGGGCGCTTTCCGGACCTCTGCGATGATCATGCGGCGATGCGGGCACGTGTCTTGACGATCATCAAGGCGGCGCGTCCAGCCTCTCGCCCCTTCTCTACGAAATGAGCGCTGAATATGCCTTTGTGGTGATCGGTTTCATGAAAATGATGGGGTGTCAGTGAAACCGACAAAACCGGAACGCCGGTGTCGAGGCCGACGCGCATCAAGCCGTCGATGACGGCAGATGCAACGAAGTCGTGCTTGTAAATGCCGCCATCGATGACGAACGCCGCAGCGGCGACGGCCGCGTACTTTCCCGTCAAAGCGAGATCTCGCGCCGTCAAGGGTAGCTCGAAAGCGCCTGGAACATCGAAGATGTCGACATTTTCGCGCGGGATCAGCTCGAGGAACCCTTCGAGCGACTTATTGACGATCTCGGAGTGCCAGTTGGCTTTCACGAAAGCGAAGCGGGTGTTTGTCACGTAACGTCCTTTCGGTTGACATGCCACCCAGGACGATTACGTACGCCCGCCCTCTCGCGAGGAGCGCGCGCCCGTTCTCTTCCATCCGGACTGTGACCGTCGGCTCAGGCCTCGCACCTGATCTGCTGACCCTTCCGAAGGAAGGCGCTCGCGGGCTTGCGGCTGATGCCGCTTACCGCCGGTGGGGAATTTCGCCCCGCCCTGAGAACGCGTAAATGCTGCAATGAAGTTTTGGGCGGCGCAAGCGTCGATATGGACCCGATGCCCCGCCCGTTCCTCGTCAGATCGAACGATAGCCGCCGTCCGCCATGACGATCGTGCCCGTGACGTACTGGGAGAGATCGGAGGCGAGGAAGATCGCGGGCCCGACGATGTCCTCGGGCTTGCCGGCGCGGCCGAGCGGCGTGTGGTCGAGGAAAATGCGCACGAGCTCAGGATTGTTGGCGCGGGCTTGCGCGTTGAGCGGCGTCTCGATCAAACCGGGCCCGATGGCGTTGACGCGCACGCCGTCTTTTCCGAGCTCGGCGGCCAGCGCCTTCGTGAAGCCGAGCACACCGTGCTTGGAGGTGGTGTAGGCGGCCGAGTTCGGCGTCCTCACGTGGACGAACGACTGGATCGAGCCGATGTTGACGATCCTTCCTTTCGTCTCCCGGAGCTGCGGCAGGAAGGCGTGCGTGACATTGAAAACGCCCATCACATTGATGGAGATGATGTCATCCCAGTCCTTGAAAACCGCCGCTGCGTCGGCGGTGATCGGATTGCGGCGGTTGATGCCGGCATTGTTGACGAGAACGGACACGCGCCCAACCTTTGCGGCGACCTCGTCAGCGACTTCGTGAGCTTCTTCCCGGTCGGTCACGTCGAGGACGAAGACGTCGGCTGTTCCTCCAGCGGACGCGATCAGGCGCTGTGTTTCCTTCGCGCCTTCGGGGTCTGCATCGAGGATGGCGATGCGCGCGCCTTCCCGCGCGTAACCCTCGGCGATGGCCCGGCCGATGCCGGAGCCTGCGCCCGTGATGGCAGCAACGTGGTTCGAGAGAAGTGGCATGGATGTCTGCCTTCCTTGTCGTGCAGCGGAATCTTTCCGGAGATGGTTCGAGACCATCGTCGTGACGAAGCTATTTCGAGCCCTTTCCCGTGGGCACCTTGTTGAAGGGTATATCCTTGTCGACCCGGATGTCCGGAGGCAGGCCCAGCACGCGCTCGGCGATGATATTGCGCATGATCTCGTCGGAGCCGCCGGCAATGCGCGATGAGGGCGAGGTCATCAGCGTCTGATGGAAGAGCGCGGCCATCGGCGCCACATCCGGATCGGTGATGACGCCACCTTGCTCGAGGATGTCGAGGGCCATTGCCGACAGGTTCTGCAGCTTCGGTCCCGTTACCAGCTTGCCGATCGACGATTCGGGCCCCGGCGTATCTCCACGCGAGAGCGCCGTCATCGTCCGGAAGTGCGAATATTTGAGGCCGCGGCTTGCCACGTACCAGTCGGCAATTTTTTCGCGCACGGTCGGATTCTTGAGCGCAGGCCCGTCGTCCATCTCGATTCCGCGGGCAAGCTCGATGAATTCATCGACGTCGACGCCGGCTCGGCCGCCGATGGTGAAGCGCTCGTTCATCAGCGTGGTCAGCGACACCTTCCACCCGTCGCCGACTTTACCAAGGCGTTGACTGTCCGGGATGCGAACGTTGTTGAAGAACACTTCATTGAAGTGCGATGCGCCGGATATTTGCTTGATGCCACGGACTTCGACACCGGGCGTGCGCATGTCGATGAAGAAATAGGTGAGGCCCCTGTGCTTCGGCGCTTCGAAGTCGGACCTCGTGACGAGGACGCCGTAGTGCGAATAGTGTGCGCCGCTCGTCCAGATTTTCTGGCCGTTGATGATCCAGTCGTCGCCATCGCGCTCGGCACGGGTGCGCAAGGCGGCAAGATCGGATCCGCCGGCGGGCTCGGAAAAGAGCTGACACCAGATTTCCTCGCCGCGCAGCGCCTTCACGGCGTAACGGTCCCGTACCTTCTGACCGCCCCACGTACAAACCGTCGGAATGCACATGCCGAGGCCGATGTCGTAGATGCCCCGCGGAACCGAGAACTGCGCCTCCTCCTGATCGTAAATCACCTGGTTTATCGCCGAGAGGCCCTGGCCGCCCCACTCCTTCGGCCATGTGATTCCGGCAAAGCCGGCCTCGTACTTTTTCGTCTGCCATTCGAGCGCCTCGCGCAGGATGCCCTCGTTGGCTTGCGCGGCGCGATAGAGCATGCCTTTGCCGGTACGCGGCTTGGCGTTCTTCGTCAGAAATGCGCGGGCGCGCTGGCGATACTCGGCTTCTTCTCTCGTGTCTTCGAAGTCCATGTCGGGTCTCCTCGTATGGGAGCAGCAGGCGTTGGCACGATGTCCCGGTGCAATCAGGCGGGTGCGTTCTGGCTTTCCAGCTCCGTGACGAGCCGCTCCTTCCAGAGCCGCGTCGAGCCGTTCGCCACCGCCAGCGACTTGGCGCGGCGGTAGTAGAGGTGGCAGTCGAAGGCCCAGGTGAAGCCCATGCCACCGTGAACCTGGATGTTTTCCTTCGATGCCAGCCAGAAGGCTTCGTTGGCGGAGACACGCGCGGTTGCGGCGGCGAGCGGCAGTTGAGGCGCGTTCTTGGACAGCGCCCACGCGCCATAGTAGGCGTTGGAACGGGCAAGCTCGATCGCGACGTAGACATCGGCGAGCTTATGCTTGATCGCCTGGAACGAGCCGATCGGCCGGCCGAAGGCGTAGCGTTCCAACGCGTAATCGCGCGCCATCTCGAGACAGCGTTGCGCGCCGCCGACCTGCTCGAAGGCCATCAGGATGGCGGCGCGCTGCTCGATCGTCGCGAGCAGCCTCTCACCGTCACCGCCGCCAGCCAGCAATTCGGCCGGGACTTCATTGAATGTGAGGCGCGCCTGTTTGCGGCTTTCGTCGAGTGTTTCGATATGCTCGCGCGTGACACCAGGGTTGGAAAGATCAGCAAGCACGAGGCCGATGCCGCGATCCGTCTGCGCGACCACGATGGCGAGATCGGCAGCCATGCCGTCCGGTACCGGCAGCTTCTCCCCGTTGAGCACGCCGTTTCGGAAGGTCGTGCGCAGTCGTTTCGGCTTTGCCCTGCCGGGACCTTCGGCGAGCGCGAACGTGCCGATAACCTCGCCTTTGGCGATCCGGGGCAACCAGGCCTTCTGTTGCGTCTCCGATCCGCCCGCCATCAGCGCCTCGGCTGCAAAGTACATGGTCGACGCGAACGGAACCGGCGCCAGGGAGCGGCCTATCTCCTCGGCGAGCACGCAAAGACCGAGGGCGCCGAACCCGGCGCCGCCGAATTCCTCCGGAAGCGATGCGCCGGTCCAGCCCATCTCGGCCATCTCGGCCCAAAGCTCTTTGTCATAGTCGTCCGGCCCCTCCAAGATGCGACGGACGACCGTGGGAGGAGACCTGTCCTCGAGAAACTTGCGGGCTTCGTCCTTGAGCAGCTTCACGTCGTCGCTGAAATCGAAGTTCATGAACTTTCCTCTCCAGACATCCGATGGGCCGTTATCCGCGCTGCAGGCATTTCACCAGCGCGGGGGCCGCTTTTCGTTGAATGCCGCCAGCCCTTCGCGCGCATCATCGAGCTCGATGATATTGCAGATCGTCTCGACGGTGTTTTCGATGGCGCGCCGGTACTCGGCATCGTTGGCGCGCATGAAGCTGTCGCGGGCGAGC
>Ga0180216_1004708_pt1 | contig 10238 bp, 12 predicted proteins | sample eDN3rd37CBELigMG_FD_128879 | JGI IMG/M metagenome (GOLD analysis project Ga0180216, IMG submission 128879) | Enriched Miracle-Growth compost microbial communities from Emeryville, California, USA - eDNA 3rd pass 37_C BE-Lig MG (version 2)... ...
CACACGCAAAACCTCCCCAAACCCTAGCTCGCTCGCAATACCCCAAACCCTAGCAAGTCATCCATGGGCCAAACCCTAGTTGGGCCCAGCCATAGCCCAAACCCTAGCTAGTCCTCCATGGGCCAAACCCTAGTGAAGCCCAGCCATAGTCCAAACCCTAGCGGACCATCATGGGCCAAACCCTAGCTAAGCCCAGCCATAGCTCAAACCCTAGCGGAACATCATGGGCCAAACCCTAGTGAAGCCCAGCCATACCCCAAACCCTATCTGGCCCGGCAAACCCTAGTCATCCCTAGTCCAAACCCTACCATGTCCAGCCTGTAGCAGTGACCGGTGAACCCCACCCCGAGGCGCCGCCTCCAGCGGCGCGCTGGCCGCTACCGCCCCCGTTAAGGGACTGTACGTCAGCTGGTCGATGGCGCATGGCGCTCGAGTTTCCCTTTAGCGTCAATACGCCTACTACCAATCCACCCCTACCAAGGCATGTATGTAGCCCAAACCCGCTTGTTCCAATGAGCCCGATGTGATGGCAATGTCATGCGATGCAACAAAAAACACGGAGCACGGAGACGAGAGACCGACGACGACGACGACGCAGAGGAGCAAGAAGAAGAGCAAGAAGAGGAGAACAGGAGCAAGAAGAACAAGAAGAGGAAGACGAGGAGCAAGAAGAAGACGAGGAAGAAGAAGAGGAGGAGGAAGAAGAAGAAGACGAGGAAGAAGAAGAGGAAGAAGAAGACGAGGAAGAACAGGACGACGAAGAGGACTGCGCAGCGAACGGACGACGACGACGACGACGACGACGCAGCGGACGGCGCAGAGGACGAAGAAGAGGAAGAAGAGGAAGAAGAAGAGGAAGAAGAAGAGGAAGAAGAAGAGGAAGAAGAAGAGGAGGACGAAGAGAAAGACGACGCAGAGGACGGCGTAGAGGAGGGACAGCGCAGCGGACGACGGCGGTGCAGCTGATCGACGACGCAGTGGACGGACGACGCAGAGGACGCCGACGATGCAGTCGACGACGACGCGGTGGACGACGACGCGGTGGACGACGACGCGGTGGACGGACGACGCAACTGCGACCGACGACGCAGCGGATGACGAAGAGGACGAACGCAGACGCGGACGACGTTGAACAGGACGACGTTGACGAGGACATAACGCAGACGCGGTCGACGTTTTTTTTTGAAGTGGACGACGCCGTCGAGGACGGCGACGGCGACGATCACGACGACGGGAGAAGAACGACGGCGCAGAGGAAGGGGCGCTGCAAGATCGCCCAAGACAACGGCCAGTTCATTGCCATGGTGAGCCTCCGTTTACCATTGGCGAAGCCGAGGGCCGCGCGGGCGCGCCCGCGGCCGCCTCCGCCGTCCCGCCGACGCCACCCCTAGCCATGGCGCCCCGCACCGGCACCACGATGGTGCCGCTGCTCGTGCTGCTGCTGCTTGCGGCGGTGGGCGCCGCGCCCGGCCGGGCGCAGGACACGCTGCAGCGGGTGTCTTTCCACCGGCTTGTCGGGTGCTGTGACGCGCCCACAGCCGTCGCGTTCTTCCCGCAGAGCACCTGCCTCTCGTGGTCGTGCGCCGGCACGTCGGACTGGGGCGCCTCCTCGGCCGGGTGCGCCGCGTCGACCGCGCCCGAGGACGCGACGGGGCCGTGCGGCTTCTCGGTCGCGGACCACCACTACGACTACGTAAAGCTGGAGGGCTGCAGCATGTTCGTGCCGCCGCCGCCGGACGCCTACGACGGCGCGGTCTACCTGCGCCGCGAGACGTGCATTGGCATGAACGGCATGTACCTATTCGCGGTGTGCGACGACCTGTTTGCGCGGACGGCGTCGATCTACGTCTGCTCCGATGCATCCTGCAGCTACGATTGCACCCGCACGACGTTCGTCACGAACGAGTGCTACGACAGCCTGATGGCCTCGTGCCCGATCCTCTTCTTCGTCTCGCCGTGGTTCTACGTCTCCGTCAGCGTCCTCTCCTTCCTCGTGCTGGTCGGCATCGTCGCCTGCTGCTGCACCCACTGCCGCCGCCGCCGGCGGGCGCGCGTCGACGTCGACGTGGCCGACGACCACGCCGGCCTGCTGGTTAACGGCAGCACGCCGTACTACGAGCGGGCGCCCTCGGCGAGCGCCGACGACCTCTTCTTCTCGCCCAAGCCCAAGCCCAAGAAGAGCAACCAGAGCCCGTTCGACGACGGCGACTACATCTTTGGGCCCAAGTAGCGTGCCGGTCCGCCCGTGCACGGTCAGCAGTGTACAGCGCCCTTGTACCCTAGTGTGTGAGTCTACCTGCGTGCATCTGGTGCGTCTGCGTCGCTCGCGTGTGCGGCCACGCTGTGTACACATAAAGCCTGCATAATACCATATGATGCGTGTGTGCTGTACAGCGGAACGGCTCGCGCGCCCCGTGCTTATGCCTCCTCGGCGGGCGGCAGCTGGACCTCGCGCGCAAAGAGGCAGTACAGGCCCTGGACGTTGTGCCGGTCCGACAGGACGGGCACGTAGAAGGCGCGCGCCCACGACGGCGACGCGGCCGCGTCCAGGTACGGGTGGCAGCGCAGCGCGCGCCACACCACGCCGTGCGCGTCCGGCGGCAGCACGTCCCAGCACGGCTCGCGCTGCGTCGGCAGGCACGTGTCGACGATCCAGTCGCACGTGGCCGGCTCGACCTGGGGTGCGGCAGCAGCGGCACGCAAGGGCGGCCTTCCTGCACCTGGACGCATCAGCACGACCGCGTTTTTTTTTGGTGGGCACGGCGCCGGTGGGGCGCGGCGCGTACGTAGCGCGTCGGGTCCTCGCGGTTGAGGTCGTTCATGCCGCTGGGGATGACGCGCGTGCCGCCCTCGTGCGGCGCGCCCTCGTAGTACTTGGGCAGCAGGCCGCGAAAGTCGGAGCGCAGAAAGCCGACGCGCACGTTGGGCGGTAGGAAAAAGTGCGACGGGAAGCGGTGCCACTCCTTGCCCACGCAGAGCCGCTGCTCCGCCCACTTCGGGTCCACCGGCAGCGTGCCCACTGCGGCCGCCGCACGTCGCGGGGATGGTGCGAACGAATGCCCTTAGCACGCGCGCGCCCCGTGCCGCACAGCATTCCGTCTGTCCCCCAGCGGCCCGTACGGGCCATCTCGCGGTAGAGGTCGAGGGCGCCGTGGTAGTTGAACACGAGCGCGGCGATCCGCGAGAGCGACAGCGCGATGAAGCCGGCCATGAGGCCCACCAGCAGGGCGTTTCGCGCCGTGCTCGACGACCCGCCCTGCCCGCTTCCCGCAAAGGCCAAGGGACGCGGCGGCCGGTCAGCGTTGCGCCGCGACCGCGCCCGCCGGCGGGGCCGCTGGCGGCGCGCACCGGCCCGGTGGGGAGCGGCAGGAGGGCCAGCAGCAGGCGGAGGACGAGCGCGGCGTGCCAGCAGAACAGCGGGTAGACCACGTAGAGGAAGCGCTCCTCCTTGTGCGGCTGCAGGAAGAAGACGCCCAGCCAGAGGTACAGCCCGCTGAGCTGCAGCAGGAGCGTCGGCGTCACTGGCGTGCCCAGCCGCCGCCGCGCCACCAGCTGCCTCAGGACGGAGCGGCGTGCGCGGGCGCGTCTCGATGGCGGTAAGGCCACGCGCTCGCGCCCCTTTCCTCTGCCGTGCGCGCAGTTCGCACCAGCACGGGGATGGCGAGGAGCGCGAGCGGGAAGGCGGCGTTGAGGTTGAGCAGGCCGTTCTTGACGTAGTACGTCCACGGCTCGACGCCGTACAGCTCCGGCCCGCGGCCGTCGCCGCTGAGGACGTTGTACAGCACGATCGAGACCGGCGCCAGGATCACCTTGCCGTAGTAGTGAAAGTCGATCGCCGCCATGGGCAGCTGGCGAAGGGCCGCACGAGGGAGGCAAGCGCGCGCGCGGTTCAGCATGCGCCCACGCTCCGCGTCTGCGCCGCGGCGGCGGCAGGTGCACGCACCAGGATGCCGCCGCCGGCCAGGACGGTGGTGCGGAGAAAGTGCCACCACTCGCCGCGCACCACGAGCAGGTCCAGCGCGATCGGCACGCCCAGCGCGCCCGCGAACGGCCAGCCCAGCAGGGCGGCCAACCCGACAGCCGCGATGGCCTGCGTCTGCCCGCCGAGGCTGGCGCGGCGCGAGCGCGCGGCGGCGGCGCGGATCCAGCCGGCGTAGGCGAGCATGACGAGCGGCATGCAGAACGACGACGGCAGCATGCCTGGATGGCCGCGACGGCGCGTGGAGGAGGGGGGACGGCCCGGACGGGGACGTGAGGACGTGCGCCTGTGTGCGGCCGCCCCCCGACCCGCGCGCGGCGCGCCCGTACTGGTGGAGGCGACGAAGAAACCCGGCGCGATGGCCATGAAGAGGAGGAGGAGGGTGCCGGTGAGGGCGTCCTGCTGCTCGGCGACGGCCGAGTAGAAGGCCGTCTCGCAGGCGGCCGAGAAGAGCGCCATGGCCATGCGCACGCTGTAGAACAGGACCGTGCGGTCCGCGTACAGGTAGCTGGCCGCCTTGGCGAGCGCCGCGTAGAGGCCCACGAACGCGTACGAGCGGAGGCCATACTCGGGCGAGTACTCCCACGTCTGCGTCGGCCACGGGCCGCGGGGCCGAGGCCGGTGAGCCGCGCGGTTGAACAAGGATCGTCGCGCCGAGGGCCCGGCCCGCGTACCTGGAAGCCGTAGCCGTACAGCAGCTCGTGGACGGGCTCCCAGTAGTTGAAGACCTCGTCGCAGTCGTTGATGCCGTTCAGCGCCACCGACAGGACGCGGCTGAAGAGCAGGAACTGGGGCGGCACCTCCTCACCCCGGCGACGCCGTCCGCCCCGTCCGCGTCAGCCCGGGAGATCCGCCGTGGGGCGCACGCCGGCGCGCGGCCGTACCCGAAAGGCCACCGACGCCGACGGCCGGAAGGTGGTGTTCCTGCGTTCCCCACCCCCCAAACGCCGCCTCGGACGCCGGCCCGCATCGCTCCACGTCAGCGCGGTGGCCCCCTCTGAAGGCGGCGGCGGCGGCCGTGTCCCTTCGCCGTACCCGGTGCTTGGAAAGAGCGTCATGGGCGTGACCTGCGCGTCCTTGGGAGGGGCAGGGGCGGCCGTGGCGGGCGCCGGCGCGTCCTTGGGCGCCGCCGCCGCCGCCGCCGCCGCTGCCGCTGCGTCGCGTCGGCGCGCCATGTTTTGCTTTTCCACGTCGGCCGTCCAACTGCCGCCGTCGCCGTCGTCTGCGGTGTGCGTCTCACGTCCTCCGCAAGCGCCTGCGTGTCCGCTGCGACGCCGGGACGGCGACGTGCCCTCGGTGGCGCCTGGAGGGTGGTACGGCCGTGGAGAGAGTGGTACGGCCGTGGATGGGGCGGTGGACAGCCGCCCCGCCGCATCCCGCCATCCACAGACAATCCATGGCACATTTCGGTAGTTTGTATTGTGGGCTCGCGCTTGCGGAATGTGTACAGTGGAGAGGAAACGCGCACGCGCATGCGCGCGCTGCACGTTCACGGGATGTTGAGGAGCTTCTTGAGCTTCACCATGAGCACCCAGTCCTCCTTGGTCATGTCGGACCGGAACGTCTCCTTGACAATGTCTATACTCTCGCGGGTGATCTGGGTGGCGCGCGGCCACCACCACCACCACCACCACCGCCCGGGTGGGCATACCGCCGTTAGCCCGCTTGCACGCTGCCGCCGTGGACTGCCGCCGCGGCGCCCGGACGCACGTGGGAGACAATGTCGTCGGTGACCTCAAAGTGGCGGCCCACCATCTTGGCCGGCTCGTACTCGGGCAGCTCGACCTTGATGGCCACGTCTTGGCCCTTCTTGCCGATCTCCACGGCCTTGTGGTTGACCTCGATGCCGGTCACGCGGCCAATGTCCAGCGCCTGCCGCGCGGAAACGAGCCCCTCCCCACGACGGGCCTGGCACGCTTAGCGAGACAGGCACCAGTGGCAAACGGCCGCCCCGGGCGGCGTCGGCGTACGCCGCGGGCGGGGACGCAGAGCGGCGTGCCCATGCGCAGGGTGCCCTCCACGACCGTCACACCGATGATGATCGGGTTCCGGTTGTTGAACACGCAGTTCGGGATGATCCGGAGGACGCACGGGAACACCGCCTGCGGCGCCTGGTCGCGCCGCCGCTGCTCCTTGATGTCCTGCGGTCGCGGCCCACCCGCTGCGCGAACCGCGGCGGCCGCGTCAGCCCCCATCCCTGCCCGACGGCCGCGGCGTGCCAAACAACAAGACGGAAACATACGTTCATGTACTTGGTGAAGGCGTCAAAGAGGTGGTAGATAATCTCGGCGGTGAAGACCTTGACGCCGAGGTCGTCGGCCAGCTCCTGCGCGTCGCGCTCGACCTTGACGTCGAAGCACAGCATCGTCGCGTACTCGCGCGCGTGCTCCAGCATGATCGACGCGCGCATGACGTCCTTCTTGTGCACGGGGCCGATGTTGATGCCGGACACGGGGATCTTACACGAGCGCAAAAACTCGAGCAAGGCCTCGAGCGAGCCGAGCGTCGACGCCTGCACCCACACACCGCGGCCGGCCTTATCGATCGAGGCAAAGATGTCGGCCAGGTCGGCCATGACCTCCTCCTGCACGACGGGTGGGTCGGGCCGAACAGAGGGCGCACGGCGCACGGGTGGGGTGTGAGCACGCGCTTGGGCGCCACCGCCCACCGACGGATCGGCGCGGCCGGACCTTGATGAGCTCCTCGTCGTCGTCGGCGTGGATGACCATCAGGCGCGAGCCGGCGATGGCGCGCTCCAAGCCCGGTGCGGCGATCTTGACACCGAGCGCGGCCTTGACCTCCTTGTGGTGCTGGTACGCCGACTTGACGCGGAGCTCGCGCAGCGGCTGCGGCGTGAGCAGCGCGCGGATCTGTGTCACGATCGGGCCGTTCAGGCCGGACACGCAGATGCGGTCGCCCTCGTGCAGCGTGCCGTTCACCAGCACGACGTCGATCGTCGTGCCCTGGCCCTCGATCACCTTGACCTGGAGGACCGGCCCGACAGGACAAAGACGCGCATCGCGCGTGAGCCCGCGGTGCGCCGCCGCCCGCGCTCGCCCCAGCCCCCAAGGCACGCGGGGGCACGGACCTCGAGCACGGTGGCCTCGACCTCGGTGTTGTACATGAGCACGTCGCCCAGCATCTTTTGCGTGAGCTGCACCAGGAGCGCCAGCAGGTCGGGGATGCCCTCGCCCGTGATGGCCGAGGTGGGCACCAGCGACACGACGCGGCGCACGTCGTTGTTGCGGTAGAAGAGCTCGGCGTTGAGGCCCTGCTCGGCAAAGGCGACGATGGTCTGGCGGACGCGGTCCTCGTACTCGCGGCGCACCGACTCCTTCTGCTTCTCCAGCGAGTCCAGCACCGAGTTGTTCGGCGTCGCCTCCCAGCCGTAGAGACGGTCGATCTTGTTCAGCGCCACGATGAACGGCGTCTTGCGCTCGCGCAGGATGTTGAGCGACTCGATCGTCTGCGGCTCCAGGCCGTGCTGGGACGTTCAAAGCGCGGAAAGGCGGCGACGAACCGAAGCGTGAGGCCGGTGCCGCATGCTCACACAGCTAGGCGCGCGCGGGCCGCACCATGATGTCTACGACCAGGATGGCAATGTTGCACAGGGACGAGCCGCGGCTGCGGAGGTTGCGGAAGGACTCGTGGCCGGGCGTGTCGATGATCAGCAGGCCGGGCACCTTGAGGTCGAACGGCTGCAACGCGCGCATTCCCCTGCCGCGCTGCCCGTCACGCGGTGAGCCCCGCCCGCCACGCCACCGCGTGCCGCCGGGCGATGCCGCCGCACCTCCTTCACGACGGCGGTCTTCTCGCGGATGACCTCGGCCGGGAAGTACGTGGCGCCGATCTGCTGGGTGATACCACCGGCTTCGCTGCCCTGCACGTCGGTCTGGCGGATCTTGTCCAGCAGCTTGGTCTTGCCCGTGTCGACGTGGCCGAGAATGCAGCAGATCGGCGAGCGCAGGTTGTCCTTGGACCGGCTGGCGAGCGCCTGGCGCACGCGCTCCTCGCGCCGCTGCCGCGCCGCCTCCTTGCGGGCTTCCAGCGCGCGCGCCGCCGCCGACATGCCGCCCTCGTCGTCGTCGCTGCTGTCGGTCTCCGTCTCGGACTCGGTCTCCGACGCGCTGCTCTCCTCATCCTCCGAGCCCTCGTCGCTCTCCTCCTCCGACTCCGACTCCTCGTCCTCCTCCGACTCGGACTCGGATTCGGACTCGTTGGCTGGCGCCGCCGCGCGGCCCCGGGCGGGGGCGGCCGCCGCGGGGGCGCCCGGGCGGCGGGCAGCCGCCGCCGGCTGCGCGGCTGGCGCGGCCTTGGCCGGCGCGGGCGCGGGGCCCTTCTTGGCCGCGGCGGCGGCCGCGGCGGGCGCGGGCTTGCCATCCGCGGGCTTGGCCGCCTGCGCAGCGGGCTTGGCCGGCTGCGCAGCGGGCTTGGCAGGCGCCGGCGCCGCGGCGGGCTTGGCGGGCGCGGGCTTGACGACCACCTTCTCCTCCTCCTCCTCCTCCTCCTCATCGCGCACGGGCGCCTTAATCACCGCGGCGATCTTGGCGTCGTCCACCTCGTCGAGCTCCTCCCAGTCGTCGGCGGCCGCGAGCACGGGCTCCGGCTCGGCCGGGGCGGCGGGCGCCGTCACCTCGGCGGCCGCAGCCGGCGGCACGGCGGGCTCGGCGGGCTCGGCGGCCACGGCGGTCGGCGGGCTGGGCGACAGCGCCTCCTCCGACGCGGCGGTGCTCGGCTCCTCGGACGACGCCGGCGTGGGCTGCTGCTGCTGCTGATGCTGCTGCTTGCCTGGCTTCTTCTTGCCGTACACGACCTTTTGCTTCTTGGGCGCCTCCTCGGGCTTGGCCTCGGTGTCCTTGTTTAGCAGGCCCGGCACAATGACGCCCTGCGCCTGCTGCGCGGCGAGCTGCTGCAGGAAGCGCTGGTTCTTCTCGAGCTGCTGCTTGGCCGCCGCCGACAGCAGCTTGCCCTCCTTACGCTTCTGCTCCAGCTTGGCCTTTTCCTTCTCCTTCTTCTTGCGCCGCGCCTCCTCGAGCGCGCGCTGCTCCGCCTCGAGGCGCTCCTCCTCCTCGCGGATGCGCCGCTCCTCCTCCTCGATGAGCTTGCGGCGCCGCTCTTCCTCCTCTTGCTGCTGCTGCAGGAGCTGTTTGATGAACGCGCCGGGCGACTTTTTGTTGGGCGCTGCCGCCGCCGGCGCCTCGTCCTTCTTCTCCGCCTTCTTCTTCTTGCGGTCGCGCTTCTTGCGGTTGGCCGCCGTCTTGTCCGACGTCGGGCCCTCGTCCGCCTCGTCCTCGTCCGACTCCTCGCCGCCGCCCTCCTTCTCCGCCTTGGCTTTCTCCTGCTTGGCCTTCTCGTCCGCCTTGGCCTTCTCCTCCGCCTTGGCCTTCTCCTCCGCCTTGGCCTTCTCCTCCGCCTTGGCCTTCTCCTCCTTGGCCTTGCTGTCGTCCTTGCTGCTGATGGTCTGCGCGCCAAACTGGGCGAGGAGCGCGTCGAGGTCCTCGTCGTCCGCCGCGCCGCCCTTGCCGCCCTTCTTCTTGCCCTTCTTGCCGGCCGGCTCTGCGGGCGCCGGCGCTGGCTTCGTCTCCTTGGGCTTCTCGGCCGGCTTCTCGGCGGGCTTCTCGGCGGGCTTCTCGGCCGGCTTCTCCGCGGGCTTCTCCGCGGGCATGTCGGCCTTCTTCTCGGCCTTGGCCGGCTCCTCCGCGGTGTCCTCGTCCGCGTCCTCGTCCTCGTCCTCCGCCGCCAGCAGGGCCAGGGTCGCTGCCGGCTTGGCCGCCTTCTTGGCCTTCTTCGCCGCGGCCTTCTTCTTCGAGGCCGACATGGCGAGCGCCATCAGGCCACCGTCCTCGTCGTCGTCGTCGTCGCCCATGTCCATCGCCAGCATCGCCGCCGAGAACGTCGGCTTGCGGATGCCCTGCGCCATCGACGGCGCGTCCACGGCTGCGGCGCCGCCGCTGAGGATGTTGAAGCGGTCATCGTCGTCGTCATCGTCGCTGTCGTCGTCGCCGCGCCCGCGGCCCTTCTTGGCCTTCTTGCCCTTTTTGGGCGCCGGCGCCGGTGCGGCCTTGGGCGCCGCCGCCGGCGGCGTCGGCTTGCGCCGGCTGCCGGCGTCGTCGTCGCTGGCGTCGCTGCCTTCGTCGCTGTCGTAGGCCTTGGCGGGCTTGCCGCCCTTCTTCGGCGCCGGCGCGGCGGCGCCCTTCTTGCCGCCCGCCGCCGCCGCCGCGACGATGTCGACGGGCTCGTCAACGTCGGACCAGTCGTC
>Ga0180216_1004710_pt1 | contig 10235 bp, 10 predicted proteins | sample eDN3rd37CBELigMG_FD_128879 | JGI IMG/M metagenome (GOLD analysis project Ga0180216, IMG submission 128879) | Enriched Miracle-Growth compost microbial communities from Emeryville, California, USA - eDNA 3rd pass 37_C BE-Lig MG (version 2)... ...
ACATCGGGCGGGATAGCCGCCCTCTTGCCCCGGCATCCTCTGCGCCAACCGATTTCCCTCGCCAGCCGCAACCGGCCGGGCTAAAGGCGGACAAATCCGAGCCAAGTCGGAAGGATTTTGCCGGCCGTGGCGACCATTGCAGCAAAACTGACCACGAAGAACCTGTTGCTCGCCGGCATCCTGTTGATGCTGGCCGGCGATTTCATGTTCGCCCTCAACGATGCCATGGGCAAATGGCTGGTGGCGTCCTTCTCGGTCGGCCAGGTGGTGGCGATCCGCTCGGTCGGCGCCTTCCTGGTGCTCGGCCCGATGATGGCCCGGCAGGGCGCAGGCAAGCTTTTCAACATCGAACGGCCGCTGCTGCAAGTGCTGCGCGTCGTCGCAACCACCGCAGACACCGGCTGTTTCTATGCAGCGGTCGTCTACCTGCCGCTGGCCGACGTGATGAGCTTCTACATGGCCGGCCCGATCTACGTCGCGGCACTGTCGCATTTCCTGCTCGGCGAAAAGGTCGGCTGGCGGCGCACCATCGCCATCCTGATCGGCTTTCGCGGCGTGCTGATCATCCTGAAGCCTTCTTCCGCCGCCTTCTCGCTGGCCTCGCTCTTCGCGCTGGTCGGATCGATCGCCTTCGCCTTCGCCATCATTCTCGGGCGACTGCTGCGCGGCACCAGCGACACGACCCTGGTGACATGGCAGACGGTCGGCATGCTCGTGGTCGGTGCCGCGCTCGCCATTGGCAACTGGGCCACGCCGAGTGCCTTCGACCTCGGCGCCATGCTCCTGCTCGGCGTTGTATCGTGCATTGCCCATCTCCTCATCACGCGCGCGCTGAAACTGGCGCCGGCCTCGACGCTGGCGCCGCTGCAATACACGCTGCTGTTGTGGGCCGTGGTGTTCGGCTTCGTCTTCTTCAGCGACGTGCCCGGCCCCCGTACGCTGATCGGCGCGGCCATCGTCGTCGTCGCCGGCCTGTTCATCTTCCATCGCCAGAAGGTGGTCGATACGGTGCCGCCGGAGGTGGTGCCGAAGGGCGTGAACTGAGCAGTGACGTTCGAAACCTTCTTCACCAGACCGGCCAGCGCCGTTGCCAGAGAACTGATCGGCGCGCGGCTTGCCGTAGACGGTGTCGGCGGCATCATCGTCGAGACGGAAGCCTATGAGCGCGACGATCCGGCCTCGCACAGCTACAACGGCGAGACGAAGCGCAACGGCGCCATGTTCGGCGCGGCCGCGCACGTCTATGTCTACCGCTCCTACGGTATCCACTGGTGCCTGAATTTCGTCTGCCTGCCGGGCAGCGCCGTGCTCATCCGCGCCATCGAGCCGCAAACTGGCATAACCATCATGGAAACGCGGCGGCAGACCGGCCGATTGCCGCTGCTCTGCTCGGGACCGGGTCGGCTCTGCCAGGCGCTCGGCGTCGACATTTCGCTGAACGGCGCAGCGCTCGACCAGCCGCCCTTCTCGCTCGAATTGCCGGCGGACCCGATGCCGGTCGCGACCGGCCCGCGCATCGGCATCACCCGGGCCGTCGACAAGCCGTGGCGCTTCGGCCTCGCGGGATCGTCCTTCGTCAGTCGCCGCTTCCGGGAAACGCTCTAAAGCGTGTCGCGATCTTTCAGATTCGCTTCGCACGCTTTAGATTCTTGATTTTACGCATGTCTTTGTCCCGAAACCGGCCCCCACTTTCGGGAGACATGCTTTAGCCGCTGAGCTTCGACGGCCCTTCGCCAATGATCTTCTTGTCTTCTTTGCCGACGGCATCGAGGTCACGGCCGTCATAGGGCAGCGACAGAAGCAGCCGCCGGATGGCCGCGAGCCGAGCGCGACGCTTGTCGTTGGCGCGGATGACGATCCAAGGCGCCTCCTTGGTGTGGGTGCGCTTGACCATCTCGTCGCGCGCCATGGTGTAGGCGTCCCACTTGGTGATGCCGGCGATGTCGATGGGCGAGAATTTCCAGCTCTTCAGCAGGCTGTGGCGGCGGTCGTGGAAACGGTCGAGCTGCGTTTCGCGGCCGATGTCCAGCCAGAACTTGAAGAAATGGATGCCGTCGTTGCGGATCATGCGCTCGAAATGCGGCGCCTCGTGCAGGAAGCGCTCGTGCTGCTCGGGCGTGCAGAAACCCATCACCGGCTCGACACCGGCACGGTTGTACCAGGAACGGTCGAAGCTGACGAATTCGCCGGAAGTCGGGAAATGCCGGACGTAGCGCTGGAAATACCATTGCCCAAGCTCCGGCTCGGTCGGCTTGGGCAGCGCAACATTGCGGGCCGTGCGCGGGTTCATGTACTGGTGGATGGCGAAGATGGTGCCGCCCTTGCCGGCGGCGTCGCGCCCCTCGAACAGGGCGATCACCCGTTGGCCGGTCTTCTGCAGCCAGGCCTGCGCCTTGACCAGTTCGATCTGCAGCCGTTCCAACGTCTCGTCGTAATCCTTGCCCTTCATCTTCTTGTCGTAAGGATAGCCGCCGGTCGTCAGCTTGTGGTTTTCGATCCAGTCGGGCAGCACCGGATCGTCGATGTCGAAGATGCGCTCCTTGCCGCCGATCTCGATCTTCAGCGGCCCGGTGCGCTCGGGCTGTGCATCGCTCTTTTTCATGCAGGCAGAACCTTTTTCGTCATCGTCTTCATGCTATGGGGAGGCCTGCCGGCGGTCCAGCGGGAAGTTCTATCCGCCGGCACGTCCGGCGCGGCAGGAAGAACGCAATGATCGAGGCGCTCTGGCGAAAACTGTGGCGGCATCGCCGATTGCTGACGGCCGGCATCGTCGCGATCCTGGTCGCCCATGCGCTGGCCGGCTCCTCCCTCGTGGTGCCGGTTGGCCTCAGCCTGCTGCTCGTCGCGTCCGTCCTGGTGGTCGGCGAAGGCGAGGGCCAGAACGGCGAAGGCGCAGGCGCCGCCATGGCGGACGATCTGCAAAGGTTGCCGGCGGAGCATCTGGCACAGGCCGTCACCGATCCGCTCATCCTGTTCGACCGCACGGCGACCGTGGTGCATGCCAATGCCGCCGCCATCGCGGCTTTCGGCAACCTGGCGCCGGGGCTGTCGCTGCCGCTCAAGTTCCGCGCGCCGGAAATGCAGGCGCTGCTCGACAACGTGCGGTCCGGCAGCGTCGGTGCTGATAGCATCGATTACGCGGAAAAGCTGCCGGTGGAGCGGCTCTACCGTGTCAGCGCCTCGACCGTCGGCCATGGCAGCGGCCTCTACGTGCTGATCTTCAAGGACCAGAGCGAGGCGCGCCGCATCGACCGCATGCGGGCCGATTTCATCGCCAATGCCAGCCACGAACTGCGCACGCCACTGGCCTCCATCTCAGGCTTCATCGAGACCTTGCGTGGCCCCGCCCGCAACGACGCGGCGGCGCGCGACAAATTCCTGCAGATCATGCAGAACCAGACCGAGCGCATGGCGCGGCTGATCGACGATCTGCTGTCGCTGTCACGGCTGGAAATGAAACCCTACCTCAGGCCGGGCAGCAGGGTCGACCTCACCGGCACGCTCAAGGCCGTCATCGATACGCTCACGCCGCTGGCGAAGGACAACGGCGTCGTCATCGAACGCGAATTCCCCGGCGAGCCGACTGACGTTCCGGGCGACCGCGACGAGCTTTTCCAGGTGTTCGAGAACCTTGTCGAAAACGCCTGCAAATACGGCCAGTCGGGCGGCCGGGTGGTGGTCTCGGTCGCGCCCGGCCATGACGGGCCGGAGCCGACCGTCGACGTGACGGTGCGCGACTTCGGGCCGGGCATCGCGGAAGAACACATCCCGCGCGTTACCGAGCGCTTCTATCGCATCGACGCCGAGAGCAGCCGGGCGCAGAAAGGCACCGGGCTCGGCCTTGCCATCGTCAAGCACATACTGACGCGCCATCACGGGCGCCTGTCCATCGCCTCGGAGCCCGGCAAAGGCGCCGCCTTCACCGTTCATTTGCCGGCGAACTAGAATAATAGTTCTGCACGCGCTATGTCTGACCGGACGGTTTCGTCTTCCTGTCATGTTGCCGGCGTAACAACCGGCAAACTGGAAATCGCGAATCGACCGGAAAGGCGTCATGCCCATGCAGACCATGCACATCGTCAGCGCCTATGACGAGGAACTGGCCTATCTGGCCAGGCGCATCGCGGCCATGGGCGGCCATGCCGAGCGCATGGTGGAGCAATCCATCGCCGCCCTCGTCAATGCCGATGCCGGGCTGGCGCAGAAGGTGATCGCCGACGACGCGGTGCTGGACTACGGCCAGCGCGAGATCGACGACAAGGCCATCGTCGTCATCGCGCGCCGCCAGCCAATGGCAACGGACCTGCGCGAGATCATCGGCGCCATCCGCATCTCGGCCGACCTCGAGCGGGTCGGCGACCTTGCCAAGAACGTCGCCAAGCGCGTCGTCGCCGTCACCGAGGCGCGGCAGCCGACCAGCCTGTTCCGCGGTATCGAGGCGCTGGCCGAGTTGGCGCTGACGCAGCTCAAGGACGTGCTGGACATCTACGCCACCCGCGCCGTCGACCGCATCGGCTTCGTGCGTGACCGCGACGACCAGATCGACGCCATGTATACCTCGCTGTTTCGCGAGCTTCTCACCTACATGATGGAAGACCCGCGCAACATCACGCCGTGCACGCATCTCTTGTTCTGCGCCAAGAATGTCGAACGCATCGGCGATCACGCTACCAACATCGCCGAAACGATCTACCATATCGCCACCGGCGAGCAGATGCCGGTGGAACGACCCAAGGGCGACAAGACGGACCGCGTGATGTCGCCGGGAACCATCGCATCGAATTGAACGGCCAAGGCCTCGAAGCAGCCCTGCAATCGGGCTAGACTTCGCGGTGTTCACGAACTCACTGCCGCGAGAGAGGACATCGTCCTCGGGAGGCCGCGATGGACCATGTGGGTGAGCTCAAGCCGGCGTCGCCGACGGCAGGCGTGATCGCCTGCAGCGTCTATGCCTCGGGCAAACGGGTGGCAGACATTCCTATCGAGGAAGCAGGCACCTGGGCAGGCAAGGACGGCCATGTCGTGTGGATCGGCCTGCTCGAACCCAGCGCCGATCTGCTCGCCCGCGTGCAGGCACAGTTCAACCTGCACGATCTCGCCATCGAGGATGCCGAGCACCCGCACCAGCGGCCGAAACTGGAGCAGTACGGCGATGCGCTGTTCATCGTGGCGCGCACGGCGCAACTGATCGACGGCCGCGTCACCTTTGGCGAAACCCACCTGTTCGTCGGCAAGGGCTACATTGTCAGCGTCCGCCACGGACCTTCGACCTCCTACACGGTGGTACGCCAGCATTGGGAATCCTGCCCGCATGCGCTCGCCAAGGGCGAGGACTTCGTGCTCTACGCCATCCTCGATTTCATCGTCGACAACTACATGCCGGTGCTGGAACAGATCGAGACGGAGGTCGAGGAGATCGAGGACCAGGTGCTGGTCAAGCCGATGGACACGCGCGACATCGAGCGGCTCTACATGCTCAGGCGCGACCTCTTACGCCTGCGCAACGCGGCGCTGCCGCTGGTCGAGGTCTGCCGCCGGCTGACGAGCGCCGAACTGCCGCAGATCCAGCCCGCAATGCACCCGATGTTCCGCGACGTGACCGACCATATCCGCACGGTGCAGGAGAAGATCGACTCGTTGCGCGAGGTGCTGGCCTTCGCCTTCGAAGCCAGCGTGCTGGTCGGCCAGAGCCAAGAAACGGCGGTCTCGAAGAAGCTCGCCTCATGGGCGGCCATCCTCGCCGTGCCCACCGCCTTCGCCGGCATCTACGGCATGAACTTTTCCGACATGCCGGAACTGAAGATGGAATACGGCTACCCGGCGGTGCTGACGGTGATCGCCGGCATCTGCCTGTTTTTGTACTGGCGGTTCAGGAAGAACGGGTGGCTGTGACATTAGGGCAGTAGGTGAAGTCGAAGAAGCTGGCCGTCTCTTTTTCACATACTGCCTTGCTGCCCTATTCCCTTAATCCCCTAAAATTCCTACCTCGCCCGCCGGCGCTCGGCCGCCGGCTGGAAGGCGATGCGCGAATGATAGGTGCAGTAAGGTCCGCTTTCGCCGGCGTCGTTGCCGCAGAAGTGGAAGTCCTCCGAGAGCGGGTCGCCGTTCGGCCATTTGCAGGTGCGCTCGGTGAGCTGGACGAGTTGCAGGCGGCGCGAGATCGGCACCACCACGTCTTCCACCGGGCGCAGATATTGGCGGGCGACCGGCTCGGCTTCAAACTGCGTCTGCAGCGCGGTCGCGCCGATCGACGCCGTCACATGGCGCGGCGCGCTCGTGACCCGAACCACCGACTTGGTGGCGGACGTGCCCTGCGAGGCCTTCTTGGTGCGGGTCGGCGCCGCCGCCGCGCGGCCGCGGCTCGACAGCTTGAGCCGGTGCACCTTGCCGATCACCGCGTTGCGGCTGACACCGCCCAGTTGCGCCGCGATCTGGCTGGCGCTCAGGCCCTCCGACCATAGTTTGCGCAGAAGCTCGACGCGCTCGTCAGTCCAATTCATGAGGCCGCTCCTTACGAACCGTACGGAATCGGAATCGTTCCCCGTTCCGGCAACTGCCGGACGGCACCACATATACGAGGTGATTAGATCCGCCGCACGAAATCTAGCTATTTCCTGCCCATAATTACCGTATGCGTTGACTCGGTGACAAGAGTCCCGACGGCAACACCGAATCGGTTTTTGCGGTTTTCCCCAACTTGCCGGATTGCTATAGGAAGCTTCCGTCGGGAGATTTCCGCCTGTGGCCCAACGACGTTGTCGTTGACTTCACAGCGAAAAACCACGATAAGCCGGGAAAGGCCGCCGCGTTGGCGGCTTTTTGATTTTCCGCTTCCGGAGAAACATATAATGAGCGGTTCGGCGCTTTACGAGACCTTTGCCCGTGCTCCCCTGGCCTTCGAGAAGGGCGAAGGCGCCTGGCTGGTCACGGAGCGAGGCGAGCGCTATCTCGATTTTGCCGCCGGCATCGCCGTCAACTCGCTCGGCCATGGCCATCCGCATCTGGTCGCGGCGCTCACCGAGCAGGCCGCCAAGCTGTGGCACGTCTCTAACCTCTACGAGATTCCCGGCCAGCGCCGGTTGGGCGAGCGGCTGGTCGACGCCACCTTCGCCGACAAGGTGTTCTTCACCAATTCCGGCGCCGAAGCGCTGGAATGCGCGATCAAGACGGCGCGCCGCTACCACTACGTCAATGGCCAGCCGGAGCGCTACCGCATTATCACCTTCGAAGGCGCCTTCCATGGCCGCACGCTGGCGACGATCGCCGCCGGCGGCCAGCAAAAGTACCTCGAAGGCTACGGTCCCAAGGTGGACGGCTTCGACCAGGTGCCGTTCGACGACCTCAGGGCGGCCGAAAAGGCGATCACCGCAGAGACCGCCGCAATCCTGCTCGAGCCGGTGCAGGGCGAGGGCGGCATCCGCGACTTCCCCATGCAGTCGCTCAAGCGCCTGCGCCAGCTCTGCGATGAGCGCGGCCTTTTGCTGATCTTCGACGAGGTTCAGTGCGGCATCGGCCGTACCGGCAAGCTGTTCGCCTACGAGTGGGCGGGCGTCGAACCCGACCTGATGGCGATCGCCAAGGGTATCGGGGGCGGCTTCCCGATGGGTGCGTGCCTGGCCACCGACGAGGCGGCCAAGGGCATGACCGCCGGCGTGCACGGCACCACTTTCGGCGGCAATCCGCTCGCCATGGCGGTCGGCAACGCCGTGCTCGACGTCGTGCTGGAGCCGGGTTTCCTCGACGAAGTCAACCGCAAGGCGCTTCTGTTCAAGCAGGGGCTGGCTGCCGTCGCCGACGAATATCCTCAGGTGATCGAGGGAATCCGCGGCAGCGGCCTGATGCTCGGGCTGAAATGCGCCATGCCTAACGGCAAGGTGAACATGGCGCTGCGCGACCAGCATCTGCTTGCCGTGCCGGCCGGCGACAACGTCATCCGCCTGCTGCCGCCGCTCACCGTCACCGACGCCGAGATCCAGGATGCGCTCGCCCGCATCCGGGCGGCCGCCAAAGGCCTTGCGGAGGCGGCTTCAGCCGCCGCCGAGTAAGCCGGACGCCATCATGACGCTTCGCCACTTCACCGACCTTTCAACCGTTTCCGAAACCGACCTGCGTTCGATCCTGACCGACGCCTCGGCGCGCAAGGCCCGCCTCAAGGCCGGCGAACGCTCGCGCCCGCTCGACGGCAAGGTGCTGGCGATGATCTTCGACAAGCCCTCGACGCGCACGCGCGTGTCGTTCGACGTCGGCATGCGCCAGCTCGGCGGCGAGACGATCATGCTGACCGGCACCGAAATGCAGCTCGGCCGCTCCGAGACAATCGCCGACACGGCCAAGGTGCTGTCGCGCTACGTCGATGCGATCATGATCCGCACGACGTCGCACGAGCGGCTTACCGAACTGACCGAGAACGCCACGATTCCCGTCATCAACGGGCTGACGGACGACACGCATCCCTGCCAGCTCATGGCCGACATCATGACCTTCGAGGAGCATCGCGGACCGGTCGCCGGCAAGACCTTCGCCTGGACCGGCGACGGCAACAACGTGCTGCATTCGCTGCTCGAAGCCTCGGCGCGCTTCCGCTTCAACCTCAACGTGGCGGTACCGCAGGGGAGCGAACCGGGAGAGAAATTCGTCGACTGGTCGCGCGCCAACGGCGGGCTCATCGAGTTCAAGAAGACGGCTGAGGAAGCCGTGCGCGATGCCGACTGCGTGGTCACCGACACTTGGGTGTCGATGGGCGCAGAGCATCGCGCGCGCGGCCACAACGTCTTCATGCCCTATCAGGTGAACGCGGCGTTGATGAAGCAGGCCAAGCCGGACGCGCTGTTCATGCACTGCCTGCCGGCGCATCGCGGCGAGGAAGTCACTGACGAGGTCATCGACGGACCGCATTCCGTCGTCTTCGACGAGGCCGAGAACCGGCTGCATGCGCAGAAAGCGGTGCTCGCCTGGTGCCTTGGGGCATAGGGAGGGGCGCTTGAACGGCGACAGGGTGATGCCTATCTCCGGCGCATCACCCCAAAGTCTAGCGCCATTGGCGGCATTCCATCGTGAGGATGGCAGGGCCGGCCGGAGATTCTGTTATGCTGGAAGCAATCACCGTGAGTGAACACGAAACAAGGCTGGGCGAGTTCGACCACGCCGGCGACGACCATGTGGTCCCCTTTGAGGTCGGCCCGCTCGACGTGCGCGGCCGCGCCGTACAGCTCGGCTCCGTCCTGGATGCCATACTGGCGCGGCACGACTATCCCGAACCGGTGGCGCGCCTGCTGGCCGAGGCCTGCGTACTCACCGTGCTCCTCGGCACGTCGCTGAAGTTCGAGGGCAAATTCATCCTGCAGACCCGCACCGACGGGCCGATCGACATGCTGGTGGCGGATTTCTCGACGCCCGACGCGCTGCGCGCCTATGCCCGCTTCGACGCGGACCGACTGGCGACGCTGGTGGCGGCCGGCGAGGTCTCCGACGCGACGCTGCTCGGTACCGGCGTGCTGGCGCTGACCATCGATCAGGGCCAGCACACGCAGCGCTATCAGGGCATCGTACAGCTCGACGGCATCTCGCTGGAGGAAGCCGCGCGGATCTATTTTCGCCAATCGGAGCAGATTCCGACGGACGTGCGCCTTGCCGTAGCCAGGCAGGTCCTGCCCGGCGGACGCCAGCAATGGCGCGCCGGCGGCCTGCTGACGCAGTTCCTGCCCGAGGCACCGGAACGCATGCGCGTGCCGGATCTGCCCGGCGGCGACGGCGACACGGCGGAAGCCGTGCACGATCCGGCTGACAACGCCTGGCAGGAAGCCACCATGTTGGCAGGCACGGTCGAGCCGGCGGAGTTGGTCGATCCGACCGTCGGCGCCGAGCGGCTGCTCTACCGGCTGTTCCACGAACACGGCGTGCGCGTCTTCGACGCCGTCGAGGTCGCCGACCGCTGCTCCTGCTCGCGCGAGCGTATCCACGGCATCCTCGCCGGCTTCACGGCGCAAGAAATCCGCGACAGCACCGAGGACGGCAAGATCAACGTCGCCTGCGAGTTCTGCTCGACGGCTTACGAGTTCGATCCGGCCGAATTCGCGCAGGCGCAGTAACCAGGAAGCGCGCCGGCGTTCTCTGTCCACCGGTAAGGGTGGACAGAGGAGCGCCGGCGCGTTCTTCTAGGCCGGTCCGTCAACCGGAGAACCGGCCATGCACAGCCTGCGCACCCCTTCCCTCGCCTTCGCCACCATCATCGCGAT
>Ga0180216_1004712_pt1 | contig 10234 bp, 7 predicted proteins | sample eDN3rd37CBELigMG_FD_128879 | JGI IMG/M metagenome (GOLD analysis project Ga0180216, IMG submission 128879) | Enriched Miracle-Growth compost microbial communities from Emeryville, California, USA - eDNA 3rd pass 37_C BE-Lig MG (version 2)... ...
ACCCCCCCTGGTGGGGGGGGGGGGGGGGGGGGGGGGGGGGGGGGGCGTGGCCGTAGGTCTGCCGGTTCTGCTACCACTACATCCGCGAGCAAATGAGCGGCCTGTGCCCCGCGTGCCGCCGGGCGTACTCGGACGAGACCATCTCGTTCACGCCCCTGACGCAGGAGCAGCTCAACCAGATGAAGAAGGAGGCCAAGAAGAAGGCGAAGCAGGCCAAGGACCTCGAGGCCGAGCGCGAGCTGCTGGCCGCGGCCGCCGCCACCGCGCAGGCTCAGGTGCAGGCCATGGCCAGCCAGAAGCCGCTGCCGACGCTGCCGCGCCTCGGCTCGAGCGGCGCCACTGGCGGAGGCTCCGGCGGCGCGGCGGGCGCTGGCGGCGCCGGCAAGGGCGTCTCCGCGTCGGCGGCGTCGGCAGCGGCCGGCGCTGGCGCCAACGCGGCGGCGCAGCGCGTCGTCCAGCGCAACGTCGTGTACGTGATTGGCATCCCCTTGTCGATGGCCAACGAGGAGACGCTGCGGTCGCCGGCCTACTTTGGCCGGTTTGGCAAGGTCGTGCGCGCGATCGTGAACCGCAAGCCGGTCTACACCAGCACCCAGGCCGGCCACGCGGGCCACGGCGGCCCCACCGCCTCGGCGTACATCGTCTACAGTACGCAGGAGGCCGCGGCGGCCGCGATTGCCGCGGTCGACGGCACGTGGCTGGACGGCAACATCATGCGCGCCTCCTTTGCGACGGCCAAGTCGCTGCCGCCCGGCGCGGAGGACCCCAGCAGCTCAGGCGGTTCCGCCCTGCCCGCCACGGCGTCGTGGGCGACCAAGAGCGCGGTGGCCGGGCGCACGGGTAGCAGCGGCGCGTCTGGCGGCGCCGGGGCCGCGCCGGGCAGCGGCCTGGCGAGCGGGCCCAAGCCGGTCATCATCGGCACGCGCGCCAACGCGGCGGCGGCGGCCGCCGCCGCCGGCGGCGACAAGGAACGGAGCGGGCGCCGCAGCCGGACCAAGTCGGGCAGCGGGGCGGGCGCCGTCGGCAGCGGCAGCGGCGCTGCCGCTGCGGCGGGCACTGGTAGCGCCAGCACGGCCAAGAAGAGCAAGTTGGCGTCGTCCAGCAGCAGCGGCAGCAGCGGCGCTGCGGCGGCCGGCGGCAAGGCGAGCGCGACCGCGTCGGCCACCAAGAAGAAGGCGGCCAAGAGCGCGGCGGGCGCCGCCGCCGGCCGCGCGGGAGCCAAGGGCGCTGTGGGCCGCGGCGCGGGCGGCAAGGCGCCGTGGCAGGACTCGGACGAGGACGAGTACCTGGAGGACATGGGCGCTGACGCGGACGACGCCGCCATGCAGGACGACGCGGCCGAGGGCGCCCACAAGGCTGCGAAGGACGCCGGCACCGCGCCCGCCGCGCCCGCCACGGACGCCGCCAAGCCCAAGCTGACGACGGCCAAGTCGCGGCGCGAGGCCAAGAAGGCCGAAAAGGCCGAGAAGGAGCTGCTGCGCCAGCAGCTCGCGCGGGAGGCCATCGTGATCCCGCTGAACCGGTACGGCCAGCGCTCGTCGCCCGGCGCCGTGTCGGCGGCCGCCGCGCTCATTTGTGGGCCAATCGCCGTTGCCCGCGCGGCTCTTCCGTGCGCGCTCCAAGGGACCGGTACCAGCGGGACCACAGCGTGCACAGCGCGGACACGGACGAGCGCGCGACGGACGGCGGCCGCGGCAGCCCCGACGACGGGGAGCAGGACCTGGGCAGCGAGGGCGAGATGGACGGCGACAGCGACAACGGCGATGCTGACCACGACCACGACGACGACGAGGACGAGGACGAGGAGGGCGAGGAGGGCGAGGACACTGGCGATAACACCGGCAGTATGCGCGACGGTACGGGGTGCCCGCCTCCCGGGGGACGGTGCGCTCCACGCCGATGTTTAACGCATCCAACCGTTGCTGTGTGGCGTCCGCCACAACCCCCCGAACAGACGCGTCGGACTGGGACGGCCACGATGCCGGCGACCGTGTGAGCGGCGCGGCGTCGGCGTTTGCGTTCGGCCTCGGTCTCGGCCCGGCGTCGTTGCCGGCGGCGGTGGGCGCGCGCCTTGGCGGCGGCCCGCCGCGCCGGCCGCCGCCGGGCTTTGAGCACCTCGCGGCCGGCGGGGCGGCGTTTGGGACGCCGGCGCCACCCGCTGTGCAGTGGGGGTGGTCCGACGCGGCCGCCCACGGCAGCGCCGATGCCGCGGCCGGCTCATGGCCGACGACGACGTCGTCGTCGTTGGCGAGCGGGCCCAGCAGCGCCGCTGCGTCGCCAACCTTTAGCCGCTCCACCGCCGCCGGCCGGCGGCCCGGCCTGGGCCTGGGCGCCGTGGTGCTTGAGGACGGCGACGACGACGACGGCGACGGCACCGCGCGCCGCCTGGCGAGCGGCGACGCCAGCGGCCTCGGCCAGCCGCTGGCGGCGTACGGCGGCCCGTGGGACGCCGTGGCCGGGCGGTCGGCGGCGGTGGCGCCCGCGGTGCTGGCGCTGCACAAGGCGGGGCAGGACCACCTGACGCCCGCCGAGGCGTCGCACCTGGCGCGGCAGCTCGACGCGAGCCACACCGTCTCCCCGTTCCAGTCGGCGTTCCAGCGGCTCGAGGCCACGGCGACCCGGCCTGAGCTGCCGCTGACGCCGACCGGCCGCGCGCGCGGCGCACCGCCGGGCCTGGGCCCCGTGGCCACCGCGGCCGCGCCGCCGTCGCCGCTGCCGCTGCCGCGCCGCACCACTCCGGTCCCGTCGCCGAACCGGTCGCGGGTGGCGGTGGTGCCGCTCGAGCCCGAGCCGGACGACGCGGACGACGAGTTGTCGTACTACGAGGGCGACCTGGGCGCCATCTACCCGGCCCTGCTCCACGCCCCCGCACCCTGGCCGTCCCCGCTGCCGGGGGCCGCCGAGGCGCCTGCGCTCGCGGCGGCGCTCGCCGATCTGGGCGGTACGTGCTGTTTGAGGGGCGGACGCGAGGGACGGAAACGGAGGAGGAACTGCAGCAACTCACGAACGCTTGCTGGCACGGGTATAAGGGCTGCCCTTTTTTGCGCACAGACATGTTTCCGCCAGCGGCGTCTGTCGGCGCGGTGAACGGCGCCGCCGCGGGCGTGGCGCCGGCGCCGGCCAAGGTCGCGGCCACGGAGGCGCGTGCTGGACGCGGGAGGGGGCGCGGCGGCGCCGCGGCTCCCGCAGCGGCCGCCAACGGCCCTGGGCCAGGCTCGGCGTCGGCCGCGGCGCCGTCGGCTGGCCGAGGCAACGGCGCGGGCGGGCCGGGCGGCAATGCTCGGCCGCCGCCCGCGACGGCGTGGCGTCGCGTGCCGCTGCCGCCCGACGTCGCCGCGCAGCCGGCCCCGGCGCCAGCGCCGGCCAAGCTTCCAGCCGCGGCGCCCACCGCCACCGCGCCCGCGGCGGCACCCGCCCCAGCGCCCGAGCCCAAGCCTGCCGCCTCCGCTCCCGTGGCGGCGTCGCCGCCGGTGGCCATCCCGCTGGGCGCCGGTATCCGGCGGAGCGTGGACGACGTCGTCGACAGCTGGGAGCAGCTCGAGACCGAGTCGCCGCCGCAGGACAGCCCCATGCGCAAGGGGGAGCGCCCGTCGCTGCTGAGCCGAATGTTTGGCACCGCCGCTGGCGCGGCCGGCGCGGCAGACCCCGCGCCGGCGGCCGCCACGAGCAGCAGCCACAACAGCAGCAGCAGCAGCAGCAGTACGGCCCAGTCGGGAAACGGCAAGAAGGACGTCGCGTCGGCCACCAAAGGAACGCAGGCAAAGGCCGCTGAGCCTGCGGCGGCGTCCGGAAAAGCCACCGGTGGCAAAGCGGCGGCCGCTGCAACACCTGCAGCGGCCCCGGCCAGCAAACCGAGCGGGCCGGCCAAGAAGGACAGCGCGGCCGCACCGACCGCGGCGGCGGGCAAGCGGCGGCGCAACAGCCAGGACGCGGCGGCGGCGGATGGCCTGAAGGGCACAGACGGGCCCAGCTACCGCACGATCGCGAGCTTGCTCGCGGCCAACCCCAAGGCGGTGCCGCCGCTGCTGCAGGCGGACGACGTCGAGGTTGACCCGGAGACCGGGACGGTGTCACTCAAGACCGATTTTGTCGTTCGCCGCCTGGAGCTGGACCTCGCCGCGGCGAAGCACGACGCCGAGCAGCTGGAGGCCCAGCTGCTGACGCTGATGCGCCAGAACCGTGGCGCTGTTTTCTGAGGAGCGGAATTGTACGACTACGTTTACACCCCGTTATTGTACAGCTTTTACAACGGCAACGAGCTCATTCTATGCCGGCGCGGCCGGCGCGGCCGGCGTGGCCGCCTTTTTCCGGTACAGCAGCTGGATGTCGGCGCCGCTGCGCCAGATGCAGTTGCGGATCGTGCCGACGTTCATCGAGGGCGGCAGCACCTTTTTGTTGCACACGAGCTCGTAGTGGTCGGCGTCGCGGTCGTCCACCTTGAGGCGCTCCAGCAGCTGCGCGAGCATCGGGCGCACGCGCAGGTGCCGCGGGCAGGTGAACCGCCGGGCGCTGCGGGGATCCAGGCAACGGGCAAGGACGCATTTGCTTAGTCGCCGCGCGGCGATGCACCGCGCACAAGCTACGCAGAGGCCGACGTACTTGGCAGGGAGGCTCGGCAGGCCCGAGTCGTCGTCGGGGGCAAAGACCGCCGAGTACTTGAGCGGCTCCTTGTACGGGTACCGGTCCTGCCGCCGCCCGCACGCAACGCGTCGAGTGGCGGCCCAGCACAGCGCCGGTTAGGCGGGCGCGCTGCGGCGATGGGCGATGCGCTGGGCCGTACAAAGAGGACGGCGTCTTTGAGCCACTGGGGGGCGACGTCGTGGAAGACGGCGGCGTCGTTGGCGAGAGCGCCGACGGTGGTGCGCATCATACCGATCGACGTGCCGAGCGACACTGTTGGTTCCGACGAGGGCGCAGCGGTAAGGGGCAAGGTGACGCCGGTCAGCCACATCCGATGGCGCAACGCGCTCTGGGTGGGTGTGGCATTACCGATTTCCTCCAGCAGGTAGATGGCTGTGCTGGGCGCATAGTCGATGGACAGCTCGGAGACAAACTGCATCGGCTGCGGCGGTGGCGGCCGTGATCGGCAACCGACGGCGCTGAACGATTCAGGAAACTGCACCGGCACCACTGCAAGGGGCGGAAAGTCGGGCGGCGCCGCACCTTGGCCAGTGCAATCGGTTCGGCCACCGCTGTGGCGCTCGCCGGTTCATCGGCCGCGCCCTTGCCCTTCCCGCTTGCAGGCGCCGGGGCCGCAGTGCTGCCGGTGGAGGCGGTGCGCGAAGCGGCCGCGCTGCCCGAGCCGAACGCGCGCAGCCGGCTCATCAGCCCGCCGCCGCCGCCGCCGCCGCCGCCGCCGCCGCCGCCGCCGCCGCCGCTGCTGCTCGCGTCCTTGGTCGGCGTCGCATCCCCACCGGCCGCCGCCGGCGTCGCAGGCGTGGCGCTTAGCCCGGCCGGTGCCGATGTTAACTAGCCAATTGGTACCGGCGGCGTTGGTGGGTAAAGCGGTCAGTCCCTGAGCTGGGCGGACGCAACGCGGCCAGCGCACCGTCGCCGCGCGTACCCGCGAGGTGACCGGAGCGCGCACCGCTTGCCCAGGCAGCGGCAGCGCGGTCGTGATGGGCGAGGCCGGCAGCACCGAGAGGTGGTTAGCCGCGACCGCCGCGGTCGCGGCCTCCGCGGCGGACGCGGCGTCCTCGGCCAGGTTCCGCTCATAGTCGGCGCGCCATGCCCGCAGCACCGTGCGCAGCAGCAGATGGCCCACATTGGCTGCGGCCGCGCACCCAGCCACGCGCGACCACGTCCGAGCGTCAGGCGCTACCGGGAGTGTACGCCGCGAATCGAGCGCGCGGGCCTTCGGGCGTACTTCGTGCGTCGGCCCGCTCGCGCACCTGCGCGGGCACGTCGAGCTCGTCGACAAACTGCTCCACGTTGAAGCACTGCGTGTCGTCCAAGTGGACCATCGGCGCCTGGTGACCGCAGCGCGCGCACGCCTCGACGCAAGCAGAGGATCAGCCAGGGAACGGCCATGGCGGCCAATCGCCGCGGGGCATCGACGCACTCCCGTCTTGATGTCCACGTTGAACCAGTTGGGCACCCACTGCGGCACCTGCTGCAGCTGCTTGGCGACGTCCTCCAGCTTGGCCGGGCCGAACCGGCGGTCCACCCGGCCCTAGCGTGAAGCCGCCAGAGCCACGGCAAACGATCTGGGCGGGGGGTCCAGGTCAGTCGCACGCCAGCATGCGGGGAAACAACCAGTTCGGCCCGCGCACCGTTAGGACGTCCCAGCGGGCCACCTCGCCCCGCGCGTCTCGTGTGAGGATGTGCTGCTTGTCGTTGAGCACCAGGAACTCGACCACGCCCGGCTGGCCCTCCAGCGAGGCCGCCGGCGTGGTCGCCAGCGGCTCGAGCGGGCCCACGGCGACGTCGAGGCCGTTCCCCCCGCCGGTGCCGTTCACGTGGCCCGTGCCGGTACCGTTGGGCATCGCCGCCGCGGCCGGCAGCACCTCCTCCGTATCGAGCCGCAGCACGGACCGCCGGTGCTGCGCGACATCGACATGCTTACCGGCGTCCTGACGCGTCACGCCCGCCCCTCCGCGTGCCTTGGGAGCAGTCAGGGCATGTGGACGCGATCCGTGAGGCAAAGCACGCAAAAGAGATACCCAGCAGTGCACGGTCGAGTTGGTCGTTGCCGCCCACAGCGCGTCGTCCACCACGAGCAGCTGGCGCGTCGCGTGCCGCTCAACGGCATGTATGTGCGCGTGCAGCACACGGGTGAGCCAATGCCGTGCGCCGTCTGCAAAGACGTCCGGCGCGCCGTACGCGGTTGACCGGGGCGCTCTCGTGGCACAGCAGCACAGAGACGCCGGCGGCGCGGTCGGTTCGGAAGATGGCGCCGTCCCGGCTGGCCGAGTAGAACGTTGACAGCGTCTGTGTGACGACTAGGCGTGACACGGTGGTCGCCGGCCGGTTAGGCCGGGCGACGGCGGGGCGGGTGGCCGCGGCGGGCCACGGCCGCGCACCGGGTCCGCCCACAGGGCCCAGACGGCGTCGTCGTGCATGGTGTACGTGGTGATGCACCGCTGCTGTCCGAGGTCCCACAGCATGACCGTGCCGTCCGACGAGGCCGACGCACACTGCCGTGGAACGCGGCGTCATGGCGTTGCAGCGCCGTCTGTGAGCCGCGTGTGCCGCCGCCGCCGCGGTGGCGGCGGGGCGCGGGCGTACCAAGGTCCCGTCGTCGTTGAGGCACAGAGCGCGGATGTTGTCGGTGTGGCCCATTAACCTGATGTTGGCGTGCTCCGCCCGCGGGTCCCACAGGCGGATCACCTGCGCAGCGACGCGCCGGGGAGCAACAGCGAGGGGGCGGCCCAATCAATGTCAGCTGGAGGCGTGCATGTGTAGGTTGTTGGTCGGGCGGGCGGCGCGGCACCTTTTCCGGCGAGCCGGAGGCGATCACGGTGCCGGCCTTGTTGATGGCCAAGCTGTAGATGGACGGCTTGGCCGTCGCCACCACCGCATCTAACGCCGGGCCGCGCAAGTCGCTAGCGCCAGCCGCCAGCCGTGAGCGCCCGTGGCGTGCCACGCACCGAGCCGACGGGGGCGAGGCGGCCGCCGTACTGAACGAGTGAATATTCGCTAGCGTCATGGGCGACATCGCGCGGTCCGGCCGCCGCGGCGACGCCGCGCTCTCGGCCGCGGTTGCGGCCGGCTCCGTGGCCAGCGTGCAGAGCCGCTCCACGTCCCAGATGTGGATGGCTTTATCAAGGCCCGCCGACGCCAGGAGGTTCTTGGCGGGCGCGTACGCGAGCGCCTTGACGTAGTCGTAGTGCCGCGTGACCGTGTGGAGGCACGCCGCCGACGTCGCGTCCCAGACCTTGAGCGTCGTGTCGGACGAGGCCGAGATCACTGGTGGCAACGAGACGAACGCAGCGGCGGGGCCTGGTGCAAGGGTTTAGACGCGCACGCAGGGCAGGACCGCCTGCCGGCCGCGTGGGCCGCCGCAACGTACGGAACCGGTCGCGGTCGACGAGCACCACGTCGTTGACCCAGTCGCTGTGGCCCTCGAAGCAGGCCGCCGACGCCGTCACAGTGGTGGTGGCGGACGCCGGCCGGGGCACGTCCCACGCGCGCACCGTCGCATCGCGGGAGCCCGTGTAGAGCCGGACGCCCGCGGGCCCAGCCGCCTGCGTCGCGGCCAGCGCGTTGACGCCGCTCCGGTGCTGGGGCCGCTTGCCTGTTGCGCCGCTGTCGGCGCCGTCGTCCTCGAGGACGAGCGCCACGCGAGTCCGCCGCTTCATGGCGCCGAGCCGCTGCTACCGCCCGCGGCGGGGCATTCGCTGAGGCCGCTACCCGTACGAGGGACAGCACGGCGCGTCGACCTGCGCCTTCGAGCAGTCTGCTACCGGCGGACGTGACGCGGCTCCGCTGCGTTCATGGCTCCGCCCGCGGGATCCGTGCGTCGTCGTGCCCTCGGGCCGCCGGTTGGCCGTTGGTGCCGCCTTGTCCGCTTTGTCCGTGGCCGGCGTCCTGCCGGCGTCGGCGTCGGGCGGCGGCCGCGGCGACGGCGTCGGCGTCTGAGAGGAAAAGTGGAGGAGGCGCCATCTTCTGATCGGCGCCTCGTCGCAGGCGCCCCGTTCACGCCAACGGTGGAGGCGGCCGCCCCGTGAAGTGGACATGCCGCCCTCCCCCCGCCTCCAACGCCACCACCGGCCTCTCTGCCGGCCGCCATGCGTGCTCCATGCGGGAGGGGGATGCGTGCCGCGGGGCAGGGGGACGAATGCACACGGCCGCCGTGGCGCGCTGCGGCGTGCGACCGCGATGGCGGCCCAGCGCGGATCCAACAGCCCGGTGGTGTAATAGTTTGCAGCTGCAGGTGCAGCAGTGTGCCATACTGTACAGGCGGCGTGATTCACAAGGTTTCCTTTGGGTGGTGGTGGTGAAGGGGGGGGATTGCTTCCCAGCAGCAAAGGGCGCGGCCACGCACTCCAGAGCGAGCAACTCACGCGTCCATGTCAAACATCAGGCCGTCGGCGCCTGTGCCGCACAAATGCACGCAGCGCGCGTTCGACACCACTGTTAGGACTGCCAGGCACAACGGCAGCCGCATCTCGGCGGCCGTACCGGGCTTGGGGCCGTCCTCGGCCGGCTTGGTCGGCGGTGCCGCGGCCACCGGCGCGGGCGGCTCCGGGTGGGTCTCCGGCGCCGTGTTCTTGGTGAGGCCCGGGATGTGGGCCATCTGGCGCGGCGGCGTGCGCGACAGCGGCGAGTTCTTCAGGTGCAAGAGCGCCGACTTGTCGTACACGATGCGCGTGCCTGCCCGTGCACCGCCGACGCATGGCGCGAGGCACATCCCAACTAGGGGTCAGTCTTCTACACCCGCCTGGCACGGCGCCGCGGCCCCGCCGCGCCGCACGACGTACCGCCGGGCGTAGTCGAAAAGATCGTGCCGCCGGGGCTGGTGCCGTAGTCGGCCGGCAGGGGTGCCCCGAGCTCGGCGCGGCGGACCGCGGGAATCGGCAAGGACGACATTCGCGCTAAACAAGGGGCGGCTGGGCTGCTGGGGTGCGGAACGCAGGGCTGAGAAGGAACACAGAGGTCGGTTAGCGCCTTGTATGGCAGCGCGCGTCCCAGGAGCGGCCCCAGAGCGCCCTAGCCTAGCCCAGTATGCAGCCACTTGCGTTCTTCTTCCTCCGGAGAGCACCTGGCCAAGATGCGCGTGCGTCCGCGGCGATCCCAACGCCGGGCCGCCCGCGTGGCAGCCAGTGTGGCCGCCTTCGCCGCACCGTCCGCGTGCTCCGCGGCCCCAGCTTCCAGCCGGCGGCGGCGCGGCGGCGGCCCTGCCTTTCCCTCTTCCCGCGCCGTACCCGCGGCCACGCTGCCTGAAAATTCTGCCGTGGGTTCTGCCGTTTTAATAGGCGTCATTCTGCCGCCATTCTGCCGTTCCACCCTCCTGTTTCTGCCGCGGCGTCTGCCGTTGGCCGGCGTCATTCTGCCGTTCCACCCCTCGGTGTCTGCCGCTACTTCTGCCGTTCTACCCCTCTGTTTCTGCCGTTCTACCCTGATAGAGAAAGCAGAGATGCAGAGAGAGAGAGAGAGAGAGAGAGAGAGTCAGTCTGGAGGATAGCCAGATTTGGCAAGTGCGCGGAATGCTCTAGAATCTTCCAGATAAATCTTTCAACACGTGATGGGGCCTTACTCCTGTACAAAGTACGCATCATCAAGACCCAGATCG
>Ga0180216_1004713_pt1 | contig 10234 bp, 10 predicted proteins | sample eDN3rd37CBELigMG_FD_128879 | JGI IMG/M metagenome (GOLD analysis project Ga0180216, IMG submission 128879) | Enriched Miracle-Growth compost microbial communities from Emeryville, California, USA - eDNA 3rd pass 37_C BE-Lig MG (version 2)... ...
AAGGTCGGCGGGCGTCAATACGATCTTGAGACCCTGTTCAGCGATATGGGATTTGGCGCGGGCCAGTTCGGCCTCGAGCCATGTCCATGCCTCGCCAGGTTTGGGCGTTGCCGACTGACGCAGCCCGCCGGCGCCGGGTCGTATCCAGGGCATATCGCCGATGAGAGACAACGAGACGAGCGAGGCGCGTCCGCTCGCCATATTCCGCCCGAGTGGCAGCAAAGAAGGCTTCGGGCCGACAAAAAAATGATGCGCATGCATATCACCGATCGGTGGCGATCCATCGGCGCACGCAGGAATTGGCCGGAACCCCGCCACCATTCCGGTGGCGAGGCCGGTTAGCACTGTACGGCGGTTCCAATCGAGCATCACGCGCAAGTCAGAAGAGGAGCGATGATGCCAGATCGGGGCAGCCACAATGCAAATCGCCATCCGATCATTCAATTACTCGAACATGATCGTGGCGACATAATCCATCGTTCGCGTTCTGTTGTTTGGCGGCAGCAGCGTATTGATGAGATAAGAGGTCGGCGAGTAGTTGTCCGGTATGGCCCTTCGGAATGCATTCCCAAGGAAAAATGCCTGGATGCGATGAAATCCGCCTTCGGCCGCCGCCTTGTAATACCTTTCCAGCGGAGTGAATTTAGGCTGCATTGCCTGGGCCACCTCGCGATGCCCGGAGGACATGTTGGCCAGTTTGGAAGGGTTTTCGACGAATACGTTGTGCAGAAGCGCATTCCGTTCCGCATCCGGCAGTTTCATGGCATCGATCACCAGAAGCGGCCCATCGGCAAGTCCCGCATGCGATGATGCACTCCGGCGGCTGATGTAGTTGCCCGTGGCTTTCATGGGAGTCATCGGCGGGTCGACGCACGATGGCACGCCCGTGCCATTGAAGGACTCGGCAGTCGTCTTCGGATCACATTTGCGCAATGCCAAAATGGACCAGACGAACTCCGAGCAGAACATGTCCGTCGGCACCACGTCGTCATGCCCGAGCGCCGACCTTGCGACATTCTTCACGAAATCGAGCGGCTTGCCCGGTGAGTACTTGGGCGCGTTGTAATCCGTGTTGAAGGAAATCTGCTTTGGGTAAATCCGCTTGGCACCACCGCCCAGCCTCGTGGCCCACGCGAGGATATTGGCGCGTTCGGCATCGGTCAGCCCGCGTGGGCGGATCACATGAATGAATTTGAGCTTCCGATAATGATCGCCACTGAAATCGCCTTTCAATTTGGGGCCAAGGTGTTCCGCGTCCATCGGGTTGTCGAGCTGGTAGACTGCCCCGTCCTTCACATATGCGAGGCCGGCGTGACTGACGCCCATCTGGAGGTTCGGATAGGTGCCAGCGCCGCCCCACTCTGGCCTGAACGAGAGAAGGATGTCGCCTGTCTGCAGCAGACCGCTCTTGGCCATGCGCTTTGCAAAGCCGGAGCGCTTGGCGATGACCAGTCTGAGGCCGATGCCAGCAGAGTTTCCGTTGGCTTCGGGGTGCTTGAATTCAACGAGGCGGTCTGACGTATTGAACGAGGGCGGCAGCGGCGCGCGAGCGCTGTCCGGAACAGCAAAATAGACTGGGATGCTGAGCTTCTTCGCGATCTCCTGGTTCACCTTCTCATTGTAGGTGAACTCGGCCGCACTGAGAGGTAGGTGGCCGGCAGCCCATGCCACTGCGGCGATAGCGGCGAACGTCAAGGAACGCATGTTTTCAGATCCTCCCCGCGGGTGGTGGCTTGCCTTGCAAACGATGTCCATTTAGCACGTTACCCCCGGCGGCCGCACCTGATCAGATGTCGTCCCATCCACAACTAGAGCGTGAACGACGAGCCATGCCGAAACGGAGAGAAAGGAAGGCGCCGCGTAAATCGCGACGCGGCTGGCTCGTGCTCGCGGCGGTTCCTCTCATGGCATTTGGCTGCTTTTCGGTATGGATCGCCTGGCTCGGACGCGAAAGTGGACCTCCGAGCCGCTGCTATGGCGGCGTCGTTGGCGGACGCCTCGAAGGTGGCCGGCGACTGCCGCTCTGGGGAGAGAACTACAGCGCCTACAGCACGTTGGGATATCTCGCGGGCCGGACCTTCATGCACGGGACCGTTCGCGACGCCATACTGGCTGCCTACGCGGAGCTGAACGAGACTCACCCTGACTTGCGCTACGTGTACGCCGAGAGCGGATGGCCCTGGGGCGGGCCTTTTTCGCCGCATCGCTCCCACATGAACGGCACGTCAGTGGATTTCCACGTTCCCGTCCGAACTCTCGACGGCGCCGTGTCGGAGCTTCCCGCCTCGGTCTTCAACAAGCTCGGCTATGCCATAGAATTCGATCGATCGGGGCAGTGGAACGGCTACAAAATAGACTTCGAGGCGATGGCCTTGCATCTCATCGCTCTCGATCGGGCAGCACGCGCAAGTGGCATCTCGCTCCGTCGTGTTATTTTCGATGTTCAGCTGCAGCCGAAGCTGTTCGCGACAGAAGCCGGCCGGCCCCTTCCAAAGGTAATGAGATTCAACCAGCGGCAGTCGTGGGTGCGGCACGACGAGCACTACCACGTTGATTTCAATGTGCCCTGCCGGTGAGGTCTCGCGCGCCCACATTGCGAGAGATCGGCCGGAAAGCACCTGCTGATGTTGCAGCGAGGAAATCCCACGGCGCCTTTTCGGTCGCCAACGCGGGCATGTGCCGGATAGGCACGAGATTGGGCCGCTTCCGCGCACCGACGCTGGTCGTCCAGGAAGGCGGATGTTCCAGGCGCAATCTGCGGTCAGGTTCGAGGGCATTCTTCTCCGGTCTGGCAAGTGCATGGTACGACCGGTGACGGGCAACGGTACCTATGGTCCTGAGGCGATCGACCAGGCCAACTCTGCCCGCCGCTGGTCGGGATCAACCCAGTGCATCCGCTAGCACCCGAGCGCAGGTGCCACGACCTAAGCGCACATCCCGCGAGCCTAGCCCGCCCCGGCAATCTGTCCCATACTGGCCAGCGTCTTCAAATACGTAGGGAAACGGAAGCGATCGTGACTGAAAACGTGACCATCACACTTGATGAGTTGTGGAGGCTCGGCATAGAGGTTCTGGAGGCGAACGGCTTCTCCAAGGATCATGCCCGCACCATCAATGCGTCGATCTGGGCCTGTCAGCGCGACGAATGCCACTCTCACGGCGCCTATCGGCTGATTTCCTGCGTCGAAACCGTTCGCGCCGGCAAGATTTCACCGGTTGCCGAGCCTGAGGTCTCGCACCCTGCTCCCGGCATCGTCCGGATCGACGCAAAGGGTGCCTATTCCCTCCTTTCGTTCGAAGTGGGCCGACCGCTTCTGGTCGAGAAGGCCCGCAATCAGGGCGTTGCGGTTCTGGCCATCAACCACTGCTATCATTTCTCCGCCCTTTGACCCGAGGTCGAAGCACTGGCCAAGGATGGCGTCGCGGCCATCGCGATGACACCGGGCACGAGCACTGTTGCTCCCGCAGGTGGAACGAAACCTGTTTTCGGAACCAATCCCTTCGCATTTGCCTGGCCCCGGCCGAATGGCAACCCTTACGTGTTCGACTTCGCGACGAGCGTCGTCGCTCGGGGCGAGATCGAACTCCACAAGCGCGCAGGAAAGCCAATCCCGACCGGCTGGGCCATCGATGCAAACGGAGAACCGACGACGGACCCGGCGCGTGCTCTGGAAGGCGCATTGCTCCCGTTCGGGTCCTACAAGGGCACGGCGATCGCGACCATGATCGAGCTCCTCGCCGGCCCGCTGATCGGCGACCTGCTGAGCCCGGAGGCGAAGGAGTATGACGCCGGCGCCAATGTCACGCCGTACCGGGGTGAGCTGGTCATCGCCTTCGATCCGGTTTCCTTTCTGGGCGAGGAAGCGGATCAGCACCTTCAGAGAGCCGAGCGGATTTTCGAGGAGATCACCAGCCAGGGCGCACGGCTACCCTCACAGCGCCGATATGAGGCTCGCGCCCGAAGTCTTGCATCGGGCACAGTGACTCTGCCGCGCAAGCTCTATGACGATATTTGCGCATTGTGTGAGCGATGAGCGCGATCCAACGATGATATGAGAGGGCCGGGTGGGGGTTTCAAAGGACAGCCCCTCCCCCTCCAGGGAAAAGGAGAATGGGCACAGGCTCAACTAAGCTTGTGCCCACCTTTTATTGAGAACGATCCAGAATTCAGAGGCTAGAGCATTTGCGATTTGACAGAAGCGCGCCAAGCCAAGCTCTCGCCTAATCTCGCTCTCCCCAGCGGCGAGACGGTCGGGGTGCAGGTTCCGCCGGTCACAGATGTTGTAGTTCCTCACCCGACTCTTCGGACAAGGGAGAGGTTAACGGCGCGCTTGCTGTTGGCGTTTCCACCTGAATCGGAAAAGCTCTAGTTCGTTCTGCTTTTTTTCGAGCTGACCTCTTCACCAAATCCAAAACCAAGTCCCGAAAAAAGCGCGGACAGCGGAGGGGACGTGCTCACGCCCGAGTAATTCGCAACAACGCGCACGACCGTACCGACGCGCGCAAGCGATGCCAGATGCACCACGTGCTCGTTCATCATCCGAAAGCACCCCGACGAGGACGCCCGGCCGATCGATCGCTCATTGTTCGTGCCATGAATGCGATAGATCGTATTGCCGAGGTAAAGCGCTTTCGCTCCCAGTGGATTGAGGAGACCGCCTGACACGGTGATCGGCAGGCCCGGCTGGCGTCGACGCATCTCGGGCGGAGGTGTCCACGACGGCCACGACGCGATGCGACTGACCCGCTCGGTTCCCGTCCACGTGAATCCATCCCTACCGACCGAGATCGGGTAGGCGTATGCGCGGTTGCCGGGAAGAACGTAATAGAGCTGCCGCCCACCGGTATCGACGATGATCGTCCCCGGTTTCTCATTCTTCTCCAGGTAGACGATAGGTGGCGCCTTCGGCTTGATCTCGGGCCGCTCACCTCCGTCCATATACCTCGGATAGACGACGTTATAGGTCTTCCGGCGTTCGGCGCGCTCCGCCTCGAGCTGGCGCTGGCGCCGCTCGATGTCGCTCTGAAAAACGGGGCTATTCCCCACCCATTGGCTTTGCGCCGATGCCCGAGGTGTGGCCCAGATCACGCCGGCCCCGGCGATCAGAACGCAGAGTGATGCAGTCCGAGCGAATTTCATGGCTCACCCCGAAATGTCCCTCCTCACCAAACGAGGCGGCGCAGCAGTGTTCTAAAATTCCAACCAGAACAAGTAATCTAATGCGGCCAGCCGGGACAAGCTTGCCTCGCCCGCTGACGCCCGGCCAGCCAAAAAATCAGGGCTCAGCGTGCCAATTTTACACCAGGGCCGACGGTTTTGCGGGCGGCACGATCTGCTCGGGTCGATTGGTCGAACCCTTTGAAGCCTGTTGCATGGGCGGGGACACTGCATATGCGGACGTCAGCACCCTCGAAACCGTTTCGAAGAAAGCTGCGAGCCGTTGGATGCTGCCGGCATCCTGAGTGAACGTCGATGATGTATTGACAATATTGGCCAACAAGAACGCAATATCATCGAGTGGACTGTCGGGCCGAAGCTCACCCTTTTCGTGAGCGCGCTCGACGGCAATGCGGACGTAGCCGGCAAGCTCGGCCGTAAACCGGGAAAGCGCCGCTTGCGCGGACGGACTTAGCAGATCGCTTTCAAGCCTCAGTCGCCCGATCAGACTCCACGGTCGGCCGCCGATGCCGCCGCGGTTGAACCTGCGATGGCGTTCGCTATTGAATTCTACGACGCCGCGAAGCTTCTCCGGAAGCGTCCACTCCGGATGCAGCCAGATTTCGCGATGACGTGCGAGCGTCGCTTCGACGTAGTCGTGTACGACCACCTCCACCAACCGCTTCTTCGGCCCGAAATGGTAATGGATGTTTGTGGTCGTGATGCCCAGCTTGGCCGCGATGTCGCCATAGCTCGTCCCGCGAAAGCCGTTCTTGATGAGGAGGCTGGTCGCGATCCTCTTAATTCTTTTGCGCATTTGGTCGCTCTGCGCGTTGCCTGGCGAAGCGCCCATGAGTCACCTCAATCGGAAGCTTCGCCGGCGGTCGAGCGACATCGGATGAGCAGCTCGCTGTAGCCCTCCTGCGCTGCGCTGCCGTCCTGCTTCTTGACCTTCATGCCGAGCTTGAGAATGCCGCGATCCCCCCGCCGTGTCCGGCGCCGATCCTCGATGCGGATTTCGGCACTGATGCGATCCCCGATGAGAATCGGCGCGCGGAATGACCAGTTCCAACTTAGGGTTGCAACACCCATGAGCCGCACGGGGCAGCGCGTCTTCAGGCCGTCTGCCAGCGCCAAGCCGAGAAGCCCATGAGCAATGCGGCCCGGAAAGCCCTGTGACCGAGCGAATTCCTCATCCATGTGGACGTCGAACAGGTCACCTACCAGGCCTGCGAAACCGACCACGTGGGCTTCCGTCACCGTGACACCCGCAGTCGTGAAATAATCGCCGACGGCGACATCCTCGTACCAGTATTCGCCGGCCGGCAGCAGGCGCCCTGCGTGAGTTTCGCCTTTTGCGGTCATCGTTCGCAGTGCCCCCTCCTCAAGGGTGATGCAATCGCAATCCGGATCGCTCGAGGCAACATAGACTTACTTACTACTCAATAAAAGACGATTGACTAGAAAACTGCCCTTGGCCAGGATGTAGAGGGAAGCTGGCAGCAACAGCTACGGATGGCGGGCAAGTTTGCAGCGCTGACGGGAGAGAGCAGTCGTGAGGGTGATTACAGCGGACGAGGCCGCGCGCCTCGTGTGCGATGGGGACACGGTGCTGGTTGGAGGCTCGGGCGGCGGCCACGCGGTGCCCGAAACCCTGATGGCGGCGCTCGGAAATCGCTTCCGCACGACAGGTGCGCCGAGGCAGATTACCTCTCTTCATCCTGTCGGACTGGGTGATCGGGCGACACGTGGCGCCGGACATTTCGCCCAGGAGGGCATGCTCAAGCGGATCATCTGCGGCACATTCGTCGACTCTCCGCCCATTTCTGAAATGGCGGCAGCGGACAAGATCGAGGCCTATACGCTGCCGCAAGGCGCCCTCTCGCAGCTCATGCGCGAGATGGCCTCGGGCAGGCCAGGCCTATTCACCAAGACGGGCCTGCACACACTGGTCGATCCTCGGCACGGCGGCGGGAAGCAAAGCAAACGCACGACGGAGGACCTGGTCGAGCTCGTCACGTTGAAAGGCGAGGAGTGGCTGTTCTTCAAGCCGTTCAAGGTGGACGTCGCGTTCCTTCGGGGCACCACGGCCGACGAGGACGGGAACGTCACCATGGAGCAGGAGGCCATCTACGGCGAAATGCTGTCGATGGCCCAGGCCACGCGCCGGTCCGGAGGCGTCGTGATCGTGCAAGTCAAGCGGCTCGCCAACCGCGGAACGCTTCCCGGCAAGCAGGTGAAGATTCCTGGGATGCTGGTCGATTTCGTCGTCGTCGATCCGGCGCAGCGCCAAACCTATGTAACGGAATATTCCCCGAGCTACGCGGGCGAATTGCGCGAGCCGCTCTCCACGTTCGAGCCCCTGCCGCTCGACCCGCGCAAGGTCGTGGCGCGACGGGGGGCAATGGAGCTTTTTCCAGGCGCGGTCTGCAATCTTGGCTCGGGGATTTCGACCGGCATAGGCACGGTGGGCGCTGAGGAGCGCATCCTCGACGAGATCGTATTGACCAACGAGCAGGGCCTCATCGGTGGCGCGCCTGCAATCGGCAAGGAGGCCGGTGCGGCGCGAAACTTCTGGGCCATGATAGACCAGCCCTATCAGTTCGATTTCTATGATGGCGGGGGTCTCGATCTCGCTTTCCTGTCCTTTGCTCAGGTCGACCAGCGCGGGAACGTCAACGTCAGCCGCTTCGATGGCAAAATCGTCGGCATCGGCGGTTTCGTAAACATCAGTCAGAACGCGCGCAAAGTCGTATTCGGCGGAACGTTCACGGCTGGCGGACTAGATGTTTCGTGGCCGGGCGGACGGACCCGCATCACGCGCGAAGGCAGGCATCGCAAATTCCTGTCCGAAGTCGAGCAGCTTTCCTACAATGGCGACTACGGCTGGGAACGTGGGCAGGAAGTGCTCTATGTGACCGAGCGCGCCGTTTTCCGCCGGGTGGCCGATGGCCTCGAGCTCATCGAGGTTGCACCCGGCATCGATATCGAACGCGATATCCTGGCTCATATGGGATTCAAACCGCGTATCGCAGAGAATTGCCGCGAGATGGATTCGCGCCTCTTCCGGCCTGAGCCGATGGGGCTGGCAAAGGATATATCGGCCAAGCCGCGTCGGTACCGCTCCGAGCGCGTCCATGCCTGGCTGCAAGATCGCGAAGCTATACGCGCAGCAGCGGAATAGAGGCGTGCGGCAAAGGTTCGACCGACACGCCTTTGGGCGGAGCAATCGCTCCGGTGAATCTGGGACCGAAACAAATGAAGGGAGAAGCTCCCATGCCAGTCAATACTCGTCGCTCATTCTTAGCCATCGTAGGCCTCGGTCTGACAGCGGTGGCGGCTACGCCGGTGCTTGCTCAGACCAAAATTACGCTTCGCCTGGGTCACGATCAGGTCACCGCCCACACTTATCACCGCACAACGCAGCATTTCGCCAAGCGCGTCGCCGAGGAGACCAACGGCGAAGTTCAGATCCGCGTCATGCCGGGCGCGCAGCTGGGCACTGAAACGTCCATGCTCGACGGACTGAGAAGCGGCAATATCGACCTGTCAGTATCTACCACTGCCAACGCATCGAGCTTCGTCAAGAAATACGGGCTACTCAGCGTCAGCTACCTGTTTACCGATGACAAGCATTTCCTGAGAACGCTGAACGACCCTGAATTCCTCAAGATGTTCGATCAAATGACTGCGGAGGCCAACCCCGGCTTCCGTCGGGCTGGACTGATCACTCCTGGCGCACGTCACTATTACAGCAACCAGGGTCCGGTTAAATCCATCGAAGACCTCAGCCAGATCAAAATGCGTGTGATGGCTTCACCGGTCGAATCGAAGGTTTGGGGCACGCTGGGCACATCGCCGCTGGCGATTCCGTTCGGCGACCTCTACACCGGCATGCAGACCGGACTCATCCAATCTGCTGAGAATTCGCCGGGCTCCTACGCGTTGAACAAGCATTACGAGGTCGCCAAATACTTCTCCCTGACCGGGCATCAGTGGCCGATTTCGGGGCTGTTCATCAGCGACGTGACCTGGAACAAGCTTTCCGACAAGCACAAAGCTGCCATCCAGAAAGTCGGAAGCGAGATCTCCACTTTCTCGGTCAACGATGCCGTCGAGAGCGACGCCAAGGTGCTCGAGGATATGAAAACGAAGTACGGCGTCATCGTGAACGAGGTCGACACGGCCCCGTTCGTCGAAAAGCTTTCGGCGCTGCAGGACGAGGTGGCCAAAGAGCTTGGCGTAACCGATATGTTGGCGCGGATACGCGCTCTCAAATAGCTCCGCCTGATCAGGCGCAGTCTGCGAAAGCGTTCTACGCTCGAGTTAGTCGCTTACGATTGGGCCTTGCTGGCAGGGCAGCACGGAGGAAATGAATGGAGCGCTTCTTCCGCTTCAATGCGGCGCTTGAGCAAATTTGCGGCGTTGCCGCTGCCCTCTGTTTGTTCGTATTCACAATCATCGTGGCGATCGACGTGTTCTTTCGACAGGTGATCGCCACCCCTCTACTCTGGCCTTCCGAGATATCCGTTTCCCTGTTCGTTTGGTCGGTTCTTCTGGGTGCGGCGGTCTGCACACGAAGAAATTCGCATCTGGTGGTTGAGATACTGCCGTCCCTGCCAACCCGTATCGACTGGCTGCTGCGCCTTCTTGTCGATCTCCTCTGTCTCATTTTCGCGCTGCTGGTCCTATGGACGGGTGTCAAGCAGGCATGGGCCGGAGTTAGCCGCTACACTCCGATGATGGGCTACCCGCTCTGGCCGTTCCTGGTTGCTCTCCCGGCTGCCGCCGTACCGATGGTCCTTTTCTCGATAGAGCGGCTCGTCCGCGGCTCGCCGCCAGGATCAGCAGGCGGCGCAACAGCGGGTGAGGAGGGATCGGCGGCATGAGTCCTATTCTGATTCTTTTTCTCAGTTTCTTTTTTCTCGTCATCTTACGGGTGCCGATCGCGCATTCGCTCGTTCTGTCATCGGCGTTTGTGATCTGGCTGGTCGGCCTTAGCTTTGATCTCATTGCGCAGCAGATGTTCCATGGACTCAACTCATTTACGCTGCTGGCCGTGCCATTCTTCCTTCT
>Ga0180216_1004714_pt1 | contig 10230 bp, 16 predicted proteins | sample eDN3rd37CBELigMG_FD_128879 | JGI IMG/M metagenome (GOLD analysis project Ga0180216, IMG submission 128879) | Enriched Miracle-Growth compost microbial communities from Emeryville, California, USA - eDNA 3rd pass 37_C BE-Lig MG (version 2)... ...
CGAGGACAACGGACCAACCACTCGACGCAGACGAGGACAACGGACCAACCACTCGACGCAGACGAGGACAACGGACCAACCACTCGACGCAGACGAGGACAACGGACCAACCACTCGACGCAGTCGAGGACAACGGACCAACCACTCGACGCACAAATTAAAGGACACCGCCGGGATCCACACAAAGGAATGGCGGCGACCGCGCCGGTCGTGGCCACGGTCCCCGCGGGGCAGTGGACCGACGCCGACGCCGCCCACTTGGTCGTCGCCCTGGTCGACCTGTGGCTGTACCAGCGCGGCCAGATCCCCTGGTGCGTTCTCTTGTCGCGGTCGCGCGTTCGGTACGTTGAACCGGCCTGGCTAACGCTTGGCCATGGCCGCTGTGCCTTCCCTCGGCTGGACCGGACAGCATTCGGGAACAGCTGCCCAAGCTCGCTCAGGTGTGTGGCGCGGCCGCAAAGGCGAGGCTGGGCTGCCCCGGCTGACCGGGACGCGACGACGGCCGGCCAGCGTTGCTCGCTTTGCAGATCTCTGGGTCGGACAAGGCGGCCAAGCTGGTCGAGGTGCAGGCCCTGCCCGTTGTGCGTCCAGGCAGGCCGCGCTGGCCGCTGACCGCGAATGCGCCGTCCCGTTGGCAGCGCAACGGCAGGTGCTGCACGTCCTGAACGAGCTGGCCGCTGCCGTCGCGGCCGTGCACGGCGAGGCAACACCGTCCGCAGCGCCGGTGGCGTGGGCGCTGGTGCTGGGCACGACGCTCATGTCAGCGCGCGAGGTGCTCGTCCTCGAGCTGCCAGCCGTGGACCGCACCGCGCCGATGGCGATTGACGGCCACACCGTCGGCCAGCATACGCGCGGCTGCTTGCGCCGGCTTGTTGGTGCCATGTCCGAGCGCTCCCTGCCGGATCCCGGTACGTAGGGCATCCGAATCTCATGCGCGTTGCATGCGCGCCCGACTTACCGGCTGGCACCCGTCTGTGCACATCCGTGTTGCGGCTGCTAGATCCATCGCGGCTGCGGCTGTTGGCGCTGTGTTCCGTGGACCAATCCTGCCCGCAGGGCTGGCAGGTGCGGCGCAACTTTGACCCGGCGCGGGTGCCGCACCGCCTGACGCTGCGCATCCAGCTGGGAGGCGATGATGGCGCACCCGCGCCGCCATCGCGGCCCCGCTGCCTGTGGTTTGAGATGCCCGTCAGCGTCCTTGCTCCTCCGAGCATCTAGCCTGTACAGCCACCAGGGACAATCCCCGCGACTTGGCGGACCGTGGCGGACGACTGTACCGCAAACGTGTACATGTGTATAGCGGGTCGCCGAAGAAAGCATCCGGCATGATGTATTCCGACCGTAAGCCGAAAAGGCCGTGGGGCATGCGTTGTCTTTAGCGTCAATATACCAATACCAATACCAATGCCCCCCTGTAGCAAGAACCGGAGGGAAACCCGCAGCCCGAGGCGCCGCATCCAGCGGCGCGCTGGCCTCTGCAGCTTCGTAAGGGACTGTATGCCAGCCGGTCGATGGAGTCCCCTGCACTCTGTGGCGCATGACGCCCGAGTTCCCTTTAGCGTCAATAGACCAGTACCAATACCAATACCAATAGCCTCCTGGCCAGCCCAGCCCACTGCATTCACTCGCACAAGCCTGTGGGGACCTACCGCTGCGATACCCGTAGCGGGCCTGCTCCTCCCGCTCCCGGCGCGCTCGCTCGGAAGGTGCGCGGGGCCCCGGTCGCATGTCGCCGCGCGCTTCCTTTTTCATTTTCATCAATATCCGTTGAAGGCAGGAGACGCACCGGCCCCCGCGGGCGCCCGCCCGCCCTCTGCCACGGTGCCGCCACCATGGTGCTCCTCACGCTCATCGCCCGCGTCACCGACGGCCTCCTGCTGGCCGCCTCCATGGAGGACGAGCAGGTACGACCGAGGGCCAGCGGCTGCGCTCGCGGGACCACGCCTGCCTTTTCTGCTGAACGGCCGCACTTGGGGCCGGACGAGGGGAGGGGGTGCGCGGCCATGTATAGGTGGAGCGGCAGCTGGCCGAGTACAAGAACCAGGCCAAGTCCATCTTCAAGTCGCTGTCCAACCAGACCGAGTCGCGCATGTTCATCGAGTCCAAGAACTACGTCTTCTGGTACGGCCCCCCCCGCCCTGCCCGGCGCAGCCGCCTGGATCGCGCCGCCGCCGCCGCCGCCTCCTGACGCCGCCGCCAGGCGCCGGCCTGCGGTGGACGCAACCGCGGCACCAGCCTGTACATTGAAATGGGCGTGGCGTACTTGTGCCTCGTGGAGCGCAACTTCCCGCGGTCCATGGCCATCAAGTACCTGGAGGAGCTGCAGCGCGAGTTTCAGGCGCAGCACGGCGACGAGGTGTCCACGGCGTCGCGGCCGTACCAGTTCATGAAGTTTGGTGCGGCGCGGCCCCGGGCGCACGCCGCCGATCCCGTGTTCCGTGTCAGGGGTCTCACCGGCCCAGCGCTGCCCTGGGGACGCCGCGCCGAGCAGATACCTTCATCCAGAAGACGAAGCGGACGTACCGCGACGCGCGGTCGCAGCCGCTGCGGTCGGCCACGGCCGAGCCGCTGAACAAGGTGAGCGAGGAGCTCACCAGCGTCACCAAGATCATGACCACCAACATCCAGGAGCTGCTCGGGAGGGGAGAGCGGCTGGACCGTACGCCTCTGCCGCCCCCCGCGAGGCGGAGCGCGTTGCCCGACAGACTGCTGACGCCAGCGCGGCCGCCCCGGCGACGCCCGGCGGTGGGGTGGGCGGGGCCCCCGCAGGCATGACGGAGATGTCGGGCACGCTGTCCATGGAGTCGCGCAAGTACATGCAGAGCGCCAAGCACCTCAACCTGCAGCTGCTCTACCGCAAGTACGGGCCGCCCGCGATCGTCGGCCTCGTCATCCTGCTGGTGCTCTACCTTCGCTGGTACTGGTTCTAAACGTTTCCTTGATTGTATCAATAAAGTTACACTGTGTACACCCCCCGCTAGACCATGGTGATCGCCTCGTCGTCGCCGCCGTCGGCGGCCGCGTCGCGCGGGTCGTCGTCGCGGACCATCAGGTTCACCACGCCCTCGATGCTGTCCCGGACAGCCTCGTTCTCTTCTTGCTTGTGGAGCGCACGCATGACGTAGTACTGCGCCCCAGTCCATACGCGCCAGCGGCTGGCAACGGCAGCGTGAGCATCGCGCCATCGGCCATCATCCCTCGGCAGTGCCGCGCGCAGCACGCACCACCCCGGTCGACCGCATGATCTGCCGGCTGGCCGCCTTGGTGCCCAGCAAGAGCAGGGTGTCCACCATCGCCACGCGCAGCCCAGCCTCGGGCTCGACCTTGTGGCCCGCCGGCAGCTCCAGCAGGTACGGCGCCACCTTGTCCCGCTCCTGCCGCCAGGGCGCGCCCAAAGGCAGCGCGGCTGGCAAAGGCTTAGCGCGCTGCGGCCACGGCACTCGTTGCAAACGCCGTCGCCGTACGTCGTCGTCGACCAGGCCGGTGGCGGGCGCCAGCGCCATGAGGATGGTCCGCAGCAGCCCCACCTCCTCCGACAGCAACTTGGCATGCAACGACGTGTCAAAGCAGCAGTTCCTGCAGGTGCAGCGCCGCGCGCGCGCGGCCGTCGCCAGGGCATTGGTTAGGCACCGCGCTCCCTTGCCGGCAGCGCAGCGGCTTGGTCGCGTACTTGACCACGGAGATGACACCGCCACGCCGCATCACGTTCGGATGTTGGTAGAACGGCAGCATCGACAGGAGGAGGGCCGCGTCGTCGCGGGTGAGCACCGTTCGTCCGTCCACATGCTGCGACAGGTCCAGCGACGCGACGCGACGCGACGCGGGGGCACATCGTGTCAGCGTCGGTGCACGTCCGCGCGACCTTCGAACCACTTCTGGGCATGCCCAGCGCACACCTGGGACACGTTCGCCAGGACGGCGCCCAGGAAGTGGTAGTCGGTCTTGTTGTTGAAACGGCGGCCGGCGACGAACGCGCGCACCAGCGGCGGCAGGAAGCCGCCGGGGCCTTGCGCATCCGACGGCACCGGAGGCGGCGGCTGGAGGATCCAGCCCACGCTGCGGCCCACCCGCGTCAGGTTGGCCAGCAGCATGCACGCCAGCTCCGCCAGCACGGAGAACGGGTCCTGTAACCGCGGCGAACCGGGTCGTCGACGGCGGCATGCAGCGAGTCAGGCCATCGCCGCCGTACTCACAAGATATCCCGCCCCAGCGGCCGCCACGTACGGTGGCCAGGGCGCAGCAGCCCGTGACGATCTTGACGGTGGACAAAGCCTCCGTCATGGCGGGCCAGCTGCTTAGGTTGATCAGCAGCCGGAACGCGTCATGCGCAATGAGCTGCGCAGCGGGCCGGCGAACACGGCGGCCCCGTCTCAAGCGCGTTAGCAGCGTGCGCGAGCATACCAGCGCCCGAGCGTGCAGGGGCGCTACCGGCGGGGCGTCGGTCAGCTCCCACAGGTGCTCGAGCGCCGTCGGCCGCTGCTCAAAGAGCTTGACGGCCTGGGCGTCCAGGCTGACCGAAAGGAGCAGCTTGACGGCCTCATGGCGAACCTGCGACCACGCTGCCGCGACGGCAGGCAAGCGTCCCCGCGCGTGAGAAACACCCTGGCCTAGCAGCTCGCCCCCGCCGGCGGCGCCGCACCTCGAGCCGGTTCTGGCCTAGAAAGTCGATCACCTGCGCCGACGGCCACGCATGCCGAAAACGCCCCCGTCCACGCGTGTCAGCGACGCTGGCCGTGTGCCTGGCCACTAGCCCCCCGGCCCAATGTCGAGTGCGTGGCTATGCCCGGCGCCGCGGCGCACCTCGTTGAGCTGCTCCATCGTCCCGTCGGCCGCCGCCCGCATGGCCGCGCCCGCCGTCGGTCTGATGACGTCATCGAGTGCGTGACGTCATCGGCTGCGGTTTGGCGCCAAAACGCACACGGCAGACGGGCGCCGGCCGGAGGACGACGACCGGCGACGATGGCGGCGCTGGCGGCCAAGTACGAAGGCCCAGAGGCACGCCGGGCGGTGCCCAACCCTGCGGTGGACTGACGAGTGCATGGCAGTGTGCGGTGGGGGGGAGCAAGGAATGCATACAGGCCGCCGGAGACGCCGCCGCCGCCGCCGCAGCGGCCCAGGCGGCCCGGAGCCACCCCGCCGTCGCGCTGGCGGCACCGCGCGTCGCCGGGCGTCTACGCGGCGCCGTCCGACTCGGACGACTCGGACGGCGAGGAAGGCGGTGTGGCAGCGGCAGCGGCAGCGGGCTACGCCACGCCCTCGCCGCGCCATGGGCAGCCGTCGCTGATCACGCCGCCCAGCGGGGGGAGCGCGGTGTCACCCGCCGACGTGGCGCTCGCCGTCGCGGCCACCGTCGAGCAGCGCCTGCGGCAGCAGAGCCGGCGCGCCGCCTTCCAGGTACGCGCTGCCGCTGCCACGCCCGTTCCACGTTGGCACGCTCGTTTCACGTTGGCACGCTGATGACGGGCCGAGAACCGCAACCCTGCCTCGGGTCGTTGGACCCGCCAGGAGGTCGTTGGCGAGAGCGTGCGGGCGCTGCAGCTGCAGTTGCAGCATTCGCGGCTCGATGCCGACCGCGCGGTCGCAGCGGAGCGGCAACGATGGCGTGAGGCCGACGCGCTGCGCAGCGAGCAGATCCTGGCGGAGCATGAGCAGCGGTCCGGCCGGGCGCGAGGGCAGCATGCCCTGTGGGTCGCCGGACACTGCTAACATGGATGGTGGCCGCGTTTGCGCAGCGCTGCGGGAACACAGGTTGAAGGCGACGGCGGCGCAGTCCTCGGCGGTCCTGCAGGCGCTGGAGCAGCAGAAGCGCGTACGGAGGGCGCGGCGCGTGCGCCGTATTCTGCGTGTCCGCAGTGACGACGAACCGCCGTGAGAACGCAGTTCGGATGCCTTGACGCTTGCAGGAGGTGGCGGAAGCGATCGAGGCCCTGCGAAAGCAGAGCGCCGAAGAGCAAAAGGCGCTCGAGGCGCAGCGACAGCGCGAGCTCGAGCGGCAGCGCGAACTGGAGCGGCAACGGGAGCTGGAGCGGCAGCGCGAGCTTGAGCAGCAGCGGGCGGCGGAAGCCCGGGCGCGCGCCGAGCAGGAACAAAAGGCGGCCGAGGAGCGGGCGCGGGCGGCGCAGCAGCAAAAGGCGGCGGAAGAGGCGCGGGCGCGCGCCGAGCAGCCCAAGGCCGCCGAGGTGGCCACCAAGGCGGCCGAAGCGGCGCCGCCGGCCGCTGGCCCGGCGGAGGCGCCAAGCTCCGCGGGCATGCCGAGCAGAGCAGGTCGGTTTGCGCCGCGCGGCCGCGGTCACCGACGCATGCGACGAAGGACTCATCCCGGTGCGGCGCTGTTTCCCGCCGCCCCTGACGCTGCGCAGCCGTCGAGGCCAAGGAGCTCCGGGAGGGCTACCAGGTCTGCGGCGCACCAGGGTGACGATCCATGGGCGCGCCACCGATCCTCATGCGGCACCCGAGTTGCGCCTCTCGCACACTGCGTCCTCCCTCTAGGCACTGCGCCGCCGCATCACTGAGCTGATGCAGTCGACCGACCCCCAAATCAAGGAACGCCGCATGTCGATGAAGATGGAGGTGAACAAGCGCGTCGGCCAGATCGCGGCGTCGGCCGCCAAGACCATGGAAGTGGTACGGGCGGCTCCCGCCCTGCAAGCGCAGAGACACTGCGCGATGCTGAATCCATTCTGTTATGCCGAAGCGCCCCGGCGCGATGGTGGCGGCGCCGACAGGCCCGGCAACTGGACGCGCTGATCCAGGGCGCCGGCCCGCTGCGCGAGTTTGCGCTGGACGCCATCGCCGCCAAGTTTTCGGTGCGGGCCCGTGCTCTCTTCGGGGCGCGCTGCTTACAATGACAATGACTTTAACCGGCCTTCGCGCCGGGCCGCGGCCGGCGGTGCGCCTGCAGGAGCAAGCCCAGTTCAACCTGAAGAACCGCTCCCAGTTTTTGGCGCTGTACATGGCCGCCGTGGTGCTGCAGCTGGCACGTCAGCACCCCGACTTTCTGCCCGTCCTGACGATGCACCTGTACCATCGGTGCTCCTTCATCGTGCCGTGGCTGCCGGAGAAGCAGCCGGTGCGCTAACCCGCCGCGGCTTGTGCTAGCGGCGCCGGCGGGACGCCACGGTGTCTGACGGACCGGCACGCTCTCGTGTGGTTGTCGGTGGGCGCACGCAGGGCCAGTCCAACGAGGAGTATCTGGAAGCGCTCGGGTTCCAGCGGAACGCCGAAGGCACGCTGGAATCGCAAGAGTCCTACACCGAGCGGATGTGCGCCATCGTAGGCCTCTACAGTGCCCTGGCCGGCGTGCCGGTGCCGGGTACGTCCCCGCACCCCGCCCCGCTGGGGCGCCGTCGACCGCCCAGAGTCCTGAGCAGCGCCACCGTTGCCCTTCCTGTCCTTCCCATGGCCCGTAGGCATGCACCCGCACGGCTTGGACAAGGCCTGGACGTGGCTGGCCCGCGTCCTGAACCAGCCTCCGCAGGCGGTCACCGTCGACCTGATCACCACCGCACTCAAGGTACGAGTGCGAGGCGGCAGCACGCCCCGTTGCTGGCGCCGCGTGCTAACGCGCAGCTTCCTGCTGCGTTGTGTCTGTGGGCGCACAGTTCGTCGGCCTGGGCTTGGCCAAACGGTACGGCCTGCAGTTCCGCAAGCTCGTCGCCTACCTGCGCCACAAGTACCTGCCAAAGGCGCCACCGTCGGCGCGCGCTGCCGTGGTGCGGCTGGAGCTCGTGGTCGAGGCGTTTGAGCGCGGCGACAACCTGCCGTCCGCGGTGGTGGAGGACCAGCCGACGGACCTAGACGACGCGTGGGCTGCCGTGTACAGCATGTTTGGCAGCCCGGCAACCAGATAGTATGTACGATAGCAAAAACAGAAAGCACTTTATATGTTGCTCGCGCCACGCACGCCACAAACACACGACAATTGGGTTGGCTGGTACAGACACGTGCATCTTTCGGTGCCGGACCGGCGGGGAAAAAAAAATCGAGGGGGTTTCGGGGCGACACGACCCTCACCAGAACACCAACCTCGCTGAAACGCGCCTAAACAGGTGCGATCACCTAGTGGGCCGGGTCGATGGCCAGCGCCGGGCGCACCTCCGGCTCGCAGGTGTCGCAGCGGGCGCACACGTCGCCGCACGGCGGGTACGGCAGGGTCTGCGGCACGATCGACACGCCGGTGGTGACGGTGAGCGGCGGCACGTTCGCGCCGACGCTGAAGCTGAGCTCGATGAAGAAGCCCGAGTAGCCGACCGACGGGGCCGGCACGGTGGCGACGTAGGTGTTGTTGCCGCTGTCCGGGACGTCGGTCGGGCGCCACACGCACGACAGGTAGCAGTTCAGAATGAAGGACCGGCCGCGCTTCTCGTTGTACGCCTGGAAGAGGCGCACGGCGACGGGCGTCTCCTCGGTCTGGACGGTCAGGACGGTGCCGTCCTCGCTGAGCGACCACGTGAACTTGGGGCGGGCGACGCGCTTGTCGACAGTGTACATGAACGCCTGGAGGGTGGCGCTCAGCTCGTCGATGCGGTTGAACATGCTGTGCTCGGCGTTGGGCTGGATGGCGAGGTACTTCTCGCCGGTGTAGTCGTAGTACCACCACTGGAAGCCGTCCGGCAGGAAGAACTCGTCACCGACGGCGCTGACCGACACGATGGGCACGTTGCGCTGGATGAAGCGGTCCAGGTACACCTTGGGGTCCTCGATCTCGCCGAGCTCCTGGAAGACCGGGCAGTTGAGGCAGCGGGTCACGTTCATCTCGACGTAGTCCATGAACGCAACTGGCCAGCGCCCGTACACCTGCCAGCGGGACCCGTCGCGAGGGAGGGACGCTGGGCTTGGTTGACGTCGCTGGGGAGATGGCGCGCATGCCGCCCCCACGCTCCGTACCTGCCACTCAAAGTTGAGGTTCGGGGTCATGTCCAGAATCTCGATGACGATCGGCGCGATGCCGGCGACCCGTGCGTCCACGGCGCCCGCGAGCCAGGTGACCCTACCGACCCCTCGCCCAATGGCGCCCCAACTGGGCAGGGGCGATCTGCGGTTAATGCCCAGACATCCAGGCTCGATCGCACACTTCACGCGCCGGGGCACGCACCAGCCACGCTTGGAGCCGCCGGCTAGGACGAAGCGCTCGATGCTCGGGACGTTCGTGATGTTGAGCGTCGGCACAAATTCCTGGATGGCATCCATGGCTCGGACGGCCGCCTTGACCATGGGGAGGCGCACTGGCGACCGCACGGCAGCCAGAAAGGGCACGCTGTAGGCCAGCGGTGAGCGACGGACGCCACGTCGCGCGCCGCCAGGCGCGGTGGCCGCACCGAGGCTGTACGGCTCGCGGTGGCGGATGTAGAGGTCCCACGTCTTGGCGATCAGCGAGTCCTCGCTGCGGCCCGAGTCCTCGTCGGCAAACTTGATCGGCTGGTTCGGGATCTGGTTCAGCTCCGCGATAATGTTGCCGCTGCTGACCGCAATGTCGCCCACTTCGCGGCGGGCCCGAGCCATACGAGCCAGGCGCAGATCGCCGAGTTGAGCCTTGGACCCGAATGGACCCCATAGTCGTCCGGGGGCGACGGCGTACGGAAGGACTCCAGGTTGGACGGCGCGCTGCCCAGCGGGTTGCTGCCGCCGTTGATGTAGATGCAGGCGAGATCGGAGTTGATCGGGCTGTCCGGCACGGCCCTGCGGAACAGCCAACCGATGCAGGGTGCGGGGCGGACGAGGTAGTTAGATTAGCACCAGATCTATTCTCCAGCGTTCTCGTCACTGTGCTGCGTACAGGCGCAGCCAGTCTGGGGGGTGCGCAGCCGTCGTCGTTTCGAGAACCCGTCGACTGCCGTGCTCGTTAGGATCCGAACAACATCAAGCGCTCGCACACTAGCGACGGGCCGACGACGTACGGGTCCACACGGTCACGTCGACCGAGTCGGGCGTGAGCCACGTCTGCGACGTGAGGCGGAGGATGTAGGCGGTGTAGCCATCGTGCTTGGCGGTGTTGGCCAGCGTCCACTCGTACCTGCCGCCGTCCGCCCGCCCGCCGATCGTCGTCGGCGTCGAGATAACAACCGGCGCCGTGTCAGACGCGGCGGCGGACCATGCGCATGTGCCCGCGCGGCGCGCCGATCGCCTCACGTACGTGCTGTCCGGCTCGTTCACCTGCGGGCGGCGTCCATCGCAGCGTCGGCCGCGTCGGCACGCCCCCCCCAAACCCCCATCGACCCCGGCGCCCGGCCC
>Ga0180216_1004716_pt1 | contig 10222 bp, 10 predicted proteins | sample eDN3rd37CBELigMG_FD_128879 | JGI IMG/M metagenome (GOLD analysis project Ga0180216, IMG submission 128879) | Enriched Miracle-Growth compost microbial communities from Emeryville, California, USA - eDNA 3rd pass 37_C BE-Lig MG (version 2)... ...
CACCCCTTCGGCCCGCGCCTTGGCCGCGACCTGACGCATGTAGGCATCGAACGAGCCATCCTGCGCGCAAGCCGGCAAGGCGGCGAGCGAAAGCATGGCCAGGGCGGAGAGCGTGGAAAGCAAACGGCGCGCGATCATGCCGTGATTGTGGCATGGCGCGCGCCGCCTGTGAATCCCCCGCGGCCCCCGATCTCGATGAACCGAGGGCCGCGCGCGTTTATTTCTGCGGGCTGGTCACCACCGCGACGTGATCGAGATTGGGATAGAAATTGGGGTTCTTCTCCAGCATCTTCGGCAGCGGATCGAAGCCGCAGTTCACCTGATCGCCGCAGTTGGTGATTGTGTGGATGTAGCGGATCTTGCCGTCCTCGATACGGAACACGTGGGCATCGGGGCGCTGGCTCGGGCCCATGCGCAGCAGCACCGCGACCGAGCCGACCACCGGATCGATCACATAGCGGCGATCGGCCATCTCGATGTTCTCCGGCACGCCGACATTGCAGCTGTCGTCGGGCTTGCCCTTGCCGGTATAGGCGCTGCCTTCAAGCCGCGCGCAGGGCGTGCCCCACGGCACCTTGACCGACTTGTCCTTGAACAGATCGAGATAGGCGTCGGCCGCGGCCTGCAGTTCCTCGCGCGTGTTGCGCTTGGCCTCGGGGATCTCGCTCCAATCCTCGCGCTGGGCGTAGTAGAGCGTCTTGTTCGCATCGAACAGCCAATCGTCCTTGTCGGCCACGATCACGTCCAGGCTGCTGACCGTGCCGGGCCCGGAGCCGGGGCCGCCGCTGGCGCGAATCACCGTGGCCAGCACATAGGGATGCTCGGGATTGGTGATGATGCTTTCGATATACACCGCGCAGGCCGTGGTGTCGTAGAACGAGCGATCCCAGTCGATCTTCTGCGGCGTGGCGATCACGCCGCCGAACGACATCGAGGAAAGCTCAAAATTCTCGTAGTAATTGACCCATTCGCCCATCGGCCGGATGTGCATGATCGCCCGCCCGTCCGCCTGGGCGGCGCGGTACTGATCGGCCTTTTCCTGCAGCAGTTCGCGCGTGCAGCCGCGGCCGGCCTGCGCATAGGCGGGCGTGGCGACGGCCACGGTGGCAAGCGCGGCTGCCGCGCCGATGGCGAAACGTTTCATGGTGTTCTGCTCCCCTCTCTGGATACGGGCTATGTCGGCGCCAGAGCGCTCTCGAATTGACTATCGCAAGGCCGCCGTGGAGTCACGGGGTGACAGCGCCCGCGTTCGAAGCTAGCGCCCGTGCAGCCACCTGCTGCAGCGGCATGGAAGCGTGTCCGAGTGGTTTAAGGAACTGGTCTTGAAAACCAGCGAGCGGGCAACCGTTCCGTGGGTTCGAATCCCACCGCTTCCGCCATGCGCCGCAGTATGCATCGCTTTGCCGCCTGACCCCGCCTTAGCCGCAGGCCGCCCGCACGATCTTGCCCGTGGCTGGGTCGGTCTCGATCGTCACGCGCTCCCGCCGGTAGTCCAGGGTCACGCCCTGGCCAGGGGCGATCTGGCGCACGACCCTCGCGCCTGTTTTCTGCATTGCCTTTTGGTCGGTCAGGCGATCCATTCCCGTCAGGGCCTCGGCGGCCCGGGGCCGGCAGAAACCTAAAGGGGCACCGTCCGCACCAGTCTGGCAAGCGGCAAGCATGGAGGCGAGCACCAGCGCGGTGCCGGAAATCAGCTTTGTGTTCATCTCAACTGTCCTTCCCTGCTCGTCATCGTAAGATCGAAATGACTTTCCTGGCGGCTGTCTTGGGCCTGGTCGTGCGGGTGTCCTCTCTGGCCTTATGACACGCGATCCGAGCGCCACAGGCCATCCTCGCTTCGGGTGAGCCGCCACGTCCGTGCCGCCACCCGCGTGCCTTTCGCCGTGCGATAGGTCGGGACGGACAGTCGAATGGCGTCGCCTTCGCTGCGCCATTCTCCGATGACGGTAACGCCGTCGCCAAACTCGACGAGGCATTCCGTTCCTTCGGTCCCCTCGTCATCGACGACAATGCGGCCCCCCCGAAAACCATGGCTGTGCGAGAAGGTGAAGCGCATCCTGGCCTTGCCCGTTCTCGCTCGGTCATCATCACCTTCGTCTATGCGGATCGCTAAGCCGGGAGCTCTTCCTCCTCCGGAATGAGTTCGGCCTTCTGGCCGCGCCAGTGTGCGCCGGCGGAATCGCGTGGGTGCGGCGGGTCCTGGTTGTGGACGGCCTGGCGGCGCCTCGGCTTCTGGCTCGGGTTGGCGCTGTCATCGAACAGCACGTCCTCGTCGGCAATTTCGTATTCCATCGACGTGCTCCTTCACTCGCGAAACGCGGGCCGGCAGCGCACGTTCCGCGGGGGCGAGACCGACGATCGAGGCGCGATCAGATGTGGAGCGCGCGGCCGTAAGCGGCGAGGACGCTTTCGTGCATCATCTCGCTGAGCGTCGGATGCGGGAACACGGTGTTCATCAGCTCGACCTCGGTCGTCTCCAGCACCTTGCCGACGGTGTAGCCCTGGATCAGCTCGGTCACTTCGGCACCGATCATATGCGCGCCCAGCAGTTCGCCCGTCTTGGCATCGAACACGGTCTTGATGAAGCCTTCCGGCTCACCCAGCGCGATGGCCTTGCCATTGCCGATGAAGGGGAAGTTGCCGACCTTGACAGTGTAGCCGGCTTCCTTCGCCTTGGCTTCGGTCAGGCCGACGCTGGCGATCTGCGGGTGGCAATAGGTGCAGCCAGGGATGGCACTGCGATCCAGCGGATGCGGGTGGACATCCTTGTTGCCCAGCTCCCTGGCGATGGCTTCGGCGGCGGTGACGCCTTCGTGGCTGGCCTTGTGGGCCAGCCATGGGCCGGGTACGCAGTCGCCGATGGCCCAGATTCCCTTGGTCTTCGTGCGGCCATAGGGATCGATCTGGATGAAGCCGCGGTCCATTTCCACCAGCTTGTCGATGCCGATGTTCTCGGTGTTGGGGACGATGCCGATGGCGACGATGACGTGGCTGTATTCGCCCGTCTCCACCTTGCCGTCCTTGCCCTTGATCTTTGCCGAGACGCCTTTGTCGGAGACCTTCAGCTCCTCCAGCGCGGCGCCGGTCCTGATCGCCATGCCCTGCTTCACCAGCGACTTCTCGAGGAAGGCGGAAACGTCCGCATCCTCCACCGGGACGATGCGGTCGAGCATTTCGACCACCGTCACTTCGGCGCCCATGTCGTTGTAGAAGCTGGCGAATTCGATGCCGATGGCGCCGGAACCGATGACCAGCAGCTTGGTGGGCATCTCTGGCGGGGTCATGGCGTGGCGATAAGTCCACACGCGCTTGCCGTCGGCCGGGGCGAACGGCAGGTCCCTCGCCCGCGCACCACTGGCGACGATGATGTGCTTGGCGGTGAGCGTCTCGGTGCCCCTTTCGCCCTTCACTTCCAGCGTATTGGCGCTCTTGAACGTGCCAGTGCCCATGTGGACGGCGATCTTGTTCTTCTTCATCAGGTGCGTGACACCCTGATTGAGTTGCTTCGCCACGCCCCGGCTGCGCTTGACCACCATGTCAAGATCGGCCTCTATCCCCTTGGCAACGAGGCCATAATCCTGGGCGTGCTGCATGTAGTGATAGATTTCGGCCGAACGCAGCAGGGCCTTGGTGGGGATGCAGCCCCAATTGAGGCAGATGCCGCCAAGCAGCTCACGCTCGACGATCGCGGTCTTCAGCCCGAGCTGGGCGGCGCGGATCGCCGCGACATAGCCGCCGGGGCCCGATCCGAGGACGATTACATCGTATTCAGCAGCCATGAGAGCGCTCCGGAGAAAATGATGAGAGGGACACCGGCCAGGAAGAGCGCCGCAACGGCCCAGCGAACCTGGCGGGAATGAGGTTTCAGGCTGATCGCAATCGCCACCAGCAAAGTCAGGAGCGGAGTGGCCAGCACAGCCAGTACGACAAGCGCGAGGCCGCTGGTCGGGCTGGCCAGCAGCACTTGCGCGAGCAGCGAAATCAATAGCGCCAGCACGAACGCGGCGACGATCAGGATCGCCAGTCCGACGTTCGCCAACCGGAAACCGCGCACCTTTTGCCGCGAGCCGGACATCGCCGCTTCTTCCATCACACGTCCACCGGGCGGGGAAGCCCGCTGTCATCGATGGCGACGAAGGTGAACTTGGCTTCGGTCACCCGGGTTTCGGTATCCTCGCTGCGATGGCGGCGGAAGGCTTCGACGGCGATGGTGATGCTGGTGCGCCCCACTTTCTCGATATGGGTATAGACCGAGACTTCGTCACCCACCTTGACCGGCGCGTGGAACACCATGGCGTCAACCGCCACGGTGACCGCCCTGCCCTTGGCCCGGCGCGCGGCGGTGAGGCCGGCGCCGTTGTCCATCAGGCTGAGCAGCCAGCCGCCGAAGATATCGCCATAGGCATTGGCATCCGCCGGCATGGCGACGACGCGGATGGCGGGATCGCGCGGGCCGCTCATGCCGCCTCCGCAAATGCACGAAAGGCGTTGACGCTCGACGAAGGCCTAAGGCCGCGTGGCTTTCGGGCGTGCTCATCCGTAAATCGGCCGATTTTTCGCGCCGAGGCGTGGACTTCGGAAAAGGGAAAGCCACGCCGCATCGTGGCTTTCGAAAGCGAGGCCGGCGAGCCGGGGCAAGAGGTGCGGCGGTTCGTCATCGAGAGGGCACTGGCACATCCGGGCCCGTGTAGGAAAGCGCCCGGCGGCGCCTTCAAGCCACCAGCCCCAGCGGCTTTTCGCACAGTTCCTTGAACACCTTCATCAGCTCCGCCCCATCCGTGCCGTTCATGGCGCGGTGATCGAAGCTGCCGGTGGCGCTCATCACCGTAGCGATCTGGAGGGAATCGTCGATCACATAAGGCCGCTTCTCGCCCGCACCGACGGCCAGGATCATCGCCTGCGGCGGATTGATGACGGCATCGAACTGCTTGATGCCGTACATGCCCATGTTGGAAATGCTGGCGGTGCCGCCCTGGTATTCGTGCGGCTGCAACTTGCCGTCGCGGGCGCGCTCGGCCAGGTCCTTCATCTCCGTGGCGATGGCCGAGAGAGACTTCGTGCCGGCATCGACGATGATCGGCGTGATCAGGCCGCCGGGGATCGCCACCGCGACGGAAATGTCGGCGCGGCTGAACTTGAGCAGCGTCTCGCCAGTGTACTGGACGTTGCAGCTCGGCACCTGGAGCAGCGCCCGCGCCAGCGCCTTGATCAGCATATCGTTGACCGAGAGCTTCACGCCGCGGCTTTCAAGCGCCGCATTGAGTTCCGCGCGGAGCTTGAGCAGCGCGTCGAGCCGCACGTCCACCGTGACGTAGAAGTGCGGGATCTGCTGCTTCGATTCGGTCAGCCGGCGCGCGATCGTCTTGCGCATGCCGCTGAGCTTTTCCTCCTCGTGCGGGATGCCGAAATCCTGCGCCCCGGCGGCGGCCTGGGCCACGGCCGGCGCGGCGGCGGGTGCGGGCGCGCCGGGTTTCGCGGCTTCGACATCGGCCTTGACGATACGGCCATTGGGGCCGCTGCCCTTCACCGCGGCGAGATCGATGCCCTTTTCGGCGGCGATGCGCTTGGCGAGCGGCGAGGCGACGATGCGATCGCCGGAGGAGGCCGGTGCTTCGACAGGCTCAGCACGAGCGGGCGTGGGGGATGGGGCAGGTGCGGGTGCAGGAGCCGACGCGGCGGCCGGAGCGGGCGCAGCGGTAGGGGGCGGCGCGGCTTCGGCGGCGGCCGGCTTCACGCTCGCCACATCCTCTCCCTCTTCGGCCAGAGTGGCGATCACGGTGCCGACTTTCACGCCTTCGCTGCCTTCGGGCACGGCGATATCGACGATCGTGCCTTCGTCCACCGCTTCGAATTCCATCGTCGCCTTGTCGGTCTCGATCTCCGCCATGATGTCGCCGGAGGAGACCTCGTCCCCCACCTTCACCAGCCATTTGGCCAGCGTGCCCTCCTCCATGGTCGGGGACAGGGCGGGCATCTTGATGGCGATGGGCATGGCGGTTTCGGACTATCCCTGTGAGACGGAATTGTGCCGCCGTCTAAAGCCAATTTGCGTGAGCAGAGCAAGGTTCTTGCACCGCTGGCGTGTTCGGCGATACCTTTTGCGCCTTGGGGGGAAAGCTCATGCGCGTTTATCTGGTGGTCATCGACGAGACGCAGGAGGCGCACAGCGCCTTGCGCTTCGCCGCGCGCCGGGCCGCCGACACTCAGGGAACGGTGCACATCCTGGCGCTGGTTCCGAAGCAGGCGTTCAGCGCCTTCGGCGGCATCCAGGCGACGATAGAGGAAGAAGCGCGTGACCGCGCCGAAGTCCTCGCCAATAGCGCCGCCGGCGAGCTGGTGAGCGAAAGCGGGCTGATGCCGCAGATCTCCGTGCGCAAGGGCGAAGGCAAGACGGTCATCAAGGAATACCTCTCGGAACATCCCGAGGTAGCCGCGCTGGTCCTGGGCGCGGCGGCGGAAGGCGCGCCGGGGCCGCTGGTGAGCCACTTCTCGGCGCTCTCCGGGCAGCTTCCGTGCCCGCTGTTCATTGTGCCCGGGGTCCTGAGCGACGAGGAAATCGATCGGCTGAGCTGAGGGGGTGAAGAGGCGTTACGCAGCGCCTACCCCCCTCTTCGTCATTCCCGCGAAGGCGGGAATCCAGGGCAGGTGTTGCGCAACAGAGCCGACTGGGTCCCCGCTTTCGCGGGGATGACGAGGGATGGCGCGCCGGGCGGATGATAGGGCCGCGTTATTTCCCCTTGCGGCGCCCCTGGTGGCGGATATTGGCGGGGCGGCCGCGCTTGCCTTGTGGATACTTCGGCCGGCCCTTCCTGGCTTCCGGACGCCGGCCGCGCGGTTCTATGGCCGAGCCGCCGGTATCGAGCGGCTCGAACTTGAGCGCGCCGGTGAGCGGGTTGGCTTCCGCCAGCTTCAGTTCCACCCGGTCGCCTACCGTATAGCGCGTGCCGGTATCCTCGCCGACCAGGGCCTGTGCGCCCTCCTCGTAACGGAAGTATTCGCGGCCCAGGGTTGAGATCGGCACCAGCCCGTCACCGCCGAGGCCGACGATCGTGGCGAAGAAGCCGAAACTCTGCACGCCGGTGATGCGCGTGGCGAAGGTTTCCCCCACGCGGCCTGAAAGCCAGGCGGCGACGTAGCGGTCGATCGTATCGCGTTCCGCCTCCATCGCGCGGCGTTCGGTCTGGCTGATCGCATCGGTGACCTTGGCCAGATCGGCGCGATCTTCCGCCGAGAGGCCGCTGAGCGGCGGCAGCTTGCCCTTCGGCTTCGGCTGTTCGAGATGGAACGCATCTGCCAGCGCGCGGTGGACCAGCAGATCGGCATAGCGCCGGATCGGCGAGGTGAAGTGCGCATAGCTGCCGAGCGACAGCCCGAAGTGGCCCGCGTTCCGGGGACCGTAATAAGCCTGGGTCTGGCTGCGCAGCACGGCTTCCATGACCAGCGCCTTTTCCCCTTCGTCGGCGATGTCCTTGATCATGCGGTTGAACAGGCTGGGCGTGATGACCTGGCCGAGCGCGAGCTTGCGGCCGATGCTGTCGAAGTAATCGCGCAGGGCGACCAGCTTCTCACGCGTGGGCGGCTCGTGGATGCGATAGACCACCGGCGAGGCCTTGCTTTCCAGCGCCTTGGCCGCGGCGACATTGGCGGCGATCATGAAATCTTCCACCACGCGGTGCGCGTCGAGCCGCTCGCGCAAGGCGATTTCGGTGATGCGGCCTTTCTCGTCGAGCATGACGCGGCGTTCGGGAAGCTCCAGCTCCAGCGGATCGCGCGCCTCGCGGGCCTTGAACAGCAGGCGCCACGCGGCCCAGAGGTGCTGGAGGTTCTCCCCCGCCTCGCCCGAATCGATGCGGGCCTGCGCATCCTCGTAAGCGATGTTTTCGGTGATGCGGACCAGCGCGCGGGTGAAGCGCCATTCCTTGACCCGGCCGTGCGAATCGATCCGCAAGTGGCAGGCCATCGCCGCGCGGTCTTCATCCTGCTTGAGCGAGCAGACGCCGGCGCTGAGCACTTCGGGCAGCATCGGCACCACGCGATCGGGGAAATAGACCGAATTGCCGCGCTTGCGCGCCTCGCGGTCCAGCGCCCCGCCCCCCGAACCATCACCAGGGCGGACGTAGAAGCTGACATCGGCGATGGCGACGACGGCGCGGAAGCCGCCCTGGTTGTCTTCGGCCCCATCGGGTTCGGCCCAGATGGCATCGTCATGATCCCGCGCGTCGGCCGGGTCGATGGCGACAATGGGCAACTGGCGCAGATCCTCGCGATGCTCGTCGCTAAGCGGCAGTTTCGCGGCCAGTTCCGCTTCGGCCAGCGTTTCCTCGCGGAACAGGTACGGGATGCCGTACTTGTGGATCGCGATCATGCTGTAGGAGCGAGGGGCGAGCGGATCGCCCAGCACCTCCACCACCTTGACCCCCGCGCGGGGCGATTTGCCGGCGGGTTCGGCCAGGACAAGCTGCCCCGGCTCCGCCCCGCCGAGATCGGCGATGGGAGAGGCATTGCGCACGCGCTTGTCCACCGGCGCCAGCCACCCCTTGCCCGAACCGTCCAGCTCGACCACGCCGAGGAGGCTTTCGCCGCGCGAAGGGAGCTTCTTGATGGGATGCGCCGTCCACCCGCCTCCGGTCTCCTCGGTGCGGGCGAGCACGCGGTCGCCTGTCTTGAGCGCCCCGCCCTTCCTGCTTTCGATCAGGCGCAGGCGCGGCGGCGGCGTGCCTTCGTCGGGCTGCCAGGTTTCGGGAATGGCGATCGCCTCCCCGTCTTCGACGTCCACCACCCGCAGCACGGTGACTTTCGGAACGCCGCCCATGCGATGGAAGGCGGTCTTCTTGCCGTCGATCAGGCCTTCTTCGGCCATGTCCTTGAGCAGGCGTTTCAGCGCGATTCGTTCCTGGCCCTTGAGGCCGAAGGCGCGCGCGATATCGCGCTTGCCGGCGGGCTTGTCGGACGACTGGATGAACTGGATGATCTGCTCACGCGAGGGCAGACCGGCATACTGGCGAGGGCGCGGCGGCATTGGCGAGCCTATGACGGGTTATCGGAACGCCCGCAAGGAACGCGCGGCATCGGCATTCGGCGCGCTACCGGGTGGGCAAATGCGGTTGCAACCGATACAAGACGGCAGGATCCTTGTGACGGAAGATATTGCCCGATGCGTAATGCAAGTGCCGCCGCGCTGCTCGCGGCGACCATCCTGTCCGGCACGCCCGTGAAAGCGGCCGACGCGATCGAGACCATGGGCCAGATCCTGGCCACTGCCCCGGACGCGGCGACCATCGACGCCAAGTGCGACAGCTATGTCGCCGCGATCCGCGAGCTGAAGACCGCGCTGGAAAGCGAGACCGGGCCGGCAACGATCGACGGCACGCTGGCGCGCTATGATGCGATATCCGGGCTGATCAACGGCGGGCTCGGCGAATTCACGCTCTACCAGGAAGTCATGGCCGATCAGCCGCGCCGCGATGCCGGCGCCCAATGCCAGGTCAGGCTTTCGACCCTGGCCAGCGAGCTCAGCCTGTCGCGGCCGATATATGACCGGCTGTCGATGATCGATGCCACGGGCGCCGACGCGGCGACCGCGCTGCTCCTCAAGCTTACGGTCGAGAACTTCGAACGATCGGGCGTGGCGCTTGACGAAGCCAAGCGCAAACGGGTGCAGGAACTGAACGAGCAGCTCGCCAAGCTCGGCACCGAGTTCGAGGACAACATCGCCAACGGCCGCCAGGTCATCAAGGTGGATCCGGCGGAGCTGGCCGGCCTGCCCGAAGACTTCATCGCCGCGCACAAGCCCGGGCCGGACGGCCTGGTCGAGATTTCGACCGATATGCCGGATTACCAGCCGGTGATGACTTATGCCGAAAGCGATGCGCTGCGCCGCCGCCTGTCGGAAGTCTACAATCGCCGCGCCTATCCCGAGAACGACGCGGTGCTGCGGCAGATGCTTACATTGCGCCAGGAACTGGCCGAACTGCTCGGCCGGCCGAACTATGCGACGCTGATCCTCGAAGACAAGATGGTCGATACCCCCGCGCGAGTGCAGCAATTGCTGACCGACATGGCCGCGGCCGCGCGCCCGGCGGCGCTGCGCGATTACGAAAAGAACCTGACGGTGCTGCGCGAGTTGCAGCCCGGCGCGGAGAAGGTCGAGTACTGGCAGACCGCCTGGCTCGCGCCCAAGGTGCAGCAGCGCTTCTATGCCTACGATCCGCAGGAGGCGCGG
>Ga0180216_1004717_pt1 | contig 10222 bp, 10 predicted proteins | sample eDN3rd37CBELigMG_FD_128879 | JGI IMG/M metagenome (GOLD analysis project Ga0180216, IMG submission 128879) | Enriched Miracle-Growth compost microbial communities from Emeryville, California, USA - eDNA 3rd pass 37_C BE-Lig MG (version 2)... ...
ATGATATGGAGGAGATGTAATGTTTTATCATATCAAGGAGCTACAGTACGAGGCTAGACCAGAGCGTCCAGATCCGATATTTGCGCGAAAGCTGCAAGAAGTGCTAGGCGGTCAATTCGGGGAAATATCTGTAGCAATGCAATATTTATTCCAAGGCTGGAACATGAGAGGTCCTGAAAACAAATATAAGGATTTACTGATGGATACAGCAACAGAGGAAATTGGTCATGTTGAAATGCTTGCAACGATGATTGCTAGATTGCTTGATGATGCACCCATTGGTGATGTGGAAAATGCAGCGAAGGATCCGGTCGTTGGTGCGATTCTTGGTGGAATGAATCCACAGCATGTCATTGTGTCAGGCTTAGGTGCAATGCCTGCAGATAGCAATGGTTATCCGTGGAATGGTAAGTATATTATTGCAAGCGGTAACCTACTGGCAGACTTAAGGATGAATGTAACGGCAGAGTCTCAAGGTCGTCTTCAAGTTGCTCGTTTATACAATGAGACGAATGACCGAGGCGTAAGAGATATGCTTTCGTTCCTATTAGCTCGTGATACGATGCATCAGAATCAATGGATTGCAGCGATTAGAGAACTAGAAGAAAAAGAAGGCATTGTCGTACCAAGCACATTCCCAAGAAAGCTAGAGAAACAAGAGGTTTCCCATACGCTGTTTAATTTCTCCAGAGGAGAAGAAAGTGCAACAGGGCCTTGGGCAAGTGGACCTAGCGTTGATGGCTGCGGTACGTTTAACTATGTCAATGCACCTCAGCCTGCTGCACCTGCACCAGTGCTGAAACCAGCTCCGCCATATACGTATGACACGCTGCCTCAGGTTATTACAGGCAAAGGACCTTTTATTGATCCTTGTCAATAGGTCTTGGCATTAGGGTTTGCTTGTGCTTGCCCTAATCCAGCTGGACAAGCCTAGTAATCTTAATCCATGAATGAATAATGAAATAGATTAGACGCAACGAAACGTAACATTGATGTTATACTCGGTTGATAGACGTTTTACTACATAACATGAATAATGAAATAGGAGGTATGAAAAATATGATTAGTGAGAACATAAAAAATTTGCGGCTAAGGCATAAGCTTACGCAGGAGCAGGTTGCAGAGCAAATACAGGTATCAAGACAGGCAGTAGCCAAATGGGAAAAGGGGGAGTCTGTCCCTGACTTAACAAGTAGTATTGCACTTGCAAATTTATTCCAAGTGACGTTAGATAATTTAGTTCATTATGAGGATGAGGGACTAGGGTTAGATCTTCCACCGAAAGGCAAGCATTTCTTCGGAACAGTGAAGCTCGGAGAACGTGGACAGATCGTTATCCCCAAAAAAGCAAGAGAGTTATTTAAACTGCAGCAGGGAGATCGATTGATTATTGTAGGTGATGAAGAAAGAGGATTAGCCATCGTTCCTGAGGAACAAATGTCGAAATTTTTCTCACTTGTAAAAACTCCACTAGATCTACCATCCGATTCATAGCATAGTTCAGATAGGGGAGAATGCACAATGAATTCATCAATTGAAATCAAGCAATTAACGAAGCAATATGGTGCGAAGGTGGCTGTAGATCGCATAACGCTCAATATTGCTGACGGAGAGCTATTTGCTTTACTTGGTATGAATGGCGCAGGTAAAACAACGTTAATAAATATGCTGTCCACGATAACACAGCCTACGAGTGGTGATGCTCTGTTGAATGGAAAAAGCATTGTCACCGAAGCTGATCAAGTAAAAAAATTCATCGCTGTATCTCCACAGGAAACAGCCATTGCACCGAATTTGACGGTACGTGAAAATTTAGAGCTAATGGCAGGCTTATATGGCTTTGATAAGCAGACGGTTAAGCAAAAGACCGATCAAATGATTCAGCGATTCTCATTGCAGCCATATGAAAAATCAAAAAGCAAGACATTGTCAGGTGGCTGGAAACGGAAGCTCAGTATCGCTATGGCATTGATTAGTGATCCAAAGATCCTTTTTCTAGATGAGCCAACGTTAGGCTTGGATGTGCTTGCTAGAAGAGAGCTGTGGGCAGTAATTGAAAAGCTAAAGGAAAAAACGACGATCATCCTAACGACGCATTATTTAGAGGAAGCAGAGAGCTTGTCTGATCAGATTTGCATTATGCGAGATGGTCGCATTAAAGCAATTGGCACCGTCTCCCAGCTAAATGAGCAGGCAGGCACATCTAAGTTCGAGGATACCTTTATTAAGCTAGTTGAGGATGGTGGACAACAATGAAGATGACGATATTTGCTAAACGTACAACAAAAGAGATTATACGCGACCCATTAGCAGTATTATTTGGAATAGGCTTTCCAGTTGTTTTGCTGCTGCTGCTATCAGCGATCAATCGGAATATACCCAATGATTTGTTTAATATCGAGCGATTAACGCCTGGTGTCGCTGTTTTCGGATTATCGTTCATGTCGCTGTTTTCTGCACAGCTTATTGCTAAGGACAGAGCAAGTTCCTTCTTAACAAGATTATTTACGACACCGATGAAAGCAGCAGATTATATATTAGGCTATGCTCTTCCACTTGTACCAATTGCGCTGGCGCAAGGGATAGTATGTTATGCTGTCGCTTTCTTGCTTGGCATGAAGTTTTCGTTGTCGATTGTGGTTGCCCTTATCATGCTCATTCCCATATCCTTCATCTTTATTGGAATCGGTCTGTTGTGCGGGACTGTGTTTAGTGAGAAGGCGGCTACAGCGATATGTGGTGCATTGCTGACGAATTTAACTGCTTGGCTATCAGGTACATGGTTCGATCTTAATTTGGTTGGCGGCGCATTCAAGGCGATTGCTTATGTTTTACCTTTCGTGCATGCGGTAGATATGGGCAAAGCTGCTGCGATAGGTGCTTATGCTGACATGCTTCCTCATCTGTGGTGGGTGCTTGCGTATGGCGCTGCCCTAGTAGTGATCGCTGTCGCAACATTTAGACGAGGTATGAAGATTAGTTAACGGGACATCATGAATAGATGTTAATAGATGTAACTATAGATTGATTTGTAAGTAATCAACGTAAAATTATTGGTAGTAAGCTGCAACAATTTTTACTTTTATGTCGTAAGTAACAGTGAAGTTAGACATAACAGGAGGCATACATATGAAACAACAGCTTAAGAAACAAGCCGTATCCATCATTGCAGCATCAATGATTTTATCAGGAGGAGCCGTTTATGCTGAATCAACTCAAGCAGTCGTGACATCAGCACAGGTCATCAGCACTGAGGCTTCAGAACATCCATTTCGTGTAATCGCTAATGATCAAAACATTGCTACAGCAGGGTTTATGAATAAGGACAAGCATATTATGGTTCCGTTACGTGAGATATCCGAAGCGTTAGGATTCAATGTGACATGGCATCAAGATAAGCAATCAGCAGAAGTGTCCTTGGTTAACTCACCGATATGGACAATGGTTACGACTGATGTGGATCAATATGCATATAATAAAATGAACGTGCAATTGGGCGCTAAGCCTACTAAAATAGCAGGAAAGCTATATGTTCCAGCTACATTTTTCTCAGAGATTATGCGAGGTCAAGTCGTTACTGAGGGCAATCAAGTGAATGTTTCTTTTCAAAATGAGGATGTAAAGATGATAACGGCACAAGGAGTTATAACGAGCGTTAACGATGATGAGAAATATAAATCCATTCAAGTTAACGGTACAGGTGTAGAAGGCACGATTCTAAACATCGATGAGGAAACGATTATTCGCAATCGTGCAGGTGAGCAAGTAGACTTTAGTGCGCTGTCCTTAGGCATGAGCATTGTAGTCAAGCATAGCTTAGCGATGACGATGAGCTTGCCAGGTCAAACCTATGCTTACGAAATTACAATCGTAGAAGCTGCTGACGATGCGAATATGCTTGGCACATCTGGCGCGATCGAAGAGGTTCGCCAGGATGATGAAGGCAATTTGAGCATTGTAGTTAAGGGCATGGGGATGAGCGATGTTTCTCCAGAACAAGTTGTGCTTCGTATAGACAGTGAAACGACAATTGTAGATGTTGAAGGTAATTTGATTGATTCAGACCAATTGACAAAAGATGCTAAGGTGCTAGCATACTATGGGCCAATGCTTACTAAAAGCTTGCCTCCAATCGGTCACGCATGGAAAATTGTTTATCTAGGAAGCTAATATAATATGTAAGTAGGGAACAGACGTTGGCAGAGAGAGCTGACGTCTGTTTTTTATTTTATTCGATGTTGTACCAACATTTTTTCAATTGTGGTAATCTTACAATTAAAGCAACCTATGAATAATATGGAGATGAGTTCAGCATGTGGATTGATCTAGCGAATTTACTTACAAGCTCTGAAGTCGAATCGAAGCTTCAACAAGCATATCAAGGCGGAGACTTTATCCTTGCAGCTCGAATCAAGAAAACGAATTATATAAGGTCTAATATTTATAATGCTCGTATTAAGCCGCAATATTGGAGAGATTATTCCAATGGGGGAAACATTAGTCTAGTGACAACCGCTTACGATTACAAAGACGGTATACATGAGGAAGTATATCTTAATCAGAAGGACTTCTATCTGTCCTCTACCATTCATCCAGACAGAAATATGGCACCTAGCCAGCGCAAAGCACTATTTATTCAAGCATTCGATGAGCTAGATTGGTATATGGATCATGAAGGGGTATACCTAAGTACAGATGAAAAATATCATAATGGTTTTCATGGCATCATTATAGAACAGGAAAGGCTACCATTGTTGTCCTTCTTAAAGGAGAAAACAAATGTGAAAGCCTATGCAGGGATGCGTCAATTGGAAGAAGAGACAAATGAGCCGGATGATGTAACCGATGAATTATTAGAGCTTTTTACACGCTGGGATTGTGTGGAGAGTGAAAAAATTCAGGCTTGGTACTATGCGAATAATAGTGAGTATCGAATACAGTACGATGCAATAAGCGTGAAGTCAGAAGTATATTATGATACATATGACGATGTTTATTTTACGAACATGCCTATAGATAAAGTGAAAGAAGTCGTTAAGGAATACCATTCCACTTTTATGGTTCCACAAGATTACTTCGGCCATAGACAAGTGGATGTGCAATTTTTGCATGGGTATGATTATCTTGACCATGATTCATATTACGTGGATGACAAGGATAGTGATGAGTCAGACCACATCCAGCAAAACCAAGCTCCGATATTTTATGAGCCGACGGATGAGATGAAAGAAAGAATGCATCAAGAAAGTATGGCTCGCTGGGAATATGATAATAAAAGAAAGGCCTTTGAAGCTGACTCCTATGAAGATTATGACGATTACCAGTACTTTGAACGGCTTCGCAATGGTGAGGAATAACTAAACGTGAGTATAATCAAGTGTTTTAAGTAGGATGATGCAAATAGTAGAGAGCAAAGCGATAAGTTACATAGGTACTAAGTAAAATGCCCGCAGCGTTAACATATTCAACGCTGCGGGCATTTATATATTTATATACGATGATCATTCTGTATGTTGTGCGCCACGTAGGGACTTGATGTGGATTAGTATTTATTTAATAAAACTAAACCTACTCTAGTTTAAGTTAGACAAATTTAGAAAATAAAAGACAAAAATCGAAAGTTGTGGTAATATAGTCCTAAAAAATGTCGAGGTTAAGTATGAAACTTATTGGATATCATGGTACTAGTAGTAATGTTGCTGAGACAATAAAAAAACATAATTTTAAGCATAGTATCCATGGCTGGTTAGGAAAAGGTATATATTTTTTTAATGAAGATTTAGAGATGGCAAAATATTTTCCAACTAGAGGTAATAAAATGACTCCCGAGAATGTAGGTGTTATTGAGTGTGAGATTGAAATTTCAGATGATTTGGTACTAGATGCAACAAATCCACTTTCTGAAGATATGAAATTATTTCATGTAATTCGTACTGAACTAATCCATAATGAAATTTCTAAGAATAGAATAAATGCTAAGTCAAAATCAATAAATAAAGAAAAGGTAAAGAGTGATTTAGATGGAATAGTTTATGATATCTTATGTAAGAAAGAAGGATTTTGCTTAGTAAAAGCGAATACTTATACATATAGTGAAATTGAAAGACAGTATGAAAAAATATTTTTCACAAGAGTACCTAATTCAACAGAGTTATGTTTGAAGGATGAAGCATATATTATAAATAAGAATAGAGTTGTGTAGGGGAGATTGATCCATAATGAAAGAAAAATTAAGTGTTGAACAAAGAGCTAAAAGAATTTTAGACTCACTTACTAAGGAAGAATTAATAGACATCTTTACAGATGCAGGATTTGAGGTAAGTGAAGGTGAAGGGAAAATTATGAATTTTTTTGGAGAAGAAATTTATGATCAAACATCAGAATCTCACTTTTCTCTAGAGTTTAGTTTTACAAATACTAAAACAAGGGGATATAGTTTTGCTTTATCTGATTCGGTTGAAAATTCGTTTGATGAATCTTCTACGTTTAAAGTACGCCCTGCGGCGTAACTTTGTATACAAATCTATTAGTCTAGGAGATTAAATATGAAAGAATATGAGAGTGTACTAAAATTTATTGACTTAAAAGTTGATTATTTTTATTTTAATTTAAACAAGGATTATTATGAAAATGAAAAAGAAACTGTTAATTTAAGTTTTGAGTCAAATACAAATATAGATGCTGAAAACAACACGGCAGCTATTCAGTTGAGTTGTAAGATATTTGATGAGGACTACGTTGAGCAAAATCAGCCCTTCTTTCTAGAGATTAAAACAACTGGTCTATTTGAGTGTAGAGGGGATATATCACAATTCGAAACAAATTCGTTTGCAATTATATTTCCATATATCAGAGCTCAAATATCTAGCTTTACTTCTCAAGCGGGTATTAAACCAATAATTTTGCCACCTATAAATGTTGCGCATATTATAGAGAGTAAGAAACATACGGGATAAGTACACATTACATAAATTTTTTTATACATTAAATTCAAGTCTCGGTTATTGGCAGTGCATCCGATAAGGTGCACTACCAATAACCGAGACTTTCTGTTTCAATACTTTCATCAAAATCGTCTATTACCTATACACATTAAATTGGAATTGTTTTTCAAGAAAATTCCATTTACTAATCCACTAATCCACTCAAAACAATCAAATTAATCGCCGCCAATTTTACACAGTGGAAAAAGCATCCACATTGAGGCAATAATGCACCCGTATTATAAATTCCTAAGAATTTGGAAAAGCTAAGAAATTATAAAAAATCGCAAGTTCCTTAAGTTGAATTTATGACACTTGATAGTTGAACTTAATTGAGCCTTACCAGTACCTGTTTATTGAGACTATTGAGATCAATCAGATATATTAGGATTCGAATCGTTCGATATATAAGCGTCCATCTTTATTGACGGAGAAGTGTGAAGATCAAACTGTTGCTCCAGCCCCAACTTGCAAATAGAGCTTCGTTTGTCTAGTAATACTGTATATAATTGTGGTTAATGAGCAATTGATGTTGCAACTGCTCTGCGTGCTGCTATTGTGTGATCAATTGAGAGAGTAACCTATTGCACTCTTAATGAAGGGTGGATGTATAGGGCGGAACGGTATATATACCGGTTTTTGAATTTGTATATTACTATTTTTTCAGTGAATGCTACACGGCATTTAGGAACAATATAGTCCGTTACGCAGAAAAAAGGGTGATTCTATCTTTGCTTAGTTGATCGATTAAAATACAGTTTATAAATGGATGCATTCGTTTAGTATTATGATCTAGATTTCCTTCGTAAACGGAATTAAGTATGATGCTTATGCAGTGCAGTCCGTACACAAGCTACACCTCTACAAAAACTTCCGCGTCGTCTTCGTTCCGTTGGAGGTGAATAGAATCTTCTTACCCTCTACAACGGTCTGCAGATGCACGCTTCTTCCCCATAGGCTCTGGACATGCGGAAGTGTACGCTCTACGTATTTGAGATCAAGCTCATCGCCTTCAAATTGATGCTGGATATATAGCTCACCATTACCTAAGAAGTCTCCATCGACTACTTGAAGTGTTGGGAAGCCGCCATTAACCTTCGAGTAAACAAGCTGGTCACGAATGTTTTCCCACGATTTATCGGTTATTTTCCACTCTGGCCCTTTTTTCTCGAAAACATATAGATCGAGCTCATCAACGAGCTGCTTCGTTAAGTAGTTGCGCAGGAAGGATTGGTCAGAATCGAGCTCACGTACCTCGAAAATTTTCTCTCGGCCCTTGCCGGGCTTGCGACCAAAGCGTCGCTGCTCTTCCTCCGTTGGATTATCCCAGCGCTTCTCGATATCTTCAAAAATTTTTAAGCCTAAGTAGTATGGGTTTAAGCTTTGGCGCGAAGGGACAACGACCGAGCTATTCAGCTTGGCGAACTCAATCGTCTCCTCACTGGTCAGATTCATCTCACGAATAATGCGCTGATGCCAATAGGAAGCCCAGCCTTCGTTCAGTTAAGGTGGTGGTTATATTGAATATTCAATATTTTCTGGTTTCTCGGTGGCTTCTAGTTTCTTTGAAGCATCTTTTGTATCGTCTACTTTTTTATTTGAATCAACAATTTTTTTGAAATTAATATCAAATAAAGTGTATAGCTCATCTTTTAATGGCATTAATGGAGTGTACAGTTTGTGATATGAATTTCCTATTGCTCCATTAAATAATGTTAATTCTGGTTTTTTCGTACCATTATTAAGAATATGTTGTTGTGCAATGCCAGGGTATTCATCAATATAAACAATTCGAGTTATACCCAGTTGATATGCTTTTTTTGAACATAATTCACATGGGCTTGCAGTTGTAAATAGAATACCACCTTCAATACCTGTACCACCATATTTTGTTAACTGTAAGAAAGCATTTTCTTCAGCATGTAATGATCGGGTATGAACTTGATTATCTTTTCCTTCACTACCGTTGTACATATCTTTAAAGCAATAAGAGAAGATTCTATCTTCTATTTTATTTTGTTTAAGTTTTTGATTAGCAACACTTTCATAATGAGTTCTTAATTTCTTATCATTTTTTTCAAAATTGCTGTACGCTTCTTGATCATTACCTTTAATTAAATTATTTAAATTTCTAAGATTACAAGATACCTGACCTTCTGGAACATCATTCCATCCAATTGCTTTAACTGAATAATTTTTATCAGTAATTACTGCACCGACTTGTCTTGATAGACATCCAGAATTGAGTTTAGCAGATATTGCAATTTGCATGCAACGTTCTATATTAGATGGTGTAATTAGGCCAGGATGCATTATTAAAGAAATATATGTTACTAACTGAGTCTTCATCAATTGATAGTGGGTATTTTCTGAGTGTGGATTAAGTATGTGAATATCAGATATTTGAAGACACTCAGGAATATTTTGGTTTGTATATTTATCAGTAGTGTTGTTTTTTATATGAGCACCAGACTCAACTTCATCAATAATACTAATGTCTTTTTCAGTAAGTTGTTTTTGAAGATTTAATCTACGCTTTCTTTCATCTTCAGTAGTATTAATTGAGAAAAGGTGAAAAGCTGAATATCTGTCTTTAAAGAATATAGCTTCATACGGATTTCTAAACGCATCAACAACAATATAACAATGTACACCCATATGCTTGGTGTAATCTCTCAACAATTTAATTAAATTATTAATGCGTTGTGATACTTCAAATACTTTTTTTGGGTTGAAAATTGAGCTAAAAGCTGTACCAGAAGTTCTGATATTATTACCTATCGACTGGTAAATCTGAGAGCTTAATTTAGGGCTGACTTTTTCAAGATATTTACGAAGTGCATCGGAGAAAATAGGAAGTGTCTTAAAATAAAAATCATAAGTTTTTAATGTATCAGCTTTATTAGGTTCTTTAAGATTCTGTTCTTCATGAGTATAAAAGTATTTAACTTTATCTCGATTTTTTTTAGCTTTACTAAATTCAACTTTTAAGTTTCTTAAAATTATAGTGTTATTTTGTGTTTCAGTTTTATCATTCATTAAATTATCAAGTTCACGGGAGATTTTTTCTTTCTCTTCATCCTTGAAAATATTCTCTTCTATTATATCTCCATCTTTCCTAACTTTTATAGTTAATGTTAATAAGTGTTTTACAAAGTCTTCAAAATTATAGTCCAGCATACCAGTTGTTATAATATCACTTACTTTTATATGGTGAAATTTATTCCAATTATATTTTA
>Ga0180216_1004718_pt1 | contig 10221 bp, 8 predicted proteins | sample eDN3rd37CBELigMG_FD_128879 | JGI IMG/M metagenome (GOLD analysis project Ga0180216, IMG submission 128879) | Enriched Miracle-Growth compost microbial communities from Emeryville, California, USA - eDNA 3rd pass 37_C BE-Lig MG (version 2)... ...
CGCTCTCCCTGACCTTCACGGCCACTGCACCGGTTGATGCCGAACCGGGGCAGGCCTGGGATATCACCGGGCTGTACTACGACAATCCCGAAGGTGATTACACGACGGCAGATGCACAGCGATCGACGACCGTGACAGTGCGATCCGGCACCATTGCCGCCACCGTGAACACCTATGATGGCGCGCCCATTCCGGCCGGAACCACCCTCTGTGTGGAGCACGTGTGCCAGGACATTGCGGAGGGTACGGTATCTGGCAGCGTCATTCAGATTCCTGGTCTCCTTGCGGGCACGTATGCAGTTTCACTTGCAGCATCCGGGTATGCCGGGAAAACAGCCACTGTTGACGTGGAGTACGACTCAACGACCAGTGTCTCCCTTACGCTCACAGCGCTGCCGGGGCAGGCAGGAATTGTGCTGACAACCAGTGACGGGCAACCGGTTCCGGATACCACCACGGTCTGCCTCGATACCCGTTGTGAACTCGCCAGTGCACTCGCTGCCGCGGTGGATTCTGGCGCCACGCTCACCTTTGATGATGTTGCACCGGGAACGTATGCGATCACCGTGCAGGATGCCGCACCGTATCTCGATGCCAGCGGGTCCATCGTCATCGCACCGGGGAGTGTTTCCACGGTGGATCTGCTGCTGGTGTTGCCGGATCCCACGGCGACGGTGATTCCTTCCCCCTCCGCAACTGTGACACCAACCGTCGCCATCGAACCATCGGTGACACCAACCACGCAACAGGAAGAGATCGTCGTCCCGCCGCAGCAGCCAACCCCGACGGCCACGGCCACTGCTACCGGCACACCGGTGGATGATGCCCCGGCGGCACCGGTGTCCCAATTGCCTGGTACGGGCACGGGAACGGGAACATCGCATGCTCCCGCCTTCCTCGCGGTGATGCTCGTAGTGGTGGTGCTTGCTGCGGCGGTTATGCTTGGAACGGCTTCAGCGCTGCGTTCCAGGTGACCGGCTGTCGACCGGGGGTTATCCCGACGCGGATTCGAACCAGAGATACCAGAGATCACCCAGATCCTGCCCGGATGCCGTTTCAAATGCGCGCAGCAGGTCTTCCGGCTGGGCAATGCCAAAGCGGAAATCGTTGAAATAATCCTGGAGTGCGGCGGTGAAGGCATCGACACCGATGGCCTTGAGAATGGTGTCGAATCCCATTGGCGCCTTGTAATACATGGCAAAGACATAATCGGTGCTGCTGTTGAAGGAATCACTCGGGGTATCGACGATGGTACGGTCACCGCGATTGGCGATGCCGCTTGCGTAGGTATTGCGAAAGGCGTTCTCACTGAATGTGGCTCCGGCGGTATCGCCATAGACATGCCGGAAGTACAGGTCGCCGGAGATGTACTGCGTCAGTCCTTCGTCGATAAAGGCGTGGTCATACTGGTTGTTGCCGATCATGCCGTAGAACCACTGGTGCAGCACCTCGTGCGCCACCGTGAATTCCAGGTTGCTGGGAGCATCGAGATCGATATCCCGGGTGTAGTAGTCGCGTCCCATATAGACCAGTTGGGGGAATTCGACACCAAGGGCGCCATACACATTCACGGAAAGCAGATCGAGTTCCGCATAGGGGTAGGGACCAATCAGGGCACTGAAGTATTCCAGCGAACGGCGGGCAAATTCGGCCACGGCTTCGCCATTGGTTTCCTCGCCCGGCAGGTACCAGGAGGTAATGGTGGTGCCCCCGTATTCCAGGCTGGTCGAAATGAAATCGTCATCGGCCACAATCGTGAAATCGCGTGCGGGTCCCGTGACATAGCGGGCTGTTTGCATGCCGCCATCCGTCGACCGGTGCAGCTGGACTCCTGTTGTCACCAACTGCATCGATTCTGGCGCGTGCAGGGTGACATCGTAGGTACTGGTGGTGCTGAAAATGGCATCGCCAGTGTAACTGGGGGAATCCAGCATCCAGCCCTTGCCATCCACCCAGCCGGCCACCAGTGGATACCACTCGGCCATTGCCCAGGTCTGGTTCTCCGGATCGATACCCAGAATGCCGTAGTGCACCACTTCACCGATTGGTACATCCAGGTGATAGCCGATGTCCACCACGATGCGTTCCCCGGCGCCGAGCGCCCCGGGCAGGGGCAGGGTAGCCACCGAATTCCAGACCGACATTTCCGGTTCCACCGGCTCCCCGGCAACGGAGACCGCATCCAGGAAGATGGTGTCATTGATGCCATTCGCAAAGAGACGCAGGGGCAGGCCGGTGATGGGTTCCCCCGTGTCGTTGAGGTAATCGATCTGGGCGGTACCAGTGACAATACCGCCAATCTTGCTGGTATTCATCGGCGCGGGGGCAAGGGTGGCCTCGATGGTGTAGGCCGTGAGACCGGCCTTGAGGACCTCGGCGATATCCGCTCGCTGGTCTGGCACGATGGCGGCCAACTGGTCGCCGGAAATGATGGGCTGGGCCAGGGCAGGAGCAGCGGGTAGCAGGAGGAGTATCGCGAGCAGGAGCGTCAGCACATGCTGCGGGAGGCGGCGGTGGCGGGTGGGAATGATCATCGAAAAGGTCTGCTCCGGCACCGGTTGAACCGGCAGGAAAATGGGGTCAATGAACGGTATTGGTACAATGGGCATGATTGGTGGGGAAACGGGCGGGGAGCACCTGCGCGCGCCACACCATGTGCGAACCGTGGTGCAATCCTTTCGATTGCCTGGCACCCCGGTGAACCATCAAGGTGGGAAAGCCATATCCGTGATCGAAAGTCTAGCCGGTTCGCACCTGTTTGTGTCTCGTATTGAAGGATTCCCGGCACGGTGGAAGATTCCGGTGCGCCGCGCGGTCCGGGCCGGGCAGCGATTTTTGCAACTGGTCTCGGCCCCGGAACGACTGGTCATTCCACCCGGTGTGTGGCGGCACCTGATGACCCATCTGCAGGCTGCGCGACCACATGAAGGCGTTGGCCTGCTGGCGGTGAAGGCATCACCGTGGTTCGGGCCATTGATGGCAGTACGGTTCTATCCGGGAACGAATATCCTGCACTCGGCCACCCGGTTTGCCATGGATGGCCGGGAAGTGCTGGATGTGTTTCGCGATATGCGGGAACGTGGCTGGGAACTCGGCGCCATTGTGCATTCCCACCCGGCGGGGCCAGCCACACCCTCACCAACAGATCTGCGGGAGGCGCATTACCCGCAGGCACTGATGCTGATTGTGTCGTTTGCCAACCGGCAAACCGATACCCGGGCGTGGCGGATCGAACGGACCGATCCGGCGACCATCCGCCACGAAGTACCGGTATTGCGGTGGTGGCCGTGGGACAATGTGGGAAATCGTGACTGGCGGGCACGCCGGCGGCGCCGGAACGTGTCACAATACCGCACAGGCACGGACCCACAACGCGGTACATCGCCAGGGAAAGCAACCGGAATCCGGTGGAGAGAGAATTGATGACAGGTCTCAGACTCCGGTCTTGGAGCGAAGTGCGCCTGGCACCTGCTGACGGCGTTGCCGGCAATGGGGGTGGCGAATTGCGATCGATTCCCACCATCCTGCAGGAGCAGATTGGTGCAGTGGCTGATTTGGAGCGACTGGTTGCCGGCAAATCGCGTGAATCCCTCGTGCAGCCCGACAATGACGGTGGCTGGGGTGTGGTCGATATCGTCTCCCACCTGCTTGACTGGCAACTGATCACCGAAGAACGAATTGGGCAACTCCTGCACGAAGACCATCCACACCTGGAAGCTCAGGATGACTCCCTGTGGGCGGTAGAGCATAATTACCGGGAGAATGATCCGCTGGAGGTGCTGGAATCCCTGCGCCAGCACCGGGAATCCATGATTGCCGAACTGGAAGCCTTGCCGGAAGAAGCCTGGCAACGCACGGGAACGGATGATCGGGACCGGGAAATCACCCTGCAGGTGTTGCTGGACCGGGCATGCGATCATGACGACAAGCATGTGCGGCAGGCACGCGATGTGCTTGCATAGTGCGATACTACGAAACGACGCGTTGCCAGATATCCGGCACACACAGCTCTCCGGTTGGACGGCGGACGGAAGCAGAAAAGGTACGGGATGAGCGCGATGTCGACCAGCTTTGTCGATGTGAATGCACCGGTTTCAGCAGAACAGCGAGCAGCGATTGCCGCACTCGATAACAATTCGCTGATCATGCGGCTGCACTTCACCATTCATCATCTTTCACGCTGGTTGTCTCCGGTGCACGATGCCCACAAGCTGGAGCGATCGCTGTATCGTGGGGAACCTTCGCCCAAGGAAATCCTGATCGGGATGCGGAACGAGGAGCATGTCATCTTCCCCAGGATGCATGTGATTGCTACCCAGACCGTGCCCGATTTCGACAAGATTCCTCCCTATGTGGTGACACCAGAGCGGGCTGAACTGGATCAACAGCGTGATTCGATTGCCCTGCTCAGCCAGTTCAGGCGCCTGCGCCAGAGTACCTGCTCGCTCCTGCGCAGCCTGCCGGACGATGCGTGGCAGCGAACCGGGATCAGCCGCCAGGGGCACAACGCCACCCTGCGGCAACTCGCCGAGTACCTGGCCGAGCACGATTACCGGTACCTGCGCGCCATGGATGCGGCGCTGGACAGTGTTGGTGCGCGTGAGGGCCTGGCGGAGATCCAGCGCACGCCACTCGATGAATTGCTGAAGCTGGTGCCGACTCGCCTGGCGACAAGCTAGGCACGCTGCCAGCTCACCGGTGCCTGGCACCGGATACAGGAGTTTCGTTCATTCAATGAGTTCCACCCCACCCGCACCGGACCATCAGGCTGGCGGTGCACCGCAGCGTGCATCCGGGCTGACCGAAACGGAAGTGGTCGAAGCATTGGCGCGCGAGTTTTTCCTGGCGCTGGATGCTCGCGATCCACGACGCGTGCGGAATACCCTTGCCTCCAATGCAACCTTCCGGGCCCACCCGCACTCCGCACCAATCCGCCCGGCCGACGATATCGTGGCCTATTTTGGGACAGTCGTATCTTCCTATCCAAATGCCCACTGGGATGTGACCGATGTGATCGCGACGCCGGACCGCGGATCGGTCCAGTTCGTGGTGCGGGAATATTCTGCGCGACAGGGGCGAGAGCTGATTTCCGAGCAAGTTGTACTGATCCGGGTCAATGCCGGAAAAATCGTGAGTATGGTGGGCTATTACGATAGTGCGGAATTTCAGAGAGTATTTTGGGACGGTGAATAACGGTTGAACTGCCCGGCATGGGCCAAAAGTTCGTGAAATCACCCCCAGAAGTCTGTACAATTGTGAATATACGCACGAGCGGCTGATTCGTGCGGTGACTTTTGCAGAAATTGGTCCCGGTCTTCCAGCACCCGGGCACAAGCTCCTCACCATTTCCTGGCAGTGTCTGCTCCTTGCCCCAGGTTCCACCCGATCTGCCGGGTCCGTCCGCGAATGGTGGGGATGGGTCATGCAAAACCGCCTCGTTCTCATCCCCCGGAGACTGAATGACCAAGTACAACGATCCAGATTGGCATGCAAATGGGCACTCGTCGTCGAACGGCGCACATGGCGGCGGAAATGGTGCAGCCGGGCGCATGTCTGGCACCTTCATCGATTCCACCTTGCGCGCACCGGCCGTGTCTCCCTTTGCCGATGAACAGCAGCAGATTCCCGATATCGTGATTCGCCGGTTGCCGATTTATGTCCGCACCCTGCGCAAGTTGCACGCAGCCGGGGTGACCTCGGTATCGTCGGAGGAACTGGCCGAACGCATTGGGGTGACCGCCGCGCAAATCCGTCGCGATTTGTCCTATTTCGGCAAGTTTGGCAAGCAGGGCAAGGGGTACGATACCGATTTCCTGGCGCGCGCCATTGGCACCATCCTGCGGCTGGACCGGCAATGGCCGGTGGCCCTGGTGGGATTGGGCAATCTGGGACGCGCCATTGCCGGGTATCGTGGATTCACCCCGTCCTCCTTCACCATTGTTGCCCTGTTTGACCGGAATCCGCAGAATATCGGGATGGTGGTGAACGATCTGGAAATCCAGTCGGAAGAATACCTGACCGAAGTGATCGCGCGGGAACGGATCAAGATTGGCATCATTGCGTCGCCATCGGTGTTTGCGCAGGAAGTGGCAGATCGCATGGTGCAGGGTGGAGTGGAAGCTATCCTCAACTACGCCCCGGTCATCCTGAAAGTCCCGGAAAATGTGACCGTGCGTGAAATCGATCCGGTGAGCGCCCTGCAGAGCATGACCTACTACCTGAGCAATCGCGCCCCGGCGCTGTAATCCCCAGGACCATTCCGGAAAACTCCCGGCACCCGGCGATTCTCCATGGATCGCCGGGTGTTTTGTGCCTGCGGCACCTTGTGGGGGACTGCTCCGGTAGCGCAGTGAGTGGATGGATGAGCGCGGTCGTGACTGGACGGCGATGCGATTTTCCCTGACACTCCCACCTGACGGGACGACCGTTGTTCCGGCAAGCGTGAGCAAGGGGAAAGCAACATCATGCGAGGTATCGGCATTTTTAGTGGGAATGCGCACCGGCATCTGGCCCAGGAAATGTGCCGGCACCTGAATCTCCCGCTGCTTCACGCCGAAATCAGCCGGTTCAGCAATGATTGTCTCCAGGTGCAGTTGCAGGCGAATTGCCGCGAGCAGGATGTGTTCATCATCCAGCCGCTGGTGCCACCGGTCCAGGAAAACCTGATGGAATTGCTGCTGATGATGGATGCCGCCCGGGGTGCCTCGGCAGCACGCATCACCGCCGTGATCCCGCACTATGCCTACGCCCGCTCCGACAAGAAAGACCAGCCACGAATCTCGATTGGGGCACGCCTGGTCGCCGATCTGCTGGTGACGTCCGGCGCTGACCGGGTGTTGACCATGGCGCTGCACTCGGCGCAGGTCCACGGATTCTTCAGTGTGCCGGTCGATCACCTGAATGCGCTGGGCGTGATCGCCGCGCATTTCCGCAACCGCAAACTGGACAACACGATTGTGGTTTCCCCGGATTTGGGCAATGCGAAATCGGCAACGCAATTTGCCCGCATGCTCGACCTGCCGGTGGCGGCTGGCAACAAGCGACGAATTTCCGATGACCGCGTGGAGATCGATGCCATTGTCGGTGATGTCGAGGGCCGGAATGTGATTGTCCTGGATGATGAAATCGCCAACGGCGGATCGATCATCCAGATCATCGAGGCATTGAAGGAACGACGGGTGCAGCGGATCTGCGTGGCCTGTACGCACGGGTTGTTTACCGGCAAGGCGCTGGAGCGACTCGGTGCGCGGGATGACATCGAAGAGATCGTGACCACCAACACCGTTCCGCTTGCCCCGGAAAAGCGATTGCCGAACATGACGGTGCTTTCCATCGCCCCACTGCTGGCCGAAGCGATTCACCGCATTCATGAAGGCGAATCCGTGAGCAGCCTCTTCGCCCCCGCCTCCTGACCTCTGGCGGGACTCTGGCGGGACGGGACCGGCCAGAGCACCGCGAAAATCGTCATCCTGATCGAAGCGACAACCACTGTAACCGTCATCCTGAGCGAAGCGAAGGATCCCCCGGCGAAGCCGATATTTCTCACGGCCACTCGCCCCCTGAACGCTCCGGATCTGGTCGGCCCCTATGGGAAAGTTGAACTTACGCGACCAATAAAGATGCATCACGCGTGGCAGGGGCAGACCTCGTGTCTGACCGCTGCCTATGCACGCAACACGGCTGGACTGATATGGAATCCGTTGAATACTGCCGTACCAGATAATGGCTTGTGGCGGGCGGATAGACGGCGCTGGCGCGCCTCATCCGAGATCCTACGCGGTTTTGTTCGCTCATTGATCATCCGGATTTCGTATGGGGCCCAACCCGGGGAGGACAACGTTCCGAATCGGCTGCAGGCACGTGCGCCAGCGTATGGGAGAAGAAGGAGCCCATTGCTCTATTGACTCCGGCAGGTGGCAAACCTCCGTTTCGCCACGTATGCTGTGCGCAACACGTTGACGGAGACGAGTAGCCATTCGTCCCTGCACCCAAAGCGAACCGCGGATTGTGTGAGCGCGGTGGGCACCGGATGGCGAAGACCCTCCCGAGTGCCCGGTTGAACGCGCACGCCATCCCCGGCGGAATGCCAAGATCGGGCCGCTTCGCCCCCGTTAGCGGGCTCCAGAAGGCCGAATCACCCCAGCGTGGGCACGGCGAATTGCGGTGGCACCACGAGACGCTCCCCTCGTCCGCTTGACGGAGGGAGCGTCTGGCTTTTTCCGGAGGTGACCATCGTGTCTCCCATTACTCCCTTGCCGTCCGTCTCCATGGCGGAAAGCCGGCATCTCGCCCGTCCCCCGCGCTGCTGGATCGATACCCTGCCCACCCCCGAAGGGCAACGGGTGACCGTCAGCGGGTGGTTGCATCACCTGCGAGAACTCAAATCGGTCGCATTCCTGCTGGTGCGCGATACCAGCGGTGTGGTCCAGGTGGTGCTGGACGATCCGGATACCCGGGGCATGGTCGCCGCGCTGCCGCATGAATCAGTGATTACCGTCACCGGCACACTGGTCGCAGCGAAAAATGCTCCCGGTGGGTGCGAAGTGCACGATCCGGTGGTGACTGTCATCAGTGCTGCACTCGAAGAACCGGTGCTGGACCTGTACCGGCCGGAACTCGATGCCCAGCAATCCACCCTGCTCGATCATGCGGCGGTTGCCTTGCGGCATCCACGCCGGGCGGCAGCGTACCGGTTGCTGGCGGCAGCACTGGCCGGATTCCGGCAAGTCCTCACGGCGCAGCGGTTTACCGAGATCACGACGCCGAAAATCATTGGGGCGGCACCGGAAGGTGGTGCCAATGTGTTCAGGCTCGACTATTTCGGGCAGTCGGCGTACCTGGCGCAAAGTCCCCAGTTGTACAAGCAGATCATGGTTGGTGTGTACGAGCGTGTTTTCGAAACGGCACCAGCCTTCCGGGCCGAACCGCACGCCACAACCAGGCATCTCAGCCAGTTTTACTCGCTGGATATGGAAATGGGATTCATCGAGGATCACCATACCGTGATGGAGATGCTGACCGGCGTCCTGCGCGGCATGATTGGCGCAATGGCCGATTCCGGCGGGTTGGAACTGCTCGAAATCCCGGTTCCTGTGGTCCCCTCCGTGATTCCCGAAGTGCATTTCCGGGATGCGCTGGACCTGCTGGGTGACGCGTTCGAATCCGACCTGCGCGATGAACCGGACCTGGCGCCGGAACATGAGCGCTGGCTCGGCGATTGGGCCATGCGCCAATTCGGGTCCGATTGGCTGTTCGTGACCGGGTACCCCATGCGGAAGCGACCCTTTTACACGCATCCGGAACCTGGTGATCCGCGCTGGTCGAACAGTTTTGACCTCCTGTACAAGGGGTTGGAAGTGGTGACCGGTGGGCAGCGCCTGCACCGGCTGGAGGATTACGAACAGGCGCTTGCCTCACGCGGGATCGATGCGGAACCATTTGCCGGGTATCTCGAAGCGTTTCGCAGCGGGATGCCGCCACACGGCGGTTTCGCCCTCGGGCTGGAACGTCTCGTGATGCAACTGTGCGGTATTCGCAATGTGCGGGCGATCGCCCTCTTCCCGCGTGACCTCACCCGGATCGCGCCCTGATCACGGCGTTGGCGTTGTGGCCGTGGCAGGGGAGATGTCCTGCCACGGCTGCCACGAAAATCGTGACTGGTACCGTTCCAGCAGGCGCAGCACCGGCCCCCCCAGGAAGAGCATCAACCCGGCATTGGCGATCCCGCGCAGCAGGTCGAATGTCAATGACGTCGTGACATAAAAGCGGATGTATCGCTCAAGGGTCTCCGCGAGCCCCATCCCGGGCTGCCAGTAGAGTCCGGTATCCGCCTCGATACCCGGTGCGGTCAATGGCCAGAACCAGAGATTCATGATGGCGCCGAACAGGAAACCCCAGAGTGCGCCGAAACCCGCCAGCAGCAGCAGGCGTTGCCGGGGCGAATTCAGGCGGGGGAGCCAGCCTGCGGTAAGTCCGATCCAGCCGGTGGCAAACATCTGGAATGGCAACCAGGGACCGACACCACCAGTCAGGAAGGCCGAGAGCAGCAGGGTCATGGCTCCCATCTGGAAACCGAATGATGCTCCGAACACCGCACCGGTGAGGATGATCAGCGGAAAAATCGGAGACGCACCGAGAAATCCGGGAACCAGCCGCAGGGTGGCATCGATGGCAACCAGCACACCGAGCAGGGCGACAATCCTTGCCCGGTTGGTGCCGCCA
>Ga0180216_1004720_pt1 | contig 10220 bp, 8 predicted proteins | sample eDN3rd37CBELigMG_FD_128879 | JGI IMG/M metagenome (GOLD analysis project Ga0180216, IMG submission 128879) | Enriched Miracle-Growth compost microbial communities from Emeryville, California, USA - eDNA 3rd pass 37_C BE-Lig MG (version 2)... ...
CATCAAAACTGGCTCGACTGCGTCAAGTCGCGCGAGTTGCCCATCTGCGACGTGGCGATCGGCCATCGCTCGGCCACCGTCTGCCACCTCGGCAACATCGCCATCCGAACCGGCCGAAAGATCGCCTGGGACCCGGTCGCGCAAACCATCACGGGCGATGATGAAGCCGCCGCGATGCTCTCCCGCCCCTACCGGGCGCCCTGGAGCCTGCCCGAGCCTTCAACCGCCGGGCTGGGAACTCCGACCCGGGCTTAAGCGCGAGGTTCGACCTCGCGCGGAAGCTGAAGGAGCCCCCTCGCCATGAAGATCCCGACCGATCAGGAGACGTGGAGCAGGCTTCCCGAGGTCGTCTCGGGCGGGGGAGGCGCGTTGCCCGTCTGGGCGAAGTCCGTCGCCACGCGGCTGCCGCGCACGGCCGCCGCGATGCTGGAGTTGGACTTCGCCCAGCGCGCGCGCGGCCCGCTTGATCCCAAGCTTCGCGCCGCGATGCGCTGGGTGATCGCGCGCGAGAACCATTGCGCCTACTCCGAAGCCCACGCCCTGGCCGACGCCCGCCGGGCCGGGATGGACGAGGCGGCCATCAAGGCGTTGACCGGCGACCCGTCGGGCTGGCCGGAGGAGGATCGCGACGCGCTGGAGTTCGCCCGGCTGCACACCGTCGACGCCCCCTCGATCCCCGACGACCTGTTCGCCCGCCTCGTCGCCAGGCACGGCGCAAAGCGGGTCGCCGCGATGGTTTTGCTGGGCGCCTACGGCAACTTTCAGGATCGCGTGGTTCTGGGCCTGAGCCTGTCGATGGAGCCAACCGGCCCGCTGGAGCCGATCGCGGTGAACTTCGCCCCGGGCGCGTTCCAGTCGCAACCGACGCTACCGCCGCAAAGCGAATTGAAGTCGCTGAAGGACGACGGCGCGATGGTCGTGGAGCGCGACCCCGAGTGGTCGGAGCTGTCGTACGGTGAGCTGCAATCGAGGCTCGAGAACCAGCGGGCGCGGAAGCCTCGGCTGTCGATTCCGACGTGGGACGAGGTCAGGAAGGGCCTGCCAGCGGAGTTCGCCCAGCGGCCGACCCGGATCGTCTGGAACCTCGTCTGCTTCGGCTACGTCCCCGAATTGGCGGTTCCCTGGAGCCGGTCCACGCGGACCATGTGGGCCGAAGCCAAGACGGATCGGATCTTCGAGGAAAGCCTCTTCTGGGTCCAAACCCGCGCGATCCGCTGCAACTACTGCATGGGCCACTGCGAGATGCTTTTGGAGGTCGCCGGGCTGGACAAGGGCGCGATCGCCGAGCGGACGCGACGCCTCGCCGGCGACGACTGGTCGGCCTTCCCGCCCGAGGAACAGCGAGCTTACGCCTACGCCCGCAAGCTGACCGAGGCCCCCTGGACCCTGACCCCGGCCGACTACAAGACCCTTGAAGCCGACCTCGGCCCCGACGCCGCGATGGCCACCTTCTGGTGGCTCTGCCGAGGCCTCTACATGACCCGCGTCTCAGACGGTTTCGCCCTGCCGCTGGAGCGTGAAAACGTCTTCATGGATTTCTACGGGCCAAACGGCGCGAAGGAGAAGTAACCGAGGGGCGACGAATCGATTTCCCCTCCTCAGCGTCGCGGCGCCGCGCTCACGGGCGGGCGAGGAGCCGACCGAGGCCGAAGATCCCAGCGCCGCCGCGGCGGGGGGTGGCTGGGGCCGGGGCCGAGGCGGGCGCTTCGGCTTCGTCCTTGAGGCCGCGCGTCAGGTGCATGAGGAACTCGTCGCGGGGGATCTCGCGGGCGCCGAGGCGAACCAGGTGTTCGCTCCGAACCTGGCAGTCGAGCAGGGTGAAGCCTTCGGCCTTGAGCCGCTCGATCAGGGCGACCAGGGCGACTTTCGAGGCGTCGGTCTGGTGGTGGAACATCGACTCGCCGCAGAAGACGCGGCCGACCCGCACGCCGTAGACGCCGCCGACCAGCGCGCCGTCGCGCCAGGCCTCGACGCTCTGGGCGTGGCCCAGCTGGTGGAGCCGGATGTAGGCCGCCCGCATCTCGGGAGTGATCCAGGTGCCGTCCTCGCCGTCGCGGGGCGTCTCGGCGCAGGCCCGGATGACCTGGGGGAAGGCGGTGTTGTGGCGGATCTCGAACCGGCCCGACCGCAGCGTGCGGCCGAGCCGTTTGGAGACCCGCAGCTCGTTGGGAAAGAGGACCAGCCGGGGGTCGGGCGACCACCAGAGGATCGGGCCGCCGGCCTCGTACCACGGAAAGATCCCCCGGCGGTAGGCCGCCATCAGGCGATCGGTCGACAGATCGCCGCCGATCGCCAGAAGCCCCTCGGGCTCGGCCAGGTGGGCGGGGGGAAAGATCGGGTCGGGGCTCAGTCGATAGAGAGACATTCAAGCCTTCTCTCGGAATCGATACGGCTTCCTTGGATCGGCCGAAGGGGGCTCTTTAGGCTCCGCCGCGGGGGTTGCGGAGGGCTTCCACTTCGTCGCACGGGCCGAAACTCGCCCGGTAGCGCGCCAGGAAGTCGTCGAGGGAATACGCGTGCTCTTGAGTTCCAGGATGCTCCACCGCGTACACCGCCGTCAAGGAGGCGATCCGCCCGACGACCGGCCAGGGCAGCCCCCGGGTCATCCCCGCGACGAACCCGGAGCGGAAGGCGTCCCCCGCGCCGGTGGGGTCGACGACCTCGTTGGCCTTCACGGGGGGGATCTTGTACTCCTCGCCGTCGACCGTGATCAGCGCTCCCTTCTCGCCCAGCGTCATCACGGTGATCGGGACGCTTCGGCGCAGCTCCGGCTCCGAGACGCCCAGCTTCTCCGCCATCATGCCGAACTCGTAGTCGTTGCCCGCGAGGACCTTCGCCCCCTTGCACCCCTCGGCGAGCTCCTCCTTGGTCATGCGGGGAAGCTGCATCGACGGGTCGTAGAGGTAGGGGATCCCCGCCTTGGTCGCCTCGTCGGCGTACCGGGCCATCGCCGCCGGGTCGTTGGGGGCGATCACCACGAGGTCCGACGCCGTCGCGCCCAGGTCCTTCGGCGAGACGGTCGCCGCCTCGGCCATCGCCCCGGGATAGAAGGCGGTGATCTGGTTGTCCTCAAGGTCGGTGTTGATGAAGCAGGAGGCCGTGTGGACCTCCGGGACCACCCGGGCGCCCGAGGCGTCGACCCCGCGCGACTCCAGCCACTTGCGGTAGTCGTCGAAGTCAATGCCGACGGTTCCCACCAGCTTCGGCCGCTCGCCCAGCAGGGCCAGGTTGTAGGCGATGTTCGCGCCGGTGCCCCCCCGCCGCCGGGTCAGCTTGTCGACCAGGAACGAGACGCTCAGAACGTGCATCTTGTCGGCGAGGATGTGCTCCCGGAACTTGCCCGGAAACACCATGATGTAGTCGTAGGCGATCGAGCCGGTCACGAAAATCCGCATCAAAAAAGGCTCCTTGAGCGTGGGGCGCGGGATCGTGGCTCTCCCGCGGAGTTGGGTTCGGCGTTCTCGGGAGGGTATTGCCCTCCCAAATACGGGGCGACGAACCGTTAGCCGGCGGTCTGTTCTTCAAGCATCGCCAGCGCGGCTCCGATCCGCTTGCGGCAGGTCTCCCGGCCGATCAGGTAGAGGCAGTCGTAGAGACCGGGGCCGACCCCCTGGCCGGTGGTCGCGACCCGTAGCGGGTTGACGACGTCGCCCATCTTCCGGCCCGATTGCTCGGCGTACTGGTGAACGGCCGCCTCGAGGGTCGCCAGGTCGTACGGCTCGGTCTGGGCCAAAAGAGCGTCAAGCTCCCGGAGCATCTCGGGGACGCCCGGCTTCCGCAGCCGCTTTTTGACCGCGGCGGGATCGAAGTCCACGTCGTCGGTGAAGAAGAACCGGCCAAGCTTCACGATGTCGGAGAAGGTCTTCAACCGGTCGCCCAGGGCGAGGACGACCGCCTCGACCAGGGCGCGCCGGGTGTCGGCGAGGGGACGCTCCACCAGGCCCTCGGCGGCCAGGAAGGGGATGACGCCCTCGACCTTCTCCTCCAGGGGAAGCTCCTTCATCCACTCCCCTTGGATCCAGAAGAGCTTGTCCTGGTCGTGGCTGGCGGGAGAGCTGTTGACCCGGTCGAGGGAGAATTTCTCGATCAGCTCGGCGCGGGTGAAGATCTCCTGGGTGCCGTCGTAGCTCCAGCCGAGGCGGGCCAGGTAGTTGAGCAGGGCGTCGGGCAGGTAGCCCTTCTCGATGTACTGGTGCAGGTAGACCAGAATCCCGCGCTGGGCGTAGTCTTCGGTCTTCCGCTTCGACATCTTTTCGCGGGAGCCCGGCTCGGCCACGTAGGGGACGTGGGCGAAGGCGGGCGGGGTCGCGCCCAGGGCCTCCAGGATCAGGAGTTGCGGGAAGGTGTTGGTCAGGTGCTCCTCGGCCCGGACGATGTGGGTGATCTCCATCTCCACGTCGTCGACCACGCTGGCGAAGTTGTACAACGGCAGGCCGCTGGGACGGACGATCACGAAATCGCCGATCTCGTCGGTGGAGGAGGTCACCTCGCCCTTGATCAGGTCGTTGAGGACCAGAGTCCGCCCGGTGGGCACCTCGAACCGGAGGGCGAAGGGGCGGCCCTCGGCCTCGAACCGGGCGAGTTCGGCGTCGGTGTGATGGACGCGGCGGAAGCGGTAGGGTCGTTTTTCGCGCTTCGCGGCATCACGCTCGACGTTCCGCTCGGATTCGGTGCTATAGTCTCGATAGACGCGCCCCGAGGCGACGAGCTTGTCGACCGCGGCGCGGTAGCGGTCGGCCCGCTCCGACTGGTAATACGGCCCGTGGGGACCGCCGACCTCCGGGCCCTCGTCCCAGTTCATCCCCATCCAGCGGAAGCCGTCGAGAATCCGCTTGATGGCGTCGTCGACGTGCCGTTCCTGGTCGGTGTCGTCGATCCGGAGGATGAACTGGCCGCCGTGGCGGCGGGCCAGCAACCAGTTGAAAAGCGCCGTCCGCACGCCGCCAATGTGAAGGAAGCCGGTGGGACTGGGGGCGAATCGGGTCCGTACGTTCATGGAGCCTGGTCGGTGAGGGTGGAGCGGCGCGGCGACTGGCGCCGAGAACCGCCGAAAGGCGAGCGACGACGAAGATCGTCGGGGAGGATCGCCGGGCGCTCCGCGATCCGTCCGCGATCGCTCGATCGGCCCGGAGACGAACGAATGGGTTCCACGATAGGCCCCGCGGCCTCGGCTGTCAACGTCGTCGACGGCCCCGCGCGACGGCGGGAAACGCGGACGGGGAGACCTCGCCGGACGTCCGTGTCCGGGCGGAAGGATCGTTCGCCGGCCAGCGCGGCCGGGCGTGGAGGGAGAGGAAGAGGGATCGGGGGGGCGCGTCGGCGCGTGTTCCGCCGGCGTGGTTAATCGTCAAGATCCCGCAGCCCGCCCGGCTTCTCGTAGCCGAGGCTCAGAAGGACCTCCAGCACCTCGCTCCAGGTGGGGAAGAGTCGACCGCTCTTTTGCTTGTATTCGTTCATGGCGAGCATGAATTCAAGCTCGGCCGCGTTGTATTCGCGCTCGCTGGTCGTCGGATCGACGAACCGACGCCGCTTGCTGGCGTTGCGGGCCGCCGCGGCGCGTTCGGCTTGCTCGGTCGCCTTCGCGTCCAGCCATTCCGGCGATTCGGCCCGGCGGCGGGTGTTCGTCGCCGGCGCCGGCGACGGGGTCGAGGGGAAGCCGCTCCGCGGGAGTTCCATAGCCGATTGCATGTCCCTGGTGCTCCTGATGTCACCCGTAACAGTGACTCTCGGACCCAGCCCCGCCGGGATGGAGACCCCGAAAGTCGTTCTCGTCCTTGGGGCGTCGCCGATCCGCGGCTCGCCGGCCTCCTGGCGTCCCAAGCCTCAAGCCGCCGCGACCCTCCCCGTCCAATAAGCACTCTACGTCATGAGCGCTCCATTCATGGATTTGTATGCGAAAAAAAATTCTCGCCAAGCGGTTTTTTTAATCTCAAATTCCGTGCCGTTCGCCCCAAGTCGCCCCAAGGTTCATCGCCGCTTGGGGATGAGCATTCCAGCGCTGATGAGACATGGATATACTCAAGGGAAGCTGCGTCACGGAGGCCCGGCTCGGGCGTATTTTAGGGTTGCGGATTAGCCGCGCGTTGGGCCGCCGTCCCCCGGGCCGTGTTGTTTTTTCGCAACGGAGGCCGCGGGCGTTGGGCTCGGCTTTTTCTTCCACGGAAAGCCGCGGGCGTTGGGCTCGGCTTTTACTTCTTCGGTTGGGTCAGGTCAGGATCAAGCGCCATGCCCGTACTCGACATTGACGCGGTGTTGGATCAACTGCCGCTGATCGGCCTGATCACTCGCGATCAGTACCGCGAGGCCAAAGCCGAGGCCGAGAACGATTCGTCCGACGCGATCCTCCGGTCGCTGATGCGCAAGGGGTGGCTGACGAGTTGGCAGCTTGAGCGGCTGAAAAAGGGGGATGCGTCGAGCTTCTTCTTCGGCGAATACAAGGCCCTTTTCCACCTGGCGGAGGGAACCTTCGCCCGGGTTTACCGGGGCGAGCGCAACGACAACCGGTCGCCGGTCGCGGTCAAGGTGTTGCGCAATCGCTTCGCCACGACGCCCGAGGCGGTCGCGGCCTTCCACAAGGAGGCCGAGGCGGGAATGCGGCTTCGGCATGAGAACATCGTGCGGATCATCGACTCCGGGCAGATCGGCGATCGGCACTTCATGGTGATGGAGTACGTCGAGGGAAGCAACCTGCGCGAGTTGTTGCGGCTGCGGACGCGGTTCAAGGGACGCGAAGCGCTGCCGCTGATGCTGGGCCTGGCCGAGGGGATGGCCTACTCGCACGGTCAGGGGGTGACGCACCGCGACATCAAGGCGACCAACATCCTGATCTCCAACTCCGGCGTCGCCAAGTTGGTCGACTTCGGCTTGGCGGCCATCGACGCCTCCGGCGGCAAGGGGGGAATGCAGAGCCAGCGCACCGTCGACTACTCGGCGCTTGAACGGACCTGCGGCAGCGCCAAGGGCGACCCCCGCTCCGACATCTTCTTCCTCGGCTGCGTCTTCTACCACATGCTGACCGGCCACGTGGCGATGGAGGATTCCGAGAGCAAAGACCCCCTCAAGAAGATGCTCAAGCGCTCCTTCGGCGTCATCAAGCCGATCAGCGAGCACGCCCACGCCCCCGACCCGGCCCTGAGCCGGATCATCGAGAAGATGATGCGCGTCGATCTCGCCTCGCGCTACCAGAGCATGAGCCACGTGGCGGCCGACCTGAAGGCCTGGCGCGACGCCCTGGAGGGGAACGCGCCGGTGATCGAAAAGGCGCCCGAAGAGGAGGACTCGCTCGACGACCTGCTTCGGCTCGACTCCTCCATCTTCCAGTACTCCCACCGCGACGAACCCGAGGCGACCGTCCCCGGAGCGTTCGAGCCCGAGCCGCAACCGGAGACCGGCACCGTGCTCGAAACCGAGCCCGAAGCCGAGTCCGCGGCCGCGGTCGCGACCGAAGCCGAGTCGGCGGCTCCCTTCGCGGACCAGACGCCCGAACCCCCCCGCACGACGATCCTTTGCGTCGAGGCCCAGGCCGAGATTCAGGACGCCCTGCGCAAGGCGCTTTCGCGGCTGGGCTATCGCGTCCTCTTGATCTCCGACGCCGAGGTGGCCGTCGAGCGGTATCGCGAGTCTCCCTCGGACATCGTGCTCTTCGACCTCGACGGCCAAAGCGCTTCCGAGGCGCTCCCGGCCCTGACCGCCCTCCAGGAGAGGGCCAAGGAGGACGCCCGGCCGTTTTGGGCCCTGGTTCTGCTCGGCCCCCGCCAGGCGGCCCTTCGCGAGAAGCTGCCGCGGGCCGACCGGATGGTCGTCCTCTCCAAGCCGGTGAAGCTGAAGCAGGTCCAGGAAGCCCTGGCCGACCTGGTTCTCGGCGAGTGAGCGCCGTTGGGGGTTCGTGGGGCGGGCCTTCCCCGCCGATGCGCGCCGAGGGCCGTTAACGCGCTATTCCTCGGGCGGATCAACCAGACGGCGGAGCGTCCGGCCCCATTTTCGGGGGAGTTTTGGGCGGCCGAACTCGGCGAGCTTCGGCTTGAACTGGTTCCAGGTCAGGACGGTCAGGCAGGTTGACTCCTGGATGATTGCGACGACCACCCGATGCTCGTGAAGCGCCACCACGGCGACCGCGCCGTTGGAGGCGTTTCGCCCCATTCTTCGGGTTCTCCGAAGCGCCTCGCGCAGCGCCTCCTCGGCCTGCTCCGGCGCCACCTCGAACCGCTCAACGAACCGCTCGACCGCGTGCCGCGAGATCTTGATCGAAGCGTAATCGCGCTGGCCGGGAGGAGGCATGACGCTACCGGGCCGCGGGGGCCTCGTCCACCCGAGCCGACCGAGCCGGCGGCGGCGCCAGAGCCGGAGCCGAGGCGTCGGCCCGGTTCTGGAGCAGGTCCGGGAGGCTGAAGGCGTGGTAGGGCTGTTCGGCCGCGGGGTTGCCGTCCTTGTCGGCGTTGGCGACCCAGAACCGACCGGTGTTGGTCTCAAACAACACGTTGTGCAGGTTTGACTTCATGGCGACGGGCCGGTCCATCAGCCGACGGGCCGAGTCGGCGTCGAAGTCGCCGTGGCCCGCTTTCACGCGCTTGACCAACTCCTTGTAGCGGTCGCCGGCCGAGAGGAGCACGGCGTCGGCGACGGCCTCGGGGAGCTTGGGGTTGGCCTCGCCCATCGCGACGACGTCGAAGACGTTCCACGACGCCTCCATGCCGATCCCCTCGCCGGTCTTGCCGTCGGCGATGACGTAGTAATATTCGCAGGTCCGCGGATTGTCTCGGAAGATGGCCTTGGCCTCGTCGAGCGTTTTGGCCTCCTCCAGAACCATCCGGACCAGGAAGGCCATCGGCGCGCCGTCCCAGTGGCCGAGGCCCTTGCCCCCCATCTCGCCGATGGAGACCTTTTCGGCGTTCATCCCCGTGACCGAACCGACGAACCCAGCGTAGGTTACGTTGACGAACGGGATCAGCCCCTCCGGTTCGGCCACGGTCAGCACGGCGTGCTCTTGCAGCCGCCAGTCGCAGCCGTAGTCGAGAACCCGGCCATGGTAGAGCGCGCCGTTTTTGGTCGCCGAGCCGCTCAGGGCGAACCCCGAGCAGTGGAAAAGCTCGGGGATAAAGTTGGCGATTATGATGTCCTGAACGTCCATCCCCGCGCCGTCGGCGATCCCTTGCATTTCCTCGTAAAACCGCTCGGGGACGAACTTCTTCTGCCGGGCGGCGATGCCGGCGATGACCCGCTTGGGATCCAGCAGGCTCAGCCCGGCGACCTCGACCTTCAGTTCCTTCCCCTTGACCTCGAAGAGGAAACGGACGTTCTCCCGGATGTCGTCGCGGAGCAGGGCGCCCTGCTGAAAGCCCATCTCGTAGGCCGAGCCCTTGACGTGGAGCACTCGGTAGCCGTCCACCTCCTCCAGGAAGCCCTCGCCGCAACGGGCGATCGTCCGCGTCTCGGCGCGGGCCGAGACGGCCAGAAACGCCAGGGCGAGCAGGGCCGGGACAACGACGCGCGACAACCGATGGAGCATGGCGGAGCGTCCTTTCCAGCGAGAGCGGGGAGACATGGGAGGAGGCGACCGTTCGACTCTATCCGACCGGCCGCTCCGCTCCAAGCCTGGAACCGCGGCGATGGAGCCCCGTTGATTTTTCGCCTCGCGCGCCGGGGCTCACTCCCACTCGATCGTGCCGGGGGGCTTGCTGGTGATGTCGTAGACGACCCGGTTGACGCCCTTCACCGAGTTGATGATCCGGGTGGAGGCGCGGGCGAGAACCTCGTGGGGGATTCGCGACCAGTCGGCGGTCATGTAGTCTTCGGTCTCGACGGCCCGAACGGCGATGACGTTCTCATACGTCCGGGCGTCGCCCATCACGCCGACCGACTGAATGGGCAGAAGCACCGCGAACGCCTGGGCGATCTGGCGCTCAAGGCCCGCGGCGCGCAGCTCCTCGAGGAAGATGGCGTCGGCCTGCCGGAGCACGTCCAGCCGCGGGGCGGTCACTTCGCCCAGGCAGCGGACGGCCAGGCCGGGGCCGGGGAAGGGGTGGCGCCAGACCAGCGAATCCGGCAGGCCAAGCTCCAGCGCCAGGCGGCGAACCTCGTCCTTGAACAGGTCGCGCAGGGGCTCGATCAGCTCGAAGCCCAGCTCCTCGGGGAGCCCGCCGACGTTGTGGTGGATCTTGATCGTGGCGGTCGGGCCGTCGGGCTCGCCGCCGCTCTCGATCACGTCGGGGTAGAGCGTCCCC
>Ga0180216_1004721_pt1 | contig 10218 bp, 7 predicted proteins | sample eDN3rd37CBELigMG_FD_128879 | JGI IMG/M metagenome (GOLD analysis project Ga0180216, IMG submission 128879) | Enriched Miracle-Growth compost microbial communities from Emeryville, California, USA - eDNA 3rd pass 37_C BE-Lig MG (version 2)... ...
GAAGCCGCAGAACGCCGCGGCCTGGCGAGCCTTCGCCCAGCCGCGGATCGAACGAACAAAACAACCAACCGATCGGGACAAGCCGCGAGAACTTTAGAGCCATGTCCTACGCCTTGTTAATGAGCCTGGTGATTTTCCTTCCCGCCCTGGGCGCGCTGGCCGTGGCACTGTTGTGCCCCAAGGACAAGCCCGACTCGGCCAAGGCCCTCTCGCTGGGATTCACCGTGGTGGTGTTCCTGTTGACGGTCTATATGGCCCTGCCGGCCTCGGGCGACAGCGATACCTCGCGGTTCGAAATTGGCCTGGCCCAAATGCAGAACGTGGTGAATCTGGAATGGATTCCCTCGTTCAACATCTATTACCTGCTAGGCGTGGACGGCATCAGCCTGCCGCTGGTGCTGCTGACGAGCTTTCTGTTTGTGCTCTCGATGCTCGCCAGTTGGAACATCAACCGGCAGGTGAAGGCGTACTGCATCCTGTTTCTGATCCTGGAGACGGGCGTGCTCGGCGTCTTTTTGGCGCTCGACTTCTTCCTGTTCTTCCTGTTCTGGGAAGTGATGCTGCTGCCGATGTACTTCCTCATCGGCGTGTGGGGCGGCCCGCGCCGCGAGTACGCCGCCATCAAGTTCTTCCTCTACACGCTGCTGGGCGGCGTGTTCATGCTGGTCGCGATCTTGATGCTGTACTTCAATAGCGACCTCAACGAACTCAACGGCGTTGGCCGCGACGACCTGGCCTGGGCCGATTTACACCTTTCCGAAGATACGCTTGAGCGCGTCCAGGCTCGGGGCGCCCTGGTAAACAAAGATGGGCAGGAACTGCTCACCATCGTCGGACTCAAGCCGGGCCTGTTCGCGCCCCAGGGCGATGCGGCCCAAGAACGCGATCTCGCCAGCCGCGAGTTCAGCACAGTGCAGGTATCGCTGGTAGCCGCTGAAGGCGAGAACCCTAGCGTGGCCTGGAGCGCAGAAGGCGACTCCAAGAAGCTGACCATCAGCGTGCCGCAGGGGGCTCGCGCTCGCGACCTGGCCGAGGCCATCAATGAAGATGCGGAGGTGAGCCAGCTTTTCGCGGCTCAGGGCAGCGAGACGGCCACCGTCGCGGCCGGCCAATCGTTTGAAATTGCTGTGCCTAATCCACAGGCCGAAGTGCACACGTTCAACCTAATGGCTCTGGCCGCGCTTGGGCAGCATACCGATCAGTTCCGCCAAGACATCCTGGGCGCTGAGCTGCAGACCTGGGCATTCCTGCTGCTGTTCATTGGCTTTGCCATCAAGGTGCCGGCCGTGCCGGTGCATACGTGGCTGCCCGATGCCCACGTTGAAGCCCCCACGCCCATCTCGATGTTGCTGGCTGGCATCCTGCTTAAGCTGGGCGGCTACGGCATCATTCGTATCTGCTACCCGATCTGCCCCGGCGCCGGCTACACCCTGGCCTGGCTGGTGTGCTTGATCGGCGTGGTGAGTATGGTCTACGGCGCGTTCGCCGCCATGGCTCAGAAGGATTTCAAACGCCTGGTGGCTTACAGCTCGGTGAGCCACATGGGCTACGTGATCCTGGGCTTTGGCGTGTGGAGCGCCATGGCCGACAACATCTACAACCCCGATTACTGGGCGCTGGGCATGAACGGCGCCATGTTCCAGATGATTGCCCACGGTATCAGCTCCGCTGGCATGTTCTTTATGGTCGGCGTGGTGTACGACCGCGTGCATCACCGCAACCTGGACGAGTTTGGTGGGCTGTTTGCCAAGATGCCGGTTTACAGCGGCATGTCGGTAGTGATCTTCTTCGCCGCACTAGGGCTGCCTGGCTTGTGCGGCTTCTGGGGCGAAGTGTTCGTTACGCTGTCGGCCTGGAACTTCAGCAAGACCCTGGCGGTGATCTCCGCCTTTGTGGTGATCCTCACCGCCGGCTACATCTTGTGGACGTTGCAGCGGGTGTACCTGGGCCCCGAGTACAAAGGCCCGCATGCCGAGGCCCTCACGCCCATGACCTACCGCGAGAAGCTGATCGCGGCGCCGCTGTTGGCGTTGGCCATCCTGTTCGGTTTGTATCCGCGGGTGGTGTTCGACTACATGACGCCCAGCGTGAACCAGACCGTGATCGACCTGGCCGAGTGGACCAAGGTGAACCATCCACCGCAGGTGGCCGCCGACGAAGAGCAGGCTCCTTCGACGCCGCCGGCGGCGCAAGTGCCGCGGCCCCGTGGCGAGCAGCAGGCTGCGGTACAGGCCACTGGCCACGTGGCCGTCCGGCCGTAGAGGGCCCCGCCAGGGCTAGTTGCCCGCCGGCCATCGCAGAGCATTACGCATTGCCCTATCCCCTTGCAGTTGGCGTGACAGAGCTGTGAACCCCGACTTCCCCACGCAGATTGATCTGCTCCAGAGCGACACGCTGGCTTCGCTCAAGCTGTTCGCGCCCGAGTTGGCCCTGTGCGGCACCATCGTGCTGGTGCTGGTACTGCGGATCATGTTCGGCCGGCGGCTGAGCACGTCGCTGCTGGCATTCGTGGGCAGCGCGGTTGCGCTGGGGCTGGCCATCTCGCAGGGATTCAGCGGCATCGATCGGCAGGAAATCTTCACCGGCATGCTGGTCTTCGACCAGTTCGCCGTGTTCATGCGCATCTTTCTGTTGGCCTTTTTGGTGCTGTTCGTGTTCATGACGGCCCGGACCGGCATCCCTGATCGCGACGACGCCCCGGACTTTTACACCTTGGCCCTGGGGGCCACGCTGGGCATGTGCCTGATGGCGACGGCCAATCACCTGCTAGCCGTGTTCCTGGCGGTGGAGATGGCCAGCGTGCCATCGTATGCGTTGAGCGGCATCCTCAAGGGCCGTCGCCAAAGCAGCGAAGCCGCGCTGAAGTTCGCTGTGTTCGGGGCCGGAGCCGCGGGTGTGATGCTGTACGGCATTAGCCTCGTGGGCGGTATGCTCGGCAGCGTGCATATTCCTACGGCCGCCACCCGCCTGGCCGATCTGATGCTCGCCGGTCCGTCGCAGCCCACGATCACCGTTCTCGCCCTCGGTGGTCTCATGATCCTGGTGGGGCTGGCGTTCAAGCTCTCGGCCGTGCCGTTCCAGTTTTGGGCCCCCGACGTGTTCGAAGGGGCCGCCGCCGAGATCGGCGGCTTCCTTTCCGTGGCATCCAAGGCGGCTGCCCTGGCATTGCTGCTGCGGCTGGGCATCGGCATGAGCTACGTGCCAGAGCAAACGGCCGAAGCGCAGCCGGCGGAAGCCACCGCCCAGAACGCAGAAAGCCCACGCAAGGTTCCTGCCCAGGTGGCTTCGCTGCGGGCAGGCGAACTAGAGCAGAACGCCTTTGCTTTGGTGGCGTTGCAGGAACCGGCCGACGACGCGCAAACGCCGGTCGAAGCTCCCGCCGTTGCTCCCCAGGCTGAGGGCCAAGCGGGCGCCGCCCACGGTGAAACGCCTGAGCAGGTTGCCTCGGCGCCGCAAACCCGGCAGCAGGCCTTGGAAAGCGTGCGGTGGTTCCTCGCCATGCTGATTGCGATACTGGCCGTGGCCACGGCCACGTTCGGCAATCTGGCGGCCTATCGTCAGGAAAACATCAAGCGGTTGTTGGGCTACTCCACGATCGCCCACGCCGGCTACATGATGATGCCAGCCGCGGCCGCCGTGGCGCTGACTGGCAGGGTAGGGCAGGACGATGCCACCTGGGCCGTCGGCACGCTGGGCTTTTACGTCGTCATGTACTTGTTCATGAACCTTACCGCGTTTCTGATCGTGGCTCTGATCCGTAATCACACCGGCAGCGAGCAGATCAGCGCCTACCGCGGCCTGATCCGGCGAGCCCCCGGCGTGGCGATCTGCTTCACGTTGGTGCTGCTCAGCTTGATCGGTATTCCGCCGCTGGTGGGCTTCGCGGCCAAGTTCGCCATCTTCAGTTCCTTGGCCGAGGCAGGCATGATCGTCGTGCTGATCATCGCCGGCCTGAACACTGTGTTGAGCCTGTTCTATTACCTGCGCGTCATCCGCGTCATGTTGCTCGAAGAAGCGGCAGACGCCACGCCAATCCGGATGCCGGTGCTGGCTTCGATCAATGGCTTTTTCGTGCTGGTGCTGACGTTGCCGCTTTTGGTGTTCGGCATCTTCTGGGAGCCGGTGCTCAACTGGGCGTTGACCTCTGCCCGGACCCTGTTGTACTAGAAGGCCGCCCGAACGGGGGCCGTCCGGCCGCGGTGTCCCTGCTATGGTACAGATAGGCAGCCATTGCGGCGGGCAATCGGCGTGGCCGCGATGCGAAGCCACCCCTGCCGTCAGCTCACTCCTGTGGATTCACCGTTACGACGAACGAGCAAGCTATGACGACTGTGGACATTCTGAATCGGCTGCTCCAGGTGCAGACTTGTTCGTTGCCGGCCTATCTGGCGCAGGCTTCGCCGTTTGTCGATCAAAGCGATCGCCGCGCCGCTGAAGTGTTGGCCAACATCCACGCCAACCAGCAGGCCATGGCCACGCGGCTGGCCGACGCCGTGCGCGAGCGGCGTGGCCGGGCCGAGGCCGGCACGTTTCCGATGGCATTCACCAGCCTCAACTTCGTGGCGATGCACCGGCTGCTGCCGGAACTGATCAAGTACCAGAAACGCGATATCAGCGTGATTGAAAAGTGCGTGGCCCAACTGGAGAATGACCCGGAAGCTCGTGCCCTGGCCGAAGAAGTGCTGGGCGCCGAACGGGCACACCTGGAACAGTTGGAAGAATTGGCCGTCGAACCGGCCGGAGCCTAGCCCTCGCTTCGGCGCTCGCTGCGCGGTGCGCCACCTGCCGGCGGCTGGTTCGCTTGCCGCCGCCCCCCACAGCACGTCAATCATGCCAGAGTTTTTCGATACGCACGCCCACCTCGATCAAGAAGAGTTTGACGAGGATCGTCAGCAAGTATTCGAGCGTGCTCGCGGTGCCGGCGTCACGTCGATTCTGGGCGTCGGCATTACGGCGGCCAGCAGCGAAGCCACCGTGAAACTCGCGGCCTCCCAAGATGGCATGTATGCCGCCGTGGGCATCCAGCCCAACTATGCAGGGCAAGCTGAGCCGGGCGATTGGGACCGGGTGTTGGCGCTGGTCGGCCAGCCCAAGGTGGTAGCCCTGGGCGAAACGGGGCTGGACCGGTACTGGGATTACACGCCATTTGAGGTGCAGCAGGATTATTTCGATCGGCACCTGCGGTTGTCGCAACAGACGGGGCTGCCCGTCGTGATCCATAGTCGCGATTGCGACGAAGACATTCTCATCATGCTCCGCAAAGCCGCGCGGCGCGGTCCGCTGCGGGGCATCATGCACTCGTTTGCCAGTACGGCCGAAACGGCAGCCGAATGCCTCAGCCTGGGGCTGCACGTTAGCTTCGCCGGGATGGCCACGTTCCGCAAATCGGACGCGCTGCGCGAAGTCGCTAAGACCATCCCCGACGATCGCATTTTGATCGAAACCGATTCGCCCTATCTGTCGCCGCATCCGTTGCGCGGCAAACGCAATGAGCCGGCGCACGTGGTGCATACGGCCGCTTGCCTGGCCGAAGCACGCGGTCAAAGTCTTGAGGACTTCGCAGCGCTCACCACCCGCAACGCCCGGCGGCTGTTCAACCTGGCGTAGTCGCTCCAGTTGCCGCTGATACCGCGGCCGTTAGTGCACGACCGCGGGAGCCAGCGGCTGGCTGGTTTCCTGGCACACCGGTTTGAACCAGTCGGCGTACAGCACCAGCGGTGCGATCGACTGCATGATTTCTGGCGAATAGATGTAACGCGTCCAGTTATGGCTGAAGCCGATGGTCGCGCTCACGTCGCGGACACTGAACTGGCCGGGGCATTGATCCTCGGCGACGCCCACCGGTCCAGTGTGTCCCATCGCCAGTTGTCCACGGAAGGTCTCCAGGTGGCGATAGGCAATCAACACCGGATCGCGGCGGTTGACCAGCACGCAGACGCGATTGACCGCCTGCGCCGCGTGGTTGTTCAAGCCCTTGGGGCTGAAGGCGTCATGATCCAGCGCGCCCGCCAGCAGCACGGCACGCACGGGCCTGCTGGCCGGTTCGCAGTCGGGCAGCGCCATGTTCGCAATACGGCCGCAGCCCAAGAAGTGCAGGGTGGCGCCCACGGCCCTGGCTCCAAAGCTGAAGCCCATCAGGCTCACCGGCACTTGCGGCGGCAGTTTCTGAATGACCTGGGCCAGCTTGAACCCTTCCACATCGCTTTGCCTCGCCTTGCGAGGCGCATCCACGCGGTACGATCCGTCCTTTTGGCTGGGCCACGACCAGATCAAAAAGCGGAAGTGGGTGCCACAGGGACGCAACTGGCGCAGTTGTTCATAAACGGCCAGGCCCATCCTCTCAGCGAATTCAGGGCAGACCTGATAGCCGTGAATCCATATGCAGAGCGGCAGACCATCTTCGTTGGCGGCCAGAAACTCGCTCAAGCTCGCGGCACACCTCCCGCCGCGCTCATAGCGATACACCTGCGGGGCAGGCTGAATCGTCGAGGGCGTCCGCGTTTCAATCAGCCAGATATCGTCGCGCAGGGCCAGCGGTTGGGGCCGGTTGCCAGCTTGGATCTCTTCCGCGGCTTTGTTAGTGATCTCAGGCAAGGGAGGCCCCGGCAACCGATCAGCGAGCGGCTTCTGCCCATCGTCTTGTTGAACGGTTGGCGGCGGTAGTTCGTCGTGCGGGGCGGCAAGCGTTGGTAGCGATGTACCGGCGGCGGCAATCGAGCCAAACGATAGCAACAGCGCAGCCAGCGGCAGTCCCAGCGTGAGGTGCCACGCCAGGGCTGCGGTTGGTTGCCGCCTGGAGTTCGGGATCGCGATTGGCCGTGTGTTTCGCATGGTCATGATCGGGGGAGTCAAACAGGGCCAGCGAGTGTCGCAGCGCCGCATACGCGGCTGGCCGCTCCGCATGGTGGTGGGGTAGGAGCATGCCGGGCGAGTGAGCGCCGCAGGTGTGGATGTTTACGGCGAAGTCTTCGGCTGCCAGTCATAGGCGCGCGAGTTCACCGGTCAGGCAACTTTAACCCCTGAAATGCGCTCGTGACGTGAAAAAGCATCACGGTGTTGAAAAAAAGCGACTGTTTGATTTGCACATCACAACCCGTGGTGTATGGTTGCGTGGCCCCGCGAGACGGAGCCACTGCAACCTGTCGGCATGAGCGATTGGCAAGGACCGTGGAGACGGAATTTGCTGGTTGTGCGGCCTACAGCCAATCCGCCTGAATGGGCCCTCCCTCCCGGCCCTCCCGTTTTCCGGAGCAAGAGCATGAAGAGGCTGATGATTCTGGCGGTCGTTGTGATCCTGACAACGACCAGCAGCGGCTGCCGGCGTTGCCGGTGGTGGAACAATGGCGATCAGTGCGGGGTTCCCTGCGAGGTGTATTGTCCCTCGCCCTGCATGAGCAGCCCGTGCGACACGTGCGCTCCGGGCGGCATGCCGGCTGCCCCGATGCTGCCGCAGACTTATCTGCCTGGCCCGACCTAAGCTCTGCCAGCGTTGGCTTGCCGTCCTCTTATCCTGAAGCGGTGAGCTGACCAAAGCAGGGCAGGCCAATCGGCCGGCGGCAACTGCTGGTACCCTCCCTCGGCAGTAGCCGGCCGTCGGCGCTTGGCACGATCCCTCCTGGTTCCGTTTCTCGCGCCAGAGGCAGGTGATCCTGACCTGCCTCTGGGCGGGAAAGGCGGCACTCCCTGTGTGGGGACACACGCCGCCAACATCCCTTCCCCTTAGCGCGTCGCTGTCCGACACACACCTTTCCCCCGGCCTGCCGGTCCCTGAGTATTCGTCGCGGTTGTTCCTGGTCTGGCCGTGACGTGTTCTGGGGGCGTGCGCCTTGCGCCGGGGGGCGACGCATTCCGGCGCTTCTGCTTTCCTCCTGCTTGTGCGTCACCCTGCGCGCCCGCATGCGCCGCCTGGAAGGGCGATGCCGATTACGGCGCTCTTACTACCGCGAGCCGGCGGATCGTTGCCTGCTGCGCAAGTGCTTTCGCATCGGGCGTTGTACGTGCTAAAAAACGCCTTGCGGCCCTGGCCCCGGGGGGCCCAGTTGGTCATGATGGGCGTTTTACCTGCACCCCCATTGGCCACCCCGTTGCCCCGCCGCTTCCAACGCGGTGACGTTCGCACGCTGGGCGGCAAGCCGCAGCGGTTTCACAGCACGCAGCGTTTCGATGGCAGTCAAAGCTTCACACGATTCCCTCCCGCTCACGGCGACCGTGACGCCCGCCTCGCAGGAAGAAACGCAGGCGGCCGTTCGCGACGCCTTCCGGCAGAATACCCCGCTGTACCCGATCGGCGGCGGTACGAGCCTCGACTATGGCTTGCCCGCCCGCGAGCCGGGGCTGGGGTTGTCGCTCACGGGCCTCAACCGCGTGGTGGACTATCCGGCCCGCGATTTGACGATCACGGTCGATGCCGGCATGACGCTCGCCACCCTCCGCCAAATGCTCGCAGCCGAGCATCAGTGGCTACCGATCGATGCGCCGGAGCCGGAGACCGCCACCCTGGGCGGTTTGATCGCGACCAATTTTTCCGGCCCGCGCCGCTTCGGCTATGGGACGATGCGCGATTACCTCATCGGCGTGACGGCGATCGATGGGCGCGGCGTGATGTTCCACGGTGGCGGCCGCGTGGTCAAAAACGTCGCCGGCTACGACTTCTGCAAACTGCTGATCGGTTCGCTCGGCACGCTGGGCGTTGTCGTCCAGGTAACGCTCAAGGTCAAGCCGCTGCCCGAGGCCAGCGCCTTCGTGGTTCATCCCCTAACGAACCTGGCCGGCGCCGAACCGCTGCTCAAGGCCCTGGTCAACTCGCGGACCACGCCCGCCGCTGTGGAATTGCTGGCTGGCCCTGCCTGGGCGAATGATCCCGCGCTGGCATCTGTGCAAACGGGGCAAGCACTGGTCGTGGGCTTGGAAGGCACCGGCCCAGAAGTCGAATATATGCAGCGGCAATTGCTGGAAGAATGGCGGCAACTGGGGGCCGTAGGCCACGCGGTGCCGCAAGGGCAGGTGCCAGGGCTCTGGGAGCGACTGACCGCCTTCGCCGCCGAGCGGCAAGGGCTGGTGTTTCAGGCCAGCGTGGTTCCCAGCGCCGTGGTCGGCTTGGCACAGCAGATCCAGAGCTTGGCGGGCGATGCTTCCATCTTGGCCCACGCCGGCAGCGGAACGTTGGTGGCTCGTTTGCCATCGATCGACCCAGCCGATGTTGCCCCTACGATGATTCGGACGATTCAGCCGGCGGTGCGGGCGGCGTCGGGCTCGATTACCGCCCTGGCGTTGCCGCCCGGCGCGGAACGTACCCGCCAACTGGTGTGGGGCCCGGCCTCGGAAGGCGAACCGCTCATGAGGGCGGTGAAGGAACAATTCGATCCCCAAGGGCTGCTGAACCCGGGACGTTTCATATACTGAAGCAGTGTGCCTGTCCCCTGAGTCGGCCGGCCGCGGGCGCGACCGCTAAGCTCGCGTCGCGCTGGGGGCCACATGCCGCGTTGCCGGATGCCGGATGCGCCCGACGAAGACAACCTTGCGCTAACGCCTGTTGAGATATGACGTCTACCAAGTCGCCATCGACCGCCGGGGCTGGCCCCTCCATCGATCACGAGGCCCAGCAGCCGCCGATGCCCTCGGCCAGCGATACGCCAGCCCACGGGCCCAAGGTGTTGCCGATCGATACGTCCAATCCGGGCGCAGGCATCCGGTACGAATTGTTCCTCGACTGCGTTCACTGTGGGCTATGCACGGCGTCGTGCCCCACATACGTGGAGACGGGCAACGAGAACGATAGCCCCCGCGGCCGCATTTATCTGATGCGGGCGGTGACCGACGGCCGGTTGCCGCTCACCGACGAAGTTCGCCGTCACTTGGATTTGTGTCTCGACTGCCGGGCGTGCGAAACGGCCTGCCCATCCGGCGTGCAGTACGGCAAGTTGATTGAGCCGTTCCGCGTGGCGATGGAAGAGGGAGCCCAGGGCGGCGGCAAAACCGCGGACTGGTTCCACCGCTGGGTACTGTTTGGCGTATTCCCGTATCCCAAGCGCATGCGTGCGCTGCTGTGGCCGGCGCGGATCTCGCAGCGGCTGGGGCTGATGCGGCTGGCCGAAGCCTTGCGGCTGACCAGGCTGTTGCCGCGTCGCCTGCAACAACTTGTTGCGATGCTGCCGCCGCCGGCGAAAAAGCAGCCGCCGCTGCCCGAGGTGTTGCCCGCCATCGGTCAGCGCCGGGCGC
>Ga0180216_1004722_pt1 | contig 10218 bp, 15 predicted proteins | sample eDN3rd37CBELigMG_FD_128879 | JGI IMG/M metagenome (GOLD analysis project Ga0180216, IMG submission 128879) | Enriched Miracle-Growth compost microbial communities from Emeryville, California, USA - eDNA 3rd pass 37_C BE-Lig MG (version 2)... ...
CCATTCCGCCCCTTGCCGTCGACCAGAGTTCTTCCTCAATTCTGCCACAATTCCGCCATCGGCGTCCCTGTTCCACCCCATTCTGCCCTTGGTGTACGGCGCGACTATGACGCTGTTCACCCGATTCCACCCCAATTCTGCCCTCGTCGTGGCCGCAGCGACGCACGTTTCTACCGATGTCTGCCGTTGTTCCACCCCATTCCACCTTTGCATTCTGCCGCGATTCAGACTCAATTCTGCCACGATTCTGCCGCTGTCGCCGACATTCACCCAAGTCTGCCGCTCGGTATGAGAAAATAGATGACGCTTGTCACCCAATTCAACCCCATTCTACCCTCCCTATGGCGTACGATAGAGTCGATTCTGCCGCTATTCTGCCATCATTCTACCGCAATTCAACCAATCTCTGCCGTTTGATGCTGTCAGAATGGTCAGAATATGGCACTGTGAAAAAGGCGTTTGTGATATGGACGCACTGAAGAGATGGCGCCTCCTCCACTTTCATAGTCTTTTTGGCGCGAAAAACGGACCGGCGGCGGCAGTTGGCGGCGGGCGACGGAGGACGTTGAGGACGCCGAACGCCGCTTAGGAAGGCGCTGAAGAAGGCACTGAAGAAGGCGTTGAAGACGCGGGACGCCGCTTCGGAAGGCGTTGAAGAAGGCATTGAAGAAGGAGCTGAAGAGGACGCTGAAGAGGACGCTGAAGAAGGCACTGAAGAAGGCGTTGAAGACGCGGGACGCCGCTTAGGAAGGCGCTGAAGAAGGCGCTGACGAAGGCATTGAAGTAGGAGCTGAAGAGGACGCTGAAGAGGATGCTGAAGAGGAGGACGACGAAAACAAAGCGTCGGAAGCATACTCTGGAAGCATAGGACATCTAGGAGGCAGATAGATGCAAGAGGGTTTCAAGGGTGACGAGGACCACAGAGGCGGGTAGTTCGGTTAAGTCGACGCGGGACCCTCGTACTCGGACGGTGTGAAGCAGCTAGGCGGCGCATGGGGCTTGGACGGCACTAGGGACGCTGGACACTGCCAACGCTGCGACGGCCCCGTGTTCTAGGCCGCTCCGCGCGGCGACAGGGCGGCCCATGGCGGCGCCGGCGGAGCGGGCGACCGAGCTCGCCAACGCCGCCAAGACCGAGGCCGACAAGGAGGCCAAGCTCGCGGCGCTCACGCAGCTCTACGACCTCGTCCTCACCAAGGCCAGTGGCGCGCGGGCGCGCCATGCACCGTGGCCGCCCTTCTAACGCCTCCATGACAGCCGCGTTGCCGTTGGCTTGCCTCCCGGCAGGAGCCGAGCCTGCTGCCGTCGTGGACGCCCATCGCGCTGGACTTTGCGGTCGACCCGCTCGCGGACGCGCGGCGACTCGTGGCGCAGTTTATTGACGATGCCGTCAAGGCCAACGGCAGCGGTACCGGATGCGGGTCCGCACGGCCAGCCGGAGGGTACGGGCCGCGCCACTGACCGCGCCCTCGTCGCCGCGCCGTGTGGTGCCCGATGGTCGCCGCCCCAGTGCTGCCGATGACGGTGCTGCCGCTGAACCGCCTGCTGGCCGACAGCAACGCCGCGGTCATCAAGCGCGCCATCCTCACCGCCAGCACCGTGTTTGGCCTGGCCTTTGCGACCATGTACGTTGCACAGCGCCCTGCATCCGGGCGGAGGCGGCGGAGTCTGAGCACGCCCCCCCTCTGCGCGCCGGCGTCCCCCTCGGCGTTCAGCGCGAGCGACGTTTCGGGCCACCCGCGGAACGAGGAGGTGTGGGCGCAGGTGACGCAGACCAAGCAGGCGGTGCTGGCGCACCTCAGCTCGGCCAACGACGGCGTCCGCACGCACGCCCTCAAGTTCATCCACAAGCTCGTCTACTGCTTCACCGACGCCCCCGACGTACGGGGCCGCCGACGAAGCGCTGCTCGTGCCGCGTGCGCGCGCTCACCTGCTGCGTCGGTGCCTGCCGTGTGTCGGTTGACTGCGCCCAGGAGCTGGCGCGGTCGGGCGTCCACGTCGAAGGCGCGGTGTCGCTCAATTTTCTGCCCGAGCACCACCCGCAGCTGGACCGCCGGCAGCTGCTCGAGGAAGGCAGCCAGCACCTCCGCGCGCTCCTCAGCTTCCTGCGGTCGCCGCAGATGTACGCGCACCCGCCAGCAGATGGGCAGGCGGGACGCGCAGGGCCCGCTGGCTTACCCCCCGACTGCTTGCGCGTTCTTCTGTTATCCTCACCAGGTCCGCGGTGAACATCATGGCCATCATCAACGCGCTCCCGCCGACGCTGAAGGTGCCGCCACAAGCTATTTGCCGGGGTTACCATCCGACTCGCGCTCATGCCACACCGCATATAGAGGCTTTCGCATCACTCCCAGCTGCGCCCGCAACTGACCGCGCCGATCACGGAAGCGCTGCTGGACCTGCACATGGCGCTGCCCCCGCACATCAAGGAGTCCGAGGTCAAGTCCGTCACCCACACGCTCAAGAACGCCTTTCTGGCGATTTTGAAATATCCGCCGCGTGCTTGCTGGGGCGTCGGACGCGTCAGACTCGTTGAGGAGGGAGGAAATGTTTTTCTTAACCGCATGTGGCGCCGTCCCCTTGAAGGTCGCTGTGCCGTCTGCACGCAGCCGTGCGCCGCCGAGTACCAGGACCGGCTCAAGGACGTGCTGACCGATCTGGGCGCCCACACACAAGCCTCCCAGGCCCTGCGCGAAGTGCGCCGCGCCGCCGCCGCGCCCGTCACACAGACGGTAGGCGACAGGGCTGCACCGGCGAGGTTTGCGCCCCGTGGCCAAGCTAAGCGGTGTCCGTTGCCATACAAGGTTTCCTTTGGGTAGCCTCGGAAACGGTCCCTGGACGAACGGGCAGCGCAGGGCGCGCCGCCGGATCTGGTGGGCCCCGACGCCAAGCACGCGCGGCCGTGGCCGAGCGAGCCCGATGCGTACGGCCGGTTGCCCCCGCCGCCGCCGCCGCCGCCGCCGCCGCCGGGGCCGCCACCGCTGGGCGCCGGCGCGGCGCCCGGGTTTGTCGCGCCGCCCCCACCGGCGCCGCCGCTGGCGCCCGCGCCGCACCTGCTGCCACCCACGGATCCCGCCGTGCGGCCGCTCCTGGCCGCCGGCATCCGCGTGGGCGACCTGCCGCTGGCGCTGGCCATCGACGTCGTCCTGGCGTCCGCGCCAGCGCTGCCGCCCTACCTACCCGCCGATGTTGCTCAGCTCTGGCCGGTACGACCCACAGCGCGTTGTACACTTCGGGAGCGTCAACTGACGCCCGCCGCGTTGGGCTCGATTGCTCGACGCTTGCCTGGGCAGTCGCTGGCGGCGTCGATGCCGCCGGTGGCCATCCCGCCGCGGCTGCTGGATGCCATGGCGCGCCTGCGCGCCGCCTACGGCGCGGCGCAGCCGCCGGTGCCTGCACCGGTGCCAGTGGCCGTCACCGGCGACCTGTCACGCGATCCGCGGCGGCGGGATCCGCGCTTGCAGCCCAAGGCCGAGGCGGCTGAGGTACGCCGCAGCGTGGCGAGCGGCGCCGTCGCACTGTGCCTTTGCCAACAACCGGCGTGCGACTCGGCTGGGGGGTGTTGCGGGCCCAAGGTGAAGCCGGCGCCGTCCGCCGTGCCCGCCGGCGCGCCGCCCGCCGCGGCGCCCGCGCCCGCGCCAGCCAGCCGGCCGCGCGCGTACCGTTTCAAGCCGCCCACCCTGGACGGGCAGGCGCGGTTGCGCATGGCGCTGGTGCGTCGTCGTTGGGGGCATTTGGTGGGGGGCGTCGTCGGGGAGCGCTGAGCGGGGGCGCGCGCGGGGTTCTTAGCTCGGGGCGCCCTCCCACAGGCCGTGTTCCAAAACATCATCGACTCGCAGGACGCGGTGACGGCGAACGGGACCGCGCAGTCGTGGGCCGCGGTCCTCGTCAAAGTCATGTGCCAGGTAGTACCGGCGCCCGCCCGCGGCCGGCCGGGTGCGCCGAGGATCGGTGCACTCACTCGATTACAACGTGCCTGGCGACTGGCAACGCTGCAGCGGTTGGTCCCGGTGGACGACGAGCTGCAGGAGGAGCTGGAGGAGACCATGACCGACACACTGCTGGACTACCTCGCCAACGACCTGCACGCACGGTCCGTGGCGGCAGTGCAGCGCCACGGGCGCCGCGCGCTCCGCTGCTGACCAATCGGCCGAGCGTTGCCCGCGGCCGCGCCGCACGCGTTCAGGCTCGACCTCGCGCTGGCGTGGCTGCACGAGTCCTACTACCGGGACCGCACCCCAACCGTACGGTGTTGCGAGCGCCTGAGTAAAGAGCGTCCGTCCCTCTGACGCCAGGTTCCACTGGTCACGCCGTGCATCGGACGGTTCGCCCCGCAGAAAACGCACTACGAGCAGAACTTTAGCAAGCTCATCTACCTCTTCCGAGGTAGGGCCCCAGGTGCAAAACGTACGTGCGCACGCTCGTTGCTCACGGGGCTGCCACGCCTGTGAACGGCGTGTTGGAATGGGCAGTGGGCTTGGACACGCACGCCAGCGACGTTCCCCGGCTGTTCCTGGAGGCGCCCAAGCTGACGGGTGACGCCTTTGCCCTGCTCAAGCTGTACTGCCAGGAATCCCAAAACAAAAAGTGCGTGGGCCCTGATCTGCCAACAGCCGCTGTGCCAAACAGAACCGACGCCAACTCCTTGCGCCCGGTTGCCCCCCGTCGCTGTGCACTCGCCAGCATCGCCTTGGGCATCAGCACGCTGCAGGCGCTGGTGGACGAGCGGCCCGCAGCACGCGCGATCGCCGTGCAGATGCTGCTCGACTTTTGCGTCAGCACCGGTGCGCGTGTGCGCCGCGCATCGCTCGCACAGGGCACGACATGCTGACGCGCGCGCGCGTCGCCCGATCTCCTTGGCGGACGCCTCTGCAGAAACCCCGCTGCGTGCGGCGGCGATCCAGAACGCGCGGCGGTGGCCGGTCCCGAGCGAGATGGCCGACGCGGCCGAGGCCTTTGCGCTGCAGCAGCTGAAGCGCCTGCGGGGCCCACCGGCTGCCGACGACGGCGTCCCTGCGGACGAGAACACGCAGCCCGCCGCCGCCGTGGCCGCCGCCGAAGCGCCCGCGCCGCCGGCGGCCGCGGCGGCGGCGGCGGCGGACGACAACGCCATGGCGACCGATGCCGCCGCCGCGCCGCCGAAAGACGATGCTGCGCCCGCTGCGCCCGCTGCGCCCGCTGCGCCGACACCGGCGCTGCGCTGGTCGGCCTTGGGCGTGGCACGCCGGCTGGACCTCTTCCTCGCACTGTGCACGCGCAAGCCCGCGCTGCTCGCGACGTACGTCGGATACTCCGACCTCCGTCCTATCACTCTTACGTTGACGGGATAGACTGACGTCGCCGTGGCGTCGCCGCAGTCGTTGGCGCACGCAGGCTGGGCGAGGCGTACGACGCCGCGGCCGAGTCGGCGCAGCACGCGATGGCGCTGCAGTGCGGCGCGCTCGCGGTCGCGCTCGGCATGGGCCATCCCGACCTGCTCGCGTTCATCCGCGCCTGCACGCCCGCGCGGTGGACGCTGGTGTACCGCATGCTCGCCGAGCTGGCCGACCGAGGCATGCCTAGCAGTGGACGGCATCGGCGTGGGCACCTCCCCGCCAGGGCGCTGACATTCCGTTAAACCGCAGTGCGCGCGAGGCCGTCTGCAGCCAAACCGTCGACGGAGCTCGCCGACGCGGCCAAGCACGCGCACACGGCGAACGGCGCCGATGCGCGGATTCTCATCCCGGTGCTCTCCGCGTTTCCCAAGGTACGGACGCGCTACATGACGTGGAGAGCCATCGACCCGAAGGACGGCTGAGCGCGCGCGCTGCAAAGCATCGCGCGCCCTCCCGTGCGTGGAACAGCCGGAGATCCTCGAGCTGTTGCCCAAGTTTGTGGCGTCGCCCAAGGCCGACTTTGTGCACGTACGGGCCGACCGTCTCCCGTGCACAACCGGTGGCCGCCGCCGGAAGCTGACGCGGTAACACGCCCCACCTCGCGTTCCTGCCGACAGGCCGTGCACCGCATGACGGACAAGAGCCGCGGGAACCCGCCGGTGCCGCCGGCCGAGCTGCTCGTGGCGCTGCACAAGCTCGACCCCGCCAAGGACCACCTGACGCTGCGCAAGATCATCGAAGGTCTGTGGCGCCTCGCCGCGGTGCATTCCCGCTGCGCCTCCTTACCGAGGCCTCCACCCCCGCCGTGCCGCGCACGCGTGGCCGCCACAGCGATGCAAACGTGCTTTGAGATGCGGGACGTGTTCTCCGAGGAGGTCCTGGCGGCCACGCTGCAGCAGCTGCCGACGCTGGCGCCCATCCCCGTGCTCACGATGCGCACGGTGATGCAGACGGCGACGCTGTACCCGGCGCGCACGGGCTTCATCGTCAACACCATCCTCGCCGCGCTCGTGCGCCGCGCGATCTGGAACGACAAGCTGCTATGGGAAGGCTTTGTGCGCTGCTGCGTGCAGCTCAAGCCGGCGTCGCTGCCGGTGCTGCTGCAGCTGCCGCCGCGGCAGCTCGAGTCGACGCTGCAGCTGCCGCTGGCCGCGCCGCTGCGCGACGCGCTGCTCAAGTACCTGACCGTGGACCTGCCGGTGCCGCAGCGCGCGCGCTGGCGCGTCACCATCCAGCTGCTTGCCAAGATCGTCACCGGCGCCGCCGCAGCCACCAGCAGCAGCAGCATCGGTGGTGGTCCGGCGACGGCGGCGGTAAAGGCCGAGCCGCTGCTGTCCACGGGCCGCCCCGCGCCCGCCGCGGCGCCGCTGCTGGAGGTCAAGGCGGAGCGCTCGCCGGCGCCCGACGGCGCCGCCTAAAGTGTACAGACCACGCACGCATGTTCCCCATTGTACAGCCGCTAAAAGAGAAGCGCACGTTGCATTCCGACAAAGCTAAAAGCGTGACTTTACAGAGTGTGTGCACCGCACGATCACCATCCACAGAACAAGGGCGATAACGGACAATTCCTTCAAACTCTACAGGCGGGGGGTGACAGCAGTGCCAGCACGGCCAGGACCTATGGCTACAACGCGAAGCGGCGAGCGGGCCGCGGCCTCACGGCGGCAGCTGCGGGCGGTAGCTCTCGTCCGCGGCGGCCTCGGGGTGGAAGACGAGGATCTCGCGGAAGATGAGCTCGCGCAGCATCTCCTTGGTCGGCTCGACGTCCTCCCACTTGAAGGTGTACGGCTGCGGCGCCGAGGGCTGGCGGGCGCGGCGCCCCACCGGGCACACGCAGGGGCGCACGGCACGGTGAGGAACCGGCAGAACGCGGTCGGCCGCATTTCAAGGGGGGTGCGCGCGCCGCAGGCGCCGGCCGTACCTCGTCGCTGGGGTCGTGCAGCGGCGCCAGGTAGGGGTGCCGGAGCGCCTCCTCGACGTCGATGCGCTTGGCCGGATCGAACTGGAGCATCTTTTCCAGCAGATCAATCGCTGAGGGTGGCGACGGCCGACGGCGCACCGTGGGGGTGGTCGTCAGGGGCAAGCTGGTCCGCCCGCGGCAGGTGGGAACCGAGCCGTACCGAGCGGGTTGGCGTTGGGCAGCAGCTGCTGGAGCGGGATGCGCGGCTTGCGCGGCAGCATGCGCATAAACGTCTTGGCCTACAAGCGTACGACGCTGCGATGGCAGGGCATGGCGGCTGCGTCAGCAGGCTGAACCAGGATCCACCGCGGAGCGCAGGGCAGCCGTCGCGCACCTTGACGCTGCGAATCTTTTCAATGTCTTCCTCGGGCGGCGTGCCAATGATGTCCGTGATCAGCTGCAGCTGGTGGATGTCTATAATCGCGGTCGCGCGGCGGCGCAGCGGTAACGGCGGCACGGAACGTGAGCAGATTGCACAGTGGCAGGCATGGGCGGCTGCGCAGGCCGCGTACAGTCTTTTCCGGGGAAGAGCGGCTTGCGGCCGAGAATCTCGGCAAAAATGCACCCCACTGACCAGATGTCAACTATGGGGGCCAGCAAGTACGGATGGGAACTGGGCACTTTAGTCCCCGCGCACGCCGACCTTGCCGCCGCGCTCGGCGACCTGCGCCGTACTGGCTTTGGAGTAGTCCTTCCACGAGAGCATGATCTCGGGGGCGCGGTACCACCGCGTCGCCACGTACTCGGTCAGGAACGCGTTGTCGTCCGTCCCGTTGGAGATGACGCGGGCCAGGCCGAAATCGCAGATCTGCACGACCGGAGCACCCGGTGCAGACAACCTCGGGTGAGCCGGGGTCCACCCAAACAAAGGAGCGGGGTGCCTGGCGGACGGCGCACCTTCAGGTCGCAGTTGCCGTTGAGGAGGATGTTGCTCGGCTTGAGGTCGCGGTGCAGCACGTTGGCCGAGTGGATGTACTTGAGGCCGCGCAGGATTTGGTAGATAAAGTATTGGCTGGCAAACGCGGCGGCCCAGCGCTTTATTGCAAGCCCAGGTCAGAGAGTGCGGTCGTCGTCGTGGCGTCGTTCTCCGCAGACCGCAACGCACCAGTGGTCGTCCGTGAGCGCCTGCGGCGAGCCGATGATCTGGTGCAGGTCCGTGTCCATGAGCTCGGACACGATGTAGACGTCCTCAAAGTCCGAGTAGCTCGGCGGCCGCAGGATGTCATCGATGGCGATGATCTGGGCGGGGAAGGGGGGCGGCCGCGGCAATACTTGCACGGAGGCGCGGTTGTGAGCCTCTTCTCCGCGGCCGCGGCCGGCACGCCGACACCGTGTGTGCGTGCGCGCGCGCGCCCGCCCGCCCGTACGTTCTCGTGGTCAAAGTGCCGGAGGATGTTGATCTCGCGCAGCGTCCGCTTGCAGTCGGTGAGGTGGTCGAACGCGCGCGAGATTTTCTTGATGGCGACCTTGCGGCCGTCCACCGAGTCCGTCGCCGAGCTAGCAGAGCAGGGCGGTGCGTTGGCGCCCGCCGTACCAGGGCGCGTCAGTGACCAGGCACCGCCGCGCCCGCAGTCGTCGTGGGCGCCCTCCACGCGTACCAGACCACGCCGTAGGCGCCCTGGCCGATCGGTTTGATGAGCGAGTACCGCGCGTCGACGTCGAAGCGCGTGCCGCACACCATGAATGAGGCAATGTTGCGCGGCGCCGCCGGCTGCCGCACAATCGCTGGCGCGTCGCCCTGGCCCGGCGCCGCCGGCTGCGGCTGGCCGGGCGCCGCGGCCGGCTGCTGCGCCGGCGGCTTGGCCTGCTGGTCGCCGACGCTGCTGCTCGACCCGGTCAGCGTGGTGTTGGCGAGCGTGTCGGCCACGTCGGCCGGGGTGGCGGTGGCCATGGTCGGCATCGACGCGAGGCAGGGCACGCCAGCTGGGTGGGGCGGCGAGCGATGGGAGCGGGAGGGAGAGCGACACGCGACCGCGTGCGGGCGGCAGCTAGGTGAGGGGGGAGGGGCGGCGGTAGCGTTGTGGAGTGTGGCGTCGCGGGACCACGCGCCGCACCAGCTGAAACGGAACGCGGCGCAGCGCAGGCACGCGGCAGCACGCGCTCCAAAAACGCGGCACGTGGGCGGTCCACACCGGTCCAGCCTCGTCCAGGCCGCTTCACGACCGACGTCACAACAAAGGCCGCCACGCCGTCCGCGCGCCTGTTTCAGAATGAGGAGGTAGGGGATTATGGAAGCACCGGGGTAGCCAGCGACGTCGCCGTCGGCCGTCCAGCGCCGTCCGTGGCGCGCGACGTCCGCGCGCGGGCGATGATCCAGCCAATCTCGTTGATCCAAGACGCCGCGTAGCAAACTCTCCTTCGCAGTCGCTGCTCCCGCTGCTCCCTCCAGCTGTTTGCGTGCCCTTGTCCTCGTCTTCAACCTCTTCAGCGCCCTTGGCGTTGCGCTTCAGCGTCCTCTACGGCGTCGTCCTCGTCGTCCTCGTCGTCGTCGATGCATGCACGATGCGTTGGGTTGCTCGATGCCACCGCGCATCCCGCGACCAAAAAAACTGATGTTCCCACACCTGCGTGTTCAGCGTCTTATGCTTCAGCGGCCTCTGCGTCCCTCCTCCGCATCCGCGTCCTTATGCGTCCTCTTCTTCTTCTTCTTCTTCTTCTTCTTCTTCTTCTTCTTCTTCTTCTTCTTCGTCTGCCGCCACCGCATTCCAGCCAAGCCAATCACGTATGACGTCACACATCCTTCTCTACTTTCTACACATATCAAAACCAGCGTCACGTTAAATAGAAAAGGGCATACGACGTCATCATATAATGTCTGAGGAATGCAATGACGTCATAGGACCTTGTCTACTTGGACGCTGGAGATATCCTGCGATGGCAGCA
>Ga0180216_1004725_pt1 | contig 10213 bp, 8 predicted proteins | sample eDN3rd37CBELigMG_FD_128879 | JGI IMG/M metagenome (GOLD analysis project Ga0180216, IMG submission 128879) | Enriched Miracle-Growth compost microbial communities from Emeryville, California, USA - eDNA 3rd pass 37_C BE-Lig MG (version 2)... ...
CCCTTCGATGATATCCGCGTCCGACAAGCGCTGACCCACGCCATAGATCGCTGGAACGGCGGCATACAATTGGGCAAGGTCTCGTCACAGCGTTATCCGGGCGGCGTCAACCGTCCAGGCTCGCTGATGGCTCTGCCGCCCGAGGAACTTCACAAAATCCCCGGCTACTGGAAGGACCCCGAAGCGGCACGTGCCGAGGCCAAGCGGCTTCTCAAGGAGGCGGGCCAGGAGAACATTGCCTTCAAATTCCTGAATCGCGCAGATATCGCAAGCTATACAGCCGCTGGCATTTTCGTGATCGACCAATGGCGGCGGGTCGGCGCGACAGCCACCCACGAGCAGCTCGAGTCGAAGCTCTATTTCGACAACCTGGCGAAGGGCAATTTCGAAGTCGCGATGGAGTTCATCTCGGACTACCTCGACGATCCCACACTGAACTTCGTCAAGTTCCTGTCGAAGAAGTCGGGCTCGCTCGGCTATTCGGGACACGAGGATGACAAAGTCGACGAACTGTACGATCTGCAGCGGCGTGAGCTCGATGTGCAAAAGCGAACGGTCCTTGCCCGCGAACTCGACAAGTACGTCTTGACGACAGCCTACTCGGTGCCGCTGCTGTGGACCAACCGGATCGTGGTGATGCCGAAAGTGGTGCAAGGCTGGAATTTCACGCCAACACACTACCTATCACAGGATCTCACGGACGTCTGGCTCAACCGATAAATTGGACACGGCCGCTCCGAGCTTTCGCCAGGGCGGCCGTGCGCTGCATTTCTCGCGCCAATTGCAGAATTAGAGGCGACTTTGTGCGGCGCGCCATTCGGGCAGTGCCGTTTGCTGTATGGCCCGAAGCGGACATTCAAACTGAGACACTATCCGCTCCCGGCGCCCGCGAGAACGATTGCCAGCGCTCCGACATTGGCTCAGCCTCAGCGACACGCGAGGCGAACCAGCGAAGGGAGACGCACATGCCGGTTCTCTATGTCCAGGAAGGCGCTGTCGGGGTCCTGACTCTTAGCCGGCCGGCGTCCCGCAATTGCTGGGGCGCTGATTTTTCCGAGGGCCTGGCACGAGAGCTCGACCGTCTCGAGGCGGATACCAGCGTCCGCGTGGTGATCGTCACCGGTGACGAGGCGGGTCGCGCATTTTCAGCGGGCGCCGATTTGAAGGACCCCGCGACGCACACCATCGCCACCATGGACGACTTCTTCGCCGAATTGCCGAAGTGGCGTTCGTTCGTTGTCCGCCGGCTCGACCAATTCCCGAAACCGTTGATCGCGGCGGTCAACGGCTATGCGATCGGCATCGGCTGCATCCTCACCTATTGCTGCGATCTGATCGTCGCCTCGGATCGTGCCGAATGGCGGCAGCCTCAGGTCTCGCTCGGCATCATTCCGGCTTATGGCGGTTCGGTGCGGCTCGCCAGATGGATCGGCAAAGGCCACGCGATGAAACTCTCGATGGGCTTCCCGCTGGACGCTGCCGAGGCCCATCGCATCGGCCTCGCGCAGTGGCTGGTGCCACATGGCGAGCTGATGACGATGGCGCATCAGGTCGGTGCTCACATCGCCGCAATGCCACCGTTGGCGGCGCAGTTGGCGAAGGAATCCCTCAACCGCGGGCTCGACATTCCCAATCTCGACGACGCCTCGTGGGTGGACGCCTACCGGTTCATGGCACTCGGCCTCACTGAAGAAGCAAAGGCAAAACACGAAGCCTGGCGGCAGCGATGACGGCCCGTCGGATTACTGTCCCGGCGCATTGAGCACTCTGACCGGCCTGCCGGCAAGGTACCCTTCGACGGCCTCCAGGCCATCGCCGTACATCTGCCGCCAGTTCTCCTCCGCCACGTAGCCGAGATGAGGGAGAAGGATGACATTGTCGAGTGTGCGGATCGCAGCGCTCATCGGCAGCGGCTCCTCCGCGTAGACGTCGAGCGCAGCTCCCGCAATGGTGCGGTTCTTCAGCGCCTCATAGAGAGCCTGCTCGTCGCAAATTGGTCCGCGCGACGTATTGATGAGATAGGCAGTGCGCTTCATGGACGCGAGCTCGCGCGCGCCGACGAGACCCCGCGTTCGGTCCGACAACCGCGTATGAATGGTGAGGTAATCGGCCTTTCGGAAGAGTTCGTCTCGCGGGACGAGACGACACCCCGCTTCGTTGGCAGTGGTCTCGGAGAGGTTCTGACTCCAGGCGATCGTGTCCATGCCCATCATCTGGCCGAAGCGGGCAACCTGCCGTCCGAGATTGCCGAGCCCGAGAAGGGCCAGTGTGCGGCCGCGAACGGACTGGCCGAGGCCGACGTGCCAGCGCCCCTCCCGCATGGCGCGTTCCTCGAAATGCGTGCGGCGCGCCAGCGCCAGTATCATCCCCAGCGTCAACTCGGCCGTGAGATGACCGACGTCGCGCGTGCCGCATACGAGAATGCCGCGTTCGGTGGCCGCGCCCTCGATATCGATCGAGGCGTTCCACATGCCGGTCGTGATAATCAGGCGCAAATTCGGCAGCCGCTCGATGACGGAGCGCGGCAACGCCGTTCGCTCGCGCATGCACATCACGGCATCGAACGGCAGGAGGGTCCGAACGAGGACTTCCTGGTCCTTGATCGGCTCCTTGAAGCTCGTCACTTCGAGGCGCGGCGCGAGGCGATGCCAATCGGCCATGTCGAGCGCGACCCCAAGATAGTCGTCGAGAAGCGCGAGCTTCATGCCGTTTCCTTCGCGATCAAGCGGCATCCGCCGGCTTGGCCAACGGGACCTTCGGCCCTCCGTCGTGCAGATGGCACGCTGCCAGATGCCCGCCCGTCACTTCCCTCAGCGCCGGGGCTTCCACCTGACAGCGTCTGTGGGCATAGGGACACCTCGTATGGAAATGGCATCCCGATGGCGGTCTGATCGGGCTCGGCACGTCGCCTTTGAGAATGACGCGCTTGCGCGTCCTAGCGCCGGACTTTGCCGTCGGTACCGCCGAAAGCAGCGCTTCTGTGTAGGGATGCAGAGGATAACGGAACAGGCTCGACTTGTCCGTCAGCTCGACGATGCGACCGAGGTACATGACTGCGACGCGGTGCGAGATGTGCTCGACGACGGCGAGGTCGTGCGCGATGAAGAGATAGGTGAGGCCGAGCTCGTCCTGCAGATCCATGAGGAGATTGATGATCTGCGCCTGGATCGACACATCGAGCGCCGACACCGGCTCGTCGCCGACAATGATTTCCGGTGAGAGCGCGAGCGCACGTGCGATGCCGATGCGCTGGCGCTGGCCGCCCGAGAACTCGTGCGGATAGTTGTGCAGCTGGTCGGGCCGGAGGCCGACGCGGCTGAAGAGCGAGGCGACACGCGCGAGGCGCTCGTTGGCAGTGTCGCCAACGCCATGGATGACCAGCGGTTCGCCGACGATCTCGCCGGCGGTCATGCGCGGGTTCAGCGATGCGTAGGGGTCCTGATAGATCATCTGCAGGCGCTGCCGGTAAGGAAGCATCGCGTGAGCATCGAGATCCGTAATGTCCTCGCCGTCGAGTGCGATGCGGCCCGCGGTCGGCTCGAGCAGCTTCAGCACTGTGCGGCCTACGGTGGATTTCCCGCAGCCGGATTCACCGACCAATCCCAGCGTCTCGCCCCGTCTCAACTCGAACGACACGCCATCGACAGCGTAGACGTGACCGGAGATCTGCGAGAACAGCCCCTTGTAGATCGGAAAATGCTTCTTGAGGTCCGTCACCTGCAGCAGCGGCCGCGCAGACGGTGCCGATCGAGCGGAGGCGTTGCGGATCGCAGTAGCCGTGCTTGTTGCCTGGTTCAACGAGCACCTCCCAGTACGGTCTCCGCGTTCCAGCAGGCGACGAGATGCCGAGGCCCGACCATGCGGAGCTCGGGCGTTGCGGCGCGGCACCGGTCCGTCGCGAACGAGCAACGCGGGGCGAAGCTGCAGCCCTGGGGCAATCGCGCGAGCGAAGGGACGACGCCTTTGATCTCCGTGAGGCGCCGGCGTGCGGCGCTCGCGTCGGCGGCTTCGTCGATGTGCGGGATGGAGCCGAGAAGACCCACCGTGTAAGGGTGGGCGGGCGTTTCGAAGATCGTATCGGAATCCGCCTCCTCGACCTTGCGGCCGGCGTACATGACGACCACGCGATGGGCATTTTCGGCCACGACGCCCATGTCGTGCGTGATGAGGACGATGGCCGTACCCATCGTCTCCTGGAGCTCGCGCATCAGATCGAGGATCTGCGCCTGTATCGTCACGTCGAGGGCCGTCGTCGGCTCGTCGGCGATCAGCACCTTCGGATTGCAGGCGAGCGCCATGGCGATCATCACGCGCTGGCGCATGCCGCCCGACATCTGGTGCGGGAAGGCGTGAGCACGGCGCTCGGGCTCGGGGATCGACACGCGTCTCAGCATCTCGATCGCCTTGTCGAAGGCATCCTTCTTCGAAAGACCTTCATGGAGGCGGACCGATTCCGCGATCTGACGCCCCACGGTGTAAAGCGGGTTCAGCGACGTCATCGGCTCCTGGAAGATCATCGAGACATCCTTGCCGCGCGCGGCCTCCATCTCACTCTCGGGTATCGCCAGGAGATTGCGACCGTTGAGGCGCACTTCGCCGCCGATGATGCGGCCGGGAGGACTGGCGACGAGACGCATGATCGAGAGCGCGGTGACACTCTTGCCGCAACCGGACTCGCCGACCACGCCCAAGGTTTCGCCCCGGCCGACGGCGTATGACACGCCATCCACGGCCTTCACGACGCCGGTTTCGGTGAAGAAGTGCGTCCTCAGATCGTCCACCTCGAGAACAGCCGTTTGCGGGGCGACGCACGTCTCGGAGGCGTTGGCTCGGCGGGGTTCTGAAGTGGCCGTTCTGACGTCCATTTACTCTCCGCGACCTATCGTACTAGGGTTGCAATCAACGAAATGGAGCGATGCGATCAGAGCATAGCCCGACACGTCCGAAAAGAACAAAAGCTGGAGGAAACCGTCCATGTCCAAATCGAGCCTGCGAAACAATGGTGTGAGCCGCCGAGATGTTCTGCGCGGTGGAACAGCAGCTGCCTTGGCAGCCGCTTACGGCTTGCGGCCCGATTGGGCCGTCGCGGCTGTCCCACTCGAGTTCGACGGCAAGACTTTTCAACTGGCGGCGCCAGAGCCAAATCCGAAACGGGGCGGTGTTCTCAAATACGGTATTACGAGCAGGCTGCCCCACTTCGACTTCCATCAGTCGGGGACGATCAACAGCCTCGGCTCGCAGGGCTGCATGTACGATAATCTCGTCCGTCGCGATCCGCGCGACAGTGGCAAGACGATCATTCCGGATCTTGCTCACAGTTGGAAAATATCGTCCGATGGCACGACCTACACGTTTTTCCTGCGAGAGGGCGTGCATTTTCACGACGGCGCCGAGCTGACCGCCGACGACATCAAGGCGACGTTCGATCGTATCGCGAAGCCGCCGCAAGGCATCTCGATCCCGAGAAGCGTGCTCTTTGCCGCCGTCGAGTCGATCACTGCCAAGGATAAGCTCACCGTCGAGTTCAAGCTCGCCACGCCGCGTCCGCCGGAATTCATCATGTCGGCCATCGCCTCCGGCTGGAACGGGATCGTCCGCAAGAAGACGCTCGAAGACAACGGATTCAACTTGCGCCGCGTCTCCGATATTCCCGGTACGGGTCCGTTCAAGAGCAAACGGCGCGTCGAGAACGAGCTCTGGGTCATGGAGCGCAACGGCGATTACTGGAACAAGGGGCTGCCCTACCTCGACGGCATCGAGTTCTATCACGGCTTGCCGTTCTCGCCGGAGCTTGGCTCGGGCGTGCTGTCGGGCCGGACCGACTACGCCCGCATCGTCGACCCGATTACGGCGAACAAGGCGAAGCAGACGCCGGGCATGTCGTCGCTCAACTTCTACCAGAGCGTGATCCAGGGCGTGTGGCCGAACACGCAAAAGAAGCCATTCGACGATCCGCGCGTCAGGCGCGCCGTGCATCTTGCGTTCGATCGACCCGTGCTCGTCGACGTCGTGAAAGACGTGGCGCCGATGATGGTCGGCGGTTTCCTTTACCCGTTCTCCGAGTTCGCGACGCCGATCGAAGAATTACGCAAGAAAGTCGGCTACCAGGATGACCCGACGGCGGCCCTCAATGAGGCCCAGTCGCTGCTGAAGGCCGCGGGCTACGCGGATGGCATCAAGGATGTCGACTTCATGATCCGCGATCTCCCGAGCTTCAAGCTCTGGGCGCAGGCCATCCAGGCGATGCTGCAGCAGACGCTGAAGATCGAGACCAAGCTCAGGAGCGTGGTGGAGTCGGTCTGGTTCGACGACGTCGCGAACGGCAACTATGGCTTCGCGATCGGTGCGGTGGTTTCGACCCTGCTCGACCCGTCGGATTACTTTAACGCCTGGTATAAGAAAGGCGGACCGCAGAACTACGCCAACTGGGACAATCCGAAATTCAATGCACTTCTGCCGAAGATCGACGGTGAGATCGATCCGAAGAAGCGGCTCGTTTTCATCAGGGAGGCCGAGGCGATCATGGAGCAGGATCCGCCTGTGTTTCCGATCTGCTGGGAGAAGATCAACGACGTCTGGTACAATTACGTGAAGGGCCACAATCCAAAGGACTACTTCGGCATTTACGACGTGGTGCGCTTCGACACGTTCTGGCTCGACAAGTAGCGCCTCGCCATCGCGACCAAAGCCATAGCCGCGCACGCAAGCGTGTGCGGCCAGCTTTCCGCATCAGTCGATGGTTGGCATGTTCACCTATATCGCTCGACGTCTTTCCTTTGGTTTCCTGACGATCGCCGGCGTCTCCGTTGTCGTATTCGTCATCATGCGCGTCCTGCCCGGCGATCCGCTGATTGCCATCTTCGGGCCCGACGGCTTCACCAAGCTGTCCGAGGCCGAGCGCGCCAATTACATGTCCGATCTCGGGCTTTCCGATCCGCTCTGGCAGCAGTATCTGAGGTGGATCGGCGACATCCTGCGTGGCGATCTCGGGCGCTCGTTCTTCCGCTCGGAGAGCGTCGGCGAGATGATCGCCCGGCGCGGGCCGCTCACCGCGGAGATCGCCCTCATCTCGGTGGTCGTATCGTGGTTGGTCGGCATTCCGGTAGCGCTCATCAGTGCGCTCAAGCCGAACAGCATCTGGGACAACATCGTCCGCTTCTTCTCGGTCCTCTTTCTTGCGGTGCCCGGTTTCTGGTTCGGCATGCTGATCGTGCTCGGCCTTCTGTTTTCGCTGAGCTACAGGGCACCGCTGACCGGGGCTTCGCTCTTCACCGATCCGTGGAGCAACCTGCAGATCGTCATCGGTCCCGGCATCGTTCTGGGCCTCGGACAGGCGGCCTACATCGCCCGCATGGCGCGCTCGAGTCTGCTCGAGGTGATCCGGGAGGATTACGTGCGCACGGCCCGCGCCAAGGGCTTGCCGGCGAAGCTCGTCATCGCGATGCACGCATTGCCCAACGCGCTTCTTCCGGTGATCACGCTGTCGGGCATCCTGCTCGGGTTCGTACTCGCGGGCTCGATTCCCGTCGAGCGGGCCTTCGGCACGCCGGGCCTCGGCTACGCCATGTTCACGGCGGTGAGCGAGCGCGACATCTTCGTGATGCAGAACCTCGTCCTTCTCTACTCCTGCGTCTTCGTCTTCCTGAATGTGCTGGTCGATGTCGTCATCGCCTGGCTCGACCCGAGGATCCGCTACCAATGACGGCAACCTCACCGAATACGATCACAACAGACATCCCGAGCCGTCCGCCGCTGCCGCGGCGCATCGTTTACGGTATCGGCCGCTTCGCACGCCGATCGCCGATGTCGGCATTCTGGGGGGGCATCGCCATTCTGATTGTTGCGATGGCGGTTGCGGCTCCCGTGGTGGCGCCAAAGGATCCGCTCAGGTCGAACTTTCGTACGATGACCAAAGCGCCGAGCGCCCAGAACTGGTTCGGCACCGATCAGGTGGGTCGCGATACGCTGTCCAGGGTCATTCACGGTAGTCGCACGTCGTTGACCGTCGCATTCGCTGCGGTTCTCCTCGGCACGACGCTCGGATCCTTCTGGGGCTTGATCTGCGGCTTTCTCGGCGGGCGGTTCGACCTCATCAGCCAGCGCCTGATCGAGTTCATGCAATCGTTTCCCGACCTGATACTGGCGATGGCGATCGCAATGGCGCTGGGTGCCGGAACGTGGACCGTGATCGTCGCCATCGCCATCACGCGTATCCCGTTCGGAGGTCGGGTGATCCGCTCCGTGGTGCTGTCGCTGAAGGAAATGCAGTATGTCGAGGCGGCGCGCGGCCTGGGCGCGTCCAACTGGCGCCTGATGCTGCGACACATCCTTCCGCAGTGCATCGCGCCTTACATGATCCTGGCGACCACGCATCTCGGCGTCGCCATCGTCATCGAGGCCTCGCTCGGCTTTCTCGGCGTCGGCATCCCTCCGCCGAGCCCGACCTGGGGCAACATGCTGTCGGATGCGCTGAACTCGGGTCTCGTGCCGCCGTGGTGGCTGGTTTTCTTCCCGGGCGCCGCGATCACGTTGACGGTGCTCGCCTTCAATCTTCTGGGCGACGGCATTCGCGACGTTCTCGACCCACGTCTCAGAGGATCCGTGTGATCCGCCGATACCAAGCGTCGGCCGGGCTTTGCAAAGCCACATCGCGAGGTTTGTTGGTGCAAACGCTTACACCAACAAGCGGCGCAACTGCGCGCTGAGCATGTCGATCAGCATAACGGTCAGAACGATGATGATGATGATCGCTGCGGTTTCCGCGTAGGCGAATCCGCGAATGTTTTCGTAGAGGGGCTGCCCGATGCCTCCGGCGCCGACGAGACCGAGCACCGTCGCCGAGCGGACGTTGGTCTCGAAGCGATAGAGCGTGAATGACGACCAGAGCGGCATGACCTGCGGGATGATGCCGAAAATCACTTCCTGCAACCAGCTGGCGCCGGTTGCGCGGATACCCTCGACGGGTCGCGGATCGATCGCTTCGACTGCCTCGGAGAAAAGCTTGGCGATGATGCCCGTATTGTGCACGGCAAGCGCGAGGACGCCGGCGAGCGGCCCTAGCCCGACCGCGACGACGAAGAGCAGCGCGAACACGATCTCGTTGATGGCGCGGAAGGCGTCCATGAGGCGTCGCGTCGGCTGCACGATCCCTTGCGGTGCGACGTTCGAGGCGCCGAGGATCGCGAACGGAACCCCGACGATGACGGCGAGCGCGGTGCCCCACACCGCAATCTGCACCGTCTCGATCATGGCGTAGGCAAAGATATCCCAGTCACGGAAGTTCGGCTTCAGGAAGCCCGACAGAAACTCTGCCATGTTGCGCCAATCGGTGACGAGCATCACCGACTTGTGCATCTCCGTCGGACCCCAGCTCCAGGCGAGCAATACCAGGATGATCAAGCCGAAGGCCCAGCCCCTCGCGCGGGCGAGCAGCGGCGGGCGTGGCACCTCGATGTCCGTATGGACGGTCGCGATTGTCCGACCGCATGTCGGGGAAGCCATGAGTTCGTACCTCTTGCACGCAAGGCCGCAAGCCGCCGCGTACGGCAGCCTGCGTGCCTATTTCGGCGCGGTGCCCGATCGTCGGCGTGGTGCGCCGATCAATCCTTCTTCAGCATCGCGAGCTTCTCGCCGATCTCGTCGAACTGCTTCTGCAACGGCTCGATCGCCTGTTTCTTCTCGGCGTCGGACAATTTTTCGTCGGCCTTGATCTTGGAGATCTTCTTGTTGACCTCCATCTGGCGGATCGGCAGGAGCTGGTTGTTGTCCGACTCCCTGAAGGGCGCCCACTGCAGCCCCGCGAGCACCTTCTTCTCGCCGGCATCCTGGGTGCCGTAGGAGAAGATGAAGTCCGAGATCCTCTTTTTGGTGGCGTCGTCGAGATCCTTGCGCCAGACGAGCGGATCGGACGGGATCAGGGGCGATGTCCAGATCACGCGGATCTGTTTCACTTTCTCGGGCGACGTCTTCTTGAGGCGCTCCAGGTTCTCATTGTTGTTGGATGCCGCATCGACGAGCTTGTTGGCGACGGCGAGCGCATTGGCTTCGTGGTTCGCGTTGCGCACTGTCTTGAAGCACTGCTTCGGATCGATGTTGCGCGCCGAGAAGATGAATGTCGTCGGCACCAGGAAGCCTGATGTCGAGTTCGGATCGCCGATACCGAAGTTAACCGTATGGTCACACTTCAGGATGTCGTCGATCGTTTTATAGGGGC
>Ga0180216_1004726_pt1 | contig 10211 bp, 5 predicted proteins | sample eDN3rd37CBELigMG_FD_128879 | JGI IMG/M metagenome (GOLD analysis project Ga0180216, IMG submission 128879) | Enriched Miracle-Growth compost microbial communities from Emeryville, California, USA - eDNA 3rd pass 37_C BE-Lig MG (version 2)... ...
AGGCCGCGCTCCGTGTCGAACATGAGGCCGCGGACGGCGAAGGACGGGTCGAACGTGAACGACCGCACGGCCTCGGGGTACCGGAAGCCCTCCACCAGGTACGTCTTGGCCTGGTCGTAGATGAGGCGCGACAGCTCGCCGGTGTAGCTGCACAGCGTAAAGTCGTAGTCAAACCCGACGAGGTTGATCGTGGACATGTCCACCTCGGTGTTGGAGAACATCGCGCGCGGGCTCACCAGCAGCCGCGGGTCGGCGGGCGCCGCACCGGTTCGGACGGCGGTCACCGTGCGGCGGATCTCCTCCGCCGTGGCGGCCGACAGGCCCGGAAAATGCTCCGGCATGAGCCATTGCAGCCGCGCCGGGCGCGCCGCCGTCGTACTGAACGGTGCGGCGGCCAGACGGCCACGCACCAGGCGGCGCCAGCCGGCCGCGGCGAGGCCGGCGCCGGGCCGGGCCCACATGCTGGGGGTGGCGCGTCCTACCCACCCCTGCCGTGCTCCTTATGCGCCTACGTAGCACCCTGTGCCTACCAGCTGCCTTGTTACAAGGCCCCCTCCTCTTTGTCCCCCTTCTCTTGTCGGGCGCCCCTCATCGGCCTGCGGCTCCCGCCAGCTGCCGTATTCCAAGCCAGGGCCAGTATTTGTGTACCACACATCTCATACTCCACTCTAGCAATTAAGGCCCATCTCGTAGGCAGACGCCGCCTTAAACGTCCTAAGGGATGACGTCATCAGTCCAAGGGGCGGCCCAGCGGCGGCAGCGAGGCGACGAGATCAGGGAAGGCGGCGAAGGAGAGGGCGTCGCCGACGCACCCGGGCAGCAGCGCAGGCGGGAGCGGTGACGGCTGGTACTGCAGGCGACGGCGGGTTGCTGCGGGCGTCGAGGCTGGTGACGTCGGCATACGGTTAGCGCGCGTCGGCGCCGCAGCTGAGGTCGGCGCCGGGCGCGAGTGGACGGGCGGCGGGGGGTGCCGACAGCGGCGAGGGGGAGACGGCGGCACCGGCAGGCGGAGCCCGTTGTTTTCTGTAAAGCAGCCATGGAGGAGCTTCAGCTGGACAACCAGCCGCACCGGCGGCTCAACTTGCTGTCGGGCAAGTGGCTGCTGTGCTCGCCCCACCGGGCCAAGCGGCCCTGGCTCGGCCAGGTGCGCATGGCGGCCTCGCGCCGTGCTGGCGGCGCAAGTGCGTCGCAATTAACCGGCCGGTTCCGCTTGTGGCGCCTTCATGGCGCTGCCGCGCACAGGTCGAGCGCATTGCCGAGCCGCATCGGCCGCAGTACGATCCCGGCTGCTACCTGTGCCCCGGCAACCCGCGTGCGAGCGGTGCACACACCAACCCCACGTACGACCGCACCTTTGTCTTCACCAACGACTTCCCGGCCCTGCTGGAGCGCTTGGCGAGCGGTAGGGGGGCTCCCAGGGTGCACGCGTTCAGGCGCTGGGCGCAGGCACTAAATGAAACGCGGCCCGCCCCGACCGGCGTGCTGGCGGCAGACGACTCGACCGAGCACGCTCGGCTGAACGACAGCGACCTGCTGCAGGCCGAGGCCACCTACGGCACGTCGCGCGTGGTCTGCTTCTCGCCGCGGCACGACCTCACGGTGGCGGAGATGACGACGGCCGACCTGCGCGGCGTGGTCGACGCCCTGCGGGAGCAGTCCATCGAGCTCTCCGCCAAGTACGCTGTCGTGCAAGTCTTTGAGAACAAAGGTACGCCTCCGATTACGCAGACGGGACGCGTGATCAACCCCGCGCGCTGCCTGACCTCGCTCATTGGCGAGCCACCTGGGTTGCTGTCCGCCTGCAGGCGAGATGATGGGCTGCTCGAACCCGCACCCGCACGGCCAGATCTGGGCGACGGACGGCGTGCCGAACGAGATCTCCGAGGAGCTCCAGTCCTTCCGCACGTGGCACGCCACTAAGGGCACCTGCCTGCTCTGCGAGTACGCGGCGTTGGAGGAGCGGAAGCGGGTCCGCGTCGTCGCGGAGAACGCGACGTGGCTCGCGGTCGTGCCGTTCTGGGCGTACTGGCCGTTCGAGACGCTGCTGCTGCCGCGCGCCCACGCGGGACACCTGCGCGACCTCTCCGAGGAGCAGCGCGACGGGCTCGCGGACCTGCTGCGCACCGTGGCGTGCAAGTACGACAACCTCTTTGAGATCAGCTTCCCCTACACGCTGGGCATCCACCAGACGCCGTGCCTCCACGACCCAAGCCAACCGGCGCCTCAGTACCACCTGCACATCCACATCCACCCGCCGCTGCTGCGCAGCGCCACCGTCAAGTACGCGGCGGCTCGCGCGCAGCCAATGCAGCCGTGGGCGCCGAAAATGGCTAAGCGGCCGCTGGCGTCGCTCTCAGTTTCCTTGGGATGGGGCCCTGCAGAAAGTTCACAACGGGATACGAGCTCTTTGCCGAGCTGTGCCGCGACATCACGGCCGAGCAGGCGGCGGCCCGGCTCGCCGCGCTTCCCACCACACACTACAAGACCACCGCCGCAACCGACGCATCCTCTTGATGAGCTGTACCGTGCCCCCTGTACATTGCGCGAAGAAAGAAAGCGCGAAGACGCTGCGTCACGCGTCGCGGCGCGCGCCCTTGGGCACCCACTCGCCCGGCTGGAAGTCCTCGCCCTTGCCCTTGGGCGCGGTGGACGCTGTGCGCCGTACCACGCGCACACGGCGCGTGCGCCGCCGATTAGCGTCAGACATATCGCCGCGTTCTGCACGGACTCGGCCCTACCTGGCGTGGCGTCGGCTGGCGCCGCGGCCGCGTCCCACGGCGAGGCCGGCGTCTCGGTCGGCTGCGCCAGCGCCGCCACGGCGGCGGCGTGGATGCGCACCTCCTCGGCCTGGATCTGCAGCATCGCCGCCTGCTGCTCCTGGCTCAGCGCGGCCGCGCGCGCCTTCACCGCCGCGCGGTACTGCTCGTTGGCTTGCAGTTCCTGCCCGGACGGCGAGCCAGGGGCATGCGCACCGCGGCGGCGTTAGTCGCGCACTCCGCTGCGCCGTGCCGCTGCTGCAGCCGCCGGGGCGTACTTCGAGCGTCGGCGGATCGTGCCGCCGGTACCGGAGCCACGCGGTCCACTCCACAGGCAGGGCGTCCGCGTCGTAGTCGGTGCCTTGCCGCGTCGGGGTCTTGAGGTCCACCACGCGGCGCGGCCGCGCCCCTGCGTGCGGGCGCCAAGCGCAGTGCATGGACGCAGGAGGGGGTGGTAAGTAGGGTGAGGCAGGAACACCGCGCGGCGGCGGACGGGCGCCCACCTTCCTGCGGAATCTCAAAGTACGTGTTGCCCTTGAGGTCGGTGCCCACACGTATCCTCTGCGCCGAGCGATGTTTGAAGTGCTGCATTGAAGGCTCAGCCGCTAGGCGGGGGTGCAGCGCGTTCACGTGCAAGGTCGCTGACCTTTAGGCCGCCAAAGAGCGTCGTACGCCAGCTGGCCGCCATGGTTGCGAACTGAATGGGTGGCACTGGGTGCGTTCCCTGCCAGGACCGCCAGGAAGGCCATGCGTGCGTTAGCAGACTGGCCGTCCCCTACACTGCCCGTCGGACGACCACAGCGGTTCGCCTCCGTCACGTTGGTCTTGCCGTTCCAGCTGTCGCCCCGCCGTGGTCTCGCCGTCGCCCCGCCTTTGTCTTCCTTCGTCCCGCCGTCGTCCCACCCCGGCGTCTACTGGCGTTCGTCCTCCTCCTTCCAGCTTACAAGCCTGCGTCCTCTGACTTTGTCCTCCCTTCCTTCATTCTCCTCCTCCTCCTCCCCCGTCCTCGTCCTCCCTCGTCCCCGTTCTCCTCCGTCTCCTCCCTCGTCCTCCCTCGTTCTCCTTCGTCTTCTCCCTCGTCCTCGTCGTCGTCCTCGTCGTTGTCCTCGTCCTCCTCCTCGTCGTCCTCCGTCGCACCTCCGTCGCTACTGCGGTGCGCCACCGTTGCGCCACGCTGAATGACGTCATCAGGAAGGTTTTGGCGCCAAAACGCGGTCGCTGCGACGGCGGCCGCGCGCAGCGGCGGCTCCACGCGGCCCCACGGCGGCCGCAGACGACGGTCGTCAGGCGGACGGCACTGCCTGGCTTATGGGGAAGCGGGAGATCTAGGTGGATGCGCGGTTTGGAGCGGTTTGGTCGGGGTCGGCCTAAAGGCGCGATGCCGCGTCAGCCGCAGTACTGCTGGCCTGCGCACGTTTCGCGGTTCAGCTGGACGCAGAGGAAGACGCGCATGCCTACGGCAGGCGAGCGAGAAACAGACACGGAAACCGCTGCTGATGCGCGCATGGCTTCCGTGAATCGCGGCTGGTACCGCATACTCTATGTGATCGTGCACGTGTGTGGGGGCCTGGACGTCATACTGCGATGCGTCACCACAGACCGTGTCTGGCTAGCCGACGCGGCCAATGCGGCGCGATCGTTGCACAACGATGCAAAGGTGGCAACGTGTTGACGCGGCCTCTCCCGCTCGCCCGCTGGCGCGTAGTCGCTAGCATACACCGCAGTGCGCAGGCGTGGGAGTTGCAAGCGGGTCGGGGGTGGGGGGCGCGCGGCGCACGCAGGCCGGGCTGAACGACACGGTGTACGACACGGGGCGCGACCGACTGCGTGTGTCCATGCGTGATACACGCTCGTTCTGTGCTTATGGCGCACCGGTGCAGGGCCGGACGTGTTGCGTCCGCCGCCCGCTCTGGACCGGAACATGGCCGGCCGCAACGTGGCGAGGCCGCCGAACCCCGCGCGCCGCGGCGTGCTCAGTGCACCAACCTTTGAAAACAGTCCCACGCCGCAAATCTCCAGCGCCCCGGCCAGCAGCCCCGTGAACCTACCCCGTGCCGTACTGGGTGCGCTGCCGCGCTTGTTGGCCCGCAACCATGGCGCGCCGCCGCGGTGCGCCAGCCTGGGCGGGCGCCGTCGTGCTCGGCCTGGTGGCGCTCGCTGCCACCGGCGCATCGGCGCAGTGCACGAACCCGCCGGAGCGCCCCGCCATCGCGACGTTTGAGAGCAGCTCGGCGTTCAACGCCGGCCAGAACAACCTGGGCGGCACGCTCACCCAGACGGGAGGCATGGCCGAGTTTGTGCGCGCCACGAACCGCGGCAACCACCTGCGCCTCCGCCCCGGCAGCGCCGCGTCCGCTTGGTCCGCCGCGGTGCCGCCGCCACAGCAGGCGAACTACCCCATGACGGCCGCCACCGGCGCCGTCGTCGCCTTCGACGTCGGCACCGGCGACCCGTCGAGTTTCAAGGTGGCCATCCTGACGCGCCCGCAGGGCAGCCCCGGCGCAACGCCGACCGACCGCTACGAGCTGGACGCGCAGCCGTACGTCCCGACGGAGCCGCAGACGCCCGGCTCGCTGTGGACGACGGTGCGCATCCCCATCCAGCACTTCCAGGTGCTGCCAAACCGCATGCTCGCCGGCGTCGAGTTCCGCGGCTTTGCGGGGCCCTACGGCGCCGGCGCCACGCCGATCCGGTTCGACAACCTGCGCATCGAGTACCGGCGGTGCCCGCGCCGGCTGGCGGCGGTGCCCGTGCAGACCTGCCGCGCCGCGTCGCTGCTGGTGGACGACTTTCGCGACGCTGGCCGCTTCGCCAACCGGCGCAACGCGCTGGGCGGCGCGTGGTCCGACGACCAGACCATGTCGTCCGTGCAGTTCCTCACCGCGAGCGACCCGCGCGGCCCCGGCCTGCTAATGTCGGGCAACAACGCGTCGTACTGGTACACGTTCCTGCGCGCGCCAAACGGCGGACCCGCCTGCGTCAACCCGTGGCCGTACACGGCCCTGCGCGTCGAGCTGTCGGCGTCGCGCGGGCTCCAGCTCGACGTCGAGTTCAAGCCGGTCGCCGACGACTGCGCGACCAAGGTCAACATCAGCGCGGTCCGCGTGCCGACGCACCTGTACACCGAGTTCAGCGGGCTCACCCAGGTCGTCACAATCGACATCCGGCTGGGCCGCCTCCACCGCAACCCGCTCGGCCTCCTCGCCGTGTCGGGCTTTTACCGGCGCCCGGGCGACCCGACGGACGGGACGTCGACGGTGATCCTGCGGCGGATGACCTTTGTGCGCGACTGCGTCCAGCTGGCCGAGGAGATGACGGAGCCCGTCCCGCCGGTCATCGACTACTGCGGGCCGAGCGACGAGCCGTTGGTCGCGCTCACCTTTGACGGCCCGTCGAGCTGGACGGACGGCGTCATCGAGTACCTCGCGAGCCAGTCGATCAAAGCGACCTTCTTCATCCAGCCGGGCGCCATCGTCGACCGACCAAAGTCGGCGGACCCCTACAATGACCCGGACTACTACCCGTACGGCTATCCGCTGCAGCAGGCGCCCAACTCGGAGTTTTGCAAGCTGGTCAAGCGCATCATCGCGGCCGGCCACACCATCGGCGACCACTCGTTCACACATCCGCGGTACGGCCACCGCAAGTCGGTGGGTGCGCGGGCACGCGAAGAACGCGATCGTTAATCCGCGAACGGCGCTGAACATCGCCGCACGCTGCCATCGATGCGGCCAGGTTCCCGTCGCTGACGCCGGCGCACCAAGAGGCGGAGCTCGAGCGGCCGTACCGGTTCTACATGGACTGCCTCGGCTACGTGCCCACCATGTTCCGCGCGCCGTACGGCGAGCTCACGCCCACGCAGGTCAACATCTTTGGCGCGCGCGGCTTCTCGGTGATCCAGTGGAACTTTGAGAGCAACGACCACATCGTCTGCGTATGTGGTGGGTTCGGGCGAAGGCGAGGACGCGCCGGCGGTCCGCGTTCTTGCGCTAACCGCGTGCGAAGGCCTCGGGCGTCGTCGCGTGCCCCTGGCGCCGTGCAGAGCGACCCGCCGACGCTGGAGAACGTCAAGGCCGGCATCCGGATGGCCAATCTGACGCACGGGGCGCTCCCGCAGTCCAACATCATGCTGTCGCACGACGAGTGCACCAACCTGGCGCTGCCCAGCGTGGTCGAGTACTTCAAGAGCCTCGGTTACAAGTTTATCACGATGGACGAGTGCCGTGAGCGGTGCATCGACCGCGCGTACCCCGACCAGCCAGCCGCCGAGGCCGACCACCGCGGGTGCCAGGACCCGTACAACCCGACCGAGTACTCGGCGAGTCAACTGCTCGTCGGGCAGTACTGGCTCCGCTGGGTCTCCACTATCACGACGCCGCAGCCGCTGGCCCTGGGCATCAGCTACCCGTACATGGCGCCCGCGTCGACGCCGTTCGTGGCCCCCACCATCGTGCCGGGCCTGCGCACTCCGCCGCCGACGGACGCGCCGACGCTGCCGCCGGGCACGCCGACCGGCTCCGGCTGCTTCTTTGGCGGCGGCGTGTTGGCGGTGCGGCCGCCCGGCGCGCCGGACCTGCTGTGCCTGCTCATCTACAACGGTGCCTACCAGTTCTTGGGCATGGCGCGCATCGTCGACGGCGTCGCCATCCTGCCCGCGGCGGCCACCAACGGTGCGGCGAGCCTGATCGTCGAGGGCTACAGCAACACGGGCTGCTGGCAGTTTGCGCGCTCGTTCACGTGCCCTGTGACGGTCTTTGTGAGTGGCACCGTGCCACCGACCACGCAAGCGCCGACAGCTTTGCCCCCGACCGCGCCACCGCCGACCACGCCACCGCCGACCACGCCGCCGCCGACGACGCCGGCACCGACGTCCACCGCGCCGCCGACGCTGCCGCCGGGCACGCCGGCCGGCTCCGGCTGCTTTTATGGCGGCGGCGTGCTGGCGGTGCGGCCGCCCGGCGCGCCGGACCTGCTGTGCCTGCTCATCTACAACGGCGCCTACCAGTTCTTGGGCATGGCCCGCATCATCGACGGCGCCGCCATTCTTCCCGCGGAGGCCGCCAACGGCGCCACGAGCCTGATCGTCGAGGGCTACAGCAATACGGGCTGCTGGCAGTTTGCGCGCTCCTTCACCTGCCCCATCACGACGTTCACCAGCGGCACGCTGCCGCCATCCACGCCGCCGTCGACCACGGCGCCGCCATCCACGCTGCCACCTACCACGGCGCCGCCGATTACCGCGCCGCCCGGCACACCAAACTTCCCGCCGGGCGGCCCAGGTTGCCTGTGGTCCGGCGCGACGCTCTACGTCTACAACCTGCCGACCAACGCGCGCTGCGTCCTGGGGTACCGCCTGCCGCTCTACGAGGTCGAGCTGGATGCGGCCGCTACGGCGGCAAACCGATACGTGGCCTTCCCCGACGCGCCGGGCGGCGTCAGCCGGGCCTTTGAGGTCTACGCTGCGCGGACGGGGAGCTACGACTGCAGCGGCTTCATCACCACGGTCTCGTGCTAAGTCAGTGCCTGCACGTCGTGCGTTGTGCCGTGCTAGAGCGGGGCCCCAATGTGTGTGTATGGCACATGTTCGATGTATTTGGTAGCGCATCGAACAGGCGCACTGAACGCGATCAGTGGATTCATAATATGGCGGATGCTCTGGCCTGGGTTCCAGGCATAGGACCCTCCCCACCTGCCCACCGGCCAGGCCATGCCTGCAGGGTGCGCGGCCGTTGACGCGGCGGCGGTGCTGTCGGCGGTGACGGCAGCAAGGCCGGCCTCGCACGTCCTCGACATGGACGCGAGCGCCGCGTGACGGCAGCAGGGCGGCCGCACGGCCACGTCGAACACGCCGACCAAGCGCGCCGCGCGTCGCTCGGTCCCCCGACAGCCCGAGTCGCGTGGCCAAGCCTCCGCGGCCGGAAGGGCGGGCACGCGAGCCAGGACCGCGGGAGCGGGCGGCAGCTCGGGCTCGCGGCGGCACCGCGCCGGCCGCCGGATTCTGGGAGGCCCGCTTGCCGGACGGCCCGCCGCAGCGGTCGCGCGCCCGGCCCTGTTACGATGGCGCGCGGATCGCGGCGGCCGTGACCTGGCGAGCGACGTCGCGGCGCAGCGCTGGCCACGGCGCCCGTTATGCCCCGCGACGGATTCTCCGGCGCCGGGCCGGCCGCCGCGCACCGAGGCCGGGCCCACGTCCGCGCTGCGCTCTGGGACGGCGCGTGACGATCGACGGCACACGACCCTTGTCCGGTCACTCAGCTGCTGGACACCTTCGGCGCGCGATCCGCTTCCCAGCGTGCTTTCCAAGACGCCATGGCCCGCGGACGGCTAGCCGCGGCGGCGGCGGCGGCGATGCTGGCCGCCGTCGTGTGCCTCGCGGCAGCGTGCAGCGACCTGCCGGCGCGCCCCAACATCGCGTCCTTCGAGAGCGACCCCATGTTCCTGTCGAACCAGGACGACCTCGGCGGCGAGCTGGCACACACCGCCGACATGGCCGAGTTTGTGCGCGCCACCGACCGCGGCAACCACCTGCGCGTCCGCCCCGGCAGCGCCGCGTCCGCTTGGTCCGCCGCGGTCCCCACCTTCCAGCAGGCCAACTACCCGATGACGGTGGCCGCGGGCGCGGTGGTCACCTTCGACATTGGCGGCGGCGACCCGGCCAACTTCAAGGTGGCCATCCTGACGCGCCCGCAGGGCAGCCCCGGCACAACGCCGACGGAGCGCTACGAGGTCAATGCGCAGCTGTACGTCCCCGCCGCGGCGGGCGCGCAGTGGACGACGGTGCGCATCCCCATCCAGCACTTCAACCCGCTGCCAAACCGCATGCTCGTTGCGGTCGAGTTCCGCGGCTTTGCGGGCCCGCACGGCGCGTCCGCGACGCCCATCCGCTTCGACAACCTGCGGGTCGAGTACCGGCGGTGCCCGCACCGCCTGGCCGCCGTGCCCGTGCAGACCTGCCGGCCGTCGTCGGTGCTCGTGGCCGACTTCACGAACCCGGGCCTGTTCCAGGCGCGCCTCAACGTCCTCGGCGGCAGCTGGTCGGACGATGGCACCATGTCGACGCTGCGGCTGCTCTCAGCCAGCGACCCGCGCGGGCCCGGCCTGATGGTGACGGGCGGGCCCGACTCGTACTGGTACACCTTCCTTAAGGACGACGAGACCGGCAAGGCGTGCATCGACCCGTGGCCGTACACGGCGCTCCGCGTGGAGGTCGCGGCGTCGCGCGGCCTGCAGCTCGACTTTGAGTTCAAGCGGGTCGGCGCCGACTGCGTGACCAACGCCAACCTGAGCGCGATCCGCGTGCCCTCGAGCCGCTACGTCGAGTTCACCGGCCTCGACAACATGGTGACCATCGACATCAAGATGGGCCGCCTGCAGCGGAACCCGCTCGGCCTCCTCGCCATTTCGGGCTTCTACCGCCGGCCTAGCGACCCGACGGACGGCACGTCGTCCATGATC
>Ga0180216_1004730_pt1 | contig 10205 bp, 12 predicted proteins | sample eDN3rd37CBELigMG_FD_128879 | JGI IMG/M metagenome (GOLD analysis project Ga0180216, IMG submission 128879) | Enriched Miracle-Growth compost microbial communities from Emeryville, California, USA - eDNA 3rd pass 37_C BE-Lig MG (version 2)... ...
AGGTGCTGGTCAACACCAACATCACGTACGTGGCTGGGGACGCGCGCGCGCCGCGTTGACGGGACGAGGCCCACACTTAGCCGCTCGACGCACACGCACGTTGCGCCGTGGCCCTGCAGCGAGCTGCCGGCCTACTTGGCCCACCTCATGAGCCGCACCAACATGGCCTGCCTGACGCCCACGTCGGCCCTGGAGGGCGACTGCGGCTTCCTGGCCGCCAACCTCTACGCACGGAGCATCTTTGGTGCGGGGCCGACCCCCGCCGGGCCCCTCGCGCGACGGTTGGCGGGCGCTGACCGCATCGCTGCCACCGGGCTGGCTTGGGAGGGGTGGCGGCTGCGCAGGCGAGGACGCGCTGGCCAACGTGTGCCTGGAAAAGGCGCCCAACAAGAAGGTCACCGGGCACATTCGCATCCGCAGCAAGACGCAGGGCATCGCGCTCAGCCTCGGCGACAAGATCACCGTGTCGCAAAAGGCCGAGGCGCAGCCGGCGCAAGCGGCATGAGCGCAGCGTACCTCCCCGTGTCCCCCTATGTACATCTTTATTGAACTAGCTAGAAGCCGTCCTACGCTTGGGTGCAAGCAGCGTCACAGCCATGCGACGTGGCTAGCACTCATCCTCCGGGCACGGTCGTAACCGAGCGGGGCTCGTACGCGAAAAGGGCGCTTGCCGCGCCACCCATAACTGCACGGTGATGGGTGCCGGACGAGCCGAAACGGACGACGCCGTGCGGGCGCGGTTGCTTTACCGTACGCAAGTACGATACGATCGCTTATCCTGCCGCCGCGTTGCCCAGATTGCGCGGTGCGCCTGGAAAAGCTGGTCCAGAAGAACCGCTGGGCTTACCGGACGCGGCGCATACAAGGTCGCCGACGCTTTTTTAAACATCCATTGCGAACATCCTCTGTACATTGTTGGAAAAGGCAAGTTTGTGTGGGTGGGGGCTCACCATTGATCCTCGTCGTCCGTGTAGTCCGACTGGTCGTCGTAGTACTGCTCCCGCTCCTCGTACTCGTCCGGCTGGTAGTCCGCGTCGATGATGCGGCACTCGGTGATGGCGTACAGCAGGCGGTCGCGCATCACCTGCTGCGACGAGTACGCTGGCAGGTCGATGTAGAAGAAGCACGTGTGCGCCTGCGGCCCACCGCCCCAAGCGTAAGCGTGCCGATCGATACGCGGGTCGTCAGTGGCTGCTGGTCAGGCCCAGCGGAGGCTGTGTAGCGCATGCCCCGTACGGTCGGCAGGTACGAGTCCTGGTTCTGCGGAGGCGGTGTTCCCTTTCACCAAGCCGCCCCCTAGCCACCTCCGTTGTCAGCGCGACACCGGTGAATCCTCCAAGAGGCAACGCCCACGGCCGCCTACCGGCGCGCTGCTGAACGACTCGAACGAGTGGATCTCGAACCGCCGCCCAAACTCTTGCGCCGACGCCGGCAGCCGCGATCTGCATGCCGAGCCCGCCAGCTCAAACGAGCCCTCGTCTCTTGTCAGCGTGGCAAAACTCGGCCAGTCGAGCATTTGGAATCGCTCGCGTGCATACCGGCCCCATGCGAAGCGCAGGAACGCGCTGCGCTGCGCCGGTGTGTAGTCCGCCAGCGCGCGCCAGAAGTAGTCCACGAACGGCTCGTTGCCGGTGAGCCCTGCCCGCCGTCCGTGCGCCGCGCTTTCCCGTGCTCGAAGGCATTACAGGCTACCCGGGCGGGCTCCATCCCGGTTGCCGCTGGCGGGGGCATACCGACGTAGGTGGTGTTGCGCTTAAGCAGCTCCACGTCAAAGTCCTTGCGGCCGCAGACCCGGTTCTCGAGCTCCTCCCAGGTCAGGAGCGTCAGCAGGTGCTCCGGCAGCACCTCGCAGAGCCCTTCCCGCATCGCTGCGATCTGCTGGTCAAACTCGTGCACGTGGTACGCGGTGGCTGCCGCGCGCCAGCGCGCCGGAGGGCCCGCCGCACTCGGCCGGTCAGGCACCGTCGGGCCGTTTCGCGCAGCGCGGACCGACTGGACGTACCGAGTCGCGCGTACTCCAGGCGGTTCTCCCACGTGACGGGGAGGTCCTCGCCGCCGGGCAGGAGCGGCACCTCGCGGCCGGCGGCCGACATGACGGTGAACGTGTTGAAGATGGCGTGGCCAAAGGTCTCCTCTGTCAAGCCCATCGTGTGCGGCTCTGCGGCAGCCCGGACCGCCGCCCAACAAATTCCGCACGGCCTGTCGTTTGAGCGGACCGGCACCGCGTGGCCTGCGGCTGCGCCTGCGGCGGCCGTACCGCGCATGGTGGCCAGCGTCGTCTGGACAAAGTGCGTGTCGATGGCCTGGCGCCACACCCGCTCCCCCGCCGACCAGCACCCGCCATCGTCGTCCCTTAGCGCGGCGCTCCGCGCGCCACCGCGCGCGCCAGCGGCGCGGGGCACACGCACCTCGAGGTCGGCCTCGTTGATGGGGCTGTTCACGAGCGCCTTCCACACCAGCGACGGCAGGTTCAGGTCCAGCGACGTCGACGAGACAATGGCCACGCCCATGACCTACGCCGGCGCGCGCCCCTGCATCGCCCGCACGGCGTGCTAGGTGAGCACGCAGCTCGCACGCCCCTCCTCGACGCCAACCCCCGGCGCCGGCCGAGCGCGTACGGTGCCGATGAACCGGAAGATCCGGAGCTCCTCGGCCGAGCGGCACTCGGGGTTCGGCACAAACTTGTCGCGGTTGTCCCCGACGTCGTCGCGCGCGTTGGGCGTAGGCAGCAGGAGCGGCAGCTGGCCCGACTCGAGGTCGGCGCTCAGCAGCGCCAACGACTCGCGGTACGGGCCGCCGGCGTCCTCGGCGCCCTCGTGGTGGAACCGCACCATCCACGCCTGCTCCTCCTGGCGCAGCCGCCGCGGTGGGACATCGCGCAGCTGGCGGTACAGCTGCAAGAACACGGCGTCGCGCGGGTCGGCCACGGCTCTGCGGCGGTCCAGCAACACGGAGCGCGACCCGCCCGCCGCATCGGCCTGCAGGGCGTTGATGTAGGTCGACATGTACTCCAGCTTGACCACCAGGAGGATGTGGGACTACGTGCGGTTCCCCACGGCGCAGTGACCCGTTGCCAGCCCGCAGCGGTTTGTTGGCACGGCGTGCAACCAGTGCCATGGCGCAGCCCTACCCCGGGGACGCTACCTTGCTCTGGCGGACCCACGAGGCCACGGTGCCGTCCAGATACAGGCCCGAGGCGGAGACCATGCCGAGCAGCTGCTCCGCCGCGGGCCCCCGACGCAAACGTTATGGCCCCCTGCCCCCGTCAGTGGCGTTGGCCGCGATTGGCGGCCCTCGCGAGCGCTCGCACGTACGCGGCGAATGGCCAGGTTGGCCGCCAGGATGATTGTGCCCCGCACCGTAAACTCGGCCGCGCTCAGGTTCTGGAGGCCCGGCAAGGTCTTGCGCAGCAGCGCGAGGCGCTCGTCCGCCCACGCCGCGTCCAAGTTGAGGTCGTCCAGGTTGTGCGCCGTCAGCCTGGGCCAACCCCGCCCGCACCAGCCACCACGGCGCCGCGCCCGACCCGCGCACGTCAGCGGTCATTTCTCCGAGCGCGCGACACCGCCGCCACCGCCGCCGCCGCCGCCGCCGCCGCGGCTGCCTACTCGGCAGTGTCGGTGTAGGCGTTCAGGTACGCCACGATGGCCTCGTTCCTCTTGATGCCCGGCGGCGACCAGTCGATGCGGCCGTCCGCCGACTCAAGCATCGCGGTGGCGCGCTCCACCCGCTTCTCCGCGGCCAGGACGCCGCGCGCATGGAAGCGGAAACCATGGCTACGGGGGTTGCCCTCCATCGGGCTGATGGCTGGAAGGTGGCCGCCACCGCGTTATGCTGCGCTCACGAGCAGCTGCGTCAGCGGCCCATGCGCCCCCCCCGCACCCCCCTGTGCTGCACCTATGCAGCAAGTGCGGGCCGCCGTACCGTAGCCGGGCTGCCAGCTGGGCGAGGCGATCTCGATCGGCCGATGCAGCCGCGCAAAGTGGTGCGTCGGGTTGTGCTCCGTGTCGACGCTCATGCACTCGTCGCAGAACACCACGGCGGCGTCCAGACTTTGGATCGGGCTGGGGGGGGGATGTGCACAGGCACCGGATGCACGCGATGGCTGCCCGTCAGTTTGGGCGCACCCCCCACGCGATGTCTGGCTGAAAACCGCTGCCGTACCAGTGCAGGCACAGGTACGCCGGTGCGTGCAGCGACGCGGTGCCGCACCGGCTGCACGCGCCCTTCCACACGATCGGGCCTGGGACGGCCGCCGGTGGCGGCGGCGCGGCGGTGTTCGGCTGCTCGGTTGCACCGGCGATGCCAGCGCTCGCGCCGTCGTTGCCGGTGCCGCCCTCCGCTGCGCGGGGCGCCGCGCCTGGTGGCGCGGAGGCGGCAGGATAGTCGGCCACCTCGGGAACGCGGAGCACGTCCGTTAGGGTGAAAAAGCCCGGCGTCGGCACCCGGATCAGCACAAAGACGTGGTCGTCGCTGTGGGTGTCGTAGACCTCTGCCGTGGCGCGCCACCGTACGTAGGGGTCTGACAAGCCGACGCGGGCTTGGTCAGCCCTCCGCTCCACAGCGCGCCGCCCCGCCCTCCCCTGACCCGCGAATGGCGTACTCGTGATGCAGTTGGCGCACGTGTCAAAGTTGACACACTGCATGCACTTGTACCGGCGGCCCTCAAAGGCAGACGTTTTGCAAACGTCGCACTGTCGTCCACCCCGCGCGCCGGCCCCCGTCGCCCGCTCTCACCGGCGGCGCGTCAGCGCACGTCTCGCCGCATTGACACGGTGGCGTGCGCGCGCTCACCTGAATGGTGTCGTGCTTGTAGTGGTCGTATCCCTTGGGCTCGAAGCTCCACTTGAGCCGGTTCGAGTTGATCACCATCTGGTCTTTGGGCGGCATCTGCGTCATTCTGGTCACGGCGCCGGCCCCGGCGGCCCCGTCGTCGCCCGCCGCTGCCGTCGCGCCGTGCCGGGGCGGCAGCGTCGTCAGCACCAGCTCGTCGGGCGCGCAGAGGACGAGCGACTCAAACTTGAGCGTCAGCGCCGTGGCGTCTGGCATCTCGATCGTGCCGTGCAGCGGCGTCTGCGTGTACGGGTGCGCCGTCTCGACGGTGTGCACCGGCCCGCTCAGGCGCTCCGCCAGCGCGTCCACCAGGACACGGTCGAGCTGACCGTGCTCGGCAATCTGCTGCAGGTACGTCAGCGCCACCAGCGCCTCCCGCAGGTCCTCCGACACCTCGTCGTCCTTCTTGCCTCCGGCGCCGGACGCGCTGCCGCGGCGGCCGGTCCCCTGGCGGTGGGGCTGGTGCGATGACGGCGCTGCTGCCTCGCCGAGGCCGCGCCAGCCGCGGCTGTCCCCGTCGGTGCCGGCGCCGGTGCGTGTGGCGGCGGCGCCCGTGCCGGGCGCCTGCTCGCGGTGCTGGCGCAGCAGGGTCGTCACGGCCAGCGCGGTCTCGCAGACCGCGCGGTACAGGTGGTGCTCCAGCCCCTTGAGGGGCTCGTCCTCCATGTAATCCGTGACCTCCAGCTTGTACAGCTCGAGCAACGACGTCGGCTGGGAACACGCCACGGGACGCCAGGGCCCGTTGCCGATTAGCGCGCGCGCATTGGTATGACACGCAGCTGGCCCCAAGGTCGCGTGCTCACGCTTACCAGGTGCTTCGCTGTCAGTCCGAGCTGCTTCACCACGTCGGCGCCGCTGGCCTTGGCGGCGGCGGCGGCCGCGACCAAGAAGCGCGTGTAGAGGCCGTTGGCCATGCCGGTATGCACAAACCCGTTGAACGGGCGCACCGCAAAGCTGTTCAGCCGCTTGTTCATCTGGGGTTCGATGGCACCCCTCCAACCCCGCACGTGTACGGAAGCTCCCCACCGTGAGGGGCCGGCCCGCGCCCTACCAACTTGTGTGGGCCCGACACGCACCTTGGCCGTGAAGAGCTGCTGCGGGCCGAGGGCGTCCAGCGCCAGCGGCGAGCTCAGCACCGTGTGCAACAAGAAAGCCGCCACGAGGTACCGAACGTTCCGAGTCGGCGCAGCATCTTCAGCGGCTTCGCGGAGCGCCCGTGCGTCCACCATGACCACTCGGACAATGGCGCCCCGCCGCGCGGGACGCGCCTCGGTGCGGTGGACGTGCACGCTCAGCTGCCGTGCGTGCGTGAAGAAGCAGAACTTGGTGGCGCGCTCGGCGCTTGCCTTGCCGCCCACAACCAGCAGCGGCGGCAGCGCGTCGTCGTCGGCCGGCCGCACCGTGATGGTGTCCGCCTTGCGGTTGAACGCGCGCTCGTCCACGGCCACAAACACCGCGACAAGCGGCGGCGGCGGCGGTGGTGGCGGTGGCGCGGTGCCGGCGCCGGCGTGGGGCCGGAACTCGGCCGCCCGGCCGCTGCCGTGGGGTGTGCCGGCGTCGGGCGGCAGGGTCACGGTGGCGGTGCGCTCCACGTCGCCCTCGGCCAGGCCAGCAACGGCGCCGACGGCCACGGGCCACGCCGCCTTGCGCCGCGTTGCGAGGCCGTCCTCAATCGTCGCCGGCAGCTGGTTCAGCAACGCCCGCCGCAGCGCACCTGCCAAGTCTGGGGCGCCCATCACCCACGCCGGAGCCATGGGGTGGCCGCCGGGCCGCACCGCGGGGCCTCCTGTCAGAGGTCGCCGGACCCGCCCGCTCGCAGCGTCTGCAAGACGTTCGTCGTACCGTGCGGGTCTTCGGTGGCCGGCGTCGCCCACGCAGCGTCGAGCACGCGTCGCATGCGGCGCAGCAGGTGGAGGGCGTAGACCTGGCGCGAGCAGTGCGGCCACAGGTGCTCCGGTACGGCGTCCAGCACGTTCCACGACCCGGCCTCCTCGGTCACCGCCTGGCCGCCGGCGGTCTGGGGCGGGGCCGTCGGTGCGGCAGGCGCCATCGGGCCCCACAGCAGCGCGGGCAGGTGGGTAGCCCACGTGCCCACCTCCGACCGACCCGACGGCAGGTCGTCCGCCAAGCGGCGGGTCGGCAGCAGCGACGGCACCGCCTGCAGCAAGAACGCAACGAGGCCGTCGGCGACGGCGGCGCCCGTCGCCGCCGCCGACCGGAACGCGGCGGCCGCCGCGTCCTCCTGGATCGCCGCCGTCGCCAGCTGGCGGGCCCCGCAGCCTCCACGACCACCATGGGGCGCCCGTGAGCGTGGTCCTCATTATCTTCCAAATCGCAAGGCCGAGGCGGCGCCGTCGCGCACCGAGAGCAGGAGGCGCTGGGCCGCAAGCACCGCAAGTGCCTGCCGGAGCACCTGCGGCGGCACGCGCCGCAGCGGGCCCTTGGCGGTGGCCGCGTCGTTGGCGCCGTTATCGTCTCGCGGCGGCAGCTCGCCGACGCGCGTCACGTTCGCGGTTGGGACCCACAGCCGGAGGACGTGGGCGCTCGTGCGCAGGCTCAACGCCACCTGAACGGAGCTCGCGGACGGGTCGGACTCTACCATCACGCCGACGTAGCCTGTCATCAGCATGGCGAACGGGCGTGGGCGCACGGGGGGCGGTGAGGGGTCCACCACTGGGTACGGTGCAGCCACATCGGAGCACACGGCCATACCGACAAGGCCGCGTGCGGCGTCGCGCGGGGGGATGCGCACCGCGGGGTCCGACGGGAACTGTAAGAGCGGCTGTGTGATCCGAACAACCGTGCCCGGCGGGAGCTGTCCGCGGTGTCCACCCCCCACACCACCAGCAGACCGCAGCCCTGCGCATCTTGCCCCGCCATTAGAATGAGCACGCCACGCCGCGCCACCGCGCCGTCGAGGGGATCTCACACGCACCATCGACGGCGGCTGCCACCAGCGGCGCTCGCGGGTCCACACGCCGCGGCGCAGGCGCCACGGCCGCTCGAAGCCTTCGTCCTCGCGCGACCCGCCGTTCACCCCGCCGTTGTCGCTGTCGTCATCGGAGCCGCCTCGCTCGCTGCCGCTCTCCTCGTCTTCCTCCTGCTCCTCCTCGTCCTCCGAGCCAATGCTGCCGTCGTCCTCGAGGTCGCTGCCTTCGTTGTCCTCGTCCTCGTCCTCGTCCTCGTCGCCGTCGGAGTCGCCGCTGGCGCCGCCCGCGCCGTCCCTGTCGTCCCCGGTGACCGACCAGTCGTCGTCCCTGTCTTCGCGCGCGAGGCGGCGCAGCAGCCTCCGGCGGTGCCGGCGTTCGGCGCTATCGACGCTGCCGGCGCCGTCGCCCTCGCTGGGCGGCATCGCCACGCTCTCGGCATCGCTCTGCTCCCCACCGTCTGCGTCGTGGTCGGCGTCGGCGTCGGCGTTGTCGTTGTCGTGGTCACCTTCCGAGTCGGCCGCGCTGCTTGCGCTGGAAACCGACCTAGAACGGGTACGGCGTGCGGTCGGCTGGCCCCGACCCCGACGAGCAGAGCGCCGCGCGGCGCCCCGACTCCAGCCGCGGCTGCGCGCCGTGGCGCCGGCAGGACGGGCTCGGAGGCGCCGCTCACGGTCTGTGCTGGCGGCACTGCCGTCGTCCGACTCGCTGACGGTCGACCACGCTTCATCGGCGTCGCTGCCGTCGCTGGAGGCGGCTCCACTGCTGGCCTCGGGGCTCTCCCCACTGCCGCCATCGTCGCCGCCGCCGTCTTCGTCGCTGACGGTGGACCAGGCTCCATCGTCGTCGCCATCGTCCTCGGAGCGCTCCTCGTCGGTGGCTGCCCTGGTTGCCGCGGCTTCCAGAACGGCCGTGCCAGCGGACGACGGGCCAGCGTCCGCGTGCGGCTCGGCGGTGCCCGCAGACGCAGCGCGGTCGCGCCCGGCGCGGGCGGCCTGCGAGCGGCTGCTGGCCTTGCGGTGCTTCGCCGCTGGCCGCGCGGCGGTGCCTGATCTTGGCGCGGCCGCAAACAGGTCCCGCTGAATCCAGCGCTGACCGAGCTCCGCCAAGTCAAACACGAACGGCGTGTGGCCCAGGTTGAAGCGGATGGTGGGGAAGCCGAAGGTGTGCAGGGCGACCATGGGCCGCACGGTCCCCGACCGGCTCGCGCCAAAGGCGCCCGAGAACGCTGCGCCATCGGCCCCGGCGGCGCCCGCGTCCCTGTGCGGGGTCAGCCGCTGCAGAAGGCTCTCCTACCCGTGCGCTGTAGGCACGCACCGACGCCCAGGTAGGTGCCGTTCCGGGTGAAAAAGATGTCGTTGGCGCCGTTGCCCACAAAGCCGCAGCCGATGACGTCGCCGCTGCGGAACTTGGGCCCAAACGGCCGCTCGATGGACGCGCCGCTGGCCGTCGTAAAGTACTGCGCATACGGAGCCGATGCTGCTGCGCCGTACTTTGGCTGCTGTGAGCGCTCGCGCCGCCTTCCCGATGGCGCTCCGGCGGGGCGACACGCACCTTGTGGCCGTCGTCGCCGTGGTAGCCGTACGTGCCGATGTGCCAGCCCGGCATGATGTCGACGTCCCACACCGCGCCATCGGCTAGGCCGATGCCGATGGCCGCGTCCGTGCCGGCCTGGACAATCTCCACCTCGTAGTAGTACAGCGGCACGGAGCGGTCGACGGCCACATTGGCGTACAGCGTGCCGCTGTCGTCGGCCATGTCGACGCCGTCCGCCGTCTTGATGCCCACGCCGCAGTACATGATTTGACGGTCCGTATCGCTGATGGCGAGCCGCGGGTCGATCTCCTTGGGCGGCACCTTGCCGACCTTGTTGCCGCTGGTGTAGCCGCGCGCCGCGATCAGCGCCGTTGGCAGGGCGGGCTGGGCCGCGTCCGCGCCTGCGCACACGATAGCCAATGCGCGCGCACGGAGCAACTCCCGTCCCACCCGGACGCAGTTGGCAACGGGGGTCCTCACGGTCGATCGGGGGAGCCTGCGCCGAGTTGGGACCCGTACCGGCAGAGACGACCGCAGCCAGCGGCTGGTACGGCACCGGGGACCATCCCATGCTGCCGGTGCTCGCGGCGTCCGGGCGGTCAGCGTCGGTCACGGCGGCTGCCGCCTCTGCCGTGGTTCCCGTCGCGCCGCCGTGGTCGGCGGGCGCCGCCGCGCCTCCGCTCGCCGTGGCGTCTTCGGACACTGTGGGCATCAAAGACGCGGCCACAATCGTGTGGCCGACGTCGTCCTGGCAGCGGCGGCGCAGCTCAGCATCCAGCTGGGCCACGTTGAACTGCTCGGTGGCGCGCACGCTGCTGTCATCGACGTCCATCGCGACCTAGCACACGCGCACGCGGCACACCCACCCCAGTGCGGGGGGCACCACCAAGTTAACGGCCGCATGCGTGACCC
>Ga0180216_1004731_pt1 | contig 10201 bp, 6 predicted proteins | sample eDN3rd37CBELigMG_FD_128879 | JGI IMG/M metagenome (GOLD analysis project Ga0180216, IMG submission 128879) | Enriched Miracle-Growth compost microbial communities from Emeryville, California, USA - eDNA 3rd pass 37_C BE-Lig MG (version 2)... ...
CGATTTCCAGGTGATCGAACACAACGGCGCCTGGGCCAAGGTCACCAAGGCCCGGAGCGAAAAGACCGACCAGTGGACGCACAAGTTCTACGACGCCACCGGCAATCCGGTGTCGAAGGATGCCGAGGTCGGCGTACCCACCGGCGTGCGGTGGGTGGCTGGCCCGCAATGGCCCACCGGCTACCGCAAGAGCGCCGTCCCCGGCGTGGTCGCCACCGACAAGCACATGGTCTACATCTTCCAGGATGAAATCGACACCCCCGAAGGCAAGAAGCCGCAAGACGTGCTGGTCGCCCGCGACGTCTACAATGGGCTGATGCTTTGGAAGCGGCTGGCCACCAAGCAAACGGCCGCCTTGGCCGCGGTTGGCGATCGCGTGTATGCCGTGCTGGAGGACGAAGGTCCGCTGGTGGCCCTCGACGTGCGGACCGGCACCGTGCTGACCACCTTCGCCGGTACCAAAACACCCAAGCATGTAATCGTGACCGGCAAACACCTGCTGGCCGAAACCGAAGACGGCTTGGCCTGCTTCGACGCGCTCACCGGCAACCTGAGCTGGGTCTATCCGACCGCGCCGCTACAGTTCGTGTCGGCCGATGGCAATGTCTACCTGCACGTTCAAGAGCGCGATGCCAAAGGCCGGCGCCAGTCGCGACTGGTATGCGTCGATCTGGCCAAGGGCGAAGCCCAGTGGGAAGCTCCGACCGCAGCGTGGAGCGACAGCACCATCACGCTGCTGCTGGTCTACAACGGCGTGCTGGTCACCTCCAATAAGGAAGGCAACCACGGCATCTCGGCCCGCGACGGCGCGCACCTGTGGTCGTACAAGTATCCGCTCATCGGCCACGGCGGCAGCTACCTGAAAGTGCTGGCGAACCATGGCCTGGTGTGGGTGCATACGGCCTCGGCCGAAGGCATTGGGCGCTATGCCTGGGAAGGCCTCGATCCGCAAACCGGCAAAGTGCAGCAGCGGCTGGTGCAACCGCCCGACTTCAAGCTCACGCACCGCTGCATGTACGACGTGGCCACATCGCGCATGATCGTGTGCGGCACGATGGACTTCGCCAATTTTGAAACCGGCGATTACGACCACTTCTCGGCGGCTCGTAACTCGTGCCAGATGGCCCGTGTGATGCCCGCCAATGGTCTGCTGTATTCGTTCCCGCACGGCTGCGGTTGCTACCCCATGTTGCGTGGTTTCCTGGGGCTGGAGAGCGAGGCCGATGCCGCCGCAACCTGGGAACCAGGCGATTGGCGGTTGGTGGTTGGCCCGGCTTACGGCCAGCCTGCCAAAGACGTCGTCGCCAGTGCCGATGGTTGGCCCACCTATCGCCGCGATCCACTGCGGACGGGCAGCAGCCCTTCGACCGGTCCCGAGAAGCTGGAGCTGCTCTGGTCGTCGCAACTGGTACCTGAGATCGACGAGCGTTGGGCCATCGATTGGGATCAAAAAGATGGCAGCCGGCTCACCAGCCCTGTCGCCGCTGGCGAGTTGGCCCTGGTCGCTGCCAGCGATCAGCACACGGTTCACGCCATCGATACCGCGACCGGCAAGACGCGTTGGACCTTCACCACCGGCGGCCGCATCGACTGCCCGCCCACCCTGCACGAAGGCTACTGCCTGCTGGGTTCGCGTGACGGTTACGTGTACTGCCTGCGGGCTGAAGACGGCCAACTGGTCTGGCGGTTCTGCGGGGCCCCGCGCGACGAACGGATTGTGGCGTTCGGCCAGTTGGAATCCAAGTGGCCCGTGGTCGGCGGCGTGCTGGTATACGATGGCCTGGCCTACTTTGGCGTGGGCCGGCATGCCTATGCCGATGGCGGGATCACCCTCTGCGCCGTGGAACCGGCCACCGGCAAGCTCGTCTGGAGCACCAAAGTTGAGAACCATCGGGGTCTGCCCGACGTGCTGACCGCCGCCGACGGCGTGGTGCAAATGGCTTCGCACGATTTCGACGCCCAGACCGGCAAGCAGTCATCGGGCGAAAAGACGCTCCTGGCCGGCGGCCGGTTGGGCCTGCTCAACGACGCCTGGTACAAGCGGCCCATCGCCATGCGGCGGAACCTGCAGCAGTGGCAATCGACCGGCCGCGTCAGCGCGCAGATCATGTCGTTTCACGAGAAGGCGACCTGCGGCTTTTTGGCCTGCGAAAAGGTGGACACCAACCACGGCACCATGTTTGGCGACGCCGCCCTGTTCGCCAAGCCTGGCACCGCCGGCAAGGAATGGTCGATCACCATGACGCACGATGCCCGGCTCCGCGGCATCGCCCTCACGGCCGATCGGGCCTATGTGGCCGGCTTGCTGCCCACAGGCAAGAATAAGGAGTTGGACTACGTGGTCCAATCGTACTCGCTGGCCGACGGCAAGCTGCTGGCCGAAGCCAAGATTGGCGGCAGCCCCGTGCACGACGGCGTGGCGATTGCCGGCGGCCGCGTCTACATCTCCATGCAGGATGGCCGGCTGCTTTGCTTCGGCGATAAATAGCGATCTGCCTCGATGTCCTCCCGTGCTGCCCAAGTAGGCTCGCAACAGCCGCGCGTCGTCCTTTCCTGGCGAAAGAAGCTGCTGTTTGGCGTGGCAGCTACCGTGCTGTTCTTTGCCTTGTTGGAGCTAGGGCTGTGGCTGGCGGGCGTGCGCACCATCGCCGCCAGCGATGATCCGTTCGTGGGCTTTGCCGGCAACCTGCCGCTGTTTGTCCAGGAGACCGGCAGCGACGGCCAGGTCTGGATGGTCACCGCGCCCAACAAGCTGGCCTGGTTCAACCCGCAGCGGTTCCCGCTCAAGAAACCCGCTGGCACGCGGCGGGTATTCAGCCTGGGCGGCTCCACCACCTACGGCCACCCGTACGACGACAAGGTTTCGTTCTCTGCCTGGCTCCGCGAACTGCTGCCGGCGGCAACGGAAAATACCCAGTGGGAAGTCATCAACGCGGGCGGGATCAGCTACGCCAGTTACCGCGTGGCCTCGTTGATGGAAGAACTGGCCCAGTACGAGCCAGACCTGTTCATCGTCTACACCGGGCATAATGAATTTCTCGAAGAACGCACCTACGGCGATCTGCGCCGCAAGCCGGCGGCCTTGCTGGAAACGGCATCGGCCCTAAGCTGGAGCCGCACCTATAGCGTGCTGCATCGGATGCTGGTTCAGCCGCAGCGTCCGGCTGCCAGTTCGGTCCTGCCCGCCGAGGTGGATGCCGTGCTCGATCACACGGTGGGGCCGGTTTCCTACCAGCGCGACGACCGGTGGCACGAACAGGTGCTGGCTCACTTCGAGCTGAACCTGGTCCGCATGGCCCAGATCGCCCGCAGTTGCGGAGCTGAACTGGTACTGGTGGTGCCGGCGGTCAATCTCAAGGATTGCTCGCCGTTCAAGAGCGAGAACTCAAAGAGGCTGCCAGCCGAACAGCTTACAGCCTTTCAAGCGTTAGAGCGGCAAGCCAGCGAGCTCCAGAAGCAAGGCCAGCTCGAAGCAGCGCTCTCCGCCTCTAATCTGGCCGCGCAGATCGACCCGCGGCACGCGGAAAATCAGTTTCGCATGGCTCGGCTGCTGATGGCGCTTGGTCGTGCTGGCGAAGCCGCGGCAGCCTTTGAACGGGCGGTGGATGAAGATGTCTGCCCCCTTCGGGCACCAACCGCTTTTCGTGAAGCCATGCGGCAGATCGCCGCGCAACATGACATCCCGCTGGTGGATTTTGACTTGGCGGTAAAGAACGATTGCCTGCTGCGTCACGGCCATAATAGCCCTGGCGAAGAGTACTTCCTGGATCACGTCCACCTGACGATCGACGGCTATCGCATGGCGGCCGCGGCCATCATCGATTGCCTCAACCAGCGGCAACTGCTGGGCGTAGGCACGCTGAGCGACGACGCCCTCGACCAGGCAACCAAGAACATCCACGCTCGCATCGATCGCAAGGAACACGCGATTGCCGAGCGCAACGTGGCCAAGGTGTTCAACTGGGCTGGCAAGCATGAGGAAGCCGGCCGGCTGGCGCTCAAAGCCTTGGAAACCTTGCCCGATGAGCCCGAGTGCCTGGTGATCGCCGGCGCATACCTGCGGACGCAAGGCAAACTTGACACGGCCATCGAGTACCTGCAGCGGTCGATCAAGCAACTGCCCGACTACGGCAACTCCCGGCAGTTACTGGGAGCTATGCTGGTGGAAGCCGGCCGGCTGGATGAAGCCCGCGAGCAGTTCCTGGCCCTCACGCGTTTGCAGCCGGAGGATGCCGCGGCCTGGCAGATGGTGGGCGCGATCCTGGCTGAACAGCAGCAGTACGAAGCGGCGCTGGAGTATTATCGCCGCGCGCTGGCACTGGCTGCCGACGATGCCAACCTGCACTACAACCTGGGCTTTGCCTTGGCCAAACTCCAGCGACGCGACGAAGCCCGGAAACACTTGCGTCAGGCGATCACGCTCAACCCGCAAGACATGGCTGCCAGAGAACTGCTGGCGGAACTGGAGCCATGACCACCATCTTGGGCATCTCGGCCTATTATCACGATGCTGCCGCCGCGCTGGTGATCGATGGGCAGATCGTCGCGGCCGCCCAGGAAGAACGCTTTTCGCGCAAGAAGCACGACGAGCGTTTCCCGCAACAAGCCGTTGATTACTGCTTGAAGCATGCTGGCCTGAGTCCGAGCGATCTCGATTACGTTGGCTTTTACGAGAAGCCGCTCTCGCGATTTGAACGTCTGCTGGAAACATACCTGGCGTACGTGCCACGCGGCTATCGCTCATTTCGCCACGCGATGCCGCTCTGGCTGAAGCAGAAACTGTACCTGCGGCGCGAACTGCGGCATGGCCTGGGCAATCGGTACGCCGGCCGGTTCGTCTTTGCCGATCATCACCAATCGCACGCCGCCAGCGCGTTCTTTCCTTCGCCATTTGACCAAGCCGCCATCCTCACCGTCGACGGCGTGGGCGAGTGGTCCACCACCTGCTTTGGCACCGGCCGCGGCAACCAGTTCCAGCTCACGCATGAGCTGCGTTTCCCGCACTCGCTGGGCCTGCTGTATTCGGCCATGACCTATTACCTGGGCTTCCGCGTCAACAGCGGCGAGTACAAGGTGATGGGCCTGGCGCCGTATGGGCAGCCGATTTATCGCGACCTGCTGCTGGAGAAGGTGATCGACCTCAAGCCCGACGGCTCGTTCCGCTTGGACATGAGCTATTTCAACTACTGCCAAGGGCTCACAATGACGTCGCGGAAGTTCCACCGCCTGCTGGGTGGACCGCCGCGCACGCCCGAGTCGACCATCACCCAGCGGCACATGGACCTGGCGGCCAGCATCCAAGCCGTGACCGATGAGATCCTGCTGCGAATTGCTCGGCATCTGCATCAACAAACCGGCTTGCCCAATCTGGTGATGGCCGGCGGCGTGGCCCTCAACTGCGTAGCCAATGGACGGATCCTCCGCGAAAGCGGTTTTACCAACCTGTGGGTGCAGCCCGCGGCCGGCGACGCAGGCGGAGCCCTGGGCGTGGCACTGCTCATCTGGTTCCAACTGCTGGAGAAGCCACGCGAGCCGGGCGGATGCGACTTACAACAAGGTTCATTCCTGGGACCTGAATTCTCCGACGAGCAAATCGCCCAGGTGCTCGACCGCGAAGGCGCCGTCTACCAGACCTGCGGCGACGATGAACAACTGGTGGATACCGTCGCCCGGCTGATTGCCCAGCAGCAGGTCGTGGGCTGGTTTCAAGGCCGCATGGAGTTTGGACCGAGGGCATTGGGCGCGCGGAGCATCTTGGGCGATCCCCGCAGCGACTCCATGCAGTCGGTGATGAACCAGAAGATCAAGCTCCGCGAATCGTTCCGGCCGTTCGCGCCCTGTGTGCTGCGCGAACACGTCGACCAGTATTTTGAAGTACGGCCCGGCGAAGACAGTCCTTACATGCTGCTGGTGGCTCCGGTGCGAGGGGAACACCGCTGCCAGACCGATGCGGCTTATGAAGCGGCCGCCGGCTTCGAGAAACTCTCCTTCAAGCGTTCCACCATTCCGGCGGTGACGCACGTGGATGGTTCCGCCCGCATTCAAACGGTCGACCGCCAGCGGCATCCGCTGCTGCACCAACTGCTAACGCGTTTTCACGAACTGACCGGCTGCCCGATGTTGATCAACACCAGCTTCAACGTGCGGGGCGAACCGCTGGTCTGTACGCCGCAACAAGCGTACCGTTGTTTTCAGATGACCGAGATGGATGTTCTGGTGCTGGGCCGCCACGTACTGCTCAAGTCCGCACAGCGGCAACAACCAGGCAGCGAGCAGCGGCATCAATACCTGGCCCAGTTCCAGCCCGACTAACGCCGCACGGAGACGCCGTTCAACATGGCCCTGGTCAATGTTCCGTGGAATCCCAGCGACCGCCAGTTGCGGCAGTTTAGCGTCTGCATGGCGGTGGCGCTGCCGGTGCTTTCGTGGCTGTGGCTCCGCAGCGGCTGGGCAATCATCGGCGCGGCGGCAGCGATCGGTGTGGCGGCCGCGGCCGTCGGCTGGTTCCGGCCGCGGTGGCTTGCGCCGCTGTTTGTGGGCTTGAGCCTGGCAGTGCTACCGATCGGCTGGCTCGTCGGCGAACTGCTGCTGTTGGCCATCTTCCTGTTGGTGTTCTGGCCGATCGGTTTGGTACGGCGATGGCTGGGCGGCGCTCCGCTGGATCGCCGCTTCGACCGCGATACCGACAGCTACTGGCAGCCCAAGGCCCAGCCGCCCGATGCCAGCAGCTACTTCCGGCAATTTTGAATCACGACACGCCCCCAGAGGACCGACCGTGGCGGAATCGAAAACCCCGTTTGAAGAAGCTGCGGAACAAGAAGACCGGCTATCGCTGCCGCAAGAGTTTCTGCTGTTTCTCAAACACAACAAAAAGTGGTGGCTGCTGCCGATTATCGTGGTGCTGCTGGCCGTGGCCGTATTGGCCGTGCTGGCAGGCACCGGAGCTGCTCCCTTTATCTACACGCTTTCTTAATCGCCACGAGTTCTAATTGGCGCTGCGAGGCGATTTCCCCAAGCCAGGCGGCCGCGATGAAGATTGCGCAAAGCCAGCAGCAAGAGCGGGGAAGCAATGGTGTTTTTTACCGATTATCCTGAAGTGAAAGCCCTGTGCGGAGCGGGCGAACGGGCGATCTTCTTGCGACCGTTAGCGGCGGGTGCTAAGGTGAGCTTGGATCGCGCGCCCTCCCCCCGGCAGGGTTCCTGGCGTTCCGACCAATGCCATGCCGCCCTCCCCAGAATTCTCCAGGCGATCTGTTGCGGCAGCATCGCAAGTGGAGTGCCCACGATGTCTGGCATCCCCCACCACGTGAGCCTTCGCGTGCCCGACTGTTTCAAATGTTTCGCACCAGGTCCGCGGCGTGCGCATCGCATGCGAAAGTTCGCCGCCAGTGCCCGTCGCAGCTAAAAGGTTGATCGCGTTCCTATCCCATCGCACACCCAACGGCCCGCGTTCCCCACTAGCCGTGGGACGCCCCTAGCTGGAGCCAACGCCCATGCGTAGCCCTAAGCCCATTGTTGCGAGCTTGATCTTGCTGGTTGCCTGGGCCATGCCGGCGGTCGCCTGCCCGATCCCGGTCTTTCAATACGCCCTGGAACATTGGACGACCGATCCGTATATCGTGGTGGTGCATCACCTCGGCCCGCTGACGGCGGAGCAACAAGCCGTTGTGGACATGCTCAAGGAATACGAGCACGGCGAGAAGTCGCGCATCGCCAACATCACCGTGCTGCTCCAAGACCATACCGAGCTGAAATCCGGGGCCGCGCGTGATCGCTTCCCACAGGTGGAAATCCGTTACCCGGCAAGCTCCGGCATTCGGTCGCGTCTGTGGGGCTGCAAGCTCGATCGGGCTGAGTTGCAAGCCGTGCTCGACTCGCCCGCCCGCCAAGAGGTTGCCAAACACCTGCTGGCGCGTAAGGCCGCGGTGTGGGTGCTGCTGGAATCGGGCAATGCCGAGGCCGATGCCAAGGCCCTCCAGACGCTGGAGCGCGAACTGCCCCGGCTGCAAACCACGCTCGAAGTGCCCCAGGTTGCTGAAGAAGCCGGCCTGGAACTGGGTGATATTCAGACGGAGATTTCCTTCGCCATCGTCCGCGTGCGGCGCGACGATCCCAAGGAAAACATCTTCGTGCGAATGCTGCTGGGCGTGGAGCCAGACCTGAAAGACTTCAAAGACAAGCCGCTGGTGTTCCCCGTCTACGGGCGTGGCCGCGTGATGTATGCGATGGTGGGCGAAGGCATCAACCCACGCACGATTGCCGCGGCCGGCGAGTTCCTGGTTGGCCCCTGCTCGTGCCAAATCAAGGAAGATAACCCGGGGGTCGATTTGCTGCTGCCCATCGATTGGCACGCCAAGGTCAAACGGCGGACGCGGCTGGCCGTGCCAGGCGGCGCCGGGGCGCAAGACTTCCTCAAGCGTCTGGACCAGCTCGACAAAGAACTGGACAAGTGAGCTTCCCATGAACTTGTGGCAACTGGTCAACAAGGAAATCCGCTTCCGCAAAGTGGGCTTCGCCATCGGCATGGTGTCCATCGCCGTGGCGATTGCCAGCCTGGTCGGGTCGGTCACGCTGCTGCGGGCGTATGAAATGCGCACCGAGCAGATCCTGGCCGAGCGCGAACGCGCCACCCGCGAAGAAATGAAGCAATTGGAAAACGACTACCGCAACATCATGCGGGATATGGGCTACAACGTGATGGTCCTGCACGAGGATCAGAGCATTGCAGCCATGCGGGCAGCCGGTTATCCGGAAAAGACCATGCCCGAACAATATGTCCACGATCTGGTGGATGCCCGCATCGAAACGCTCAACCACTTGTTGCCGGTGCTTCAAAAAAAGATCGAGTGGCCCGAGCGCAAGTTGGAGATCATCCTCTCGGGCACACCCGGCCAGGTGCCGCTCAAGCACAAAAAAGAGTTCCTCACCGCCGACGGCAAGGCGTACAAGAAGCCGATCATGCAAACCATTCCGCAGGGCGCGATCAACCTGGGTCATGGCGTGGCCAAGGAGTTGAACCTGCGTGAAGGCGAACGCGTGACGCTGCTGGGCGACGAGTTTGTCGTCCACCGGGTGAACCCGCCGCAAGGCAACATGGACGACCTGATGGTGTGGTGCAACCTGGACGTGGCGCAAGCCAAGTTGGGCTTGCCCGGCCAGATCAACGCCATTTTCGCCTTGGAGTGCGTGTGCATCCCCGAGGAACTGGGCCGCATTACCAAAGAAGTCAAAGGTATCCTCCCCGATACCCAGGTCTACGAATTCAGTTCGATGATCGTGGCCCGGGCTAAGACGCGGAACCGGGCCGCCGAACTGCACGAAACCGCCGTTGCCGCAGAACTGGCGCACCGTGAGGCGATGAGCAAGGAACGCCGAGCTCTCGCCCAGGTGCTAGTTCCCACCGTGCTGGGTGCGTCGGGCTTATGGGTGTTCTTCCTGGTGCTGGGCAACGTCCGCGAACGCCGCAGCGAGATCGGCATCCTGCGCGCCATTGGCGTCAAGCAGCGCACCATCGCCGGCATCTTCCTGGTGAAAGCGGCCGCCATCGGCCTGTTCGGCTCGATCGTTGGCTACCTGCTGGGCGTGGTGGTCGGAGCCGTGTGGGGCGGGGTGTCGCTGATGTCCACGGACTTTGTGCACCTGTTTGGGTTGACGCTGTTCCTAGGCGCGGTGGCCATCGCCGTGGGGCTGTGCGCCGTGGCGGGCTGGGTGCCTGCCATGCGGGCCGCGCAGCAAGATCCGGCCGCCGTGCTCCGTGAAGAATAGTCCCCGCTGAACCAACCGCCGGTCGCAACGAGGCCAACCGCCCTACCTTATGCCGCCATCGCAAGAGGCCACCGTGAGCGAAGTCCTAGCCCTGGAACAAGTCGCGAAAACGTACGTCGCCCGCGACGGCAGCGACGTGCCCGTGCTCAAACGCGTCACGCTTTCCGTACGGCAGGGCGAGTTCAAGGTGGTGCATGGCGCCAGCGGCAGCGGCAAAAGCACCCTGCTATTGGCCGCCGGGGGGCTGCTTCAGCCCGACTCTGGCACGGTCCGCGTCTGCGGCCAGGACCTGTACGCACTATCGCCCGAGGCCCGCAGCCGCTTCCGCGGTGAACACATCGGCTTTGTGTTTCAGCAGTTCCATTTGATCCCGTATCTGAACGTGCTGGAAAACGTGCTTGCGCCCACGTTGGCCGTGGCCGATGCCGGGGCGCGC
>Ga0180216_1004732_pt1 | contig 10201 bp, 10 predicted proteins | sample eDN3rd37CBELigMG_FD_128879 | JGI IMG/M metagenome (GOLD analysis project Ga0180216, IMG submission 128879) | Enriched Miracle-Growth compost microbial communities from Emeryville, California, USA - eDNA 3rd pass 37_C BE-Lig MG (version 2)... ...
CCGGCGCGCTTCGCGAGGCGGCGCTGAGCGCGGGCGGCGAGCCGGTCCCGGCGGACGTGACCACGGAGGAGGGTGTGGCGCGGGTAGTCGCCGCATGCACCCGCCTGTTCGGAACGGACGCCCCTGACGTCGTGGTCAACTGCGCCGGCGCGTTCGAGCTTGCGCCGGTGGCCGAAACGTCGGTCGCCAGCTTCGACCGGCAGATGGCCGTGAACGTTCGCGCCCCGTTCCTGTTGATCCGCGCGTTCCTGCCGGCGATGCTCCGCCGCGGCGAGGGCCACGTGGTGACGATAGGCTCCATCGCCGGACGGCACGCGTTCCCGCACAACGGCGCCTACAGCGCTTCCAAGTTCGCGGTACGCGGCCTGCACGCCGTGCTCCAGGCGGAGATTCGGGGAACGGGAGTGCGGGCGACGCTCGTCGAACCGGCCGCGACCGACTCCCCGTTGTGGGATGCCATCGATTTCGACAGGCATCCGGGCCTGCCGGGGCGCGAATCGATGCTGTCGCCGGCGACCGTCGCGGACGCGGTGCTCTATGTGTTGACGCGACCGCCGGAAGCGGCGGTGCCGAACCTGATGATCGAACGGAGCTGAGCGGCGGGAGCCGCCGGCCTGAAACGAATGGACCAGAGGCGACGATGTACGTGGTCAGCATTCAGTCGCATTACGATAGCGCGCACTTCCTCCGCCACTACCGCGGGAAATGTGAGCGGCTGCACGGCCACAGGTACGTGGTGGAGATCGCGCTGGCGACGGAAACCGTCGGCGAAGACGGTCTGGCGTACGATTTCGTGGAGCTCAAGCGGCATCTGCGCGAGCTGACGGAGCGACTCGACCACGAAAACCTCAACGAGCTGCCGCCGTTCACCGATATCGAACCATCCGCGGAGAACCAGGCCCGTTATTTCTACGACGAGGTCAAGCGGCGCCTCCCTGAAGGCATGCGAGATTCGCTCCTCTACGCGCGGGTGTGGGAGACGCCCACGCAATGGGCACAGTACTCGGAGCGACAACTCTTCTTCTGACGAAGGGAGCCGGAGCCAGCGCTCCCGGCGCCGTGGTTCTCGAACGGGCGACGATGCACATACTCCTCACCGATATCCTGATCTGTCCGGTATGCGGACCGGGGCACGGGCTGATCCTGCTCGCGGACCGGATCGTGGACCGGCGGGTCGAGGCGGGCGCGCTCGGGTGCCCCAACTGTCGCCGCCAGTATCCGGTCACGGACGGCTTTGCCGAGCTGCGCGTGGACCCTGCGCGGCCGGTTGTGGCGCAGCTCGCGGCCTCGCCTGCCAGTGAGGAGGAAGCCGTACGGCTGGCGGCGCTGATGGGGGTAACACGCGGCCCGGGGTACGTGGTGATTGTGGGCGAAGGCGCACGCCCTGGCGCGCATATCGCCGCGATGATCCCGGAGCTCCAGGTCATCGCCTGCTCGCCGGAAGCGGCTGCATGGCCCGATGCACCCGGCGTAAACCGAATGGCCGCGGATGTCCGCCTCCCCTTCTTCGACAGTACGATCCGCGCGGTCGCGCTCACGGGGGGCACGGAAGCCGTGTTCATGGCGGAAGCCATCCGGGTACTCGCGCCCGGCTGCCGCCTCGTCCTCGACCGCGCGCCCGGCGACGCGAGCGATGCGCTGGCCGGGGCCGGGATGCGCGTTCTCGCGCGGCAGAAGGATACGATCGTAGCCGCAAAGGGGTGAGCAGAGCAGGCGGATTGCGCGCCCCACTTCCCGCGTCTATACTTGGACATACAGTTCGTCCGTGATCGACCCGTGAGCCCCGCCCGACTGCGCTTGCCTATGGCCTGGTGGAAGAAACTGGTTTCCCGCAATTCGGCCGAGGAAGAAGTCGACTTCTACAAGGAAGGCGTCGAGTTGCTCAACGCCGGCAAATATCACGAGGCGCTCACCTCCTTCCGGCTCGCTCTCCGGGAAGCTCCGGACGACGACGCAGTGCTCCAGCAGATCGCGATCACGTACACGCGGATCGGGATGACCGATGAGGCGATCAAGACGTACCGGACGGCGCTGCAGAAGAATGCGTCGGCGGTCGGCGCCCACTACGGTATGGCATTCCTGAAGTTGCGGGAGGGCAAGACGGAAGAAGCGATCGAGCACCTCCGCGCATTCCTCGCCAGCCCGCCGTCGGAGCCCGAAGCAATGGAGCACGTCAGCCACGCGCGGAAGACGCTTGCCCAGTTGACGGGCGAACCGGTCGACACGATCCCCGCCACGAGCAACGGCTACGGCCAGACCGATCCACCGGCGACCTAGACGACGCCGTCACGGCACCCACCCATTCCGGATCGCGAAACCAGCGTGGCGGCATTTCGGGCTGCCGCGCGGTCGGCCGCCCCACACCGACGCCAGGATGGCAGCATGACCACGAGCCGAAAAACCCGCACCGAAATCGCCCGACCCGGCGAACTGCCTGCGGGCACGCTCGTGCAGGCATTTTTCGGGGCCATCGACCGGTACGACAAGCCGGACGCGATCCTGTACAAGGCGGGAGGCGTCTGGCAACGGGTGTCGCACCGGGAGATCGAGCGGCAGGTCCGGCTCGCCACCCTGGCACTCGGCGGGCTCGGCCTGGAACGCGGCGACCGGCTCGCCATACTGTCGGAGAACCGACCGGAATGGACGCTCGCCGATTACGCGGCACTCTGCGCAGGGTGCCTGACGGTGCCGATCTATGCCACCCTGCCCCCCGACCAGATCGCGTACATCCTGAACAACAGCGCTGCGCGGCTGATCTTCGTTTCGACGGTCGAACAGCTAGAGAAGATCCGGGCGATACGCGACCAGCTTCCGGCGCTGGAGCACATCGTCGCCTTCGATGATGCTGCGGGCGCGCCGGACGCGATCACCTGGCGGGAGTTCCTGGAGATAGGACAACGCGAGGAGGACGCCGGACGCGGGGCGGACTTCCGCGAACGCGCGCTGTCCACCACGCCCGACAATGTCGCAACCGTCATCTATACTTCCGGCACGACCGGAGAACCCAAGGGCGTCCTCCTGACGCACAACAACATCTACTCGAACGTGCAGGCGGCGCTGATCGCCTTCCGGGTCGGGCCCGAGGATGTCGGACTGAGCCTGCTCCCGCTGTCCCACATCTTCGAGCGGATGGTCGATTACCTGTATTTCGCGTGCGGCGCCACCATCGCATACGCGGAGTCGATCGAGGCGGTGCCCCGGAACCTCGTCGAGATCCGGCCGACGATCGTGGCATCAGTGCCCCGACTCTATGAAAAGATCTACGAACGTGTGCAGGCCGCGACGGGGATCAGGCGAGCGCTCGTGCAATGGGCTACGCGCGTGGGGCTGCGGCACGGGGAGGCGAGGCTGGCGGGGAGGCAGCCGCAACTCGGGACTCGTCTCGCCTACGCGATCGCCGACCGGCTGGTCTTCTCCAAGCTCCGGGCCCGGACTGGCGGCCGCATCCGGTTCTTCGTTTCTGGCGGCGCACCGCTGAACCAGGAGATCGCCCGTTTCTTCCACGCCGCCGGGATCCTGCTGCTCGAAGGGTACGGCCTCACGGAGACCTCGCCAGTCACGAACGTGAACACGCCGGAGGCATTCCGTTTCGGTACGGTGGGGCTACCGGTCACGGGTACCGAGATCCGGATCGCGGACGACGGCGAGATCCTGATCCGCGGGCCGCAGGTCATGAAGGGGTACTACAACGATCCCGCCGCGACGGCCGAAGCGATCGACGAAGACGGCTGGTTCCATACTGGCGACATCGGCGAGCTGGACGAGGACGGATTCCTGCGTATCACCGATCGCAAGAAGGACCTGATCGTGACGGCAGGCGGGAAGAACGTGGCGCCACAGCCGATCGAGAACAGGGTGAAGACGAACCCCTTCGTGGCGGAGGCGGTGATGATCGGTGACCGGCGACCATATCCCATCCTGCTGATCACGCCACACTTCGAAACCCTGCGCGCCTGGGCGCGGGAGGCTGGGATCACCGCAGCCGACACGGAGGCGCTGGTTCGGGATCCACGGGTACGTGAGCACATGGAACGGGAGGTCCTGGGGATGGTTGCCGGATTCGCCCGCTTCGAGCAACCCAAGCGCATCGCCCTCCTCGATCGTCCGTTCACGATCGATTCGGGGGAGCTGACGCCGACGCTCAAGGTCCGGCGACGCGTCGTCGAGGAACGGTACCGCGACATGATCGAGGCGCTGTACGGCGAAGTCGCGCAGGTGCCCGCCCAATGACCATGGCGGGTACCGGGGTACAGATCGCGCTGATGACTGCGCCGGACGCGGCCACCGCCGAGCGGATCGTCAGGACACTGCTGGATGAACGGCTGATCGCGTGCGGCAACATACTGCCGGGCGTGACATCTCTCTACCGATGGGAGGGCGCGGTGCAGCGTGATGCCGAAGTCCTCGTCATCATGAAAACGACCGAACAGGCGGCGGCGGTGCTGCTGGAGCGGGCCCCATCGCTGCACCCATATGACGTTCCCGAACTGCTGCTCCTGCCGGTCGGAAACGGGCACGACGCATACCTGGACTGGGTTTTCGATAGCGTGTCCGGTCCGGCAGGAGACGGTCGGCATGAAGCGGAACCAGTCTGACACGGAGTCGAAACGCAGAATGGGAAGCACGCGGAAGGGGCGGAGCGGGGGCTCGCCGTCGCTGTTCGACAGCGCTGCGGGTACACCGGACGCGGAGGCGCCGGAGCCGACGGATCCCGACGACAATGCACCGCTCGATGCGGGGCTCGCGTCGGGTGGGCCAACGGCGGAAGAGCGACTCGCACGCGCACGCTTGGCGGAGCGTGAGGGCAGGTACGACGAGGCCATCAGCATCTACCAGGAGCTGCTGCTCCACGATCCGGGCGACATCAGGGCGCGCCTGGCGCTGGGCGCATTGTACGTGGAGCGCGGCGACGCCACGCTCGCGCTCGAGCAGTACGAAGCCGCGAAGGCCGCGGCCCCGGATGATCCGGACACGATCTGTGGCATGGCCGACGCGCTAGCCGGTATGGGCAGGTACGAGAAGGCCGAACGAGAGCTTCGCCGCGGGCTACGCCTCCATCCGGATCACGCCGGCATGCACGAGCTCCTGGGACTGCAATACTTCCGGCGGGGACTCTATCAGCAGGCCGAGTCGGAGCTGCGCCGGGCGCTCGACCTGGATCCGAGTCTCGCGGCGGCGTATCACCACCGCGGCGAGGCGCTCAACCAGCTCGGGCGGGTGGACGAAGCGCTCGACATGCTCAAGCGCGCGGTCCAGCTCGATCCGGACAACTCGAAAGCTTATTACATGATGGGCATCCTGTACGACCGCAAGCACCTTCGCCGGGAAGCCGAAGCGATGTATCGCAAGGCACGCGAGGTGGGCTGACCGTGATCGAGGTCTGCGTCGGAGACGCCTGGTCGTACGGCACTGCGGCTGTCCTGCGACCGATTGCATCCGACGGGTCCGCCCCGACTCCCGCCGTGCGCCGCCTCGAGCTCGCCGCCGGGCCGCAGCCGGCTGAACAGTATGCGCGTCTGGGCGAGCTCCCCGTGGGTTCCGCCGTGATCACCGGCGCTGGCGACCTGCCTGTAGAATACCTGATCCACGTGGTGGTACGGTCGCCGGAAGAGCCGGTCACGACCGCCGGCGTCGTGCGGGGATTGCTCAATGGGTTGCGGCGAGTGGAGGAGTGGGCGCTGGAATCCGTGGCGATCATGCCGCTGGGCACCGGCGCAGGCAATCTGGATGTCGAACGGGCAGCGGCCATCATGGCGCCTGTTCTGATCGAGCGTGCCGCCACGCCGGAGGGGACGCGAATCGTCATCGCCGTGGAATCCGAATACGAGCGCGACGTCTTCCTGCGCGCGCTCGGTATCCAGGGCGTGCCGGCGGGCGAAGAACCACCACCTATGCCGCACTGACGACACCCCCTATGAGCGGGCCCCGTCGAAGCGGGATCGGGCGGATCAACCGCCGCGCGGTCGGCTGGTTCATCGTGGCGACGTGGCTCGTCGTCGTGGCCGCGCACGTCCGCCGTGAGTATTTCAAGCCGCCGGCAGTCCGCCTCGCCGAGGGTGCGCTCGCGCTCGCGCCCGGGACCCACTTCTACCGCATCCAGATGGACGGCGCGACGATCGGTCTCGCGAGCTCCAGCATGGACACCGTGCCGACGGGGTTCACGCTCATCGACCAGATGGCGCTCGACGTACCGGCACTCGGGTCGAGTCAGCGCGCATCGGCCCGGACCCGCGTCGACCTCGGCCGTTCGCTCGAAGTGTCGCGCTTCGAGTTCGACCTCGAGTCGACGATCGGTCGCTTCGTGGTGACCGGAGAAGTCCGCTCGGATTCCGTGATGGCGATCGAGATCGACGCCGGCGGCGGGGTCGAGCGAATGGAAGTGCCGTGGAACCGCGATGTCGCCCTCGCGGCGGCACTGCCGTTGAGACTGGCGGCCAGCGGGCGACTGCGCGTCGGGACCGAAGTGACCGCCACGATCTTCGATCCATCGGTGCTCGAACCGCGCGACGTGGTCGTGCGCGTTTCGGGACAGGACACGATCATCGTCGCCGACAGCGTGAGCTACGATCCGGCGACCGGCGTCTGGACGGTGACGGTCTACGACACGGTACCGGCCTGGCGTATCGAGGAATCGTACGGCGGCGTACGGGTGTCGAGCTGGGTCGACGGCGATGGAAGGCTGGTTCGCGCCGAGAGCCCGCTGGGCTTCAGGATCGAGCGGGACGCGTTCGAGATCACGCGGGCGGCGTGGCGTGAGTCGCAGGCCGATACCACGGCAGGGTCGGGCTACGGGTCGCTCATCGAAGCGACGGCGATCGCCGCCGGCGTCACGCTGCCCGGTGGCGCTGGCCCGGACCGCCTGGCCGTGCGGCTGCTGAATGTCGACCTGGTCGGCTTCGACCTCGACGGAGGCCGCCAGACGCTCCGCGGCGACACGCTCGTGGTCGCCCGCGAAGCGGTCGATCCGACGGCATCGTACCGGCTCCCGTACACCGGCGGTGGCGAAGCCGCCGGCGAGCTGGCGGCGACACCGCTCATCCAGGCGAGCGACCCGCGCATCGTCGAAGCAGCGCGGGAAGCAGCTGGCGGGAGCGACGCCCCGGTCGAGGTCGCGAGGCGGCTGAACGAATGGGTCTATCGCTCTCTGCGCAAGGAGCTGACCGCAAGCGTGCCCAGTGCGATCCAGGTGCTGGAAGCGCGCGCGGGCGACTGCAACGAGCATACGGTGCTGTTCGTCGCCATGGCGCGCGCACTTGGCCTGCCGGCGCGCACAGCCGTCGGGCTCACCTACCAGGGCGGTCGCTTCTACTATCATGCGTGGCCCGAGGTCTGGCTGGACCGCTGGGTTGCCGTCGACCCCACCTTCGGCCAGTTCCCCGCCGACGCCGCACACCTGCGATTCCTCGTGGGCGGGCTGGCCCGGCAGGTCGAGCTGGTCAGGCTGATCGGGCGGCTGGAGCTGGAGGTACTGTGATCGAGGCGCGTGGACTCGCAAAACGTTACGGGCGCTTCACGGCCGTGCACCCGATGGACCTGCACGTGCGACCCGGCGAGCTCTTCGGTTTCCTCGGCCCGAACGGCGCGGGGAAGACGACGACGATCCGGATGATCGCCGGTGTGCTGCGGCCATCGGAGGGCACCGTGATCGTGGCCGGGCACGACATCGTGCGGGATCCTCGCCGGGCGAAGTCGTCGATCGGTTACATCCCGGACCGGCCCTTCCTCTACGAAAAGTTGACCGGCGCCGAGTTCCTCCGCTTCGTGGGCGGGCTCTGGCGAAAGGATGGCGAAGAGCTCGAGCATCGCATCGACGAGCTGCTCGAGCTGTTCGACCTCGCGGAGTGGAAGCACTCCCTTGTCGAGAGTTACAGCCACGGCATGCGGCAGAAGCTCCTGATCAGCGCGGCGCTGGTCCACAACCCGGATGTCATCGTGGTGGACGAGCCCATGGTCGGGCTGGATCCGCGGGGCGCTCGCCTCATCAAGGAGCTGCTGCGCGCATTCGTCGCCCGCGGCGGCACCGTGTTCCTCTCGACCCACACGCTGGAAGTCGCGGAAGCGCTCTGCGATCGCATCGCTATCATTCAGGGCGGCCGGATCCGCGCCCTCGGAACGATGAACGAGCTGCGCGCCGAAGCGGCCGCGGGCAGCGCAGGCCTCGAGGACATCTTCCTGAAACTCACCGGCGGCGAAGCGGTTTCCGAGCTACTGGGCTCGTTGCGCGGCCCGGCTACGGCCGAGAGCGTCCCGCGATGAGCGAAATCGCGACGCTCCTGGCGCCGAAAGCTCGGTCCGCGGTGCGACGCCTGGGATCGGGCAGCATCGGGCGCGCGTTCGCGCTCGGCTTCATCGGTCTCATGGCGTGGGCGCTCCTCTTCGCACTCTGCTACCGGCTGCTCGTGTATTTCCGTGGGGCCGAGGGGATCGGCGATCTGCTCGCCGGCAAGCTGCTAAGCCTGATGTTCCTCGCCTTCCTGTCCATACTCCTGCTTTCGAACGTCATCACGGCGCTGTCGACGTTCTTCCTGGCGAAAGACCTGGAGCTCGTGGAGGCCGCGCCGCTCGACCACCTCTCCGTGTATGTCGCGCGTCTCGTCGAGACTCTCGTCCATTCGTCGTGGATGGTCGTGCTGGTCGCGATCCCGATGCTGGCCGCCTACGGTCTGGTCTACGACGGCGGCATCACATTCGTGGTCGTGTCGACGGTGGCTGTCGGCGCGCTCCTCGTCCTCATGGCCGTGCTCGGATCGGCGCTCACGCTGCTCCTGGTGAATCTCTTCCCGGCGCGGCGGACGCGCGATCTGCTGGCGCTGATCACGCTCATTGCCACCGGCATAGTCGTCTTGATGGTGCGACTGCTTCGCCCGGAGCGACTTGCCAGCCCGGATGGGTTCCGCGACCTGGTGCACTTCATGGCCGAGCTCCGTTCGCCCAGGTCACCGTGGCTGCCAAGCGACTGGGCCGCTGACGCCGTCATGTACACGCTCGAAGCGGGCACTGCTACGGACCTCTTCCCGCTGCTGCTCCTGGTCAGCACAGCGGCGACCGCCGTCGTGGCAGGCTCGTGGCTGCACGCACGCCTTTTCGAGCAGGGGTTCACCAGGGCGCAGGAAGGAGCGGAGCTGAGATCGCGTGCCGCTCGCCCGAGCACCGTCGGACGGTTTGCGTCCGGGGTCGCGCCCGTCACCGTCCGTGCGCTCGTCGCCAAGGACGTACGCACCTTCTTCCGCGACTCCACGCAGTGGTCGCAGCTCCTGCTGCTGGGCATGCTCGTCGTGGTCTACGTCTACAACATCCGCGTGCTCCCGCTCCGCACCGGCGAGGACGTCGGCTTTTTCCTGCGAAACGTGGTGTCGTTCCTGAATCTCGCGCTGGGCGGCTTCGTACTCGCCGCCGTTGCGGCGAGATTCCTGTTCCCGGCCGTGAGTCTCGAAGGCCGTACGCTCTGGCTGCTCCGGTCTTCCCCGCTCGACCTGCGCACGCTGGTGTGGTCCAAGTTCTGGGTCGGCGCCGTTCCGCTGCTGGTCCTCGCCATCGCCATAACCGTCGCAACGAACGCGATCCTCCAGGTCGGTCCGTTCATGATGGTGCTTTCGGTTACGGCGATAACGGTCATGAGCTTCGTCATTGCGGCGCTGGCGCTCGGTTTCGGCGCAGTCTTCCCGCGTTTCGACACGGAGAATGCGGCGCAGATTCCCACGGGGTTCGGTGGCCTGCTCTTCATGTTCGCGGCGACGGGATACCTCGTGGTCCTCATCATGGCGCTGGCCGTGCCCGTGTACGCCGTGCTCCAGGCACGCTTCCAGGGGCAGCCGATCGAGCCGGCGCAGTATGCGTGGCTCGCCGCCGGGTTCGCTCTGGCAGCCGCAGTCTCGGCCGCGGGGATCGCGGTACCGCTCCGGATCGCGATCCAGCGCGTCACCATGCTGGAAAGTTGATTGCGTCCTCGCCGTGGCGGGCGTGGCGCGTCATTCCGGTCATAGCGCCATGGCGCGCTCCGGATCCACCCGGTTGCGGAGGAGCCGTGGGATTGGCGCACGGAACCAAAGTGCAGGTAGCGCGTTATTCACTCCTTGCACCGTCATGGGCTGCTGTGCGTGTCCGAACGCAGTCGAACCGCTCCGGGCGCGACTTGCCTGCATCGCGCCGAAGCTCTGACCGCGGGCACCATGAGAGTGCTGGCGCACGGGCCGACGGATCC
>Ga0180216_1004733_pt1 | contig 10200 bp, 9 predicted proteins | sample eDN3rd37CBELigMG_FD_128879 | JGI IMG/M metagenome (GOLD analysis project Ga0180216, IMG submission 128879) | Enriched Miracle-Growth compost microbial communities from Emeryville, California, USA - eDNA 3rd pass 37_C BE-Lig MG (version 2)... ...
TTTCCGGCCCCGACTCACGCGACCCCGTCGGCCGCGGCAGCACGCACGCCCCGACGTAGCCACCTCCTCCATGGGTCCATGGGCCGCTCACAGGGCGCAGCAGCGTCGATCTCCCACAACCATCGGCCGACGCACGCGGGGCGGGACGCGCACAGCCAAGGACGGCGTCTGCGACACAACGAGCTTTGCGCACCTGCGTGTATCTTCCATCTCCCCCGCCCATGCCCCCCACCCGACGGCGCCCTCCTCCTTAGCGCCCAGCTGCCCTCATCTTTAACCCGCATCGCGGTCCGTCCGTCCATTCGGCCGATTCGGCCGCCAGGCCGCGTGCTTGTGCGGTCGCCAAGGCCGGCGCCCACGCCTGCTCGCCCGCCGTCGTCCCTGCCACGCCCGCACCCAAGCCATGCGTGCCCTCGGGAAAAGGAAACCTGCGCACCGACGTGCACCGACGTGCACCGACGTGCATCGACGTGCACCGACGTGCCTCGGCGGCGACGGGCGGCGGGCGGCGGCGGCGGCGGCGGCGGGGCGATATAGTATATTTTTTGGCTTGGCCCTTCCGGGGACGCACCTGGTCGACGACAAAGTGGCAGACACACGGCAGACAAACGGCAGAATCCTGCTAGGAAACGGCAGACACCGGAAGAACCGCGGCAGAACCGCGCTAGGAACAGCGGCAGAATGAACCGGCAGAAGCGCGGCAGAATGCATAACGGCGGCAGGTTACCCGCCCAGTACCCCCCGGTGCTTGATGACGTCAGCGGCGGCGCGGGCCAGACGGACTGACGGGCGCGCGGAGGCAGACGCACCGAGGGGCCGCGGCAGGGTGTGCCCCGCGCCGTTCGCGCCCGCTCCCGCCACCCAGCACGCCGTAGATCCCCACGACGGCAGCGCCCGTAGCCGCTCTCCTTGTCACTCTCTTCGGTTGAGTCGCCGCCGCCACCATGAGCCGCGAGCAGATGATCTACCGCGCCGACGGGCGCGCGCCGATCCCGGCGGGCGCGTCCACCTGGAAGGGCGCCTGGGACCCCGTCGCGCTCAGCGGCGGCAACAAGCCCGGCGGCCTGCTCCTCGAGGGCACCGTGGTCGGCCGCCGGCGGTGGACCGTCACCGACGAGGCGGGCGCCAAGCACCGCTACCTGGTACGCGCCGAAACGCGGGGGAGGGACGCCGCCCCGCGCGCTGTGGCTCACTTGCACGCGCGGCGCCGGCCATGCGCTTTCGGCCCTTGCCGCTCGCAGGTGGTGGCGCTCAAGGTGCGCAAGGCGTGGCGCCGCGCGTACGGCCCCGACGGCGCGGAGGTCGAGGTCGACGCCAACCTGACCAAGAAGGTGAGCACCGGCTACCTGTCGTCGTCGTACAAGACCGTCACGGTCAAGCCGTCGGACCAGCTGGCGCCCGCGGCGGCGAAGCAGGCGCTCGGCACGGCGCTGGCCGCCGTGTCCAAGCCGCCGGCCACGTCGCCGGCCGCCGCCGCGCCGGACGTGGTGGAGCTGTGGGGCGACGAGGACGTGCTGACCGCCATGGACCTGCAGGAAGGCGAGGAGGTCCGTGCAGCTGTTTCGGTGCACGGGGCGGGGTGGGCGAGCTGCACTCACCCCTGCCGCCCACGACGCCGCGCCGTGGACCGCCGCCGCCCGCAGATTCGCTGCAAGACGCGCGGCACCGCCGCCTTCCTCGAGACGGCGACGCGGCTGGAGGAAGGCACCGCGGCGCCGCGCAACTTTGCGGGCGCGGCGGTGGACCCCAAGGCGGCGGCGAGCGGCGGCGGCTGGACCGACAAGCTCGTCAACGTGGGCAAGGCGGCCGAGCCGCCGGCCAAGCTCAAGCAGGACCAGCTGGAGGGCGTGGACGAGGAGGAGTGGAACGACTAGTGCAGGCCCTGGTCTATTGCGGAATCCGTGCGTGTGTACAGCCTACGCCTGAACTGCAACTGGATTCGATGGAAGCCGCGACGCCATGCAGGGGCCATGTCGCTTGAGCGGGGGCCATGTCGCTTGAGCGGGGGGCCATGTCGCTTGAGCGGCCGGCGCGGTGCTGTCCGCAGTGTCCTCGTCGCCTGCTTCTTGGTCGTCCTAGCCCTAGCCCTAGCCCCATGTTGTTCGATGACGTGGACAGAGCGGCAGCGGACGACGCGGACGACGCGGACGCGGACGAGGCGGACGTCCAGGACGCCGACGGGGGACAAGGACAAGGACGACCCCCCGGACGCCGACGCGGACCAGGACGAGCACAAGGCGACGGCCCAGATACCGAGCAGAGCAGGGGACGAGGAGGCTGCTGGCAGAGCCGTCGACCAGGAAACGACGCAGCGACGCCCCCCCTGCCTGCTGCGTCCCGATAGCAGCGCAGGCCCACCTTGGAGCACGAGTCGGCGACCGGACGCAGCGGCGGGGCGGCATGGGGAACCGCTGGACAGCAGCGTGAGCACCGAATGGCGACGCCGCGGGCGGCACTGCACGTGCTCTTCCGACGCCCGGCGGCCGCGGCCGCCCTCCAGCACCTACGCCATGGCCTCGGCGCCCGACGGCGGCGCGGCCGTCGCGCCGGCGGCACCGGCACCGACGGCCGCGCCCTCCTGGCACGCGGTCGACTCGTACTACGACTTCCGGCCGGACCTCATCACGCAGCTGTACTACGAGCTGCTCGCGCCGAGCTTCCCGGACCAGAGCGGTGCGGCACGCCTCCCCTGCAGGCACGCCGCCCCACGGGCAAGCGGTCGCGGTCTCTCTGACCCCAACCGCCTCCCACTGTGCCGCGTGCGGTCTGCCCGGCAGAGCTGGAGCCGCTGGAGAACTTTACGACCCGCCGGTTCGACTGCCCGAGCGTCCAGACGCACGTCCTGATCTACTATGAAGACGTGGAGCCGGCCGATGCTGCTGCCGCCGCCGCGGCGGCGGCGGAGCAGCCCACCGGCGACGGGCAGGCCCCGGGCACGACGAGCAAGCCGGCCTCGCCGTACCGCATCCTGGGCGGCGTCATCTTTGAGTTCTTCGTGCCGGTCAACTGCGGCCTCATCACCTACCTCGTCGTGGGCAAGGCGGCGCGCGGCAAAAGTACGGCCCAAGAACGTGCAGGCAGCCCCCGCAGCGGCGCTAACCGCTTCCCCTGCCCACCAGCGTGGGCTTTGCCGGCGGCCGGCAGAGCTCTCGCGGCACTTGCTGAACGCGGCGGTCGAGGAGCTGGACAAGGCGGCCCGCGCCGAGTGCTCGCTGGCGGGCTGCAACGCCATCTTTCTGGAGACCAACTCGTCGCTCAAGGTCAAGCCCGAGCAGGTAGAGGACGCACACGCACGTGGCGGGGCACCGGGCGCCGCAGCTCAGCCGGCCACCTGCCCACCCCCCACCTGCACCGCAGTGCCTCCCGTCGGCAGGACGTGATGGACCCGCGCGTTCGCCACGCCATCTTCCACCACATGGGCCTGCGGCTGCTCAACATCGCCTACGTCCAGCCGCCGCTCGCGGCCGACCAGGAAAAGTGCAACACGCTGCTGCTGTGCGTGTACCTGTCGCCCAAGATCCCCTCCTACCAGCAGGGCGGCGAGACCGTGTACTACCTGCCGACGGCCACCGTGCGGTACGCCGCCTCGCCGCACCTCCGCAGGCCCGGGTGCCGCCGTGTGCCAACCCGCCCGAGGCAGCGCGTGGACGTGCGTCGGCGCCGCCAGCAACTTTTACCAGTGCATGTGGAAGACGAGCATCGAGCGCGGTCGGCTCACGCCCGAGGAGCTGGCCGCCGACGTCGACTACAAGCGCACACTCATGCAAATGTCGCGGCAAAAGGCGATTCGCCTGCTGGACCTGCCCTGGGAGCGCCCGTGGTACCTGATCGAGTTGAGCGAGGACTTTGATCGCTCGCTGCTCGTGCGCTTCCACACCGAGCTCGTCGCGCCACACACGCAGCCCGAAGGCACGGCGCCGCACCGGCACGGCGCGCGTGGGCGACATAACGCCGGTGCGCACGCTCACACCGGGCCGCAGTCCAGCACGCGTCGCCGGCGCCGCTTGCTCCAGCGGTGGAGCCGGTCGACGTGTGGATCAAGGCCATGGCCGATCAGCAGGTGCAGGACATCACGCCGGTGTACTACCACGTGCTGCTGGCCCTGCGCGACCCCGACGAGGACGAGCTCGATGCGGTGCGTGTGTGCACGCGCATCAGAACGACGCCGCCCCGCGACCCCCCTGCCGACTCGGCGCTTTTCCCCTTGGACCGCTTTGCAGCCGATGCACGGCGCAGAACGTGAAACGCTCGCGCTTGGAGGACTTGACCATCCTGGAAGGCGGCATGACGCTCGAGTACTACCCGGCCAGCAACTGCGGCCTGATCGCCTACTTTATCGTGCGCGGCGGCGACACGGGCGAAGCCGGTACTGCCCCAGAGCGCCCAAGCAGCCGTAGTACGCTGCCGCCGTGCCCCCGTTCACCGACCCCCGAGCTCTGCCCCTAGCGTTCCCGTCATGCTCGCAGAGCCGGTCGCGCTGCCGCGGGCGGTCGGCGGCAACATCGCGACGTCGCTGTTGGAGCACGCCGTCGAGGTGCTGCACGAGACGGCCAACATGCACGGCCACCTGGCCGGCTGCAACGCCATCTTCATGGAGTGCAGCGTCATCGACGGCGGCGGCGCCGCGGGCGCGCCGCCTCCGCGCGCGCGCACCCGACGTAGCGGCGGCGCAATCGCGCCCGTCATCATGAACGTTGGCCACTCGCACGCGCGCATGGCCGAGCTCGGCTTCCAGATGCTCGACCTGGTGTTTTCGCAGCCGCCGCTCTACCGCCTGCCCGACGGCCAGCTCGCGCCCGCCGTGTCGCTCAGCCTGACCGTGTACACGCGCGACAGCCCGCTGCCGCGCCTGCTGCTCCCGCTCGGTAGGACGGCGGCGGCGGCGCCCGTGTTCTAGGCAGGCATCCTTGGGTCATCGCTCATAGCTGCTGGTTGCGCGACGTCAGCGTGTGGGCCGGCGGCGTCAGAGGGCCAGCAGTACTACTACCTACCGCAGTCCGCCGTCGCCGCCTTTGTCAAGGTACCCTAGTGTACCATGGCCGCATCCCTGTCGTGCGGCCGCCTAACGCCGCCGCCGTCGTTTCCCGTTGACCCGGAACGCCCTCCCAGGACTATTGGCGCGTAACGTGTGAGCGGCTCGGCGTGGCCGACTACAAGCTCCTGCCGTACCTGCGCATGCGCGACCAGTTCCGGCGCCGCGACAACTTCCCGCTGCTGCCCTCGCTGCCGTGGGAGTCCGCGTGGGCGCTGATCAACATGCGCAACGACTACTCGCGGGACCTCCTCGTCGAGTTCCATCGCCACCTGCGGCACCGGCGCCACCCGACCTTTGACCTGCAGCCGCTGCAGTACTACATCGACCAGCTCGCGCCGCCTGCCGGCCTCGACGGGCCCGCGGCCGCGACCAAGGAGCACCTCAACATTGTGCTCGCGCTGAGCTACGCCGAAACGCCCAACCAGCCCGGCCCCATGCTCGCGGGCGGCATCATCTTTGAGTACTTTGAGTCGGTCAACTGCGCGCTCATCACGCATGCCTACGTGCTGCCCTCCAAGCGCAACCGCAAGGCGCTCCTGGAGCGGCTGCTCGCCGAGGTGGCGCGCACCGTCGACGTCATCGCGACGGGCCTCGGCCACCTGGCCGGCGCCAGCGCGATCCTCATGACCGTCCACCCGGTCAGCGCGCAGCCGGCGCCAAACCAGCTGCCCGCCGAGGCCGCCGCGTCGATGGACCTGGCCGCGCACCACGCGACGCTGTGCGACCTCAACCTGCGCCTGCTCGACCTGGACCTGCTGTTGCCGCCCATGATGTCGTTCGCCGCACCGGTGCGCGGCGGCACGCGGCGCCTTCGTACCAGGCCCGCGCACTTGGTGCTAATCGCGGCAGCTCCCTCAAACCTGGTGCGCAGCGACGTCGGCAGCAAACGGCGGCCGCGCTCGTGTCGGCGGCGGCGCCGGGCGGCCGGGTGCGCACGCTCCCGCTGCCCGGCCAGCCCGGCGGCACGCCCGTGCCCATGCTGCTCACCGTCCTGGTGACCCCGCGCATCCCGCAGTACGGCCTCAACGGCCCGCACTACCTACCCAACCACTTTATCACGGCGTACGCACCGGGCAGCACCCATCGGGGCGCGCACACACACACACACACACACACAAACACACACACACACAGGCGCTCACTCGCGATGCATACCGCGTCCCTCGCGTGCGCCATGCCGCACGCAGCTTCGTCGCCCGTCTCTGGGAGGACCTGCTAGCGGCCGGCCCGCCCGAGGCCAGCGTGTGGATGGACACGGCCGCGTACCAGGTGATGCTGGCGCAGATCCGCATGCGCGGCAACGTGCCGCTCGTGCCGATCCCGTGGGACTCGCCATACCTGCTGGTGGACCTGGCGGAGGACTTTAACGCCGAGCTGCTGCGCGCCTTCTTCGACACCCTCGTGTTGGGCCTCCGAGCGCGCGCCCCCGGCGCTGCCGGCCGCGGCGGCGGCGGGGGCGGCGGCGGCAGCGGCGGCGGCAGCAGCGCGACGCTCGGCGGGCCCGGCGGGCTGACCGACGAGGAGACCGCCGACAAGCTCTACGCCGAGTGGCTCAAGCTGCTCGCTCTAGAGAACACCGAGCCCAACAGCACGCTGGAGCTGTTCCAGCAGGTGCGCGCCCGCAGCAGCAGCGGCCTGGGCCGCGCGCTGCTCCCGCCGACGCCCATGCCGGCGAGCGGCACGCCGGCCGCCAAGGTCACGCACGTCGTGCTGGGCCTCCTCGCGCCGCCCGTCCTGGACGAGGACGCGCCGGTGTACCTGGGTGGCTCCGATAGCCCGCCGCTCTCGCCGACGGCCGACCGCGCCACGGGCGCCGCCGCCGGCAGCTGGGCGGCGGCCGACCCGGCGGCCACGCTCGCCGCCGCCACGGGCGGCCGCTTCCCGGAGCTCACCGTCGACAGCAGCCGCGTCGCCGGCGGCATCGTGCTGGACTACTTCCCGACCAACAACGTCGGGCTGATCACGCACCTCGCCCTGGCCGACGCGTCGCACGATCGGCTCGGCAACGAGCTCCTCGCGCGAGCCATCGAGATCTTGACCGTGCGCGCGCACGAGTACGGCTACTTTGGCGGCTGCGACGCCATCTTTATGGAGGCCAAGCGGGACGCGGCCGACGACGACGACGACGACGACGGCGACACTGAGGACGACGACGACGACGACGACGACGACGCGCATGGCAGCGCCGGCGCCGGTCGCGCCGCGCTCGGCGCCGCCGCGTCGCCGTCGCGGCGCCCGGTGGACCTGACGGCCACGCACGAGGTGCTCTACCAGCACGGCTGGTCCCTGCTGGACCTCGCCTACGAGCCGCCGCCCCACGGCCTCGCCAGCTGGACGGCCGCGCTGGTGTGGGCGCGCAGCAGCGCCAGTGGCGCGGCGCGCGCCGGTGCAGCCGCCGACGCCGAGGGCAGCCGCCCGTCGTCCACCACGCTGGGCGACCTGGCGGCGCTAGAGCGGGCGCGGGCGAGCGTCACCAGCCCGCCGCCGCTGCCGGCGCCGCCGCCGCCGCTGCACTTGCTGCCTCTGCCGACCACCGCCAGCAATGCTAGCGCCGGCGGCGGCGGCGGCAGCAGCAACAAGACGGCGGACGCGCCGGCGGCGGAGCGCCCGCCAACGGCGACGTGGCTGTACGGCGCGGCGGACCGCGCCGAGGTCGACGTGCTGCTGCTGGTGCGGCTCAGCGAGACGATCCCGTGCGAGGTGCACGCCGAGCAAAAGCTCCGGTACCTGCCGCGCGCGACGGTGCTCCGGTTCATCGAGAGCCACTGGCGCGCGTGCGAGGGTGCGGCGGCGACCGCGGCGGCGCCGCTGCCGCACACGCAGCTGGTGCCGTACCGCCGCATGGTGGACCAGGTGCGCCGGCGCGAGCAGGTGCCCATCATCGTGGACCTGCCGTGGGACACGCCCAGCCTGGTCATCAGCCTGCGCGACGACTTTGAGCCGGAGCTGCTCGAGCAGTTCCTCCGCCGGTTTGCGTACACGCCGGGCGTGCACGCCCTCGCGGCCGACGAGCTCACGGGCGGGCTCGCGCTGGCCGAGGCCACCGAGGCGTGGCGCCGCACGCTCGACAACGACGACGCGCCCGTGCACCTCCTCCTGGCGGTCCGGTACCACCAGCAGACCGCGCAGCCGCTGGTCGAGGGCGGCCTCGTGGCGCGGTACCTGCCCAGCATCAACTGCGGCCTCGTGTCGGCGCTGCGGCTGACGCGCACCGGGCAGCAGCAGCAGCTCGCGTCGGTGCTGCTCGAGGCCGGCCAGGAGCGCCTGGCCGTCGAGGCCACCGCGGCGGGCCACATCGCCGGCTGCCAGGCCATCTTTGTCGAGGCGGTCCTGCCGACGCTGCTGGACGACGCCACACCGCCAGCGCGGCCGGCGCTGCCGACGACGGCGGCAGCCACAACGGCGACGGCGTCGACGGGGCTGGCGCCGCCCGCGCCGCCCAAGGCGCCGGTGGCGGCCAAGCCGGCCGCCGCCGCGCCGGTGACCGTGCGCGCCAGCCCCGGCCTCGCCCCCGCGGCTACGGCGGCCGGCCCGGCCAGCTCGCTGCGGCTGCTATCGCGCCTGCCCTCTGCAGGGCCCGGGCCCACGTCGCCCGTGGCCGCCGCCGCCGGCGGCATCCAGCGCCTCCAGTCGCCGCCGCCGCCGGCCCCTGCGGCCGCCCACGCGACCGCCGCCGCCGCGCCGCCGAGCGGCGGCGGCAAGGCCACCGACGGCACCTCGGCGACGGCGCGTCGCACGCGCACGGCCGCGGGCGCGGGAGGCATGGCGACGGTGGACCTGCTCGCGCCGCCGGGCCTGGCGCACACGCACCCGCTTCTGCAGTTCCTGGACATGCCGTACGTGCCCGGCTGCCTGCTCGGCGTCTACCGCACCGACTGGATCCCCGTGCGCGTGCAGGCGCTCAAGCCTGCGGGCGCCGCGGGCGACGACGCGCCGCTGGCCGTCTCGGAGGAGGTGCCGTACCTGCCGTCGCCGCTCGTGACCAAGCTCGTCGCGGTCCGCCGGCAGCTGGCCCATGCGCCGACGCTGCCGCTGGGCTTGGCGCCCGTCGCCGCCGACGCCGGCACGCTGGAGCGCATCCGCCAGCAGCTCGCCGACCGCGACAGCGTGGACCTGCGCCCGCTCATGATGCTGGCGTCCGCGTCGCTCTTCCAAACCCGCTAAGCTACATACGCGTGTAAAGTCGACTGTACAGGGTATAGGCGCGCCCTCTATTTACATCTAGAGCACCAGGTAAAAAAAAGAAAAAAAGAACAAAAAAAAGAAGCCTAGGACGGCGCAGCGGACGCGGGGCGCTGCCGGCAGCCGAGTATGAGCGAGAGCTGGCCCCACCACCGCGCCAGCCGCGTCGCCTTGCCCGTGCTCGCGGCTGGCGCGGCGGCGTGGGCGGAGCGCGCACGCGCGTGGCCGCGGCCCGGCCGGCGGGCGCCGCCACGCGGTTTCTCGACCGCCTCGGACGAGCTGGACGTCCAGGACGACGACGCGGCGAGCGAGGCGGACGACGTGTCCGCGAGGGACGAGGCCGCGCTCCAGGTGCGGTACTCAATGTACTGGTCGATGAGGTCGTCGTCGAGCCACGGCCGCAGCGCCTGCCGCCGAATGTACCGGGTGCCGTCGGCGCGCATGCGGACAGGCGGCAGGTGCCGGCATCGGCCGGTGGCCGCCGCGGCCGCGAGCAGCGCGGGCGTGACGAGGATAATGTCATCGCCGCTCGCCGAGGACGTGGTGCTGGCGCTCAGCGCCGACTCGCACGAGAAGCTGGGCCCCAGCCCGGGGTGGCCAAAGGCCGCGTGCGGTGCGGAGACCGCCATCGCGCCCTCCTGATAGGCCGTGCACCGAGCGTGCGCGAGGCCGCACGTGCGACACCCGTTGCGCCACGCAGCGAGCCGTCGCGGCCGATGCCTGCCACAGCCAAGCTCGTCGGCTCCTCGCGCTCCACGCTGCGCGTCCGAGCCGTGCAGAGACGAGCGGAGGACGGCGCCGTTGGTCGCCGCGCTCGTCCCGCGCTTGCGTCTGCCGTTCGCCGATGATGTCCAGGGGCGTTCCTACAGCGATAAACGGGTGTGCGATGCGCGCGCGGCCGCGTTGTTGATCGTCGTCGTTGTCCTCGTCCTCGTCGTCCTCGTCGTTGGCGGCGGCGGCGGCGGCGGCGGCGGCGGCAGAAA
>Ga0180216_1004736_pt1 | contig 10200 bp, 11 predicted proteins | sample eDN3rd37CBELigMG_FD_128879 | JGI IMG/M metagenome (GOLD analysis project Ga0180216, IMG submission 128879) | Enriched Miracle-Growth compost microbial communities from Emeryville, California, USA - eDNA 3rd pass 37_C BE-Lig MG (version 2)... ...
ATTGATTTGGATTTCGAAAAGTTACTCCTTCTTGATCGGTTCGACTTTCCTGCTCTATATTGGGAACGGTATGCTGGAGATCGGTCTGGCCATTCTCGCAGCGCGTATTTTTACTAGAAATACAGGTACGATGATGAACCTAGCACATTTCTTCTACGGGCTAAGCTCAATTGTTGCTCCGCTATTAGCAACGGGGCTAATGAGCATTACGATTATGGGCTACACCGTCGAATGGGGATTGATGTATTTTATCGTTCTTGCCTTTTCACTTATTCCTATTATTCCAACTGTACTAGGGAAATTTCCAGGAGATGAGATTAAGGCTGAGGATCGTAAATCGTTACGTACGTTAGCGAGTGATTATTCCTTATGGCTGCTTGTTGGCATACTAACATTCGGCGTAATTGCCGAACTGTCAGTCGGAGGCTGGTTAGTTAACTACCTTGAGAAAAGCTATGAGTGGAGCACTTTATCTGCATCGGCAATGCTGTCGTATTTCTTTATCGGTTTTTCATTAGCTCGCCTTTTACTTGGACCTATTATTGATCGGATCGGTTATACTCTTTCGGTAATTATCGTGTCAATGTTTGCAGCAATATGTACGTTTTTCGCTGTCCTGGGAGGGGAAGGCTATGCCATATTTTTTGCCCTGTCAGGTGCTGGTGTAGCTCCGATCTATCCTACAGTTATGGCATTTATCGCTAAGCGCTATCCGAATGACAGTGACGTTGTTATTAGCTTTATTGTGACGATTATGGGTATCGGCACAGTAATAGGTAATTATGTAATCGGATTAATTATTAGTGGGGTTAAGCATATGTATCGTGCAGAACCAGCGATTGCTGTGCTTAGAGGATATCAAGCAGGATATTTGTTTATTGGTGTAAGCGCACTGCTGTGTGCAATATTGTCCATTATGATGTATACACATCTAAAAAAGCAAAAGCAACTGATCTAATGAGCTGTTCATAAAGGAGTTATCGAGTGCGGAAATTTATTAATTTTATAATGATGTCAATAGGTGTGTTACTTGTCTTAAGTGGGTGTCAGTCTAGTAAGCCGAATGAGGATTTATTTCATTACAAAGGCTCGTATGTTGGTGATAATAGTGCTGTAGGCAATATTTTACAACAATTACGGAGCGGAGAAGAAGTAGAACGCTTCGAGCTTATAACGAAATCTGAACCATACGGGGTAGTAATAACATATAGTGATTATGCTGAAATGTCAGAGAAGAGCGTGAAGCAAACGGTCCTATATAACGCAACATTTCTATTTGCATTAATTCAAAACGTGGATTGGATTACGTTTATCTTTGGCGATGATTACCAATATAAAGTGGAGAAGCAGGCAGTTCAAAAATGGTACGGTATGGAGCTAGGTGGGTATACTAGCGAGGATGAATTACAAGAATTAATGCAACAATTTTTAGAGGATGAGGACAAAATTAATCAATTTTTTGTTCTTGTTGAATAAAAAAAACTGCAGTCTAGATTCGATTCTAGGCTGCAGCTTTTTTATGTTCTGGCAATGCAATCATCTATTCGTTATCAAGCATGGAGGACAGACGATCGGTAAGCATCATATGACTTGCTTCAAGTGCTTCATAATCGGATTGCTTTAACAAGACGTCATCACGTGCAGCTAGCGTGCTTTCGACTGGTAACACACGATATCTGTAGTATTGATCTGGCTTATAGCGATGAACCCAGGTTGGTGTGACCGTTACATCTTTAATTTCGATAGCACCTGTATCGTAGTGCTTTCTAAGATCTACGCGAAATATTGCACCATAGTCCTTAGAGTCACCACGTTGATTAGAGATGAAATTCCCCATGGAATATATGATTAGGCCTTGTCGTTCGGCTCCAAGTTCATCCACTGTTGTCACTAGCTCGTAAGGCTGCAATACATGGGGATGAGAGCCCGCAATAATGTCTGCTCCCGCTGCAATTAAAGCTCGAGCCAATGTTTTCTGTTCCTCTGAGGGCTGGGTCTGATATTCATTGCCAAAATGCAACGCAATCGTAATAACATCTGCGCCATCCTGACGTAGTCGATTCATATCCTCAATGATACGTTCCTGATCAATCAAATTTACAATATACTCCTTACCCTCAGGGATCGGAATGCCGTTTGTACCGTACGTATAAGACAGCAGTCCCATCGCGATTCCATTATGCTCAACGATGACACTCGTATTTGCTTCTTCAGCATCTCTCGCTGATCCCACTGTTGTAAAACCAATCTGCTGAACATGATCGAGTGTAAGCATTGCACCAGTTACACCCTTATCGAGCGTATGGTTGTTAGCGGTAGAGAGGATGTTAAAGCCGTTATCCCATAATGCCTGTGCGAGTTCAACTGGTGCGTTAAACAACGGATAGCCAGTATAACCGTAATCCTTGCCAGCCATCGGTGCTTCTAAGTTAGCCATTACCCAATCACCATCAGCAACAATGTCAGCAATCGGTGAAAAGACGTCTTTAAAATTATAGCTGTCTGTCGCTTTGTCGTATGCACCAGGGAGCTGTGGGGTGTGGCTCATAATATCTCCAACACCGATCCACACAGCATCCGTATACTGTGGTGGTGTAGGCGTAGGCTCTGGAGTAGAAGTAGGCGATGGTGTTGGAGCTACGCTGCTGCCTGGTTGCTGGGCTGATAGCTCGTTAAGGCTGCTGTTATTAGGGTCTTGTGGAGCTGCATCCTTTGAATTCAATAGTATGAATATCAATAGGGCTCCCGCAGCTATAAAGATGAGCAGCACACTGTTGAATATCCATAGCAGCTTTCGCTTTGATTGTCGCTTTTGTCTCAAATAATCACGTCCTATTAAAGTAGATAGTAAGAAAGGCTAAGTTTCCAATATAAAGACGTGCACACAGCTTCAGATGTTGCGTGAGGCTCAAGTGAACGTATATAAGCCGCTCATGTGTAAAACATTCTCACTTGAGCGGCTTATTGCTACGTGTACCAGTGTACAGCTTGTTGAAGCTGCTGGGCTGTATAATGAGACCAAGGAGCTTCAGCTGAGTTCGGCAAGGAAGTAAAGCTCATCACTTCCTTTGACGTCGGATGTGGTGCTGTAACACTTGTCGACCACAATGCAATGGTACCGTGACCTCGCTGCTTTGCCGCTTTGCCGTATTTAACGTCTCCAAGAAGCGGGTGGCCGATAAAGGCCATTTGAGCGCGAATTTGATGCGGCCTTCCTGTATGAAGCTGGATGGAGACTAAGCTAGTGCCATTGTTCGAGGCGATGACATGATAGCTGAGTCTGGCGTCCTTAGCTTCCGTAACGGGCTGATTAAACACGGTCACTTGATTCTTTTTTGAATCCTTACGGATGTAATGAAGCAGATCGGCCTCCTGAGCGACTGGGATGCCCTCAACGATGCACATATATGTTTTCCCGAAGGTACGGGTACGGACAGCATCAGAAAGCCTTGAGGCAGCCTTGGAGGTCTTAGCGAAGATCATCGCGCCGCCGACAGGGCGGTCCAATCGATGTACAAGTCCGAGAAATACATTGCCTGGCTTTTGATAGCGAAGCTTAATGTCGTCCTTAATCAACGTTAGCATATCTGCATCTCCAGTATCATCCTCCTGTGAAGGAATGCCTGGTGGCTTCTCGACAACGATAATATGATTGTCCTCATACAATATCGGAATTGCCGGCTTCATCTACTTCGACTCCCAACGTCCTAATATTCCACATGGAAGAGCTAGACCAGAACGTGTTATTGGCAAACCAATCTCTCCGCAGTTAATTTCCCCACCGTACTTACTACCCATGCTCATCGTTAGCAAATGCTGCAAAACAGTAGGTGAAAGTCCAGTTGTATAGGAGTTGATGAGCATGAAAAGCGGGTTGTCACTCATAATGGTCATGCAGGTTTGCAGAAACGGAAATAGATTTTCTTCAAGCTTCCATGTTTCGCCCTTTGGTCCACGTCCGTAGGAAGGAGGGTCCATAATAATGGCATCATATTGTCTGCCGCGACGCTGTTCACGTTGAACGAATTTGAATACATCGTCGGTAATGTATCTTATCGGTGCTTCCTCAAGACCGGATAACACGGCATTCTCCTTCGCCCATTGAACCATTCCTTTAGCTGCATCGACATGACATACCTCTGCACCTGCAGCTGCACAGGCGATTGTAGCGCCTCCAGAGTAGGCGAATAGATTCAACACGCGGATCGGACGATTGGCTTTACGGATTTTATCCATCATCCAGCTCCAATTGACCGCTTGCTCTGGGAATAAGCCAGTATGCTTAAAGCTTGTTGGTTTAATATGAAACCTAAGTTCATTGTAGCTAATTGTCCAGCGTTCAGGCATTTCTTTGTTGCGGATTTGCCATTGACCGCCACCTGAGGAGCTGCGGAAGTAATGAGCATCAGCTTTTCTCCATTGCTCGTCTTCCTTTTCTATAGGCCAAATAATTTGCGGATCCGGGCGACGAAGAATATAGTTGCCCCAACGCTCCAGCTTGTCTCCTGCTCCTGTATCAATTACTTCAAAATCTTTCCACTGATCAGCTATGTACATTCAGATGTTTCCTTCCTAATCGCTTCTTGTTATGATATCATCGCTTATTATAACGAAGCTGCGATACTAAAATCAACGAAGCCAGCTATATTTTTAGTAGAAGGGTCTGAGATTATGTTACGTTTTGAATGTGAATGCGGTAATAAAACGTCTTTTTTTGCAACAAGTGACTATGATGAGCATGGCAGAGAGATGCTCGATATTGAAGATGACGACTGTGTTAGCTACGCATTCGGTGAACAAAGTATAATGCTGAAGTGTAAATTTTGTGGTCATCGCTATATATTGCCTGCTTATGAGGAATATAAATAAAACTAGGACTATTCAGTCCTAGTTTTGTGAGGTGTAATGAATATGGTAGCAAGAAACCGAGAGCAATTAATACATATTGCGGCAAGGCTTTTTCTAAGCAAGGGCTTTAAGTATACGAGTATCGATGACGTAGTGGAGCAAAGCGGAGTATCCCGCTCCAATTTATATTATCATTTTGCAAGCAAAGAAGAGCTGTTGTATGCGGTGGTCGATTTCTGGGGCAACCGGTATGAATCCGCATTAGAGGTTTCCCTTGGGCAACGTGAGCTAGGTGCACAGCTGCGTATTGAGAGCTTTATTCAATTGCTACAAAAGGAAATTGAAGATAGGGGCAATAAAGGGAACTGTCCGTTCATCGCGATGTATGAGCAAAGTCCAGCCGAAGCAGAAGCGGTTCATCAGCGCATCTACCAATTTTTTGCATGCTTGCATACGTACATTACAGAGCTGCTTGCGCAAGGAATAGCTAGTGGAGAGTTTCGCAATAAGGTTTCGCCAGAGCAAAGTGCTTATTTATTTGTTTCTTCCCTCGAGGGCAGTCTGATGCTGGCGGAGACGATGGACGATATTTCGATTGTACGTACAACCTCTAATGCTTTTTTCTCCTTGCTTAGACAATGAACGTCAATGACGCTAAGCTGTTTCGTTTAATCATATACAATAATGTGAAACATCGTTTGTCTTAAACTGTACAAGCTGTTTTCTGTCGTGCACAGAGGGCAGCTTTTTCATTTTGTTAGAACAACTATGCAATGAATATATGAGAATAGGACGTATACCGTGTCAACTTCATTTGTTTAACATATAGTAATTGGAAGAGTTTCAGTTTATATGCCAGCATTGATTAATAGAAGGGGGGGAAATAATTGAAAGGTTTGATATTGTGTGCTGGAAAAGGTTCACGATTACGACCACTAACCTTCTCTAGACCTAAGCATCTTTTGCCGCTTATGAACAAACCAGTATTATTCTATGGAATCGAAAGGATGATTCAAGCTGGTATAAAGGATATTGCTGTTGTCGTTGCGCCATTGTTCCGAACTGTTTTTGACGAAGTATTGCAGGGTGGTGCACCATGGAACATTCGAATAACATTAATTGAGCAGCATGAACCTAAAGGATTAGCTGATGCTGTGCGTATAGCACAGACATTTACTCAAAATGACGATTTTCTATTGTATTTGGGTGATAATATAATAGATGGCTCATTGCTGCCCCTAATAGAGAAATTTCAGTCGGAAAATCTTGATGGATTAATATCAGTAAGTCAAGTAGATTCACCTGAGCAATTTGGTGTTGTGGAGATGAACGGTAATACGATTCATAGAGTAGTAGAGAAACCGAAACATCCACCAAGTAATCTAGCGATTAATGGTGTTTATTTATTTCGGCATACGATCTATGATGCTATTTCGAAGATTCATCCTTCAGCTAGAGGAGAATATGAGATTACAGATGCGATACAGCAGCTTATCGATGATGAGTATGAGCTAGGCATTTATAGCTCTAGCTATTGGTGGAAGGATACAGGGCAGCCGAAGGATTTAATCATATGTTAGCTTGCACATGTCTTCTTACTTATTTTGTTGACTGAAAATAACTAATACAATCTACTTTACAAAGTGTTAATCATCGGATATTGTATAATTAAACATAAATACTCAACGTTGACTAATTAACAATGACTGAAGGGTGATGAAGGATGTACATTGAAGCTAAAGCCTTGGTTAAGCAGTTTGGTTTGCGAACGATTGTGAACAACATGGATGTATCGATTCAAGCAAATGAGATTATAGCGATTATTGGTCCAAATGGTGCAGGAAAATCAACGATGCTGGAAATGCTTATTGGTCTGCAAAAGCCGAGCTCAGGAACGATATGGTACTGGGATTCTGGTTTTAAAGGGAAAATTGGCGTTCAGCTTCAAGCGGTTCCTTTTTTTCCGGCTCTGAGTGCGATGGAAAACTTACTGTTGTTTGCCTCCTTTTATAAGAAGTCAATTTCCAAGGAGGAGGCAATGAATTGCTTAGAGATTTGTGGTATTCAGGATGCTGCCCATACAGAGGCAGTAAAATTATCGGGAGGACAGCAGAAGAGATTAGCAATTGCGGTTGCGATCATGCATGAGCCTACACTTATCTTTTTGGATGAGCCGACTGCTGCACTCGATCCACGTAATCGACAGGACATTCATAATCTTATGCTTGAGCTACAGCAGCAAGGAAAAACGATAGTATTTACATCTCATGATATGGATGAGGTGCACCAGCTGGCAACGCGTGTGCTGGTCATCGATCACGGTAAAATCATTGCCGCAGGTGAGCCTGCCGAGCTCTGTAATAAGTATGATGCAGCTAGCCTGACACAGCTGTATATGAAATTGACTAGGGAGGATGAATCCTATGCTTAAAGTACAATTGCGATCGATGCTCGTTACGTCATTACGTGATAAAATTACGTTGTTTTATTCTTTATTGCTGCCTATTGTCCTTATGTTTGGGCTAGCTATATATATTGATAAGCCGGAGCAGCAGCTTCGCATTATTTGCGGCATTACGGCAATAAGTACAGTGTTTTGGGGGATGCAGGGTATTGCATTTCAGGTTCATTGGCAGCGCAGTAGAGGCGTATACAAGCTGCTTAAGCTAACGCCTATGCCATTAATGCAATTTATTGCTGTAATGATTGTTGCCCGAACAGTGATTGGTGTCGCAATGAACTGGAGTATTTGGTTAATAGGTATGCTAAGCTTTGGAATGAAGTTAACGGCATGGTCTATCGGGCTTACTCTGCTTGTCATTGTGATCGGGACAATATGCTTTACAAGCATCGGATTCGTCATTGCCAATGCTGCGCGAAATGAAGCTCAAATTAATATGCTATCTAATTTGCTTCAAATGCCGATGATTTTCATGAGTAGTGCGTTTTATTCGTTGAATGGTGCGCCTGATTGGGTTGCATTTGTAGGTAGATTACTACCATTTGAGCATTACACGAATTTGATATCTACGATGCAATCAGCTGGTAGTTCCATATCTATACTTAGCTTAATCGTCCTTGTCTTATATATCATGATTGCTATACTGATCGCTAGTATTACGTTCCGATGGGATACGAATCAATTAATGTTGAAATCAAGTACAGCATAATAGGTTGCAGCTCCAGATTCTGGCGAACGAGAATACTTTATGCTACACTAATACTCAATATTGAATATTTGATATTGAGGTGATGATATGGCTAGATTGATGGTGTTAGGATTGCTTAAGATGAAGCCAATGTCTGGATATGAGATTCAACAGGTATTATCTCAAAGCAAAACTGATGCTTGGGCAGGTATATTACCAGGGTCGATCTATCACGCATTAAAAAAAATGGAATCCGAAAGCTTAGTCGAGATTGATGCGCTAGAGCAGACGGGGAATCGTTCAAAAGCGATATATAAAATAACGAAGCAAGGAGAGGAGCATTTTCTCGAGCTGCTTCGCGAAGCATTGCAGGCCTCATCTATACAACTGCCAAGTCAGCTGTATACAGCTCTAAGCTTTATACAGGAGCTTGGTCGTGAGGAGGTACTCGCTTGCTTACAGCTTCAGCGCGAGCAATTGACCAAGGAGCTGGAGCAGCAGAAGGCAGGGATTAAAGTAAAACAAGAATTCATGAACGTAGATGGAGTAGTGGAGCTGTTGTTCCAAAATCTTTATAATCAGTATGAGCTGCAGCTGCAGCTGTTAGACCAGTTAATTGCTCATTACGAGCAGCAGTGAACTAATTAGCATTTTTTGATATATTCGATAATCAAGAAAATGTGGGTTAGAGGATGCTAATTTTCACTTAAAGTCTGTCGATTTTCGAGAGTACACTGCTTTAAATCAATATTTTAGTTTAATGCTTTGTTCACTCTACTTCGTCATTATTACTTCGATGTTTTTTCAATCCATGATGCACAGCTAGTATCAACGAGATTGATAGTACAATGCGGATGATAGAGGAAAGAAGATCATCTGAATACGTACTTTTTCGAATGAGAGAGTACAAACTGAATCCAAGTCCTCCGTAAGCAACGGTGAGAAGCATAAACTTATCAAATCGTGTAATTTTTATTTTTCTCATATTCACACTCCTTGTTCGATGAGTTAAAGCTTAATAGTATGATCCAAATGATAGCATTTAAACCGAATATTGAAAAAGGGCGAGTAGTGAGCTGTTAAGCTCATTACCCGCCCTTTTGCGCATTAAGGTTAGAAACTAGTGCAATGGTTGTCGTGCACAATACAAAATAAATAATTAAATAATTATTGCTCTTTCACTTTAAGCATCGCTTCCCATAAGGAAGAATCTTCATAGCCAAGTCGCCATGCCGCAACTCCGGCTAAATCATACTCCTTAGCAAGCTTTACACGCGCAAGCACACTTTCCGTTGTTTCTGCCCAGAACACATGCGTATATCCATCTTTTGTATACGTATATTTGTACTGGCCAGCCTTCTCATCATAGGTACGGGTTGCTTTATTGCTCGAAACAACGCTATCGATATCCTTCATTAGGATGGCACGGTTGTCAACGAGCTTGCCGTTACTGTCTATGCGCCACTCGCGAGAGTAGAACGGTATTCCAAGAATTAGCTTGCTGCGAGGTATTCCATATTCTAAATACTGCTTAATGCCTTCCTCAACCCAGCCGATGCTGCCTACAGATCCAGGCGTATCTGAGCCAGTCCAATGCTCATCGTAGGCCATCATAATGACCGTATCAACGATTTTACCGAGCTCTTCATAATCATAGGCTGTGAGATGATTCCATCGAACATCGCCACGCATTAGATCAATGGAAACGGTTAGTTTTTTTGCATGAGCCGCTTTCGTTAGCTTCTGAACAAAGCTTGTAAATTGGTTACGGTCGCTTGCAGCAAGGTTTTCAAAGTCAAGATTTAGACCTTTGACTTTAATTGAGACAAGGCTGTCTATCAATTCCTTGATAAAGCGATCCTGAGCCTTTTCATCCGCTAAAAACTTTGTTGTAAGCTCTTTATCGAATTGATTGTGAACGAGCGGAATAATATCGATGCCCTGAGCCTTCATCTCATGTACTAGCGCTGCACTAACGTTGCTATTCATAGCACCGTTTTCATTATCAACGTAGTACCAGGTTGGCGAATCAATATCTAAGCCTTGTGTATTACTAATGTGACTTTTAATTGTAGTGACCGAGCTTGAGCCGTTCCAACCCATAAAAACAAAATTTTTAGAGGAGGACCATAGCTTGCGGCCGTCTTGATTCATAATGTAGGAGTTACTATAGTTTTTCGCATAGGCGAGCGCTCCGTTAATG
>Ga0180216_1004737_pt1 | contig 10199 bp, 9 predicted proteins | sample eDN3rd37CBELigMG_FD_128879 | JGI IMG/M metagenome (GOLD analysis project Ga0180216, IMG submission 128879) | Enriched Miracle-Growth compost microbial communities from Emeryville, California, USA - eDNA 3rd pass 37_C BE-Lig MG (version 2)... ...
ATCCGCGCCGCCGTGGCGCGAATGCTTTCCACCGAACGTCCGGGCGATTTCGCGCAGGCGATGATGGATCTAGGCGCGACGATCTGCACGCCGCGGCGGCCTGCCTGCATCCTCTGCCCATTGAAGGACGGTTGCGCCGCGCTCGCCGCCGGCGATCCGGAGCTTTTCCCGGTCAAGGCGGCGAAGAAGAGCGTGCCGCTGCGGCGGGGCGCGGCCTTCGTGGCGGTAGACCCGCAAGGCTGCGTGCTCTTACGCAAGCGGCCCGACAGCGGCCTGCTGGGCGGCATGGCCGAGGTGCCGACCACGGCGTGGACGGCGCGGCAGGACGGCGCCACCGACCGCACGGCCGCGCCCTTCCCCGCAAAATGGCGCGCAATGGGAACGGTGCGGCATGTCTTCACCCATTTCGCGCTCGACCTCGACGTCTTCCGCGCCGATGGCGTCACGATGCAGGCACCTGCCGGCGCATGGTGGTCGCCGCCGGACGAACTTGCCGGCGAGGCCTTGCCCACGGTGATGAAACGCGCCATCGAGGCGGCCATGCCCGGCGCAACCCGCAAGGACAGGTGAACAGGAATGGATCCCATCCGCCATATCGTCTTCGACATCGGCCGCGTGCTGATCCATTACGATCCCGACATCCCCTATTCGCGGCTGATCCCGGACCAGCAGGAGCGCAAATGGTTCTTCGAGAACCTGTGCACCTCCGACTGGAACCTCGAGCAGGATCGCGGCCGGAGCTGGCAGGACGCCGAGGCACTGCTGATCTCCGACCATCCGGATCAAGCAGAGAACATCCGCGCCTTCCGCCGTCACTGGCATGAGATGGTGTCGCACCACTACCCCGACAGCGTCGCGATCATGGAGGAGCTGATCGACGGCGGCTACGACGTGACGATGCTGACCAATTTCGCCGCCGACACGTTTCAGGAAGCCCGCAAGCGCTTCCCCTTCTTCAACCGCCCGCGCGGCGTGACTGTGTCCGGCGAGATCGGCCTGATCAAGCCTGATCGCGAAATCTACGAGAAGCACGCTGCCGATTTCGGCCTGACGTCCTCCGCCACCATCTTCATCGACGACAACGCGAAGAATGTGGAAGCCGCGATCGCCGCCGGCTGGCAGGCGCTGCTCTTCACCGACGCGCCGACCCTGCGGCGCGACCTGATCGCGCGGGGCGTGAAGCTGAAGGATTGAGTGAAGCCGGAGATCGTATCATCCACCGATACATATCCGGGGTAGCGATGATCATCTCCATCAAAGGCAAGTTTGCGGAAGCGGTCGTCGCGGGCAAGGTGCCGAAAGGTATCCCTGCCGACGTTTTCCGCTCTGCCGAACGGCGTATGCAGGTGCTGGCCGCCGCCACGGTTCTGGACGATCTTCGCTCCCTCCCGGCGACCGGCTCGAAGCCCTGAAAGGCACACGGGCCGGCCAATATTCGATCCGCATCAATGACCAGTGGCGCATCTGTTTCAGATGGACCGATACCGGCGCCGAACAGGTTGAAGTCGTCGACCATTAGAGGAATGCTGTGATGGCTGTCAGGTTTGCAGATCCCATCCACCCCGGAGAAATTCTCCGCGAGGAATATCTCGTGCCGCGCGGAATGAGGGCGGGTGCGCTTGCGAGGGCGCTCCACCTTCCCCGCACGCGCATCGAGCGCATCGTCAAGGAGGAGGTCGGCATCACGCCCGATACGGCGCTGCGCCTCGCGCGGTTCTTCAGGACGACTGTCGAGTTCTGGATGAACATGCAGACATCTTTTGAACTGGCCGCCGAAGAGCGCAGCAAGAGAGCCGAGCTTGAATCCATCAAGCCGATGGCGGCCTAGGGTTCCTCACAGATTGATTCATCTGGTTGCGGATTTGATTCCGCAACCACCGCCAAGTGACTGATTCTACTTTGCTACGCCCCCGCGCGCATCATGCCCAAGCGGGCGATCTTGCGCAGTTCGTCGATCGGCGTGAGGCCGCCGGCGCGCTCGTAGTGCCAGAAGGTCCAGCCGTTGCAGGCATCCAGGCCCTGCACGGCGGCGCCCATGCGGTGGATCGAACCGGCACCGGTGCCGATCGCCAGCGTGCCGTCGGCGCGCACCTTTGCGGCGTAGCGACGGCGCGCGTCGTAAAGCGTCGCACCGGCCTTGAGCAAGCCCGCGTCGAGCAGGCTCACGAAGGCGATGCGCGGCTCGGCGCGCTTGCCCTGGATCAGTTCCAGTTCCGGACGCGCAAGCGGCTGGACCAGCGCGATGCGGTCGAGGGCAGCGTCGATATAGGCCTGCTCGCGCTCCACCCCGACGAAGTGGCGGCCGAGGCGCTTGGCGACCGCGCCCGTCGTGCCGGAGCCGAAGAAGGGATCGAGCACCACGTCGCCCGGCCTGGTGGACGACAGCATCACGCGCGCCAGCAGCGCCTCGGGCTTCTGGGTCGGGTGGATCTTTACCCCGTTTTCATCCTTCAGGCGCTCTGCGCCGGTGCAGATCGGAAACAGCCAGTCCGAACGCATCTGCACATCGTCATTGGCTGCCTTCAGCGCATCGTAGTTGAAGGTGTAGCCCTTCGCCTTAGGGTCGCGCGAAGCCCAGATCAGCGTCTCATGCGCGTTCTGGAAGCGGCGGCCGCGGAAATTGGGCATCGGATTGGTCTTGCGCCAGACGATGTCGTTCAGGATCCAGAAGCCCAGATCCTGCATGGCCGCGCCGACGCGGAAGATGTTGTGATAGGAGCCGATCACCCAGATGGTGCCCGTCGGCTTCAGCACCCGGCGGCAGGCCAGCAGCCATGCGCGCGTGAAAGCGTCGTAAGCCGCGAAGCTCTCGAACTGGTCCCATTCGTCGTCCACCGCGTCGACGCGCGACTGGTCGGGACGATGCAGGTCGCCATTGAGCTGGAGATTGTAGGGCGGGTCGGCGAAGATCGCGTCGACCGACTTTTCCGGCAGCCGCTCGAGCGCCGCCACGCAGTCGCCCTTGAAGATCGTGTCGCGGAAATCGACCAGGCCGGAGGCGGCAAGCTGATCGTCGAGAGGACGCACTGCGGACATGAACAAAACCCGGTTTACGCTGTTACTCGGCACTTGGGCTTATGGTTACCTGACAGCGTAAATATTCGGTGAAGCGGACCGCGATTTGCCGCTGGCCGGCGCTTGGTGTATCCGGCCGGCTTCCCCTTTCAAGCCGAGGTCGATCTCATGCCTGCTCCCGAACTGGTGATTTTCGATTGCGACGGCGTGCTGGTCGATTCCGAGATCATCGCCGCCCGCGTCGAAGCCGCCCTCATCACCGAGGCCGGCTACCCGATCGAGCCCGAAACGATCATGGAGCGCTATTCCGGCCTGACGGTGAAGGACATGCTGGTGGCGATCGAGCAGGAAAGCGGCGTCCCCTTCCAGGCATCGCTGCTCGACCGGATGCGGGAAGAGACCGACCGCAGGCTGGCGGCAGATGTTCGCCCGGTGGAGGGCGCGGCGCGCGCCGTTGCGGCCGTTCGCACGCCGCGCTGCGTATGCTCCAATTCACGGCCGCAACGGATCGAGCTGATGCTCGGCCGCACCGGCCTGCTGCCGCTGTTCGAGGGGCACATCTTCTCGGCACAGGATCCGGCGGTGGCCCGGCCCAAGCCGGCGCCCGACGTTTTCCTGCACGCGGCGCAAAGCATGGGCGCCGATCCGGTGAAGACCTTCGTCATCGAGGACACGGTGCACGGCATTGCCGGGGCGCGGGCGGCCGGCATGCGCGTGATCGGCTTCACCGGCGGGGCGCACAGCTTTCCCGGTCACGCCGATGCGCTCACCGAAGCGGGCGCCGAAACAGTGATCCGGCGCTGGGCGGAGCTCGACGCGACATTGACCGCGCTCTCGCAATGGTCCGAGAATCTGGGCTGAACCTGTTACCAGGCAATTCCGGGTGCAGAACCGCTGCGCCCCTTTGCTGGAGCTGCCCTACTTCCCGTCGTAGGGGCCCTCATCATAGCCTGCAAAGACCACGACGCCCGATCCCTTCCTGGGGACGGTGATGGCCGGATCATTGAAGACGAACTGCGTCGCGCCGGCGGTGTCCTGCACGCTGGTCGGCACGCGGTGCAGCTTGGAATAGAGAACCTCGCTGCCGCTCACCACCGCGATGCGGATCGGCATGTTGATCTGGCCCGTCTTGCCGGCAGGGCCCGGAACGATGCGGCCGGCGACGGCCACATTGATGGTCATCGTGTCGTCGCCATAGGTGCAGGAGCGGGTCACGTCGGCGATCGACGCCTGGTAGACGAGCTTGGACGGATCGTCCTTGGCCCTGCCCTGATAGGTGTTGAAATAGGCCGTTCCCTCGCGCAGCCGCACCGGCGGGCAGAAGGCACGCAGTTCGCTCTCGCGAACCGCCGCCACGTTCTGGCCCGTACCGCCAGCTTCCAGCGCGTCGGTCCCGCTTCCGGACTGACAGCCGGCCAGCGCCAGAACGAGCGCGCCGACACCGAACATGGAGGCGCGCGGCGCTTCAAGCATCGAAAAACCCATGAACTGCACTTCCCTCATATAAAGCTGTTGCTCTATACCAACCGCGAGCGCGAAAAGCGACCAATCGAATGCGGTTTTTCAAAGGCTGGATGCCGAGGCAGGCTGCCTCGCCTCTGCCACCCACCCCCGGATAGGTGACATGGAATATATCAGTACGCGGGGTCAGGCCCCCCGCCTCGGCTTTTCAGACGCGCTGCTGACCGGACTGGCGCGCGATGGCGGTCTCTACCTGCCGGCCGAATGGCCGCAATTCTCCGCCGCCGACATCCGCGCCATGCGGGGACTGACTTATCCACAGCTCGCCACGCGGCTGCTCACGCCCTTCATCGGCGACGAGATCGCCACGCAGACCTTCGAGCGGATCGTGGCGGATGCCTATGCGACCTTCCGCCATCCGGCTACCTGCCCCATCGTGCAGACCGGCGCGAACGAATATGTGCTGGAGCTTTTCCACGGCCCGACGCTGGCCTTCAAGGACGTGGCGATGCAGCTGCTCGCCCGGCTGATGGACCATGTGCTGGCCGAGCGCGGGCAGCGCGCGACGATTGCCGGCGCGACCTCCGGCGATACCGGCGGCGCGGCGATCGACGCCTTTGCGGGCCGCGACCGCACCGACATCTTCATCCTCTTCCCGCATGGGCGCGTCTCGCCGGTGCAGCAGCGCCAGATGACGACGAGCGCGGCGAAGAACGTCCATGCGCTGGCGATCGAAGGCAATTTCGATGATTGCCAGGCGCTGGTGAAGGACATGTTCAACGATCACGCCTTCCGCGACCGCCTGTCGCTGTCGGGCGTCAATTCGATCAACTGGGCGCGCATCATGGCCCAGATCGTCTACTATTTTTCCTCGGCGCTCTCGCTCGGCGCCCCCGACCGGCCTGTGAACTTCGTGGTGCCGACCGGCAATTTCGGCGACATTTTCGCAGGCTATGGCGCGATGCGGATGGGTCTTCCGGTCGAGCGGCTGACCATCGCCACCAATGACAACGACATCCTCGCCCGCACGCTGGATAGCGGGCGCTACGAGATGCGCGGCGTGGTGGCCACCACCTCGCCCTCGATGGACATCCAGGTGTCGTCGAATTTCGAGCGGCTGATCTTCGAGGCAGGCGAGCGCGGCCCGCAGACGGTGGTGCGCGCCATGGACGGGCTGAAGCAGTCGGGCGGGTTCACGCTGGCCCCTGCGGCGCTCGCCCGCATCCGCGAGCAGTTCAGCGCCGGCCGCGCCACGATGAACGAGGTGGCCGCCACGATCGGCGAGACGCTCGCCGAGAGCGGCTATCTGCTCGATCCGCACACGGCCACGGCGATCCATGTCGCACGGCGGCAGCCTGCTTCCGCCGCGCCGACCGTCGTGCTCGCCACCGCGCATCCGGCGAAATTCCCCGACGCCGTTGCCGCTGCGTCAGGCGTGAGCCCTGCACTTCCCGCATGGCTCGGCGACCTCATGCAACGTCACGAAAGCTACACGGTGCTTCCCTCCGACCTGAAAATGTTGGAAGATTATATCGAGAGCCGCTCCCGCGCGGCCGGTGTCTAGAGTCGTTCAGCCGCATTTATGCGACGCCAAATGTTTCCATTTGGCCGCAAAATGCTCCAGGGAGTTCCTTCCGCATGGGCGTTGAGGTAAGCCGTCTGTCGAACGGCATGACAGTCGCCACCGAAACCCTGCCGCAAATCGAAACCGTCGCCCTCGGAATTTGGGTCAAGTCCGGTTCGCGCAACGAGCGCGAGGATGAGCACGGCATCGCTCATCTGCTGGAGCACATGGCCTTCAAGGGCACGGGTTCGCGCAGCGCTTGGGATATCGCCTCGCAGATCGAGAATGTCGGCGGCGAGATCAACGCCGCGACGAGCGTGGAGACGACCGCCTTCTATGCGCGCGTCCTGCGCGAGGACGTTCCGCTCGCCATCGATATCCTGGCCGACATCCTGACCGATTCCAGCTTCGACCCCGACGAGCTGGAGCGCGAGCAGCATGTGATCCTCCAGGAGATCGGCGCTGCCTACGACACGCCCGACGACATCGTCTTCGACCGCTTCACCGAGACGGCCTTTCGCCACCAGACCATCGGCCGCTCGATACTGGGCACGCCCGAGACGGTGAAATCCTTCACCTCCGCCCAGTTGCGCGGCTATCTCGAGCGCCAGTATGGCGCCGACCGCATGGTGGTGGTGGCCACGGGCGCCGTCGACCATGACAGTTTCGTGCGCGAGGTCGAAAAGCGCCTCGGCGCCTATCGGGCGACGACAAATGCGACCATGCCGCAATATTCCAACTATGTAGGCGGCGACTTCCGCGAGCAGCGCGACCTGATGGATGCGCAGGTCGTGCTGGGCTTCGAAGGCCGCGCCTATCATGTGCGCGACTTCTACGCCTCGCAGGTCCTGTCGATGATCCTGGGCGGCGGCATGTCGTCGCGCCTCTTCCAGGAAGTGCGCGAGCGGCGCGGCCTCTGCTACTCCGTCTATGCCTTTCACTGGGGCTTTTCCGACACCGGCATATTCGGCGTCCACGCGGCCACCGGCAAGGACGACATGGCCGAACTGGTTCCGGTGATCCTGAAGGAACTGCGCAGCGCCGGCGAAGGCATCACGCAGGACGAGCTCAACCGCGCGCGGGCGCAATATCGCGCCGGGCTCCTCATGTCGTCCGAAAGCGCCGCGAGCCGGGCTTCGCAGATCGCCCGCCAGATCCTCCTCCATGGCCGGCCGATCCCCATGGAGGAGCTGGTCGACCGGCTGTCCAAGCTGACGGTGGAGAGGCTATCTGACCTGGCGGGCCGGCTCTTCTCGACCCGGCCGACGCTCGCGGCCATTGGGCCCGTGGGCACGCTTGCTCCGTTCGAGGCGGTGCGTGAGCAGCTGGTGCGCCCCGACCAGCCGGCAGCCCAGAAGCTGGCCGGCTGAGAAACCCGCGAAACCATGCTCGGCTTCGTCTTATCCCGCAGGGCTGAGCCGGTTCTGTCCAACGAGACGGTGCGGCTGCTCCTGCCGCGCGGCAGCGACCACGCGGCATGGGCGGTGCTTCGTCAGCGCAGCCGCGCCTTCCTCGAACCGTGGGAGCCGACCTGGCCGCCGGATGAGCTTTCCGCCGCCGCCTGGCGGCAGCGCCTCAAGCGCTATCGCCGCGACATGGCGGTGGGGGCCAGCCTGCCGCTGCTCATCTTCGACGCCGGAAGCGGCACGCTGGTGGGCGGCATCACCCTCGCCAATATCCGCTACGGCGTCGCGCAGAGCGCCAGCATCGGCTATTGGATGGGCGAGCCCTATGCGGGGCGCGGCCTGATGAGCGCCGCCATGAAACTGGTCATTTCCCACGCTTTCGATACGCTGCGGTTGCACAGGCTGGAGGCGGCCTGTATTCCGGGCAACAATCGTTCGATCCGCGTACTTGAAAAAGCCGGATTCGAACGGGAAGGACTGCTGAAATCCTACCTGAAGATCAATGGCGTGTGGCAGGACCACTTTCTCTACGCGCTGATCTCCGACCGGAAACCGATCGCAAAAGATTGAGGCACGGACATTTGTCTGATCCGATCCGCTTCGCAATCATGCAAGCCCTGGCAGCGTTCATGCTGCTCTTCGCAGTTGCGGCCAATGCGGCCGAGCCCGTTCCCATCACCCAGGACGATGTCGCGCTCGACCTGTCGCGCGCGGTGGACATCTATCGCAACCAGGGCCAGAATTTCCAGGTCTCGACGGCGCCCGGCGCCGACGGCATCGTGCGGCGCATCGAGGTGGAGGCCAAGGACCAGCATTCTTCAGGCGACTGGGCCGTCTTTGCGCTGGCGAACGAGACCGACCGGCAGATCGACCGGCTGATCGTCGCGCCGCATTTCCGGCTGTCCAATTCCGGCCTGATATGGCCGGATCTCGGCTCCAGCCGCATCGTCGCCATCACGCCCAGCGAGGGCTTCGCGCTCGACCGGCAGGATGCGCCGGATGCCGACGTCTTCCTCGTCACGCTCAATCCCGGCACCGTCATCACCTTCGTGGCCGAGCTTTCCTCGCCGCGCCTGCCGCAGGTCTATCTGTGGGCGCCGGATTCCTACAAGGACACGGTCAATTCCTACACGCTGTTCCGCGGCATCGTGATCGGCATTGCCGGGCTTCTGGCTCTGTTCCTCACCATCCTCTTCGTGGTCAAGGGTACCTCGATGTTCCCGGCCACGGCAGCGCTCGCCTGGGCGGTTCTGGCCTATATCTGCATCGATTTCGGCTTCCTCAACCGGCTGCTCGAAATCTCCCCCGGCAATGAACAGGTCTGGCGTGCCGGCACCGAGGTGGCGCTGGCGGCCACGCTGGTGATGTTCCTCTTCACCTATCTCAACCTCAATCGCTGGCACGGCCATTTCAGCTACGGCACGCTGGCCTGGATGATCGCGCTGGTGCTGCTGGGCGGCGTGGCCTTGTTCGACCCGCCCATGGCCGCAGGCATCGCTCGCATCTCGTTTGCGCTCACCGCCGTGGTCGGCATCGGGCTCATCGCCTACCAGTCCTTCAAGGGCTACGACCGGGCAATCATGCTGGTGCCGGCATGGCTGATGATCCTCGTCTGGCTGGCAGGTGGCTGGATGGCGGTCACCGGGGCGCTGGACAATGACATCGTCCAGCCGGCGCTCAGCGGCGGGCTTGTCCTCATCATCCTGCTGATCGGCTTCACCGTCATGCAGCATGCCTTTGCCGGCGGCGCCCTGCATCAGGGCCTGTTCAGCGACGTGGAGCGGCAGGCGCTGGCGTTGACGGGCTCGGGCGACATCGTCTGGGACTGGGACGTGCCGCGCGACCGCGTGCTGACGCGCCCCGACATCAGCCGCCAGCTCGGCCTTGCGCCCAACAGCCTGCACGGCGCGGCCCGCAACTGGCTGCCGGCGCTGCATTCGGACGATCGCGACACGTTCCGCACCACGCTCGACGTGGTGCTGGAGCACCGGCGCGGCCGCATCGCCCAGGCTTTCCGCCTGCGCGGCGCCGACGGCCACTATCACTGGTTCCTGCTGCGCGCGCGGCCGGTGATCGGCTCGGACGGCGAGGTCATCCGTTGCGTCGGCACCATGATCGACGTCACTGAGCAGAAGAAGGCGGAGGAGCGCCTGCTGCACGATGCCGTGCACGACAATCTGACCGGCCTGCCCAACCACGAGCTCTTCCTCGACCGGCTGGACGCCATGATCACCATGGCGAAGGGCGACGAGAAGATCCGCCCCTCGGTCTTCGTGATCGACATCGACCGCTTCAAGCATGTCAATGACAGCCTGGGCATCTCGGCGGGGGATACGATCCTCCTTACGATCGCGCGCCGCCTGCACCGGCTGATGAAGCCCCAGGACCTGCTGTGCCGCATGGGCGGCGACCAGTTCGCGATGATGATCGTGTCGGAAAACGACGCCAGCCGCATCGCCGCGATCGCCGACGCAATCCGGCAGGCCGTGCGTGCGCCGATCGGCTTCGCCAAGCGCGAAATCGTGCTCACCGCCTCGGTTGGCCTCATGTCGTGGACCGCGGGCCAAGCACGCGCGGAGGAAATGCTGAAGGATGCCGAGCTCGCCATGTATCAGGCGAAGCGCTTCGGCGGCGACCGGATCGAGCCGTTCAGGCCGGCCTTCCGCACCGCTGGCACGGACAGGCTGCAGCTGGAATCCGACCTGCGCCGGGCGATGGAGCGCAACGAACTCCCCGTCGCCTATCAGCCGATC
>Ga0180216_1004738_pt1 | contig 10193 bp, 6 predicted proteins | sample eDN3rd37CBELigMG_FD_128879 | JGI IMG/M metagenome (GOLD analysis project Ga0180216, IMG submission 128879) | Enriched Miracle-Growth compost microbial communities from Emeryville, California, USA - eDNA 3rd pass 37_C BE-Lig MG (version 2)... ...
GAGACCGCGGGGCCCGCCGCCAAGCGCCGCCGCACCGCCGCGGCGCCCGACGACGCTGCGCGCCAAGCGCGGGCCGCGGCGCTGTGGCACATCGTCGCGCGCGTCATGTGGCCCGCGCTCACGACGGGCCTGAGCGACCCGAACGACGGCGTGCAGGGCGCGCACCTCGACGTAATCGGCGAGCTCGTCCGCTCGTTCCCCGATCGCCCGCCGTTCCGCGCGCTGGTCGCGCTGCTGCGCACGCCGCCCAAGGGCACCGTGCTGCCCAGCCGTGGCTCCAGCAGCGAGCGCGCCGCGGAGGACGAGGACGAGGAGGAGGAGACCGCCGCCGCGCGCGCGGACGACATGGCGGTGGACGACGCCGAGGCGCGGAAGCCGTCGAAAAAGCAAAAGGCGCGCGACGCGGCAACGGCCGCCGACGGCGCCACCGCGCTGCCGGCCTTGGACGAGGAGGTCTCGTTCTTTGTGAACGCGCACCATGTGCAGTGGCACCGGCGCACGCGCGCGGTCCGCCGCCTGCGCGGGCACCTGGCCGCGGGCACCCTGCTGGCCACCGACGGCGCCGTGGCGGCGGTGCTCCTGCCGTACCTGTGGAGCATGCTCTGCGCCATCGACCCGACCAACACGGGCCGCCACGCCGCGCTGCTGGACGAGGTCATCCAGGCCGTCCGCGAGTTTGCGAGCCAGCTGCCGTGGGGCCCCTACTACAACGCGTTCCACACCGTCGTGCGCTTGCTGCAGCAGCGGCCCGAAAAGGAGCGCCCGCTGCTGCGCGCGCTTGTCGCGCTCGTCGACGGCTTCCACTTCACCCTGCACGGCCTGCCGGCCGACGCCGGCACCGCCGCGCTCACGCAGGCGGGCCGCATCCGCGCCGCCGTCGAGCGCAAGATGCTGCCCACCCTGCGCTCCTTCTTGGTCGACGAGAAGCGGCAGGGCCAGCCCGGCGACTACGTCGTTACGGAGCAGCTCGCGCCCGGCAACAAGGCGGTCGACAGTGCGGCGGCCGCCGATGACCGCCCGGCCGCGGTGCGCGCGCCGGTCGCGCTGGCCAGCGTGCGGCTCCTGCAGGCGCTGCCGCCGGCCGCGACCGACGTCCACCTCCCGGGCCTGCTCACGACGCTGGCGCACCTGCTGCGGTCGCGGAACGTCGCCGTGCGCGACTCGGTGCGCGCCACGCTGGTCCGCATCCTCGCGATGCTCGGGCCGGGCTACCTGCCGTTCATCCTGCGCGAGCTCCAGACGGCGCTGCAGTACGGCTACCAGCGGCACATCCTGACCTACACGCTCCACGCCCTGCTGGACGCGCTCGTGCACCCGCCGCGCGACGCTCCCGCCGCCGCCGCGGCCGCCGGTACCGCCGAGAGCGGGGAGGCGGAGGCGCCGCCGCTGCGGCCGCAGTACCAGTGGGACACGGCCGTGCCGCTCGCGATGGAGATCATCATGAGCGAGCTCTTTGGCGAGGTCGGCGCCGAGAAGGACGAGGCCGCCGTCGTCGCGGCGCAGGGCAAGGAGACGCGCGCGCGCCGCGGCGGCGACGCGCTGGAGCTGCTGGCCCGCGGCGTCACGCTCGGCGCGCTCTCGGACATGTTCCAGCCGCTGGTGGACCAGCTCGCCGGCTCGCGCCGCCCCGCGCACGACGTCAAGCGTGTCGAGGAGGCGTACCGCCGCATCGGCCTCGGCATCGTCGGCGGCGCTGTGGTGTCGTCGGCCGACCTACTGCTCGTCGTGCACGGCCTGCTCACCGGCCGGCCCGGCTTTGTGCAGCTGCCCGCTCCCGCCACCGCCGCCAGCACCGCCGCGGCCAAGGCGTCGCTGGTCGGCAGCACCGAGTCGGCGCGCGTCGTGCGGGCGGCGCGCGCCACCATCGCCGACAGCTGGGCGGCGCAGGCGCACGTGCTGCCGCTGGCCGGCCTGCAGATGCTGCTGTCGTCGTTCAAGCGGGCGCGCTTTGACCTGCACGACCCGACGCAGCTGGCGCTGCTGGCGCCGCTGCCGTCGGCGCTGGTGGACCTGCTCACCGCCAAGCAGGAGCGCGTCGTGGTGGCGTCCCTGCGTGCGCTCGCGCTGCTCGTCCCGCTGCCCATCCCGGCGCCGGCCGCAGCGGCAGCCGGCGACACGACCGCTGCGACGCGCGCGTTCGACGTGGCGCTGCAGCAGCGCCTGTGCGAGCGCATCTTTGAGCTGCTGGAGGCGTCGGCGTCCGCGGCGAGCGACGTGGCGCAGGCGTGCCTCAAGCTGATGACGGCGCTCCTCAAGCAGGGCCCCAGCACCATGCCAGACGACCTGCTCACCAGCGACCAGCTCGCGCGGCTGACGGCCGTCCTGCGGCCCGAGCTGGCCGGCGGCGCCACCGACGCGGCGACGGCGACGACGTTTGGCCTTGTGCGCGCCATTGTCGGCCGCGGCTGGCTCTCGCCGGCGCTCTACGACCTCATGGACGCCATCGGCGAGACGCTCGTGCAGTCGCAGCTCGCGTCGGTGCGCGCCGCCGCGCAGGGCGTCTTTGTCACGTACATGCTGCGCTGCCCGATGGGCGCGCCGCGGCTGCAGGGCCATTTGGCCTTTCTGGCGCGGCAGCTGGCCGAGTACGAGCTCGAGAGCGGGCGGCAGGGCGCGCTGGAGACGCTCGCGTCGCTGGTCGACCAGCTGCCCGAGGTCACGGTCCACCAGCACGCGCTGTTCCTGCTGGTGCCCCTGTCGCTGGCCATGGTCCACGACGAGTCGGCCGCGCTGCGCGCCGGCGCGGCCACGGTGATCAAAGCGCTGTTCGGCCGCCTGGACGACAAGCGCGTCGCGGACGCGTGGGCGCTCCTGCAGCGCTGGTGGGCGACGCCGTCCGCGGACGCGGACGCGGACGCGCCCGCCACGACCGACCCAACGCTGGCGCGGACGGCCGCCCAGGTGGCGACGCTGCTCGTGGAAGCCAAGGGCGCGGCGGCGCTGGCATCGTACCTGGCGCCGCTCCTGCGGCAGCTGCGCGCCGAGCTCGGCGTGTACGCGGGCTTCGCCGTCGACCGCAGCGCCGACAGCGACGCGGATGAGGGCAACGACGAGCAGCACGCCGGCGGCGACGTCGCGTGGCTGCGCGACCCGGCGGCGGCCATCGCCGCGGCGGTCGAGGCGCACGTGCGGCCGTGGGAGGTGCTCTACTACACGCTGGGCCTGGCGTCGCGCACGCTCGGTGCCTTTGCGGCCGCCCTGTTCGGGCCGTCGGCGCCCGCGCCGGCCGGCCTGGCAGACGACTTGGACGCGGTGTTGGACGGCGCCGCCCTGCTGCTGGTGCACCCGCACGCGTGGGTGCAGCGCGCCGCCAGCCGTGTAGTTGGCTCGACCTTTGCGCGCTTGGACCCAGCGACGCTCCTGCCCGCGGCGGCGGCGGCCAGCACGAGCACGGCGGCTACGCCTGGCAAGCGCAAGGCGCGGCCCGCCACCGCGGCGCGCGGCTTCGTCTTTGGGCGGCCGCAGCGCGTGGTCGGCCTCGCCCGCGCGCTTCTGGTGCAGCTGGCATCGCCGCACTTGGACATGGAGCAGAGCGAACAGCTGGCCAAGAACCTGTTCTTCGTCGCGCGGTGCCTGCACGCCCATCCGCAAGTCAGCACGCGCGCCGGGGCCACCGCCGACCACGACGAGGACCGCGACGAAGAGAACGACGAGGAGAGCAGCGCCAGCGAGCGCGAGCGCGCCGCTCCACGCGCCACGACCGACGGCCCGTCGGCGGTGTCACCGTCCCTCCAGTGGCTCTGCGAGCGCCTGGTCTTCCGCGCGCGCAAGGGCCGCGGCGTCTCTGCCGAGGTTCACGCGATTCAGGTTAGCGTCGTGGAAGAAACCAGCGAGGGGGGGTGGAGGAGCGACGACGCTAACGGTTTTAGGACGCCCCGGAAGCTCAATTTTGTCTCTGCGTACCTTGCCACAGCAATCGCTCGTGTTCCGCTGGTGCGCCGGTGTAGCGACGTTCCTGCCGACGGCGGCAACCGTCGCCCTGCTGCCCATCATGCTGCGCGGCCTCGTGCGGTTGCTGGAGGCCAACCCGACCGGCCCGCAGGCGGCAAAGCTTGGTACGACGCCTGGGTGACCGGCCCAGACGGACGTCCCAATCTCACCAATGAACGGTTCGGCCCGCGGGGCGGACAAACCGACAGCGGACTCGCGGGCGCTGGCGTTCGAGGTGGCGGACATGCTCAAGGCCACGGTGGGCGGACCCGCGTACATTGAGGCGTACCAGCGCGCCCGCGACGAGCTGGCCGAGGCCCGCATGGAGCGCAAGCGCAAGCGCGCCTTTGAGGTACGCTCCGACCCCCGCGCGTGGCCTGGCGCGAGGGAGCTGGGACGCCGGTACTAACGCGGCGCGCTGCTGATCTTCTGAGGGCGGCACACGCCACAGGCCGTGGCCGATCCGGAGCTGGCGGCGAAGCGCCGCATGAAGCGCGGCCTGGCCAAGCGCGCGGCGCGCCAGCGCAAGGTGGACCAGTACACGCGCGACAAGCCGCGGCCGATCCGGCGGATGGCGCGCCTGTCTGAATCTGTACAGCCCGCCGGCGAGGATGACTTTTAGTGCTCCCGTCGAGGATCCTGCACGATGTATAGTGTAAAGCACGCATGCACGTTTTCCAACATGATGGAAATACAGGCACAGCTAAGGACAACTAAGAGCGGGCGCCGTACAAACACACGCGCACATCCACACGACGGCACGCCGCTGAGAGCGGGGACCCATTCTCGTCGGCAGCATGACGCCGCCAATATTCACGCAGGGTACAAGGGGGTCAGGGCGGAGGCGACGGCAAACTCGCGCGAGCCCAGCTTGCGGCCCCACTCGGCCAGGTCGACCTGGCCCTCGAGCAGGACGACGCGCTTCGTATCGCGGCTGAAGGTGAGGATGTACGAGTACCGGAGGTCCTCAAACGTCTTGCCCGTGAGGTCGATGGCGGTGCCGTCCGCAAACTTGCAGGGGCCGCTGCAGCGGCCCGACCAGCGGCCGAAGAAGACGACCTTGTAGCCGTCGTCGCCGAGGAAGATATCGTCGACCACGACGCGCTGGCTGGCCAGGTCGAAGAAGTTCATGTACATGGCGTACCACGCCGTCTGCATGGTGCCCGTTTTGCCCGAGTTGATCCGGGCCGGGATGGCCAGCTGCTCGGCGTCGGACGCCACACCGAAGAAAGCGTTCACGACCGGTCCCGCCTTCTCCGGCGGGATGCCGTAGAGGTCGGACTGCAGCCACGCTTTGAGCGCGGCGTCGTCCTGGAACGGCGGGCGGGGCACCGACGTCTTCATGGTGGCGGCGGGCGCGCCGACGCGGCGTCGCGGACAACAAACTGGCTGGGAAGCAGGACGAACTTTCGCAGATGTTGCAATGGATCTCGTGGCCGGGAGAGGAGATCTCCCTGTGGCTCATGCGTACGCACCCGGATCCCTCGCTGTGCAGCGGTCAGCCAACGCGCGGCAGCAGGCGGCGGCCGCAGTGGCGTGGGGTGTGCCTGAGGCCCTGAACTCACCGCAGGGGCAACCGCGCGGACAAACAAACCGATGATCTGATTCACGCGTTGTCCGACCTGCGCTGTGGTAAACAGGATACATGCGGCCGCTTTCTACCGGTGCTGTGGCATACACACCTGTGGCCGCTCAACTGGCGCCGCCCCCACCGTTTGCACTGGTGTTGTCCTACCTGCCTTTTGCCGAGTCGGTTGAGATTAGGGGCTGTTGGTCTCGGCCGGCAGCTTGGTCCACAACCCAAACTCTGTATTCTTTGCATACAGGCACTAGTATTCGAGTTGATTCTGCAGGACGGCCACCAGGATCTGCGACAGGGCGATCAGCAGGCCGAGCACCACGACGGTCGTATTCATCCGGTGCGTCCAGGTGTCAAAGTCGGCGAACTGGTAGCCCTCCGGAGCGAGCACGCCAAAGTGGTCGGCTCGGGCTGTTGGCACAGGCTTCTTGCGGCTGTACAGGACAATGTTGAGCGCCTCGGCCACGACGACGAGCAACGCGCAGATTCCCGCAAAGACCACGGTGGCGATGTCCAAGGCCGGCCACACCTTGCCGTCGTTCTTCTTGACGATGCTGAAGATCTCGCCCATGCTGGCGGCAAACGCGGACAGGCCCGTTAGACCGCTGCCCACCGTCTTCCTGCTGGCGTACTTGTCCGCGTCGTCGGCGAGCATGATACTGGTCTCCGCGCCGGCGGCCGACGGCGAGCGTCCCTCGGCGTCGCCGTGTCGCTCCCAGCTAGCCGCCATCATGGTGAACGTGAATGTGCCAGCCGGCGTGGGGCCGCTCACTGAAACGCGGCGACTTGCGAGCGATAGCAACCTCGTTCGTCCTCCCGCGTCGCCCGGCGTGAGTCGAGTGAACAACGAGGCCGTGTGGGTGGACGTGAGGCAGCTGAAGAGCGCGGGCCGCGTAACGCGGTCCGGCCTGCTGACGATGTATGAGGCAGCGCCGCCTGCATTGACCAGGGCTGCGCACGCGGCCGAGGCGGGCCGTCCACCTGGTGATTTCCCCCTTGCGGTCCTCCGCGGCACCGACACATGGACTGAGGCTGTACTGCAAGAGAATGCAGCGGGTCATCGGAACCCGCACATGCGCATGCTGTTAGTTATCTTGCCTGTTGAGGACAGAGCCCATTCCACGCATCTCTCCAATGCGCACCAAACGGGATGAAACCGCTTTCAGTAGCTGCGTCTCCCTTCATGCTCTCGTTCTGCTGCGCTCGCTACGCCGGATGCACGAGCGGCGGCATCTCCCTCGCCGCATCTTGTTGCGCTGTCGTCCCGCCGGTCGGATCGCATACGCGCGCGGGCCCTCCCATCGCAGCAAAGGTGGAACGTGGATCTTCACCCTGAGGCGCCGCATCCAGCAGCGCGCTGGTTCCTGCAGCCTCGTAGGTGGCCTGTCTTGGCTGGTCCCCCTGTTCCCGGTCGTCGGTGGCGCGCATGTGGGCCGCGGGCTTTGGTTGCGGGGCAGCGCATTCCAAACACGAAATTTTCTTTTTTCTTTTTTCGGCTTGGCGCCAAATAACAAGACACGCTCTGTCGCGAAGCAGCCTAGCGAAGTGGCCACTGGCCAGCATAGCGCACTGGCCACCCGCCGCCGCCACCGAGGAGGACGCGGACGTGGCCGAGAGGCAAGGGCACCACCACCGGGGCCGGGCGAGGAACGCGTGGAGGGCTAGGGACTGCGGTACAGGCGTCGGCGACAGCGCGCCCGCGGGGGCGTCCTAGATCCGCCGCCTGCCGCCGGACGCTCTGGGGGCGCGCAGTGCGGAAGCGCGCGCGCCTCCCGACGACGATGGCGGCCGCCGGGAAAGCCGGCGCCGCGGGCGCCACCGCGGGCGCCCACCGCGGCAGCATCGAGGAAATCTTGAAGGACATGGACCTCGGGACGCCGCCCACCAGCGAGGCCAGCATCCCGACGCTCCCGCGGCCCAAGGCGAACCCGACCGCCCCCACCGGCCGCATCGTCGTCACGCCTGGCAGCCGCTCCGCCGAGGTCGCCCTCTCGCGCAACTTCCACGCCCTGCGTGCGTCCTCCACGACGCGCTCGCGCCGGCGTGCGTGCGCGGCGGCGGCTGACGTACCCGCCGCCGCTGGGTCTGCCGTTGCGCGGGGGAGGACTGGCAGAGCAACTGTGGAAGCAGCGCGACCAGATCGCCCAAGACGAGCGCCTCGCGCTGCGCATCGCCAACGAGGAGCTGCGTACGGGTCGTTGGCGGCGCCTGACGCTCTGTCGGCCCGTTCCTTGCCGCTGACGCAGTGCTGGCGTACGTCGTGCATTTCGCCCCCCTGCAGAGGCCCGCAAGCGGGCGTCGGTGGCGCTGCCCCAGTCCGGGGCGCCCACGCCCGAGCCGCGGGTGGACAAGCCCGGGTTTCCGCGCGGCACCGTGCGTGGCGGCCTGCAGGTGCAGGTGCCGACCCCGACGCAGGCCGAGACCCCGCAGGTGCGCCGCGAGGGGAAGGCGCGCGCCCGGCTTGCGTGGCCGCTCCTCACACGCCTCTCTCGGCCGCTCGACGACTCGCATTCCCGGTTCAGGTGTCCGTTGGCCCGGACGTACAAAACCTGACCCTGCACCGGCCGTTCTACCGCCATGGTGCCGCGGAGGCCGAGTCGCTCGCCGCGCAGGCAGCGGCGACGCTCATGCGGGAGGTGCCCGACAGCCCGGTACGTGCGGCTTGCGATCGAGCGCACGCCTCCCTACGCGTTGGCTCACTCATGCAGGCTGCCGAGTTCTCTGCGCCTGGATCTTCATGCCAGCGCGATCGCTCTTCTGCGGCAAACAGCCGCGACGACATGAACCGGGCGCCCACGCCGAACAGCGCGCTCACCGCCCAATCACCGCTCGAGTCGCCGCCGGTGCCGGCGCCCGTGCCGCTGTCGCCGCGTCCCCCCGTACCGCAATCGCCACGCGCCCAGGCGGAGGCGTCTGTGCCGGCGCCGGCGCCGGTGTCGCCACGCGCGCAGAGTGGCGCCGCGAGCGTGCAGGACTTTCCGTCGCAGACGATCGTCACCAGCCTGGGCGGCTCGGTGCCGACGCTGCCCACGCCGCTGCGCCGCGGCGAGTCGGGCCGCAGCATCGCGTCGGCCTCGGGGCCCACGCCGGGCGCCGGCAGCGAGTCGCCGACTTCCGTCAGCTTCCGCAAGGGCAGCCTGCAGGTGACGGTGCCAGCCGACCAGTTTGCACGGACGGCCGTGCCGACCTCGCCGCGGAGCAACGGTAGCTCCGCGCCCGGCAGCGCGCCCACGTCGCCGCGTGGGCTGCCGGCGAGCCAGACCGCTGTCAGCCTGTCGACCGTCGACTTTCGCGGGTCCGGCACGGTGCGGGCGTCGTCGCTGGGCTCGTCCGACCCGCAGCTGGCGGCGATCGAGGCCGAGATCCGCGAGTGGCGCAAGCTCTTCCGTCAGACCTACGGCTACTACCCGGGCGTCAAGGACGTCCAGGAGGTGCGGGGCGCATGCTGCCTCGGCGCACACAGCGGGGGAATCGTGGCAGCCGGAGGGGTGGGGCTGACGTGCGCGCGGCCGTACTCGCACGGGGTGGGGGCCCATCTTCCCGCAGGACAAGCTGAAGAAGGGCATCAAAAAGAAGCTCGAGATGTACCGGATCATCCGGACCAAGAATCTAATGTTCCAGGGCAAGACGACCCGGTAAGGGCAGTCGGGAAGGCTGCTCGGTTGTTCCATGTAGTTTCATACGTTCGCGTTTGTGTCGTGCTTCGTATCTCGCTTTTTTCCGCCGAGATTGCGCGCATCCATGCATCTCTGTACGACTGTACTGTATCGAACCATTGAAATACACAGTGAGAACTTCACAGAGCGTTGCTGTACCTATTTACAGTGTCGCACGCGCTGGCCTGCGCGGACTAGGCGAGGTCCGAGTCGGGCCGGTCCACGGCGGCCTCCGCCCCGGCCCGCGGCGGAAAGTTGGGCGGCGGGGCCGACCGCAGCGTCCAGATCGGCGCCGGCGGTGGCGCCGCGGCCGCCTGCGAGTTCACATACTCCTGGTACCGCCGCTGCCCAGCGACACCGCCCAGCCCTCGGTGGCCCAAAGGCGCGCGTTAGGGCTAGCGGACGGAGTCTAGGCGAGGGCCGTGTGTCTGTCTGCCGGCGTACGTGGGCCTCTTCGGCGGGCTTGAGCTTGAGGGTCATGCAGATCGAGAGATGCGCCCACTGCTTGTGGCAGTCCTCCAGCGTGCCGTACAGGTAGTACTGCTTAAACTGGTGCCGTACACCTGTTGCACGCCCGGCACCCAAGCCGCCACATGGGTCGATTCGTCAAGGCTCGCAAGGCCCGGCGTCAAGGCCCGGTGGCGACGACAACAGGGGCGGCCGGTCCATCCGCACGCACCGTTGCACTCGAGAAAGTCGCCCAGCAGCTTGACGCAGTTGAGCTGGAAGGGTGGCGGCTCGGCGTCGGCTGCCCCCGCCAGCCCTGCTGGCCCTGCGGCTGTTGCGGGCATGGCGGCGGGCTCCGCCGCGGGCCGTCGCGGTGCGTCGTCGGCGTCCATCGCCGCCGCCATGTGCGCGGACGCAGGGCGCTTGTGCCGCACTGCAGTCGCGGCTACGAAGCGCCCGCCTTCGCAGCCAATTCTGCCGCGGCAGAATCGGGTGACTGCGCCGTCGTCCGGGCGCACTCCACCCCATTCCACCCCACGCGTCTGCCACGCGTCTGCCACTCTTCTGCCGCTGGGTCTGCC
>Ga0180216_1004740_pt1 | contig 10192 bp, 12 predicted proteins | sample eDN3rd37CBELigMG_FD_128879 | JGI IMG/M metagenome (GOLD analysis project Ga0180216, IMG submission 128879) | Enriched Miracle-Growth compost microbial communities from Emeryville, California, USA - eDNA 3rd pass 37_C BE-Lig MG (version 2)... ...
CCTGGTCGTCTTCTTCCGGCGCCGGCGCCGCTTCTTCTCGCCGGGTTGCCGCCTGGTGCGCGCAGGCGGCGACGACGCGTCTGAGGGAGCGACCAAGCCAACCCGGCGGCGGCAACGGTGAGCGTCCCAGCAAGCAGGCGACGGCGTGCGGGTGCGGCGGGCTTGCCTACCCGGCTGCTCGTCGTTGTCCGACCGCCGCTCCGGCGCCGGTTGTAGGCGCGGCGGGTCGCCTGACCCGTCCGCTGCCGGACTGCCGGGCGCGGGCCCGGCGTCCGGCGGTGCCGGTGCGTCCCCCGCCATGGCCTCTCCGTCCTGCTACCGCGCTCGCATAGCGCCACGTCGGCAGGCGCGGCCTGCGCCGCAATAGTTTTTTATGGACTAGACGCTTCTCGAATGTTCTGGAAACTTCCAGCATTCATCGAATGTTCCGGAAAGATCTGAAAACGTCCAGAAGCTTCTGGTGCGACACGTGGGTCCGGCACGGCGACCGCTCACGCCACCCGGCGATGACCTGCGCCTGAGGCGGCTGACCAAGAGGCGATTCCGTTGTTCTGCACGCTGGTGTGGGTGCCGGGGACCTGCAGGGTGGCTGTCGTGCAGCGGGAGCAGCGGTGGCAGTGCGGCAGCGCAGGCCGGGGGCAGCCGCAAAGGAACCCCCCTTGTCTTTTGTCATCATCCCGATACGGGCGGCGGGCTGTCGCTGCGCCCCCCCGACGGCCGGCAAACCATGTCGCTCTTCCAGCGGCTCCTAACGTACGTGGCCAACGAGGTCATCGTGAAGCAGGTGCGTCCCTTCGCAATCGCCTGCTGCTCCCGGAATCCTGGGGCGAAGCGGCTGACCGCCCACGCGCTGCCGCAGCTGGCCGCGCGCGCGCGCGGTCGTCGCTTGCAGCTGGCCAACAGCCAGACCTTCCAGCGGCTGGCCCTGCGGTGGCACCTGAACATCAAGAACGTCCAGGAGCGCGGTGTGTGCCCGCTGCGACCTGCGCGGGGCGCAGTTGGCTTGGTCGGCAGAGTGCTAACGACAGACGACGACGGCGCGCGTGCTGGACGCGGGGCTCGCAGGCAAGGGCGCACTCAAGGATATCAGCGTGGACGACATCAAGAGCAAGGCCAGCGAAGCCACGGAGCGGGCCTCGGGCTTCTTTGCCACGTTCCGCCAGAACTACCAAAAGGAGCTGGAGGCGATGAAGCAGGCGGAAAAGGCGGCCGGCAAGCGGCCATGACGGCGCGGCGCGACGGCGCCGGAACGTGTACAGTGGTGTGGCTTTGTTACAGCGTGTCTATGGACATTGAGCAACCCCTGAGCGCCGCGGAGGTCACGCCGCACCTGGTCTGCATGGATGCCCCTCGCTGGTGGCCGGATGCCGCGCTGGCGGCGGCGACGCGCATGTTACGCGAGGCACCGAGCGGGATGGTCGCTTAAGTTAGAACAAACGACGGGGCATGCCGAGCTTCGCTAGGCAGCTACGTTGCTGCGTTGAGCACAGGAAACGTGCGCGACGCTGAGCACCCACATGCAGCACCCCGCGACGGGCGTGTCCTGCGCGCTCTTGCGCTTGTTTTGTCTTCTACTTCGTTGCCTTGCCGTCATCGTCCTATCCATCCTTGAGATTCCTCGCGTATCTACGCGTCCTTTGCCTGCTTGTTCTCGTCGTCCCCGTCGTCCTCGTCGTCCTCGTCGTCCGCCTCGTCGTCTCGTCGTCCTCCGCCTCGTCAGCGACGTCGTCCCCCACGTGGCCGAATCGATTTTTGATATGGCGCGCAAAAAAGAAGTCACGTTCTTCTTTGAACGCTGCGGCCGCCGACGCCCGCGGACGGCTGCCCGCTGCGGCCGCGTCCGGCCCGCCACCCGAAGCCGCTTCAGGCCGTCCCCGAGCTTGCGCGCGCGCACCTGCCGCCACTGAGCTGAATGCGCTGGGCTAGTGGACCATCGGGCACGTTTCGTTCGAGTCGCCTAGGCGGTCCTGCGCAGCTGGCCGCCCGCGGATGCAGTTGACCACGCGAAGGCGCGCGCGTCGTCGACGAACGCACGAAGGCGAAGACGGCGTGCAGGTGCAGGACGACTTGGGCCATAGGCAGGGAAGAGCCACCGCTGTTGAGCGCCTAGACGCGCTGGAAGCGCGCCTGTGGACCGAGCTGGACCCCGTGGGAAGGCGGTCGAAGGCGGTTCACGGGGCAGCAGGATGTGAACGCGCTCCACCACGCCGCCGCGTCCGCGTGCAAGGACAAGTGCGACGACGGTGCAGGCGCGGGGGTGAACGCGTCGAACCGCAAGGGCGTTGGCAGCCGCTGAGTCGGGCCGCCCACCGTCGCGCCCGGAAGGTGCGCGGGGGACCCGGCGCGCCGCCGACATGGTGAGCGAGGACGAGGCGTCCCGGCCGCGGCCGGCGACCAAGAAGAAAAAAGCCGCGGGCGGCCGCGCGCCGTCGCGGCAGCAGCGGACGACCTGGCGCGCCGCCTGCGCGCGGCAGCCTATTCTGCTCTGGATCTTTATCGTGTGGTACGCCGCCTTATATCTGTGCGCGGCGCCGCGCCGGAATGCTGCCAGGCTAACGGCCCACCCCCGCGGCGCCCTTGGCCCGCCCCGCACGCCAGGCTGGCGACCTTTGTCGTCCTGACCTTCAAGCTCGACCAGTTCCGCTCGGTCTGGCAGGCCGACAACGGCCGCCGCCCCACCGACGGCCTGGTACGCCCCACTCCCCCCGCCCCTGGTGCGCGCCAGGTGAGCTGGTTCGCCCACGACGAGGCTAACCCATGGCCCCCGTTCTGTCGCACTCCCGCACACCGCGCCCCTGCAGCCGGACGGCGGCCGCACGGCCATCCGGATTACCCGCACTGGCAGCACTGTGGGCGGCAGCCGGCGCGCCGCCGACTCTGGCCTGGGTGACGACGGCAGCAGCGGCGGCGGCTTCCGCGTGCGCAGCCCGCAGCAGCCGACCGCGGCCGCCGCCGCTCCCGCCGTCGCCGCGGCGGCGGCCGACGTGGGCACCACCGCCGCGCCGCCCACGGTCGCCGCGACCAAGGAGGAGGACGCCGTGGACGTGCTGGCGGTCGCTGCGGCGATCGCCGCGGCCGCACGCGCGGCGTCCGGCACGGGCGCGGCGACGGCCGCGTCGGCGGCGGGTGCGGCCGGCACCGGCGAAGCGGCGGCCGGTGGCGCCATCGTCCCGGGCGCGGGCGCACCGCCGACGGCGCAGGACGCCGCCGCCGCGGCGTCCGCGGCCAACCCGAACCGCGGGTGGCGCGGCTTTGTGCAGGCGTCCAAGGTGTCGAACCTGCAGCTGCTGTACCCGGAGCTGCTGCCGCCGGACGGCATGTCGCAGCGGTCGCTGCTGGCGGACGCGCCGCCGCTCAACTTTCTGCTGACCGTGCACTACAAGAACCGCGCCACCGGCAAGTGCATGGACGTGGACGTGGAGGACTCGCGGCACGTCATCCGCTCCGTCGACTGCGTGCCGGGCCGGCGGCGCCAGCAGTGGGACTTTACGCACCGCGGCGAGCTGCAGTCGGTGCACTACGCCGAGCTCTGCCTGGCCCTCACCTCCGACTCGCAGAGCTTCTACCCGGCGCCGTGCACGCTGGCCATGCAGACCCAGCGCTGGGAGCACACGCCGGCCGGCACCATCCATTCGGAGCGCCGGCCGGACCTGTGCCTCGGCACGGCGCCCGACCCCGTCAAGCCGGACCTGACCGCCGTCGTGATCGTGCCGTGCGAGACTGCCGCTACCACGATCGAGCACCAGTGGGACGTCGTGCCGTCCGACGAGCCCATCCTCAGCATCGTTGCCCGCTTCGCGGCCGTGCCGGACGACCAGCTGGCCGCCGCGCTGGACCAGCTGGCCAGCGCGCTCGGCCGGCAGCAGGTGGTGAACCGCACCGACATTGTCCTGATGCTCCCGCCGACGTTCACGGCGCTGCCGACGTCGCTGCTGCAGCAGGTCGGCCGCGGCTGGCCGATCCGCATCGCGCCGCGCCCGCCGGCGCCCGCCGGCGCGCACCCGGTCCTCAGCGACGTCGTCCAGCGCACGATGCAGCTCTACAACATGACGCTCGGCACCTTTGGCCGCTTCATGATGGTGCTCGACACGTCGCTCGGCCTGGACCTGGCGGGGCCCTACTACCTCGCCAACGCGATCTGGACGATGGTCCTCCACCCGACTGCCAACGTCGCCCTGCAGGCGCTCCCGGACGCCGACGCGCCTATCGAGGCGTACCAGCAGGGCTGCCTGTGCCTGCGGTCGCACGCCATCCCCTACAGCACCTTCCACACGCTCACGGCGCTCTTCGTGTCGTCGACGGCGCCGATCATGCACACCAAGCTGTGGCGCGACGCCGGCGGGCTGCGGCCCATTGTCGGCGAGCTCCTGTGGCCCAACTGCGGCATGCTGGCCTTCTGGCTCGCGGCCGACGCCATCGTCGGCCTGCAGCTGGCGCTCGTGCCGGCCGCGGCGCCGCTCAACGTGCGCGCCGAGCGGCCGTACCTGCCGGTCAACTACCCGCGCCACTTTGACGAGTGCCCCGTCCCGCCGGACATGGCGACGGTGCTGCCGGCCGAGCTCGACGGCACCGCGCCGTCCGTCACCGCCATCGCCATCGTGACGCGCTCGTGGGTCATCCTCAACGCGCCCGAGTTCTTCGAGGACGACGAGATCCTGCAGGCGATGTGCAGCCTCCTGCAGGTCGAGCCCGCGGCCGTGCTCGGCTCGCCGCACTTTACGCTCATCAAGCAGCTCTCGCCGCTGTCGGCGCACCAGCGCTTCATCGACGGCCTCCGCGTCGAGGGCACCGGCTCCAAGGTCCGTCCTAGGTAGCGGGCGCGCACCGGCGACGCCGGCGGCTGACGCGGTGCCGCCCGCACCCACCTGCGCGTGACTGCTACACAGGAAATCGCCTACAACATCTACAACAGCCTGGCCAGCAACAAGAACGTCCTGGGCGCCTCGCAGGTGCGTCCAGCGACGGCGCCGCGCGCGCTGGGCGCCGCCAGCGCGCTGACGGCTGCCGATGGTATTGGTTGTTTTTCACGCGCCCCGCGTACGACAGAGCCACCCGTGGATCTACCGGTACCGCGCCCAGTTCCTCGACAACCTGGGTGACGCGGAGCTGACGGACGCGCTGTGCATGCAGCCTCTGATGCCGGACCGCGGTGACAAATACGACGAGGCCCTGTACGCCCGCCTGCCGCGGCACCCACGATGCCGGCCGGCAAGCGCGCTCGCTCACCGACCTTTCACTGGACCCGCCCCGCTCCTACGGCGCGCAGGGCCACGACCTTGGCCGCCAAGCTCGACGCGGCGGCGGCGGCGGGCACGATGCGCTACCACTTCATCTGGTCGAGGCGAAGCACCGAAGACTTGTCGGCGCTGGAGCTGCTCGCTGTGGAGAGGTGGGGCGTGGGGGCGGGGGCCGCCCGTCCAAAGTGCTTGCCGGCCGCTGGGCGATACTGACGAGAAGGCGAATGCAGTCTCGTCCTCGCGTCGCCGCGGTGGGCAGCGTGTTCCGCCACGACCCGACGGCGATCGTCGTGGTCCACTCGGACGTGCTGACAGAGGCCGACCTGGCGCCGTGGCGCGAGCGCAAGTTCCAAATCTACCTGGTGCCGCTCGACTTTATCCGCTGGACGACTAACAACTTTTGGTTCTCCTACGTGGTGGACCGTACGTGAAACCCGCCGCGCGGGCAGCGGCGGCCGCCGCTGGAGCTGGCGAGCCGCTAATCACGATCCGCGTCCGACCCCGGCGCGGATGCTCAAATGCAGGCCTCGAGGAGCTGCACAGCGGCGGGCAGTTCTGGTACTCGCACAAGACCGACTTGTACCGCCTTTGGATCCTCGAGCGCTTCGGCGGCGTGTACCTCGACACCGACGTCATCCTGCAGAAGCCAATCAAGACCGCCGTGTTTGGCCCGCACGTGCTCGGCTTGGAGCAGGGCTCGCTGCAACCGGAAAAGTCGCACGAGACCGTCGTCGTGAACAGTACGGATGCGTGATGCTACATGATGACGGCGTGTGCACGTTTGCTCACCGTCAGTGCTTGGGCGGCCTTGCGACTGCGCTCGATGCAGCTGCGGTCATGCTGCTCGAGCCTGGCGCGCCGTTCGCCCGCCGCTGCATGCGCCTCATCGCGCGGCGGTACCGCTTCACCGTGTGGGGCAGCGTCGGCCCGCGGGTGCGCCCGTCACGCACGAACCGCGCCATCAAGGCGCCCAGGGCGTGTTGCGCTGACGCCCGCGCGCCCGCCGCCGGTGCGCCGTGGTTGCCTTGCCTCGCGGTACCCAGCTTATTACGTCGGCCGTGCAGCGCTCCGGCGTCAAGGTGCAAATCGACTCGTTCGTGGGCGACGAGATCCGCGTGCTCGGCCCGACGGCGTTCTACCCGGTGCACTGGCGCAAGCCAACGCTGCAGCAGTTTTACGAGAAGCGCATCAGCGAGACGGCGTGGGCCAACCTGCGCAACAAGAACACAGCCGTGCACTTTTGGAACAAGCTCTCCACCAACTACTCGCCCGCGCCAGACTCGCTGGCGCAGCGCGTCATGCGCAGCAACTGCGGCGTCTGCGACGTCAACGCCCTCCGCGCCTCGATCCAGCGCGCGCGTGCCAGCGGCCAAGCACCGGCCGCGGCGGCGGGTGCCGTGGTGGGCGGCGGCGCCGCCCCCGCCGCCGCCGCCGCCGGCGCGTGGGCAGGCGCGGAGAGCGGGGTCGCTAACCCTGCGGCTGGCGCGAATGCCGCCGTTGGCGCCGCCCCCGCGCCGGCAGGCGCGGGCGGGGTACCCGGGGCCGGCGCGGGCGGCCTCCCGGGCGTTCGCTCCAACTTGTTTGGCCATCTTGGTGGTAACGCGCAGCCGCCGGTCAGCGATGCTCAAGCCGGCGATGGCAACGCGCAGCCCCTGGCCGGAAACCCGGCAGTCGGGGCGGCGCCGCCAGGCGGTTTTCGCCTGATGGCCGACAACCTCGCTAGATGAAATATTGTCATTTTCCGCATGCCACTGTACAGTTTCTTCCACGATCACCACCAAGTTGAAGTAGTCCGCCGCGGCTCGCACGCCCATCTTACACCCACCCGCCGCCTTGGTGCCGCCACCCAGCGCTACAGCCGCTCGGCCGGCGCGCTCGGCACGGCGCGGCACTCGGGGAACACCTCGAGAAAGGCGTCCGCCAGGCGCAGCCGGTGGAAGGCGCCCTCCGCCTCGGGCCAGCGCACCACCGCAAACCGGCGGCTGCCGCCAGCGCCGCGCCCGTGCCGGCCCGCGGCCGCAACGTGCTCGGCGATCGCCGCCACGGCCACCTGGTGGAAGACGCGCACGCGCGTCGGCTGCGAGCTGCGCGCGTCGTCGTAGAGGACAAAGACCTCCTGGTGCGGCTGCCCGGGGAACTCGGCGTGCAGCGTCGTGAACGTCGCGTCGACGGTCACGCGCACCTTGCTAGGATCGATGGCGTCCCGCAGCGCGCGCGCCTGCTCGCGGCGGCTCACGAACGGCTGCAGGTAGTCGTCCACCCCGTCCAGGAACGCCTGCGCGAGGCGCACCGCAGGACCCGGGGGTGGAGGCGAACGGCACAGTAAGAGCCGGTTCGCACACGCGCCAGGCTGGGATGTCGCAACGCACCGTGAGGTCCGTCGCGAGGTGCTCCCGCGCCAGCTGCTCGATGGGCACCACGGCGGGCACGGTGTAGCGGACGAGGACGAAGCGGTCGCTCTCGTGGTGCAGGCGCAGCCAGACATAGTACGTCTCGTGGTAGCGTCCTGGACGTTGCACAGATAGATACGGCAGCGAACTGAGCGGCGGCCGTGAGCCGGCAAGCCCGCGACGCACGCAGCTAGCGCGTTGCGAGGGGTACCGCCGTAGAGCGTCTCGAAACGCACGGCGATCGTGCTGTCCTTGTCCGGGAACACGGTCCGGCCGGCCAGCCGGTACGCGCCGTGCACATCGACCCACGCCTGGAGCTGCTGCTCCGCAGCGGCTTGGCGGAGCACCTGCCGTTCCGGACCGTGCGCCCCACGGGCGAGGTCAGGTAAGTACAGTATCGGTGGAACCAAAGCCGAACCAGATACAACGGCGCACCGATTCGCGCAGCTGCTCGTCGTCTACGCTGGCGCCTTCCAGCGCGGTGGACAGGTCGGCGCCAAGGCGGCCATGGAGCGTGCGCGGCTTGGTGCGCGCCGCGCGCAGCTCCTCGATCTCGTTGATCAGCCGCTGGCGCTTCCGGCGCAGCTCAACCACTGCGAGAGCAGCAGCGAGGCAAGGCATGTGGCGGCGGCAGCTCAGCGGTGCAGTTGGGGCCTACCAGAGTCTGCGGAGGGCACGGCACCGCGTACGCTGATCTTGCTGTGCGTTGATGACCTGCAGCGTCCGCGTCCGGTTCTCGTTGACGCTCTGCAGTCTGGCCACCCGCCGCGGCGGTTACCGTTCACGGCGCAACCCACGGGGGGTTAGCCGGACGTCCGCCCCCCGAAATGGATGCCAGCGCGCGCGTGGTCCCGTACAGCCGTGCTTGCTGCTGCGTGTCGGCGAGCTGCCGGAGGGTGGTGTCGACGAGGAGGCCGTACAGGGCGGCCTCCGGGTCCGCCGCCGTCGCCGCCATCGTCGTCGTCGCCGCCGGTTATCGCGCCAAAACTTTGAAAAAACTGTCGGATGACGTCACGTTGGCGCCAAAAAACTCGGCGCGACAGCGCAGGCCGCTGCATGCAAGGCAGGATGCTGCCTGCGCGCACGGCCTTTGGGGTCGCATGGCGCGCATGGCCAAGACGCTGCGGGGCCCAGTGCGGAGCGGCCGTTGCGGTAGCGTGGCCGTCGACGCTAGCGGACGGCACCATCCGTACGCGCCGCGATGGCAGGCACCTGCTCCTGGCCAGGGCTGCAAAACGCCAGGTTGCACACTGCAGAGCGCCCCAACTCGAAAGCCCGCTAGCTATATTGCGTCGACTGTACAGAGGGCGAATCTTGCAGGAATTTCAGTGTCTTTTTTTACGGCGGCGGTGCTGCGCTGCGCGCCGCGGGGGACAGGACGGGCTGCGCCGTCAGCATCGTGTGCCGGATGCCCTTCACGCCCGCCTGGTCGTGCACGAAGGCGATGTTATCGCCGTAGGGGTGCTTGTCGTCCAGGAACACCCGCAGCTTCCGGAGCCGGGCGCGCCGGAGGTTGTTCTTGGGCAGCATGCCCGACACGGCGTGGATCAGCACCTGCGTGCGTAGAGATAACCGGAACGAGGGCGAACGAGGCAGCAGCAGGTGGTCAGGCCCCTCCCGCCCGCCGTGGGTGCGCCGCGCCCTGGGCTCTCCAGGCGCCGGCGTACGCGCTCCGGGTGCTTCTCCATCATCTGCTTGAACGGGATCTCCTTGAGGCCGCCCGGGAAGCCCGTGTGGTGCCGGTACAGCTTCTGGTCGGCCTTGCGGCCGGTGACCTTGATCTCCCGCGCGTTGATGACCACCACGTAGTCGCCGAGGTCGGCTGCACACTCGGAAGCGCGGGGAGACCCCGACGCCGCACCGCTATTAGCGCCAGCGGAGTCCACGGCCGCAGTTCAACGGGCGCCCGTACCGGCGGGGTGGTAGATGGGCTTGTGCTTGCCCATGAGCACGGTGGAAATTTCGGACGCCAGGCGGCCCAGCACCTTGCCGCGGGCGTCGAACAGCCGCCACACCTGGGCGAACGTGGCGGACGGCTGCGCCGACGCAGCCGCGACCAGCGGCGGACGCCGGAGTGGCCGAGGCTCAGCACGACCGTCCCGCAGCCTCACATACAGGGGTCTCGCAGTGCCCGCACCTTGATGAACATGGTTCCCGGCGGCCTGTGGCCCACGCGGCGTCTCCACGCCGGCGCGCTCAGCGGGGCTCGGAGCGAATCCTGCCCGAGCGAACGACGGCCCCGTCGGCACCTCCCCGGAGTTAGCCATTGTCCGCACGGGCGTGCGGCTGGTCGTCTCCTCCTCCTCCTCCTCTTCCACTGCGTCCTCCGCTGCACGCCCCTGGAGGAAACAATGAAGGCGCGGGAAGAGGAGGGCGCGTCGGAGGCGGAGGCGACGCGCGGCCGCACCTTCAAAAGGCCACGCGGTGTTTGAGGGGCACTTTGATGGCGGACTTGTGTAATTTCAGCGCGCTGGCGTCTTCGAGGGTGTGTTTGCAGGGCCCCCCACATGTCGCCGCGAGCGAGCTGCGCTACCGGGGACGGACGTCGTCGCCATGGACAGTGGC
>Ga0180216_1004741_pt1 | contig 10190 bp, 10 predicted proteins | sample eDN3rd37CBELigMG_FD_128879 | JGI IMG/M metagenome (GOLD analysis project Ga0180216, IMG submission 128879) | Enriched Miracle-Growth compost microbial communities from Emeryville, California, USA - eDNA 3rd pass 37_C BE-Lig MG (version 2)... ...
CGGCTGAACCGTCTCGGCGCAGACCTGCCGCGCCCGCGCGTGCCGGATCGCGACCCCTGGGCACTGCGCGCGGTAGCGGCCCTCGCCCTCGTCGCAGCCGCCGCCTTCTCGCTCGGTCCACAGGGCGGCAGCGTCGCCGATGCCTTCCGCCAGCGGCCGACGGCCGAAACCGTGCCACCACGCATCGACGCCTGGGTGACGCCGCCGGCCTATACCGGCAAGCCGCCGATTTTCCTCACCGCCGATGCCAACCAGGGCGCCGGCGCCTTCACCGTGCCGCTGGGCAGCGACGTCACCCTGCGGGTTACCGGCGGCGCAGGCGACGAGACGCTCGGCTATCAGGACACCGGCGGCAACACCCGCCAGATCGAGGCCGCACAATCCAAGGCGACGGCCGCCAACACGCCCGGAGCAGGAAGCACCGGCGCACCCGCGACAGGTCCGGCCGTTCGCCAGTTCGCCGGCAAGCTCAATACCGACGGCGAACTCGTCCTGAAATCCGGCGAGACCGAGCGCGGCCGCTGGCGTTTCGCCGTCATGCCGGACACCGCACCACAAATCCGGTTCGTCGGCGAGCCGAAGCGCGCCGCCAACGGCACGATGGAACTGAATTACCAGATCGACGACGACTACGGCGCGGCCTCGGCACGAGCCGGCTTCGCGCTCGCCGATCCGCCGGCGCCGGGTGCACGCCCGCTCTATCCCGTGCCGGAAATGCCGCTTTCCCTGCCGCGCCGCGGCGGCAAGGCCAATGCCGCCCGCACCACCAAGGACCTGACCGAGCATGTCTGGGCCGGCTCGACCATCCGGCTGACGCTGGAGGCGACCGACGACGCCGGCCAGGTCGCCCGCAGCGAGACGAAGACGCTCACCATGCCGGAGCGGCCTTTCACCAACCCGCTGGCGCGCGCCGTGATCGAGCAGCGGCGCCTGCTTGGGCTCGATGCCAACGCCCGGCCGCACGTGCTCGACCTGATGGACGCCATCACGCTCCGTCCGGAGGATACGTTCGACAACATGGCGCATTACCTGGCCATCATGAGCGCCCGCAGCCGGCTCAAGCTGGCCGACAGCGACGACCAGTTGCGCGACGTCGTTTCCTACATGTGGGACATCGCGCTCGGCATCGAGGAAGGCGACCTGTCGGCAGCCGAGAGGAAGCTCAGGCAGGCGCAGCAGAACCTGCAGGACCTGTTGAAGAATGGCGCCAGCGACGAGCAGATCGACAAGGCGATGAAGGAATTGCGCCAGGCGATGCAGGATTTCCTGCGCGAATTCGCCGAACGCCATCCCAATGACAGGAACGCCCCGCGCATGCCCGACGGCGCCAGGGAACTCAGCCAGCGCGACCTCGAGCGGATGATGGACCAGATCGAAAACCTCGCGAAGTCGGGCGACCGCGACAAGGCGCAGCAGCTTCTGTCACAGTTGGAAGACATGATGAACAACCTGCAGGCCGGCCGGCAGCGGCAGCAAAGGCAGGGCCAGAGCGAGATGCGCCAGCAGATGGACAAGCTGGGCGAGATCATGCGCCGCCAGCAGGAGATGATGAACGAAACCTTTCGCATGGACCGCATGCAGCCAGGCCAGCAGGGCGACGAGCAGGAGTTCGGCGAGAACCAGGGCATGCCGGGCGAGCAGGATCAGCCGCAGAACGGCCAACAAGGCCAGCAGGGCGGCGGCAAGCCGATGACGCCGCAGGAATTTGCCGATGCCTTGAAGCAGTTGCAGGAAGGCCAGGGCAAGCTGCAGAAGGACCTGGAACAGCTCGGCAAGAGCCTGGAAGGCATGGGTATGCAGCCGAACCAGGGTTTCGGCGATGCCGGCAAGGAAATGGGCAGTGCCGAACGCTCGCTCGGCGAAGCAGACGGCAACGGAGCCGTCGGCCACCAGGGCCGGGCGCTGGAAGCCCTGCGCAAGGGTGCGCAGGACATGATGCAGCAATTGCAGGCCATGCAGGGCGACGAGGGCGGCGCGCAGTCGGGCGGCCGCCAGCAGAACGCCGACCGCGACCCGCTCGGCCGCCCACGCGCCACCGAAGGCCCGGACTTCGGCGATTCGGTGAAGGTGCCGGATGAGATCGACGTGCAGCGCGCGCGCCAAATCCTTGAAGCCATCCGCAAGCGGCTGGGCAACGCGCTCTCACCCGACGTCGAGCGCAGTTACCTGGAACGCCTGTTGGAGTTGAAGTAGGGCCCGATCCGAACCCTGGTCGCCAAGACATTCTTTCCGGCGATGGTGAACGATGACGAAACTCGGCAACGTAACGCCCGTCCTGCGCATCTTCGACGTGGCCAAGGCGCATGAGTTCTATGTCGGCTTCCTCGGCTTCACGATCGACTGGGAGCACCGCTTCGACGACAACGCGCCGCTCTACCTCGGCATTTCGCGCGATGCCTGCGTCCTGCATCTCAGCGAACATCATGGCGACGGCACCCCGGGTTCCGCCGTTCGCATCCGCACGCAGGACGTGGCAGGCCTCCATCAGGAGTTGATCGGCAAGAGATACCGCTTCGCGCGGCCGGGCCTGGAACATACGCCTTGGCAGACCAGGGAAGTCACCGTCGCGGACCCCTTCGGCAACCGGCTGACCTTCTGGGAAGAAGCGGAGGGACAGGGTGCAGAGGCGGAGCCGGCTTCGTAATTCCGGACAGAGGTTCGATACCCGGCAGTCAGTTCAGCGCGCGGCTCACCCGCTCGCGGATTTCGGCGAGCGTGAACGGCTTCTGCACGACGTCGCGAATGATGCCGTTCAGTTCCTCGGCGCGCTCGCGCTGGTCGGCATAGCCGGTGACCAGCATGATGCGCATCGCGGGATAGGCGGCGGCCGCTGCCTTGGCCATTTCGATGCCATCCATCTCCGGCATGCGGATATCGGAAACGACGAGGTCGTAGCCGCCGGCCGCGGCACGGATCGAGGCCAGTCCGGCCGCACCGTCGGCGGCGACGTCGATCTGATGCCCGGCGCGTTCGAGCGCGCGGGCGGCGAGTGTACGGACGGATTCGTCGTCCTCGACGATCAGAAGCTTTGCCATGGCGCGCACCATGGCGGCTAAGCGTTAAACTTTTCCTGATCGCCTACGCGTCGCCGCGCACGATGCCGACAAAGGGCAATTCGCGAAAAGCGTGTCCCACATCCATGCCGTAGCCGACGACGAAGAAATCCGGGCAGTCGAAGCCGACATAGTCCGCGTTCAGCGTGGTCTGGCGGCGCATGCGCTTGTCGAGCAGCACGGCGATCGAGCAGCTTTTGGCGCCGCGCGACAACATCAGCTCGCGGGTGAACTTCAGCGTCTTGCCCGATTCCAGGATGTCGTCGATCAACAGCACGTCGCGTCCGGCGACCTCGTTGTCGATGTCGCGCAGCACCTTAACCTCGCCGCTGCTGGTGCCGGCGCCGTAACTGGAGATGAAGATGAACTCGACCTCCGGCGCAAGACCGGCATCGTGCATGGCGCGGATGAGGTCAGCGGCGAAGATGAACGAGCCCTTCAAGACCGAGATGACCAAAAGGTCGTGGTAGTCGCGTGAGGCGATCTCCTTGGCCAGCTCCAGATTGCGCTGGGCGATCGCCGACGCCGAAAACAGCACCTCGATGGACTTGCCGCGAACGACTGGCATGCTGCGTCTTCCCCTATCGTCCAGGGTTTGTGAGATCCGGTTCGGCCAAACCTCGGCCGACCTATTCGGCGAACGTGACCGATACGGTCCCTACGCCGTTCTTAGGCACGTCCAATCGGCTGGAAAAGGCGAATCTTTCACCGGCAGCCAGAATGCGGCCGGATGTCCCCAGCGTATAGCGCGTCACGCGGCCGTCGGACGCGGCGACACGGATTTCCAGCGGCGGCAGGACGCCGGCCTCGCCGCCCTCGTTGGCGGCCTCGCCATCGACGAGCAGCACGGGCTTGGTTCCCGATACGTCGAAGCGCGACCTGACGCCGGTCACGCTGAACGCGGCCTGCACTGCCGGCGGCGCGGAGAACAGCCCCGAATCGCGCACCAGCGCATGCCCTCCAGAGACCCAGAACGCGGCGAGCGCGATGCCGATGCCGGTGATCCAGAACAGCGGGCCGCCACGCGCCGGCGCCCGTCGTTCCGGTTCCGATTTCTCCTTGCGCAGCATATCCATGCCGACGCGCGGCGATGCCTGCGCAGTCTCGACCTTCACCGCCGGGACAGGCTCCGGCCTGCCGGGCCGTACGACCTCGTAGTCGGCGTCGACGACATCGGCGGGATCAACGGCGCGGCGCGGCGCCACGCCATCGAATGCGGCGGCGGCCATGATTTCGCCGGAAACCGGGCGTGCCGTCCGCCTGTGCGCCCTTGCGCCCGAGATTGTCCCTGATAGTGCCATATTGCGTTTTTCGTAAACGGAATTGGTTAACGCTTCCCGACCGGAGAGACTTTGACACACCCGCCAGAGCCACAATTTAACCGTCCGTTAACCATGCCGCCCGATGGTCTTTTCGTAGAAACGGGCGGCGCGCCGCCACGCAATCACCCAGGTCGTCGAACGTGATCCGCTTCGAAAATGTCGGCCTCCGCTATGGCATGGGTCCGGAAATCCTCCGCGACATAACCCTGCAGATACCGGAGCGCTCGTTCCAGTTCCTCAGCGGGCCGTCCGGCGCCGGCAAGACGACCCTGCTGCGCCTGCTTTTCCTGTCGTTGAAGCCGACACGCGGGCTGATCACCGTCTTCGGCAAGGATCGCGCCCGCATCCCGCGTTCGGAACTGCCGCTGCTGCGCCGACGCATCGGCGTGGTGTTCCAGGATTTCCGCCTGCTCGACCACATGACGACCTACGAGAACGTCGCGCTGCCGCTGCGCGTGCGCGGGCGCGAGGAATCCAGCTACCGCACCGACGTGACCGAACTGCTGAAATGGGTGGGACTGGGCGAGCGCATGCACGTTCTGCCGCCGGTACTCTCCGGCGGCGAAAAGCAGCGCACCGCCATCGCCCGCGCCCTGATCGAGCAGCCGGAGATCCTGCTGGCCGACGAACCCACCGGCAATGTCGACCCGCAGCTTGCCCGCCGCCTGCTGCGCCTGTTCATCGAACTGAACCGGCTGGGCACCGCCGTCGTCATCGCCACGCACGACCTCGGCCTGATGGATCAGGTCGACGCGCGCCGGCTGATTCTCTCGGGCGGAAGGCTGGACATCTATGACTGACCTGTCCGCCGACCATCCCGAAGAGAGCGGCGCCGGACGCGTCGAGGTGCGAGAGCGCATCCAGCGGCGCAGCGCCCCCATCGTGCCGGCCGGCAACATCGCCGGGCGCGCGCTGGTGCTGGTCATCGCCATCATGACCTTCCTGTCGTGCCTCACCTTCGGCGCGGTGACGCTGGTGCGCGACACCGCCTCGGTGTGGGAAAACCAGATTTCGCGCGAGGCGACGATCCAGATCAAGCCGGCCGACGGGCTGGACATGGAGGCCGCCCTCGCCACCGCCGCCGGGATCGCCGCCGCGACGCCGGGCGTGACCGGCACCCGCATCGTCGACCGCGACGCCACCGCGCGTCTGCTCGACCCCTGGCTGGGCGCAGAACTAGGCGTCGAGGCCCTGCCAGTGCCGCGTCTCGTCATCGTCACCATCGACGAGGCGAACCCGCCGGATTTCACAGCCTTGAGGACAGCGCTCTCCGGCAAGCTGCCGACAGCGGGGCTGGACGACCACCGCACCTGGGTGGACCGGCTGGTCGCCATGGCGCGCACCACGGTCGCCATCGGCATCGCGGTGCTGGCGCTGATGCTGGCGGCGACGGTGCTGACCGTCGTCTTCGCCACACGCGGCGCCATGGCCGGCAACGGCCACATCATCGAGGTGCTGCATTTCGTCGGCGCCGAGGCGCGCTTCATCGCCCGCGAATTCCGACGCCATTTCCTTTTGACCGGCATGAAAGGCGCGGCTGCCGGCGGCGCGGCGGCCATCCTCGTCTTCATCGTCTTTTCCTGGTGGTCGTCGCGCAACATGGCGACCCCGCAGGCCGACCAGGCGACCGCGCTGTTCGGCCATTTCGCCATCGGCTGGGCCGGCTATCTCGGCGTCTTCCTGATGGTGCTGGTCATCGGCGTTTTGACGGCCGCGACCTCGCACGCCACGGTCGTGGCCTTCCTCAGCGACCTCGACGCTCGCCAGACCGACACGGGATAGGGCCAGATCGCCGATGGATTTGACCTGGCGCAACCAAACGACGGCTACGACCTACCAAAGGGCGCAATTCGGAGTTAACCATGTGAGCATGAAGGGGCAGGATTCGATCGACACGGCGGACACCGCGCCGGCGGCGGTCGATGGCGCACGCCTGCCGGGCCGCGCCGTCGTGCGCATTGCGCTCGGCTGCATGGTCCTGGTCGCCGCCTGCTTCGTCGTCGGCTTCGGCTGGTTCGCCAGCCATGTCGCCCACCTGTCGACGCCGGCCGATCCGCAAAAGGCCGATGCCATCATCGTTCTGACCGGCGGCCAGGCGCGGCTCGACGCGGCGATGGAACTGCTCGAATCGGGCAAGGGACAACGGCTGCTGATCAGCGGCGTCCATCCCTCCGCCAGCCGCTTCCAGTTGCAGAAGGCGATGGGTGGCGACAAGGCGCTGTTTTCCTGCTGCGTCGACCTCGATCGCACCGCGCTCGACACCATCGGCAACGCTGAGGAAAGCGCCAAGTGGGTGGAGAACCACGCCTATGGCAGCATCATCGTCGTCACCAACAACTACCATATGCCGCGCAGCCTGCTGGAGCTCGGCCGCCTGCTGGGCGGCGCCCGGCTGGAACCCTATCCGGTGGTCAATTCCGATCTCGGCAACGGCAACTGGCTGACCAAGCCGGAGGCGCTGCGCGTGCTGTTCACCGAGTACAACAAGTATCTCCTGGCGCTGGCGCGCGGCATCGTGCCTTTGAAGCCGACACCCGACGGCGTCACGTTGGCCGGTGCTACGACCCCTTCCGTCCGATAGCCGTTTCCTTTTTCACCATCCTTGGTGTAACGAACGGCAAATCCTACCGGGCAGCCCCACCGATGCTCTACCTCCGTTCGCTGGCTTTCAACTTTGCGTTCTATGTCAGCCTGGTTGTCCAGATGATCTTCTGGACGCCCTATTACTTCCTGTCGCCGCGCCACCGCGCCTGGTTCGTGCCGAAATTCTGGTCGCGCACCAGCCTGTGGCTCTATCGCGTGATCGCGGGCACACGCAGTGACATCACCGGCACGGAGAACCTGCCGGAGGGCTCCTTCATCCTGGCGCCCAAGCACCAGTCGTTCTGGGACGCCATCGCCTTCTTCCCCTACCTGAAGGACCCGCTCTACATCCTCAAGCGCGAACTGACCTGGATTCCCTTCTTCGGCTGGTACATCCAGAAGATGCGCATGATCCCGGTCAACCGCGGTAGCCGCTCCAGGGCGCTGAAGACGGTCACTGCCGCCACGCGGGCCGAAATGGCGCGCAACCCGCGCCAGCTCATCATCTATCCCGAGGGCACGCGCCGGGCACCGGGCGCCGAACCGGCATACAAATACGGCATCGTCGAGATCTACACGCAGCTCGGCCTGCCAGTGGTGCCGGTCGCCCATGTCGCCGGCCTCTACTGGCCGCGCCGCAAGTTCCTGCGCTATCCGGGAACCATCCGCGCCCGCTTCCTGCCCGCCATCCCGCCGGGGCTCGGCAAGGAGGAGTTCATGCGACGGCTGATCTCCGAGACGGAGGCAGCCTGCGACGCCTTGCTCGTCGAGGCATCGCGCCAACCGAACCCGCCGCCGCTGCCGCCGACCGCCGTCAAGCGGCTGGCGGAACTGAAAGCCGAGGCGAAGTAGGCCGCGGCAAGGTTCAGGCGCTGGCGTCGTCCAGTTCCCTTGTATCGGCGGCCGACAGCGGCAGCGACGCCGAACGGATCAGGCTCTCCAATTGCTCCAGGCTGGTCGCGCTGGCGATCGGCGCGGTCACGTCCGGCCGGGCGATGATCCAGGCCACCGCCACCTCCGCCGGCTTGGCCTTGTGCCGGGCCGCCACCGCATCCAGCGCATCGAGGATGCGCAGGCCCCGCTTGTCGAGATATTTCTTCACCCCGCCGCCGCGCGCGCTCTTGCCGAGATCGGCGATCGAACGGTACTTGCCCGACAGAAAGCCGCTGGCCAAGCTGTAATAGGTGATGACGCCGAGCCCTTCGGCCACGCAAAGATCGGCCAGCGGCCCCTCATAAGAAGCGCGGTCGTAGAGATTGTATTCCGGCTGCAGCACTTCGTAGCGCGGCAGGTCGCGCAGCCGGGCGATGTCGAGGGCGGCCCGCAACTGCCCTGCATCGAGGTTCGAGGCGCCGATGTTTCGCACCTTGCCGGCCTTGATCAGCTTCTGGTAGGCGCCCAGCGTTTCCTCATGCGGCGTCGTCGGATCCGGCCAGTGCGACAGGTAGAGATCGATGGCATCGATCTGCAGCCGCTTCAGCGAATCTTCCACCGCTTTCTCGATATGGGCGGCGGACAGGTCCTTCTTGCCCTGCCCCATGTCCGAGCCGACCTTGGTGATGACGACGACGCGCTCGCTGTTGCCGCGCGCCTTCATCCATTTGCCGATGATGGTCTCCGATTCGCCGCCCTTGTTGCCCGGCACCCAACGCGAATAGGCGTCGGCCGTGTCGATCGCGTTGAAGCCGGCATCGACGAATCGGTCGAGCAGGTCGAAAGAGGTCTTCTCGTCGGCCGTCCAGCCGAAGACGTTGCCGCCGAAGACGAGAGGGGCGATTTCGAGGTCTGTTCGACCAAGCCGGCGCTTCTGCAAGATATATCTCCGTGTTCGTCCATCGAATCGACTGGTTGCCCGCCGACCCTATTGCCTGCGGCCACCCGGTCCAAGCAAAGACGTTCCGTTTTGCCGCGATCGCCGCTTCACGATGGTGCGAGCCGCCGCGCCACGCCCTCCAGCCAGCGGTCGCGGATGCCGAGCGATTCCAGGTGCTCCAGCGTGCTGGAAAGATAGTCCTCGTTGCGGCCGGACTGGCCGGATGCGCCCTGCACCGCCGCCGCGGCCCTGTCCTCGTCCAGCGCGCCGGCATACTGCTCATGCGCACGGTCGGCGACATAGGTTACCGCCGGCACCATCTCGCCTGTCTCCAGCCGCACCGACACCATGCGTTCCAGATAGACGTTGGTGACAAGCTCGCGCGCGCGCAGATAGTCGATCACCTCGTCGTGCCGCTCACCCCGCACGCGGAAGGCAAGCCCGACGCAGGAACCGCCACGGTCCAGCCCCAGCACCAGCCCCGGCCGCTCGCGCGTGCCGCGATGGACGAAGGAATAGATGCAGAGCGACCGGCGATAGCCGTAAAGCCGCGCCCGGCGTGCCTCGACATGCTCGAACCCCGGCCGCCAGATCAGCGAGCCATAGCCAAAAACCCAAAAATCGCCCATATCGCCAAGCCTGTATGCAAGGAAGGGAACGCCGTGCGGAACCGCCGGCACTCCCCGCGTTAACGAGAGCGGCAGCATGACGTCAAGTGAACAATCCCCGCCGAAGACCCGCCGCCGTGGCCTGCTCTGGCTGGTTCTGGCGCTGCTGGTGGCGTTCGGTCTTTACAGCGCCGGCTGGTTCTGGCTGGCCGACAGGGTCCGCGGTCAGGCCGCCCAGACCATCGCCGCGCTGAACGCCAAGGGGATCGATGCCGACTGCGCCAACCTGACGGTCAGCGGCTATCCGCTGCGCTTCGTCGTCTCCTGCGACAGCCTCGCTTACGAGGATGATGCTCGCGCCGTCGCCGCTTCCAGCGGCAAGTTGGACGCGGTGGCGACGATCCTGCGACCGTTCTCGCCGTCGGCGGAATTTCGCGGGCCGCTCAGGACGACGGCGCCGGGCATGCCGCCGCTGTGGATCGACTGGGACCACCTCAAGGCCGACGCCGGCCTCTCCTGGCCGACGCTGGCCAGCCTGAGCCTGACCGCCGAGGGCCTGTCGGGCCAGACCGATCCGGAAGACGGCGACCCGATCTCGCTGTTCAGCGCCGGCAAGGCCGACACCGAACTGCGGCCGAGCGGCGAAGACCTTGTCGCTCGCGGCCGCTTCGGCGATGTCGAGATCGATGCCGAGGCCATCGGCGGCCGCATGGTGCCGCCTTTCGACGCCGCCGGCGAAGCGACGCTGAAGAACGGCGTCGCGATGCTGCAGGCGGGCATGAAAAGCCTGCGCGGCCAGTCGATCGAGATC
>Ga0180216_1004742_pt1 | contig 10189 bp, 9 predicted proteins | sample eDN3rd37CBELigMG_FD_128879 | JGI IMG/M metagenome (GOLD analysis project Ga0180216, IMG submission 128879) | Enriched Miracle-Growth compost microbial communities from Emeryville, California, USA - eDNA 3rd pass 37_C BE-Lig MG (version 2)... ...
CGGCTTCGGCATCATGTTCGATCCCGGCCTCGGCTTGCGCCCCATCGGCCGCAGAAGCTGCTTCGCCTTCGGGGCCCGTTGCATCGGCAAGGGTGTCCTCTGCATTGCCAGAGGTTTCAGCCATTGCCTGCGACACTTCTTCGAAATTCAGCCCCGCCAGGGCCGCGACGCCCTCGTGGGTTTCGAGCTCGGGCAGTTCGTCCAGGGCCTTGAGGCCCAGGTCGTCGAGAAACTGGCTGGTGGTGCCCAGCAAAGCGGGGCGGCCAGGTGCATCGCGATGGCCAAGGACCTCGATCCAGCCTCGTTCTTCGAGGGTCTTGACGATCTGGGACGAGACCGTGACCCCACGGATGTCTTCGATGTCGCCCCGGGTAACGGGTTGGCGCCAGGCAATAATGGCAAGGGTCTCGAGCACAGCTCTTGAATAGCGCGGCGGCTTCTCGGGGCTGAGGCGCTCGAGATAGCGCTGCATTTCGGGCCTGCTTTGGAATCTCCAGCCGCTGGAAAGGCAAACCAGCTCGAGACCTTTGTCAGCCCAGGCCTCTTGAAGCGCTTCGAGGTGTTGACGCATGGGGCTTCCACCCGGTGCGGATTCGCCAAAAAGCATGCCCAATTGCTCGACCGTCATGGGTTCGTCGGCGCACAGCAGGGCCGCCTCGAGTACTCGTATTATCTCTGATTCTGTCATCAAGTTGCACGGCAGCCTGGGCCGCCTAATTTGCATTGCAGGAATAATTGGGTTAATATTCTTTTTCTCAGACGCGGGGTGGAGCAGTCTGGCAGCTCGTCGGGCTCATAACCCGAAGGTCGTAGGTTCAAATCCTGCCCCCGCAACCAGAATTCAAGATGGGTCAAGCGCACAAGCACTTGGCCCATTTTTGTTTTGGTACGCCGCAAGAAAAACACGCGAAATAAAGACGGCTGCGACAAAGACAGCTGCGCCAAAGATACCGGCGACCAATACATGCGCAATACGGACATCTGCAAGGCGCGGGCTCGCGCCAAACGGCCCGCCTTGCCTTGAAGGGCCCACTGCAGCGCGTGCGATACCGCCGCGCCGGCCGGCGACAGCGGGACGGCGCGTGTACAGGTACCACATCCTATCGAGAACATATTGGCCAAATAGCTTTCAGCGTAGAGCTTTTTGATGACGCACTTGCTGCCGGCATGGCGGACGAGAATGTCGGCACATGCACCCATTTATGGGTTTGCTGGGCACTATGAGCGTAAGGTATCAAAACCACCCTGGCTAGGCCGGACTGGAATCCGAAGCCGGGTGTCAATTATTTTTTGGGTTTGCTTAAACCCGCCTGAGGCGCAATCCGCAAGAAACGGCGGCATCGAAACGGGTAATGTCGGAGAGCTTCGCAGGTTCGCCCTTGGCGAACGGCATGAAAGGCTTCAATCACGACGACGTAAATATTAGCGATTTCTAAGCCTTATTACACCATTGCGCGCTTCATATTGCAATCTTTACGCTGCGAAAACCATTATTTTTACAACGGCGCGCCGGTTTCGATGCCTTCGCCATCCAGGACGTCGCGCAACTGCGCCAAAAAACCCGGCGCACCGCTTCCGTTCACGATAAAGACCAGGACCGGCCGCAGCGCCTCTGCCCTGCCTTGCGGGAGATCCGGCAACTGCTCGACCGGATAGAGCTGGCGATGCACGCCGTGCACAGCGCTGAAATGCCCTTCGCCCTGGAAACGCAGCAGGCCCTTGAGCCGCAGCAGGTCGATACCCGGCAGCTCATGTATGCGCCCCATAGCCCGGCTGAAAGCCGCATGGGAGACGTCGTTCATGACAGGCAGTGTAAAGACCTGGACCGCGCCGTGAAGAAATTTGCGAGCTGCGGGCTTCCCGCCGCCTGGACCGCTTTCCAAGAACAGCCCTGCCGCGTCGCGGCCGATGGCTTCGCCGACCGTCGCGGCCGCCAGCAATTCATCCAGCCCCGGCAGCGACTGCTGATCGAACAAGCGTGCCTGCGCGTTGACCTCGAGTATGGCTGCGGCCAACGCGTCCCTGGCCTCCGGTGAGACCAGGTCGCTTTTGCTGAGCACCACCGCATCGGCCTGCACAACTTGCTGCAAGGCCTGGGCATGGTCCTGCAAGTGGGCCTGGCCATGCACGCAATCGGCCACGGTAATGCAGCCCGCATAGACATAGCGGTCGCGCAGAAAGCCCTCGTACTTGAGCGTGTGCATCACCGCGGCGGGATCGGCCAGACCAGTGGTTTCGATGAGAATGCGGGAAAAAGCGGGAATTTCCTTATGCAGGGCAGACAGGAACAGTTCGCGCAGGGCCTCGACCAGGTCGCCGCGCACGCTGCAGCATACACAGCCCGACTCGAGCAGGATGACGTTGTCGCTGATATGCCTGACACGTTCGTGGTCTATGCCTATGGTGCCCACTTCGTTCACCAGCAGTGCAATCCGGCGCACGGCTTCGGGGTCGGCCCGCTCGGGCGACAACACCCGATTGAGTAGTGTCGTCTTGCCGCTGCCCAGGAAGCCGGTGACTACGGTGACTGGAATTCTATTGCTCATTGCTCGCACCCCCGCTCGAAAATCACTACACTTGGATGGGCTGCCCAGAAAGGGCGGCTGCGTATTCTTCGATTCACATTTTTGCTTTGGTCGCCGCCTTGTCCGAACACTTTGCTCTGGTTGAACATATCAGCGATATTAACGCCGAACACTGGAACAGTCTGACCGAAGGCCATCCGCTGGCACGACACGAATTCCTTCTGGCGCTGCAAGAAACCGGATGCGCGACCCGCGAAACCGGGTGGTCGCCGCATTTCCTGGCCCTGTATCGCAAGCAGGAACTTGCCGCGGCAATGCCGCTGTATCTCAAGTTTCATTCGCGCGGCGAATATGTGTTCGACATGGCCTGGGCCAGGGCATTCGCCCAGCATGGGCTGCAGTACTATCCCAAGCTGCTGTCGGCCATTCCATTCACTCCCGTCCCGGGGCCCCGGCTGCTGGCCCGCGACCACCACGACCGCGTGCTGCTCGCCCGCCAGGCCATTGCGCTGGCCCGGCAGAACGAGCTGTCGTCCCTGCATGTGCTGTTCCCCACGCCGGCCGACCTTTCCGCGCTTGAAGAAGCCGGCTTCATGGTTCGCGAGAACATCCAGTTCCACTGGCATAACGAGGGCTATCGCGACCTGGACGAATTCCTTTCCAGGCTCAACCAGAAGCACCGCAAGAAGCTCAAGCAGGACAGAAAAAAATCGATGCAGGCCGGCCTGCACTTTCGCTGGCTCGAAGGGCGCGAAATCGACGGCGAGGCATTGGCGTTCTTCTATGAATGTTATGCACGCACTTACTTCGAGCACGGCAACCCGCCGTATCTTAGCCAGCGCTTCTTCGAGCTTCTGCTTGAGCGCATGCCCGAGAACCTGCTGCTTGTCATGGCATGCCGCGGCAATGAGCCTGTTGCCTGCGCCCTGAACATCCGCAGCGAAGACACTTTGTATGGGCGCTACTGGGGCACGACGCAGTTCGTGTCGGGCCTGCACTTTGAAACCTGCTACATGCAGGCCATCGAATACTGCATATCAAGGGGCTTGCTTCGATTCGAGGGCGGCGCACAGGGCGAGCATAAATTGTCGCGCGGCATGCTGCCGACACGCACCCACTCGGCCCACTGGATACGCGACGCCCGCTATGCCAGCGCCATCTCCGAGTTTCTGGAGCAGGAAACCGCCATGATGGACGACTATGCCGACGCCCTGCACGAACACAGCCCCTATAAAAAAACCATTGGTCTACATAACGGCGAGGGCCGCGGCTAGGTCTTTTGCCGGCCCCTGAGGCCTGGCGCCGCACCGCCCGTTGCCAAGGCGGAAAGCAGGCCTCTGGCCGCTACTTCTTTTTATCGGTATCGGAGGAAGCGGCGGGCGGGAAGGGAAACACGCTGAACATGGACCGGGTCTGGTCCTGCATCTGGTCCTGCATCTGAACGAACAGGCTCTTGCTTTGGTCGATGTAGTTGTTCATCATGTTCTGCAGTATGGGCGTCTGCACATTCATGAATTGGGTCCAGGCCTCGGGTCCGAACTGGTTTCCGTACAAGCCCTTCGACTGCTCGGCCATGCGTTCTTGAATCTCCATGAAGGCCTGGATGTTCTTGTCAAGAAAAGACCCCATCACACCCTGCATCGAATGGCCATAGAAGCGGATGATCTGCTGCAGCGCCATCGACGAGAAAATGGGCACCCCACCGCTTTCTTCTTCGAGAATGATCTGCAGCAGAATGCTGCGCGTCAGGTCTTCGGACGTTTTGGCGTCGACGACCTGGAACTCTTCGTTCTCGAGTACCAGTTGCTTGACATCGGCCAGTGTGATGTAGGCGCTGGTCTTTGTATCGTAGAGCCGGCGGTTCGGATATTTTTTGATCAGTCTTGGCGAGCTGGCCGTCTGGGATTGCGTCATGGTTGTCTGGGCGGATGCGAATGAAGTACGGTTGAAGAAAGCGCCGCGCTGCCAGAGCGCGGCTTTGCCTGCGGGCACTGCAACTGCTATTGCCTTAGCCCATGTGCAGGCCGCCGTTAAGGGAAAAGTCGGCGCCAGTGGCAAAGCCCGACTCGTCGGATGCCAGCCAGGCCACCATCGACCCGATCTCGTCGGGCGTACCCAACCGCTTGACCGGAATGGTGCTGACGATTTTTTCGAGCACATCGGGGCGGATGGCCCGCACCATGTCGGTGCCGATGTAGCCCGGCGAAATCGTATTGACCGTAACGCCCTTGCTTGCGACCTCTTGGGCCAGCGCCATGGTAAAGCCATGGATGCCCGCCTTTGCCGTGGAGTAGTTGGTCTGGCCGAACTGCCCTTTCTGGCCATTGACCGAACTGATGTTGATGATGCGCCCCCACTGGTTTTCTATCATACCCTCGATGACCTGCTTGGTGACGTTGAACAGGCTGTTGAGATTGGTGTCGATGACGGCGCGCCAGTCGTCCTGGCTCATTTTGCGAAAAAGGCCGTCGCGCGTGATGCCCGCGTTGTTGACCAGTACCGATACGGGCCCATGCTCGGCCCGCACTTTTTCGAAGGCGGCCACGGTGGAATCCCAGTCGGACACATTGCCCACCGAGGCATGAAACTTGTACCCCAGAGCGACCTGTTCGCCGAGCCACTGTTGATAATCGCGGCTTGGGCCGCATCCTGCGACGACCGTATAGCCCTCTTTGGCCAGGCGCTGGCATATGGATGTGCCGATGCCCCCCATGCCGCCTGTGACGTAAGCCAGTTTACCGCTCATTTTGCTTCTCCTTGACGCGAACAATTCTTGTGGGCCCACGCTGTGGCACGATGGCCGCTATTGCGATCGCACCGTTACGTAACGCCCCGGCGCCGGCTCGATGGGCGTGTGGCGGGTGTTGCCAAGCTTGCCCGGCGCCTTCTTGCGCGGCCCCGAGTGCCCGGCAAGCCATTGGGCCCAGTCGGGCCACCAACTGCCCGGATGCTCGGTTGCATGGGACTGCCAAAGGTCTGGGTCGCCCGGCATGTCGGGATGGGGAACGGTGCCCGATGCCGCCCAATAGCTGCGCCTGCCCTGCGAGGGCGGATTGATGACGCCGGCAATGTGGCCCGAGGCGCCGAGCACGAAGCGCATGGGGCCGCGCAGCAAGGCCGTGCTGGCATAAGCCGAACGCCACGGCACGATATGGTCTTCGCGCGATCCGTATATGTAGGCGGGCATCGACAGGGAGCCCAGGTCGATGGCATGGCCGTCGATCTTGACGTGGCCGGGAGACTTGAGGCGGTTTTCGAGATAGGCGTTGCGAAAATACCAGGTGAAGAAAGGCCCCGGCAGATTGGTTCCGTCGGCGTTCCAGAACAGGAGATCGAAAGCCTGGGGGGCTTCGCCCTTGAGGTAGTTGTCGACGACGTAGTTCCAGACGAGCTCGTTGGGCCTGAGGAAAGAAAACGTAGTGGCCAGCTCGCGGGCGGACATGAGGCCGCCGCTACCGAGCTGGCGCTCGCGTGTCTGGGCGTGGAATTCGTCGACGAAGACATCGAGCACCCCGGTGTCGGTGAAATCGAGCAGCGTGGTAAGCAGCGTGAGCGAGGCGACGGGATCTTGACCGCGCGCCTTGGCCAGCGCCAGCGCCGATGCCAGCAGCGTGCCGCCGACGCAGAAGCCCAGTGCGTTGATCTGCTTCTGGCGGCTGATGTCGCGCACCGTTTGCACCGCCTCGAGGACGCCCTGCTGAAGATAGTCGGACCACGTGGCGGTATCGATGCCGCCGTCGTCGCCTACCTGGGGGTTGCGCCACGACACCATGAATACCGTGAAGCCCTGCTCGACGGCGTGCCGGACGAAAGAATTGCGGGGCTGGAGATCGAGTATGTAGAACTTGTTGATGCAGGGCGGTACGACCAGCAGGGGACGCTGGTGCACCGTGTCGGTAAGCGGCGCATATTGGATAAGCTGCATGAGCCGGTTTTCATGGACGACCTGCCCCGGGGTGAGGGCCAGGTCGCGGCCCACCACGAAACGGGATTCGTCGGTTTGCGTGATGCGCCCTTTTTGTATATCGGCCCACAGGCTGTTCAGGCCGGCGCGCAGCGATTCGCCCCCGCTGTCGAGCATGCGCTGCTGCGCTTCGGGGTTGGTGGCCAGAAAGTTGGATGGCGACATGGCTTCGACCCACTGCATGCAACTGAAGCGCAGCCGGTCGCGTGCGCGCTCGGGTAACGGTACCGCATCGACCATTTGCTGTATGGCCTTGCCCGACAGCAGGTAGGCATGGGCCATGACGAGGCTGGAGGGATTGGATGCCCAGGCGTTGCCCTTGAATCGCCGGTCGGGCGGTGGCGCCAGCGTGCCCTGCTGCGCCTGGAAGAGCATGTCGGCCCAGCCTTTGGAGAACTCTGCCTGAATGCTGGCCAGCTTGTCGGGCGAGACGCTGACCGGAACGGGCCATTCAGGTGAAGACGGGGCTTGCATTGCAGATCCTACACAAAACTCTTTGGCTGAATGTTGTCCTGCAATAAAGGCACTGTCAATCAGGGTAAGTCGCTAGGGTTTGACGTGCTGCCTGAATGTACAACTGAAAGACGAAGCAGGTAGGCTATTTGTCCGCCAGCCAGGCGACCGTCGCCATGCGGCCGGTCGGGCCGTCGCGGCGATACGAATAAAACAGGTCGGTGCGCGCATGGGTGCAAAGGCCGCTGGCCTGCACTTCGTGAATGCCGGCGCGCTTGAGGCGATGCTCGGCCAGCCCTGCAAGGTCGGCCTGCCACTTGCCGGGCCGGCCTGGCGCAAAAAACCGCGCGGCCGCGGCATCGGGCCCGACGAAAGCCGAGCGCACCTCTTCGCCCACTTCGAACGCCTGCTGGCCGATGGCGGGGCCCACCCAGGCTCGCCAGCGCGAATCGGCCGGCGCCCTTGCCTGCATGGCGGCCAATGTGTTCTCGAGCACGCCTCCCGCCAGCCCGCGCCAGCCCGCGTGTGCGGCTCCCAGCACCGACCCGCGCAGATCGCAAAGCACGACCGGCAGGCAGTCGGCCGTCATGATGCACAGCACACGCCCCCGAACGGACGTAATCGCCGCATCGGCTTCCGGCGGCGCCCCCCCGCTCGGGCCCGCATCGGCGTCGAACACGTCGACACCATGCACCTGCTCGAGCCACAGCGGGGCATCGGGCAGCATCGAGGCCAGCCGCTCGCGATTGACCGCCACCGCCCGCGCTTCGTCGCCCACGTGCTCGCCCAGATTGAAGGTGTCGTAGGGCGCCGCGCTGGCGCCGGCTGCGTGGCCCGCCGCCGACCGGCCTTCGGCGCCTTCCTCTTTGCTCAAGCGCAAGGTGGTGAAATAGCCCAGCCCCGGCCATTCGTCTCCCGTGGCTACCGGCATGCCTTGCCAGTTCACGATTCCCATTCGATTTCCTCGAGGGCTGCGGCAAAGTCGGCAGGCAGTTCTGCAGCAAAGGAAAGGCGGCGGCCAGACCCCGGATCGTCGAAGCTTAGCGCGCGAGCATGCAACATCTGCCGCTGCATGCCTGGCGAAGTCTTGCCGCCGTAAAGCACGTCGGCGACAAGCGGATGCCGCAGGCTGGCCATGTGCACACGGATCTGGTGGGTACGGCCGGTTTCAAGGCGACAGACCACTTCGGTAACCGGCGTTCCCCCCGGCAGGCGCCCCACCCGCTTCGGCTCGTAATGGGTAATGGCCTGCTTGGGCGCAATGGGCCGGTCGGTGGACATGCGCACCGGCACCCGCGCATCACGTCCGATGGCTTGATCGACGGTGCCGGCGGCGCGCAACACGCCGTGCACCAGGGCAATGTACTCGCGGCTGACGCTGCGGGCCTGCAACTGCCGGACAAGATGGGTCTGGGCCCGCTCGTGCCGCGCTACCACCAGCAGGCCAGAAGTGTCTTTGTCGAGCCGATGCACTATGCCCGCCCGCGCCACTTGGGCAAGCTCGGGAAAGCGATGAAGCAGGCCATTGAGCAGCGTGCCGCTCCAATTGCCCGCGCCCGGATGAGTGACCAGGCCGGCCGGCTTGTAAACCACGATCCAGTCGGCACTTTCGTCTACTATCCCGAATTCGACGGGTTCGGGCGCAAAGGCCAGCGCCTCTGGCGGCTGTTGACGCCACACGGTGATTTCATCACCCGGGCCGACCAGTTGCTTGGCACGCGCCTGGGCGTCATTGACCTGCACGTGGCCGCTTTCGATCCAGCCCTGCAGGCGGCTGCGGGAATGCTCGGGCATGAGCCTGGCCAGCACCTTGTCCAGGCGCTCGGGAACAGCCTTGGAAGGCTGGCGGAAACACAGGGGTTCCGGCGAAGTTAAACTGTCTGGATCGCTATTTGTGTCAGGCATGGCGACAAATCATATAATCTGACTGCATGCTAACACCAAGGACTATTTCGTGATTCGCTCCGACTCCCTATTTTCCCGCTTTTCCGGCCTGAAACACTGGTCGCGCGCCCTGGGTGCGATGGCTGTCGTCCTGGCGGTATCGGGCTGCGGCTCGTTCAAGTCCGAAGTCGACCCCACCGCGGGATGGAGCGCCGAACGCCTTTACCAAGACGCTCGCACCGAAATCAGCGACGGAAACTGGAACGAGGCCCGCACGCGGCTCGAAGCAGTCGAGGCACGCTATCCGTTTGGCGGATACGCCCAGCAGGCCCTGATGGACCTGGCCTACGTCAACTGGAAAGACGACGAACCCGAACAGGCGCTTGCCGCCATCGATCGCTTCCAGCAGCAGTATCCCAATCATGCGGGCACCGACTACATGCTGTACCTGAAGGGCCTCATCACCTTCACCCCGCCCAGCGCGGTGTTTTCCCGCTTCACCCGCCAAGACCCCAGCGAGCGCGATCCCAAGGGCCTGCGCGAATCGTACGAGGCCTTCAACGAGCTGATCAACCGCTACCCCGACAGCCGCTACGCTGAAGACGCCCGCAAGCGCGTCGCCTGGCTGGTTACCACCCTGGCCCAGAACGAGGTGCATGTCGCCCAGTATTACTACGAACGCAAGGCCTACGTGGCGGCGGCCAACCGCGCGCAAACCGTGGTCACCGACTTCCAGGGCGTGCCCGTGGCCGAGAAGGCGCTGTATATCATGTACTTGTCGTACGACAAGCTTAATCTGACCGACCTGCGCGACGACGCCAAGCGCGTGCTCGACCAGAATTACCCCGACAGCAAATACTACGAACAAGGCCTCGACGAACCCGTCAACGGCTGGAACCCGATCAACTGGTTCTGAAGCAGCAGTATTGCTGTCGATTGTTGCCTGCCTGAACGGCACCGTTCTGTATTTGAGCGGTGCCGTTCAGCCGTCGATGCAAGCCTACTTGCGCGCCGCGTAAAAGGCCAGCGCCTGCGCCGGGTCGCGGGTGCGCGCGAAAGGCGGCAGGCCGCGCCACAGCAGGCGCCCGTAGGGCTTGTCCACCATGCGCGTGTCGCCCACCATCAACACCCCCCAGTCGGTTTCCGAGCGTATCAGCCGGCCCGCCCCCTGCTTGAGGGCGATGGCGGCTTCGGGTACCTGGTATTCCATGAAGGGGTTGCCGCCATTGTTGCGGCACTGGTTCAGGCGCGCCTCCAGTACCGGGTCGTCGGGCGGTGCGAACGGCAGCTTGTCGATGGCCACCAGCGTCAGTGCGTCGCCCGGAACGTCGATGCCTTCCCAGAAGCTGGCGCTGCCCACCAG
>Ga0180216_1004744_pt1 | contig 10189 bp, 10 predicted proteins | sample eDN3rd37CBELigMG_FD_128879 | JGI IMG/M metagenome (GOLD analysis project Ga0180216, IMG submission 128879) | Enriched Miracle-Growth compost microbial communities from Emeryville, California, USA - eDNA 3rd pass 37_C BE-Lig MG (version 2)... ...
CGGCGGCATCGGCCTTGGCTCCCTGCGAAACCCACATCGTGGCCAAAACCAGAGCAGCGCTCATCATGGCAACCTCCATGCGGAGCCGTTCGCGCTCCATCCCGTTGTGCAACAAGCGGATGTCGGCCCATCGCGCCGGGGCGAATACTCGCCTCCGGTCGGCGGGGCTCGCCACGCGGTCAATTGTTGTTGATAGCCCGGGGCGAGGATGATCGTCAAGATTGCTTTTCACCGCGCCACGGCGCGCGGATCGGCCCGGCGGCGGCGCTGCGCCACGAGTCGCGGCGAGACGCTTGGATGAGAAGGCCGCCGCCCATCATCCTTCTCCCCCTGGGAGAAGGTGGCCGTAGGCCGGATGAGGGTTGTGGGGCTTGCGGAAAGAGCCCCGGAACGGAGCTGGCAGGGCGAGGCTCCCGCCGAGCCGGCGCTATGCGTGGGGCTCGGCGGGAGCCTCGCCCTCCCGGGAGCGTTCGACCCCAAAGGGGTCGTTCCGTCAGCCCGGGCCGAGACGGCCCGGGGATGGATGCCGGGGATGCCCATATCCCCCGTCCCCCGGTTCGGAACGGGCCGTTCGTCGCCATCACCCGGGGCTTCGCCGCCGGGCTGACGGAACCGTCCCTTCGGGACGCCGGGAGGGCGCGTGTCGGGCCCCGCGCGGCCTAAAATCCACGGCCTCCCGATTCTTTCAAAACTGCTTGCGCTGGCGGCTGGAGGGGATCATTAGGGCCTGGCGGTACTTGGTGACGGTGCGACGGGCGACTATTAGGCCGTGGCGGCCCATTTCGTCGACGATCTCTTCGTCGGAGAGGGGGGACTGCTTGTCCTCCTTGGCGACGATCTCAAGGAGCTTTTGCTTGATGGTGTCCCAGGCGATCTCCTCGCCATCGGCGGTGGTGGTGCCGCCGCCGAAAAACCGCTTCAGGGGGAAGATGCCCCGGGGAGTTTGGGCCCATTTGTCGTCGACGGCCCGGCTGACGGTCGTCACGTGGACGCCCACTCGGTCGGCGATCTGCTGCATCTTCAGGGGCTCGATGTGCTCCGGGCCCTTGTCCAGGAACGGCTTTTGATGCTCGACGATCGCCCGCGCCACCTTCAGCAAGGTGTTGCGGCGCTGTTCGATTGACTCGATGAGCCAGCGGGCCGACTGGATCCGCTTCTGGATGAACTCGCGGGCCGCGGGGTCGGTCCCCTTGTTGCGGAGCTGCTTTTGATAGTAGCGCGAGATCGACAGGTTCGGCGTGTGCTCGTCGGTCAGGCGGACGTCGTAGCCCCCCTGGTCATTCGGCTCGACGATCAGGTCGGGAACGACGTAGTGGGTGTTCTCTTGCAGGTTGAACGACGAGCCGGGGCGGGGGTTGAGCCGGCGGAGGTGTTCGATGGCGTCCTTGATCGTCTCCATGGGCAGCCGGTGCGCTTCTCGATGGCGGGGAGCCGGTTGTGCTGGAGGTCGTCGAGGTGGTCGGCGATCAGGATCCGCAGGATGTCGACGCGGGGGGTGTCCGGGGTCAATTGCAGCAGGAGGCATTCTCGGAGGTCGCGGGCGCCGACGCCCGGCGGGTCGAGCCGTTGGACGAGCCCGAGCGCCTCCTCAACCTGCTCGACGGTCACGTCGTGGCCGAAGTCGCGGGCCACGTCGTGCAGCGTGATGTCCTTGGGCAGATAGCCGTTGTCGTCGAGGTTGTAGATGATGTACTCGGCCAGCGCCCGGAGGGTCGGATCGGCGTCGAAGAAGCCGAGCTGCTCGGCCAGCTCGTCGTGGAACGACTGGGGGCGCGAGGCCATGTTCTGCATGGCCTCCTGTTTGCGGTCGCCCTCTTCAATCAAGGCCGCGCGGCTGCGGCGGGGGCCCTCGTCGTACAGTTCGCTCCAATTTTCGTCGAGGTTGATCAGGCTCTCGAAATCGGTCTGGTCGGTTTCGGGCCCCTCGGCCGTCTCGGTGGCCGTTTGAGGGGCGGCCTCGTCGGTCTCCTCATTAGCCGTCGGCGCCGTCTCGCGGAGGTCGACCAAAACCGGGTTTTCGCTTAGCTCCTGCTCGATGCGCTCCTGAAGCGCCATGATCGGAAGTTGCAGAATTTCCATCGACTGGATCATACGAGGCGCCATGCGCAGGCGCATCTCGGTTCGCATCTGCTGGGACGTATCGAGCCGCATGATCCATTCGTCTCCTTGAATTCCGTCACGCCGTCGACTCGCCGCGGCGGAGCGCCGAGACCCGCCGCGACACGACCACAGTACCTTAGCAAGTATTATGCCATGCGGGGCCCCAATTCAAGCGGGTGGAGGTCGGGACGCGCCGAAAAGAGCGGGACGCCCCGCCGAGGCGGTTTATTAAAACGGCTGTCGGCCGGTGATGGCGTCGGCGAGCATGTCGCGGCTGGCGAATTCGAGGGTGCTTCCCGAGGCGAGGCCCCGCGCCAGTCGGGTGATGGTCACGGGATAGCCCTCCAACCGTTTGGCGATGTAAAGCGCGGTGCCGTCGCCTTCGAGGTTGGGGTTGGTGGCCATGATGATCTCGCGGACGGAGCCGTCGCGGACGCGGGCTTCGAGCGAGTCGGCGGTCATCTGATCGGGCCCCATGCCCTGCAAGGGGGCCAGGCGGCCCAAAAGGACGTGGTAGACGCCGGGGAACGAGCCCGACTTTTCGATGGCCAGGAGGTCGCGCGGTTGCTCGACGACGCAGACGAGGCCCTGGTCGCGGCGGTCGTCGCGGCAGATGGCGCAGAGCGTCTGGTCGGCCTCGGTGAGGTTGTGGCACCGCTCGCAGTGGCGGACCTGCTCCTTGGCCGCCCGGATGGCGTCGGCGAGCTCGAGCGCCTCGGCCGCGGGGCACTTAAGCAAGTGGTGGGCGAGCCGCTCGGCCGATTTGGCGCCGATGCCGGGAAGCCGGCCGAGGGTGGTGGTCAGGCGGTCGAGCGCCGCCGCGTAGCCGGCCATGTCAGGCGCCTCCGGGACCGCCGAACGGGCCCCCCTGCAGCAGCCCCGGCGGCAAGCCCATGCCGCCGGTCATCGACGAGAGGGATTGCGCGGCGGCCTCGCGGGACTTGGTCAACGCGGCGTTGACTGCGGCGGTGACCATGTCCTCCAAAAGCTCCGCGTCGCCGTCGGCGAGCAATTTCGGGTCGATGCGGATCGAGACCATCTCCATCCGGCCGTTGACCGTGGCGGTGACGGCGCCGCCGCCGGCGGTCCCCTCCACCTGGACCTTCCCAAGCGCCTCGGCGGCCTTGGCCATGGATTCCTGGATTTTGCCGGCGTTCTTCATCAGGTCGGCGATGTCGCCCAGTCGTCCAAACACGAAGACCTCGCTTCCGACGCTTCGGGGAGCGTCCATCCCATCGGGTGATTGGTTGATTCGCGGATTTCCGGAGGGCGAGCTTTGGAAGGGTCTTGCCCTCCCGGCCCGGGGGCTCAGCGCGGGCGGTCGTCCTCGCGGTCGCCTTCGTAATCCAGGTGGAGCATCCGCGCCTCGAAGAGTTCAACGATCTTTTGAACCATCGGGTCGTCGGCGAGCTTGTCGGCGCGCCGGGCCTCGACGGGCGGGGGGGCGTCCGGCGAGTCGCCGGAGTGTTCGTAGCGAATGGTGACGGGACGGTGCAACAACGTTTGAAGCGACCGGGCGATGTTCCGCCTCGCGTCCTCGGTCGCGCAATAATCGGCCACCGAATTATACCCCGGCTTGGCCCCAATGACCAGGACGTCCGGCCCGTCCAGACCAATCGGCGCGGCCTGGCTGAGCCGCCAGCCGAGGTCGGTTCCAACCTTCTTGACCAGGGTCGGCCAAAGGTCGTGAATCGTCTGAAGATCCAGCGGCGGGTGATCGCCCGAGGGGGTGGGCTCCGGCGTCGGCGTGGGGGGCGGAGCGGGCCGGGATTCGGCCGGCTCGACGGCCGGGGCGGCGAGGTTCGCCGGCTTGCCGATGACCGTCTCATGGCTGGCGACCGAATCGGCGCGCGAGAGCCGCTTTTTGACGCTCGACGCCGGGGGGGCGTTGCCCGCCTCCAGGGCCCGCAGCCGCTCCATCATCTCGGAGAAGTCGGTCAGGTTTTCGAGACGGGCGACGCGGACGAGGGCCAACTCGGCGAGCAACCGGCCGTGGGCGACCCCGCGCATCCGGGCGCGGGCCTCGGCCAGAATCTGGAGGGCGGCGACGACCGAGTCGAGCGGCCAGTTCTCGACAATCTTCTTGAGCCGGGGCGTCTCGCGGGGAGAGACGGTCAAAAGCGTCGTCTCGGCGCCGACGGCCAGGGCCATCGCGTCGCGGAGGAAATCGAGCGCGCCGGCCAGCAGGTCGGAGGGCTGCACCCCCTCGCCGGCCGCCTGGTCCAGAAGCGTCAGGGCGGCGGCGGGGTCGCGGCGTGCCAGCGCCTCGAGCAGGTCGAGCAACCGCTCGTCGCTGGCGGTGCCGAGCCGGGCGTGGACCGATTCGACGGTCAGCTTCGCCCCGCCCGCGGAGAGAAGCTGCTCAAGGAGCGATTGGGCGTCGCGCATCGAGCCGCCGGCGCGGCGGGCGACGATCCGAAGGGCCTCGGGCTCGGCCTCGACCCCCTCGCGCTCGCAGATGGATTGGAGGGTGTCGACGATCGCCTCGGGCGTGATGCCGGCGAAGTCGAACCGCTGGCACCGCGAGAGGACGGTGATGGGGATCTTGTTGACCTCGGTGGTCGCGAAGAGGAACTTGACGTGCGGGGGCGGCTCCTCCAGCGTCTTCAAAAGCGCGTTGAAGGCGCCGGTCGAAAGCATGTGCACTTCGTCGATGTAGTAAATCTTGAACCGGGCGCGGCTGGGGCGGAGCGAGACGTTTTGGCGCAGCTCGCGCACCTGTTCGACGCCGTTGTTGCTGGCGCCGTCGATCTCAATGACGTCGACGTCCTGTCCCTCGGCGATCGCCCGGCAGATGTCGCAGACCTGGCAGGGGGTTTCGGTCGGGCCGTGAACGCAGTTGAGGCACTTGGCGAAGATCCGGGCCATCGACGTTTTGCCGACGCCCCGGGTGCCGCAAAACAAGTACGCCTGCGCCAACCGATTCAGCCGAATGGCGTTGCGGAGCGCCTGGACGACGTGGTCTTGCCCGACCACGTCCTCGAACGACTGGGGCCGGTAGCGCCGGGCGACGACGGTGTAGCCGCCCGACTCGGCCTGAGGGGAGGGAGCGGAGGCCGGGGCGTCGCTCTCGGCGTCGGCCCGTGATTTCGGCGCGGGTCCTTGCGACACGGGACGGTGCTCCATCGTTGCGGCCCCGTCGGCCGATGGCGGGGGCCTGGGAGAGCCGGGGAGGTTCTCCCGCGCACATGAAGGTGTTGCTTATGGCTGCTGCGTTCCCGCCCTGACCAGGTTCACAAACCCCCATTGCCCGGGTCCCCCCCGGCTCACCCGGACCCCCGCGGCGCTCGACGGCGCGGGGATCGGCGTGAAGTCCCATTGTTGGGAATTTCGGCCGCGGATGCAAGGTCAAGATCCGCGTGGCGCGGGCGACGATGGGATCCAAAACAGTCTTGTGGGGGCGGCCCGCCGTGGCCGCCCTCATGGGATGGCGCGCTCGCCTCGGCTAATCGTGGCGGGGCGGCCACGGGGGGCCGCCCCTGCGTCGTCCGGTTCTCGCCGAGCCGGCGCGGCGCTTACGGGTGGTGGTGGAACCCCCGGCGGCGGTGGGCGCTGTAGCGCTGGAGGGCGTCTTCGATGACGGGCTTGGCGACCTCGGAGGACTGGAACTCGTCGACCTCGACCGACTTGTTTTCGAGCATCTTGTAATCGAGGAAGAACCGCCTGAGCATCATCAACCGGTGGGGGGGAAGCTCCTCGGCCTCACGGAAGCTGTTGAACTCGGGGTCGCCGCACGCGACGGCCAGAATCTTATGATCCTTTTTGCCGCCGTCGATCATGGTCATCAAGCCGATGGCTCGCGCCGTGACCAGGGTCATCGGCGCGACGGCCTCCTGGCAGAGCACCAAGACGTCCAGCGGGTCGTCGTCTTCGGCGTAGGTCTGGGGGATGAAGCCATAGTTGGCCGGGTAGTAGACCGCCGAGTACAAGACGCGGTCAAGCCGGAGCAGGCCCGTCCGCTTGTCGAGCTCGTACTTGACGCTTGAGCCCATGGGAATCTCGATCAAGGCGTTGAATTCAAGCGGAAGGCGTTCGCCGGGGGTTACGTCGTGCCAGGGGTGCAGCATGTGTACGGATCCAAACCGCGAGGGGGAAAGCTAGCCATCGAGCGCCGGGGAAGCGGGCCGGCCGTAAGTCGCCCCAGTTTACGACATGCCGTATTCCTCGTCCATCGCCGCGCCGCCCGGTTCGCTCCCCAGCGCCCGCTCCAGCAGGTCTTCGGGGCATTCGCGCTGAAACTGGATGTGCAGAAAGACCCATCCGGGATTGGGGTGGGGGCTGACCCGCACGACGTGGCCGTCGACCCCCGCGCTGGGGTCGGCGACCAGGCCAAGCCGCAAAAGCGCGCCTCGGGGAGGGAGCCGGGGGATCAGGACGCCCGCGCCGCCGCGGCCGAGGTCCACCACCCGGGCCTCGACGGTGATCCGCTCGCCGCGGAGCATCCAACTGACGGTCGCCGCGGCCTGTTTGGGAGCCTCGCGCGCCCACTGGCGGCGCTCCAAAACGGGCGCGCGGCCGTATTGGGGAACATCACCCCGATAATTGCGTCGCCAGGGGATTGTCATGGGCGTCTCGTCCAATCTGGGCGGCATTTGCTATGGCGATCTCGCGGGAAACGGGTGCTCTTGCTGCCTGTTCTGCTTCGCGCGGCCCTCCCCGCCCGAGAACGCCGATCCCCTGATCGGCGTCCGTGATCGACGGGTCGCGCCGAACCCCCCGCTCCCGGCGCGAGCCGGAGGGGGGAGCCGATCAGGAGATCGGCGTTCCCGGGAGAGCCGCCCTCAACGTCGGGGGCCAAGCCGGGCTTCTCGAAGGGAAGTCTAGGTCGGATTTGGCCGGGCGCGCCGATTGGCGGGCAAAGTTGATTTGCGGGATCTAATCGAACCGCGCTTTGGTTCCCGGCGTTGGGAAGTTAGGCTGGAAGTAGTGGGCGCCGACGGCGGCGGTCGAGTTTTCCCGAGGCGCGAGGCGAGTCGGATGCGGATGTGGCGGTTTGCGGTGCAGAACTTGTTGACCAGGCCGGCGCGGACCGGGCTCGCGCTGATTGGGCTTTCCATCCCGATCGTGGGCGTGCTGGGACTGCTGAGCGTGTCGGCCGGGATGAAGAACCTCCTGGGCGAGACGCTGGGGCAGGTCCGGGGGATGCTGGTCTTGCGCCAGGATTCCCCCGCGCCGATCTTCAGCCACCTGCGGGCCGACCTCGGGGCGACGCTCCGCGAGGTGCCCGGCGTGCGGCTGGTCGCCCCGGAAATCTGGGAGCTCGCCCCGCCGATCGAGGGGATCAGCCTCTTCCGGAGCCTGACGAACCTCGAAAACTGGACCTCGCCCAAGAAGCGGATCGGCGGCATTCTCAGCGCCGCGGTGGTGCTCGGCCAGGACATCGAGGCGCATCAGGGGTCGCGGACCAACCTCTTTGACCGTTCCATCAAGGAGGGCCGGTACCTTCGACTTGATGATCGGGGCAAGTTTAACGTGGTGATCAGCGAGAAGGCGTCGCGCCGCTACCCGCGCGAGTCGGGCGAACCGCGGCGGGTCGGCGACTCGATCCGGGTCGGCGAGCAGACCTTCGAAGTCATCGGCATCTACGACACCGGCTCCATGCTCTTCGACGACATCCTGATCATGGACATCGACGTCGCCCGCCAGTTGGTGGGCCTGGCGCCCGAGCAGGTCTCGTGCTTCTACGTGGAGGCCGAGAACCCCGAGGAGGCCGACCAGGTGGCCCGGGCCGTCGAGAAGGCCGCGCCGGGGGTCGACGCCCTGGGCATGGAGGAGTTTCAGGCCAACTTCGGCACGGTGCTCGGCGACATCAACCAGGGCCTGATGCTGGTCATCGGCCTGGCCCTGGCGGTGGGGGTCGTGGGGATCGTCAACACGATGCTGATGAGCGCCATGGAGCGCGTGGCCGAGTTCGGCGTGTTGCGGGCCAACGGCTGGACGCGCGGGAACGTGCTGTCGCTCATCACCACCGAAAGCGCCTTCCTCGGCTTCGCCGCCGGCGTGCTGGGCTGTCTGATCACGCTGATCGCCGCGGCCGTCGCCAACCACTTCCTGACCGGGGGGCTTCACCTGACGATCAACCCCTCGCTGATCGGCATGTCGCTGGCGCTCTCGGTCGTCATGGGCACCATCGGCGGCGTCTACCCCGCCTGGAAAGCCTCGCGGCTGGCGCCGATGGAGGCGATCCGAGCGGGAGCGCATTGATTCGGGGCGAGTCGCAGGGAGGACGCGGCTTCCCGCCGTTGCTCACGGCGTCGCGGCAGGAAACGCCGACGCCGGCAGCCAACGGGCCGGCGGGTCCCAGGCCGACATGTCAATGTGCTTGTTGACGTAGAGGTTGTACGACTTGCCAAAGAAGAAGTCGCGGGGGTAGGTGGCGGAGGGGCGGCTGGTTTCGGGGTCGAAGATCCCGGCGTGGACGAACGCCTCGGCGATCATCTCCGAGCACCACCAGCGCGGGCGGTCGCCGTGGGGCTTGCCGACGAACCGGGTGCGGATCGGCCCGCGGACCCGCAGCGGCGTAACCTGGATCAGCCAGCGGGCCAGGGCGAACGGCTTGCCCTCCTGCCGCATGGCGAACTCGGTCAGCCGGGCCGACTGCTCGGCCGTCAGCGGCGTCTTCCGCCTGCGGATCCAGACCGAGTCGCCCTGCGCCACGTGCTTCGACATATGAGTGTGCGGGTCCAGGATCTGGACGTCCATGTCGAGCAGCGGCCCGGCTTCGATCAGGCCGAGCGTTCCGTCGGGCCTGGCGAAGATCATCCCCGAGTGATGCACCCCCTTCGCTCCGGCGATCGTGTGCCCCATCCGAAACCACATCCGGGGATCGGTGGACATGAAGATGTCGCCGGGTTGGGGCGAGTAGGGGGTGAAGGGTCCCCGCGCGTCGTCGTTGAAGCTGTACTCCGGCCTGCCGAGATAGGCGTCGGCCGGGGGGAGCCCGGCCGCCGTCCAGGCCGCCGCAACCGCCAGAATCGCTAAACTCATTCCTTGAGTTCCGTTGTGATTAGGGGAATCGGGGGGTTCCTCAGTTACATCGTCTGATCGGACGACCCGCTTGAATGGGCCGAACCGCCGAGAGACGCCCCGTCCGGCGCGGATTTCGCGTGTCCGAGACCCGCGCTTCCGCCCGGCCCCGCGACCAAATCGTGATGTTTTCGTGGATGAACGCGAGCATTAAAACGTGGTCTTATTATATGAAAAATTCAAGCGTTTTTTCTTGACGAACACGGACGCGGTTGCCAATGATCGCGTGGAGCCACGCGGCTTTTGGCGACTTAGCTGGTGCGACGGCGTGTCGCGCGTCGGCCGTCGCGTTGGCGCGCTTGATGGATCCTGTTTTTTGCTTCGCCGCCTTCAGGAGGACTCCACATGTCTCGCAGAGCAGGGATTTTGGCTTTTGTAGCCGCCGTCGCGGTCGGCGCCGCCGGAGCGGACGCCCGCGCGGGTTTAATCACGTACGTCGCGGCCCTGGACGGGCCGAGCGAGAGCCCCCCCAATTCATCGGTGGCGACCGGCTTCGCGCTGGTGGACATCGATTTGGGAGAGCACACGATGCGGGTGTTCGTTGGATTCACCGGTCTATCCTCCGAAACGACCGCGGCGCACATCCACAGCCCCACCGACACCCCGGGCGAGGGCACCGTCTCCCCCGCCACCCAGGTGCCCAGTTTCATGGGTTTCCCTCTGGGCGTCACCAGCGGGGTCTACCTTCACACGTTCAACCTGTTGGACGAAGCAACCTACAATCCCAGCTTCGTCGACGCGAACGGCGGCACGGCGGAGGGGGCCGAATCTGCGTTGTTGAGCCAGCTCGCTGAGGGCAAGGCTTATTTGAACGTCCACACCACGGAGTTCCCCAACGGCGAAATCCGAGGATTCCTGCGGGCCGTCCCGGAGCCCGGCAGCCTCGCCCTCATGGCGTTCGGCGGTCTTGGCGTCGGCGCCACGTTGCTCACCCGGCGGAAGCGGAGCCTCTGAGAGCGCGACGCGTCCGTCCGCGTTCCCACTGAACTCCGACGATTCCCCGTCTCCCCCCCGGGAGAGGGGATGGCCGGAACAGCCGGGTAAGGGTTGTCGGAATTCGAGA
>Ga0180216_1004745_pt1 | contig 10180 bp, 10 predicted proteins | sample eDN3rd37CBELigMG_FD_128879 | JGI IMG/M metagenome (GOLD analysis project Ga0180216, IMG submission 128879) | Enriched Miracle-Growth compost microbial communities from Emeryville, California, USA - eDNA 3rd pass 37_C BE-Lig MG (version 2)... ...
CTTCAGCACATAGAAATTCGGCGTGACGATGAAGGCCGGGCCGTGGCGGCCGGCGGGCATTAGCAGGAAACCTTCCGCCTGCGCCTCATGCGCCGGGAACGGCTTGCCGCCGATGCGGGCGATACCCATCGCCGCCCAGTCGGAAATGCGGCGACCGCGATCCCGCCCTTCCAGTGCGCAGGAGATGCTGTCGGGCACGGTGACCTCGAAGCCCCAGTCGCGCCCCTTCACCCAGCCGTAATGCGCCAGATAGTTGGCGATCGAGCCGAGCGTATCGGGTACGGAATTCCAGATGTCGGCGCGGCCGTCGCCATCCATGTCGACGGCATGTTTCACATAGGAGCTTGGCAGGAATTGCGGCTGGCCGAGCGCACCGGCCCATGACGAGCGCATGGACGCAAGCGGCACGCCCCGCTCGACCATCTGCAAGGCGGCCAGTATCTCGGTGCGGAACATGTCCTTGCGGGTCGCCATGAAAGCCTTGGTGGCCAGAACCTGCATGGCATTGTGCGGGATGCGAGCCGCGCCGAAACCGGATTCGCGGCCCCATATTGCGAGCACGATCCCGCCCGGCACGCCGAAGCGGCGCTCCACCGCCGCCAGCGTATCGGCCTGCGTGCGGGCGCGCTGCCGGCCGCCGGAAACGACACCGCCAATATGGGCGAAATAGTCGCCCGGCGAGCGGAACTCGGCCTGGTGCTGCGCCTGCGGCACCGCCGCCTCCTTGCCCGGCATGACCAGATCCGGCAGGTCCAGATTGGGGGTTACGCCCTTGAAGGCATTGTCGAAAGTCGCTCTGGATATTCCACGCGACTGCGCCTCCGGCCAGAGGTCGGCGGCCAGCCAGCGCTGGAACTGCGCATCGACGTTCTGCGCGGCAGCGGGCAGCGGGGCGAGAAGCAGGACGATGGAGAGCCAGAGAAGGCGTGTCAGGGAAAGCGCGCTCATACCCTCTCTCTTCCCCGCAATTGCGGTCAAAAGGCGGTGCGCGACTTGAGCGCCGCCGCGATCGTGCCTTCGTCGAGATAATCGAGCTCGCCGCCGACGGGAACGCCATGGGCGAGCCGGGTGATCTTCACGCCGAGGCCGGCGAGCTGGTCGGTGATGTAGTGGGCGGTGGTCTGGCCCTCGACGGTGGCGTTGACGGCGAGAATGATCTCGGCGACGCCGCCTTCCGCCACGCGGGCGACGAGCTGGCGGATGGTGAGATCGTCAGGTCCGACGCCGTCCAGCGGCGAGAGCGTGCCGCCCAGCACATGGTAGCGCGCATTGACGCCGGTGGAGCGCTCCAGCGCCCACAGATCGGACACGTCCTCCACGACGATGATGGTGGCCGGGTCGCGGCGCGGATCGGTGCAGATATTGCAGGGATCGGAGGTGTCGACATTGCCGCATGTCGAGCAGATGCGGACCTTGTCGACGGCATCGGCCATGGCGACCGACAGGGGCGCCAGCAACTGGTCCTTCTTCTTGATGAGGTGGAGGGCGGCGCGCCGCGCCGAGCGCGGCCCCAGCCCCGGCACCTTGGCCAGAAGCTGGATCAGACGCTCGATCTCGGGGCCGGCGATTCGCTTGGTGGACATGTCATGGATTTAAGGCATGTCGCGCAAAAGTGCGACGCATCTCGCGCAAGACGGCGAGAATGTCGCGCAGGCCGGCAGACCGATAGAAGTTATTCGGCGGCGTCGCCCGTCTTGCGCTGCCGGATCATGTCGCCGATCGCATCGGTGCGGGTCTCGCCACCGGCAAAGGAGAGCGCGGCGGCATCGTTTCCGGCATCGGTCTCGGCTTGCGGCGCGGCGGCGGTTCGGATCGCGGCTTGCGCATCGGCGGCAAGCTGGCGGGTCTGCGCGCGGCGGCTGCGCTTCTCGTAGAAGGCGTTGCCGCCGGCCTCCAGCACATAGTGCATGTTCTTGTAGGGGAATTTCAGGCCGGCCTGATGGAAGAATTTCGCCTTGCTGACGCGCGGATGGCGCTCGCCCCCGAGCACCGCGTCGGCGGCGGCCATGACGTCGGGCAGCGCCTTGGAGTTCATCTTGCGGGTGAGGACGCCGGGCGCGAACTGGTTCTTCTGGCCGACCACGCCGCAGATCGTATCGGGATACTCGTCCGCCCCGACACGGTTCATGACGACCGTGCCGACTGCGACCAGGCCCTCGCGGCTGGAGCGGCGGGACTCGAAGAACATTGCGCGGGCGAGGCATTCGCGGTCGCGCAATGAATGATTTACAGGACCGACCGAAGCCGTCTTCACGCTATCGAGAACGTCGGCGGTCTGCGTGCAGGCGGCAAGCGCCGTGGACAGGGCCACCGTGCAGGAGGCCGCGAAGCGAGTAAACAATACCCAACCCTCTCCGAAACGGCCCCCACCGTTCGGTCGCAAAAGAGCCTGCACATTTCGTCAAAAGCAAGGCAAGCCGCCTAAATGTCCGGTCAGGGACGGCCGATAGGTCAGAAAGGCAGCTTCATGCCGGGCGGGATCGGCAGGCCGGCGGTCATTTCCGCCGTCTTCTGCTGCATCACCGCCTCCACCTTTGATTTCGCATCATTATGCGCGGCGAGGATGAGGTCTTCCAGAATCTCGACCTCGTCCTCCTTGAACAGCGAGGGGTCGATCTTGAGCGAGCGCATCTCGAACTTGCCACTCAGCACGACGGTGACGAGGCCGCCGCCCGCATGGCCGGTTTCCTCCAGGCCGGCAATCTCCTCCTGCATGGCCTGGAATTTGGCCTGCATTTCCTTTGCCTTGCCCATCAGGCCGAGAAGGTCCTTCATCATGTTCTCCGTGATCAGAATTCGTCGTCGTCGGCCGGTTCGACCGGAATTTCGGGCGCGGCGTCGTCCGTCTCCGCCACCGCGTCGGGAATGCGCACGTCGATGATGCGCGCGCCGGGAAAGGTGGAGAGGATCGCCGCCACCGCTGGATCGCTGCGCGCATCCGACAGAACGCTCTCGCGCCGCTCCTCCTCGATCTCGGCCAGCGTCGGGCCGCCATTCTCGCGCGAGAGCGACACGACCCAGTGCCGGCCGGTCCACTCCTTGAGGCTGACCGAAAGCTCGTTGGGAAGGCTGCGCGGCGCGTCGTCGGTGAGGCTGATCTCGATCTGGCCGGTCTGGATCCGGACGGGACGGACATAGCGGCGCAGCGCGATCTTCATGCGCATGTCGCGCCGGGCCTCGGCCATGGCGACAAGATCGGCAATCGAGGAGACCTGCGGGGCGGGCGGCAGCTCAGGCTCCGGCGGGCGCTGGAACGTGACGGGCTCCGGAGCCCGCTCGACCAGCCTCATGGTGGCGCCGGAGGGCGCCCCGGACGGCGTGCGCGGTGCCGCGACCGCCTGCGTGGTTGAAGCCTGCGGCTGTGCGCCGCCAGCCGTGCCGCGCGCGCCATCGGAGGGGCGGGGCGCGGTCTGCGCCTCGCCGCTCTCCAGCATCTTCAGCGCCTCGTCCAGCGTGGGAAGGGTCGCGGCATGGGCAAGGCGGATGATGACCATCTCGGCCGCACTTGCCGGACGCGTCGCGCCCTGCACTTCCGAAATGCCCTTGAGCAGCATCTGCCAGCTGCGCGACAGCGCCCGGATGGAAAGACGCTGAGCGAAATCGGCGCCGCGCTCGCGCTCTTCCTGCGAGAGCGCGGCATCGTTGCGCGCCGAGTCCACGAAGCGCAGCCGGGTGACGAGGTGATTGAACTCGGCAAGGTCGGAGAGGATTGTCGCCGGATCGGCGCCCGAATCATATTGCGCGCGGAATTCCGACAGCGCGGCCGGAATGTCGCCGCCCATCACATGTGTGAAGAGATCGACAATGCGGGCGCGGTCGGACAGGCCCAGCATGTCGCGCACCGCCTGCGCGGTGACGGCGCCGGCGCCATGGGCGATCGCCTGGTCCATGATGGACAGCGAATCGCGCACCGAGCCCTCTCCCGCCCGCGCGATCATGGCGAAGGCCTCGTCCTCGACGGCGATGCCCTCCATCTGCGCGATGCCGCGCAGGTGGTCGACCAGAACGCCTGCCTCGACGCGGCGCAGGTCGAAACGCTGGCAGCGCGACAGGACCGTGATCGGCACCTTGCGGATCTCGGTGGTGGCGAAGATGAACTTCACATGCGGCGGCGGTTCCTCCAGCGTCTTCAGCAGGCCATTGAAGGCCTGGTTCGACAGCATGTGGACCTCGTCGATAATGTAGACCTTGTAGCGGGCCGAAACCGGCGCGTAGCGCACCTGCTCGATGATGTCGCGGATGTCGTCGATGCCCGTATGGGAGGCGGCGTCCATCTCGACCACGTCGACATGGCGGCCTTCCATGATCGGCTTGCAGTGCTCGCCCATCACCGCGAGGTCCACCGTGGGCTGGTCGATCGTATCGGTCTTGTAGTTGAGCGCGCGGGCGAGGATGCGGGCGGTGGTGGTCTTGCCCACGCCGCGCACGCCGGTCAGCATCCATGCCTGCGCGATGCGGCCGGAGGAAAAGGCGTTGGTGAGGGTGCGCACCATCGGCTCCTGGCCGATCAATGCGGTGAAATCAGCCGGACGGTATTTGCGCGCCAGAACGCGGTAACCCGTCGCGGCGGCGCCTGCTTCCCGGTTGGCGTCGTTCATGAAGCGGTCGCGCTCCTTGCTTGCAGGACCTTCGGGGTCGGCGACGAACCGCGCGAGTTTCGCCTCCGCGGCGCTGCTGCGTCAATGGCGCCAGGCGGCGCCGACGATACCGAAGAAGGCGGGAGGCTGGAACATGACCCGTTCCTGGCTCGTTAGGGCTGCTTCCTTCCGGACCTGACCCGGTTGGCGAGTGGATCGTCCACCACCAACCTCCCGCTTTCCATATCGGCAATCGGCGGCCCGAATGCAAGTGCCGATGCCGCCCTGCCCCGCCACGAAACCGATTGTCAGGAGGCTTCGCCGCATCTAGCCTGCACGCAATAATAATGAGGGGTACAGGATGTTGCCTGGCGGAGGAGCCGGCTTCGCGCTGGACCGCAGACTGGAAACGGCAAGCCGGGCAGCGATGTGGCTCGGCCTGTGCGAGTTGCGGGTGATGGACGAACGCCGCTGGCCATGGGTCATGCTGATTCCCCAGCGGCCCGGCATTCGCGACATGCACGACCTGACGCCTCTCGACCAGGCCATGCTGACCTTCGAGATCAATATGGTGGCGAAGGCGCTGAAGACGCTGACCGACTGCGAGACGATCAATATCGGATCGGTCAGCAACGATATTCCGCATCTCCATGTCCATCTCGTCGCCCGCTCCCGCGGCGATGAAGGCTGGCCGACGACCGTGTGGGACAGCGGACCGCAGGTGCCGTGGGAACGCGCGGAACTGCGCCAGTTCACCGACAGGCTGCGTGAGGCCATGTCGCTGTAATTCAGCGCGCGGCGGCCAGTCTCATTTATCCGGTGCCGGACGATTCCGTCCGGCTGCAAAATACTCTAGAACGCCGGCGATCAGGGGGACCGGTCAATGGCATTCAGGCTCTTCGACGCGCCCGCAGACGAAGCCTCCCGCTTCGTCGGCTTCGCAGGCAACCGCATCGACAGGCAGTCGGAGAACCGCAGCGAGGAGTCGCTGCCGAAGGCGCTCGATGATCCGCGCGCGCGGATCATGCTGAGCCGTGGCGGGCGGGCGATCCTGCGGGTCAATCCGCATGCCGAGATCGGCTTTTCGCGTTCCGCGGCAGCCAAGCTGGGCGCGCGTCTCGACCAGACGGTGCTGCTCGGCACGGATGAGGGCGGGCCGATCCTGATCGCGCCGACGGATATGGAACCCGAGGCGCTCCCCGACGGCTTCAAGGCGATCGACCACCGGTCCATCTATGTGCAGGACCTCGTTGACGAGGCGTGGCTGGGCGCACTCGGCCAAGGTGCGGCGCTGCTCGCCTGGCACGCCGCCAACCGCTTCTGCGGCCGCTGCGGCCAGCCGACCGAAATGCGGATCGGCGGCTACAAGCGCGTCTGCACGGGTTGCGGCGCGGAGATCTTCCCGCGCACCGACCCGGTGGCGATCATGCTTGCAGTGAGGCAGGACCGCTGCCTGCTCGGGCGCAGCCCGCATTTCGCCCCGGGCATGTATTCCACGCTGGCAGGTTTCATCGAACCGGGCGAGACGATCGAGAACGCGGTGCGGCGCGAGATCATGGAAGAAGCGGGCATCCGCATCGGGCGGGTCGTCTATCATGCCAGCCAGCCATGGCCATTCCCGCATTCGCTGATGATCGGCTGCTTCGGCGAAGCGCTCGACGAAGACATTGTCTTCGACGGGAAGGAACTGGAGGACTGCCGCTGGTTCACCCGCGCCGAGACGCGCGCGATCATTGCCGGCACGCATCCCACGGTCGGCGTCCCGCCCAAGGGCGCGATCGCGGCACATCTCATCCAGGCATGGGCGGAGAGCGACTGAGGCGGTTGCGGACCGCTTGCCACGCAGGCATTCCCGCGTGGCAAGCTGGTCAATCGCTACTGGATCACATGGATCGGCGAGCCGTCGCGGACGCGGTCGTGGAGGTGGATGATGTCCTGCGACAACAGCCGCACGCAGCCGCTCGACACCGCCTTGCCGATCGTCCATTCCTCGCCGCTTCCATGCAGGCGATAGAGCGTGTCCTTGCCGTCCTTGTGGATGTACAGCGCCCGCGCGCCGAGCGGATTGTTGAGGCCGGGCTCCATGCCGTGGCGATATTTCTCCAGCTCCGGCTGCCGTCCGATCATGTCGGCCGGCGGTGTCCAGCGCGGCCATTTGCGCTTGTAGGCGATGATGGCGCGGCCGCCCCAGGCAAAGCCGTCGCGGCCGATGCCGACGCCGTAGCGCATCGCCCGCCCGCCGGGCATGACGTGGTAGAGGAAACGCGCCGGCGTATCGACGACGACCGTGCCGGGCGCCTCGCCCGTCGGATCGTCGACCTCCTGCCGGTAATATTTCGGATCGACGCGGTCGATCCGCGCGGCTGGAATGGGGAATGGCTCGTCGAGCACGGGCCCATAGCCGAGCGCCACCGGATCGATGCGCGGCTTCGGCGGCAGGGCCGGCATCGGCGCCGGCGCAGGAGCGGAAACGCAGCCGGCGAGCGCGAGCGAGGTGAACCCGGTTGCGCCCAGCACGAAGTGCCGGCGCGTTAGACTGTTGGAACGCATGTGAAATCCTCTCGGGCGGCATGGCCACCCATATCGACATCCATGTGCGGCCGGGCGCGAAACGCACCTGCCGCACGGCAGCTTGATCGAAGGATTTCAGGCGCGCGGCGGCCGGAACAGGCCGTCGGCCAGGACAGGACCGGCGCAATGCTGCGATGAAAAGCGCGGCGCTTCCCTGCCCCTCGCCGGCAGGACGACGCCGGTTTCAGGCATGACCGCCATATTGAAATGACAGAGCATCGCCGAACGCTCCGCCTTCGACACGCAGCCGGATTCGTCCGCATCGCCAACGACGCAGATCTCCGCGGCGGCGAGCGCGGGGCGCAGTTCCTTGCCCAGGCCGGCCACCGAGGCGGTGACCGCGGCGGCAGGCAACAGGGCCACGGCGACCAGCAGGGTCAGGAGGACGGAAAGACGCTTCATGCCGGCGACATGGCCACAAACCATGTCGCTGGCAAGGAACAAAACCGCAGGCGGGATAACAAAGCCGTGTCCCGCCCGGCGTCAGTCGGCGAGCTTCCATTCCTCGCGCGAGGGGCTGCGCGGATAGACGCCGAGGATGCGCACCTCACGCGAGAAGAATCGCAACTCCTCAAGCGCGTTCTTCACGCCGGCATCGTCGGGATGGCCCTCGATGTCGGCATAGAAGAGCGTCGCCGTGAAGGCGCCGAGCTGGTAGCTCTCCAGCTTGGTCATGTTGACGCCATTGGTGGCGAAGCCGCCCATCGCCTTGTAGAGCGCGGCCGGCACGTTGCGGACCCGGAAGATGAAGGTCGTCATCATCGGCGCGTCGGGCGTGGCGCGCGCGACCCATTCCTTGCTCTTGGTCAGCACCACGAAGCGGGTGGTGTTGGTGTCGATGTCCTCGACATTCTCCTCCATGATGTCGAGGCCGTAGAGTTCGGCTGCGAGGCGCGGCGCGAGCGCGGCCATCGACCGCTCCCCGACCTCCGAGACGAGCTTGGCCGCGCCGGCGGTGTCGCCGGCGATGACCGGCTTCCAGCCATTGCGGCGGATATATTTGCGGCACTGGCCCAGCGCATGGATGTGGCTGTGGACGGTCTTGACCTCGCTGCGCGCCACGCCGGGCAGCACCATGAGCTGGAAATGGATCGGCAGGAAATATTCGCCGATGATGTGGAGGCGCGATTCGGGCAGGAGATGGTGGATATCGGCCACGCGCCCGGCGATCGTGTTCTCGATGGGGATCATGGCGAGGCCTGCCTTGCCGGTCTCGACGGCATTGAAGGCATCCTCGAAGGTGGCGCAGGGCAGCGGCTCCATACCCGGATACATGTTGCGGCAGGCAGTATCGGAATTCGCTCCGGGCTCGCCCTGGAACGCGATCTTGTTCATATTCATCTGTGACAACTTTCAGTAACGGAAATCAGGCGGCGCGACGCCGGCAAAGGCGCTCAGCGCTATCTAAATCGGCCGCCCGTGACGGAGCCCCTGAAAGTACGATAGAGCTGCAAAACCAGCCTCCGAACAGGTCTGCGAGTGGCAAAACGTCTCACTCGTCGTGGCCCTTATAAGTGTTGCAAGGCCGAAGCAAAAGACCTAGTTTCCGCGCAATTTCGCCCGCCCCTCCAGCGGGCTTCAGGCATGGTGCGAGCACGGCGGACGGATGTCCGCGGAACGGAGCGTTGAGCAGATGAACTCTTTCGAAATGAACAAGCTGATCGGCGCGTTCCTCGCTACCATATTCGTGATGTTCTCCGTGATACTGGCGTCCGATGCGCTGTTTGCGACGCATGCCCCCGAGACGCCGGGCTTCGCGATTGAGGTTGCAGAGGCTCCGGCCGGCGGCGGCGCGGCGGCGGAAGACAAGCCGAGCGCCTTGTCGCTGCTCGCTTCGGCCGATCCGGCTGCCGGCGAGGCCGTGTTCCGCAAATGTGCGGCCTGCCACACCGCCGACAAGGGCGGCGCCAACAAGATCGGCCCGAATCTCTGGGACGTCGTGAACCGCCCCATCGCCTCGCATGAAGGCTTCTCCTATTCGTCGGCGATGCGCGAATTCTCCGAAGGCGGCAGCCAGCATTGGGACTATGAGCATCTGAGCCACTTCCTCGTTGCGCCGCGCTCGCTGGTCAACGGCACGGCGATGGCTTTCGCCGGCATCAAGAATCCCCAGGAAGAGGCCAATCTGATCGCCTATCTGCGGTCGCTCTCCGACAATCCCGCGCCGCTGCCGGAAGCACCCGCGGCCGAGGGCGAAGCGCCGGCGGAAGGCGCCCCCGCAGAAGCCGCGCCTGCCGAGGGCCAGCAGCCTGCACCGGCAGAGGGCCAGCAGCCCGCACCGGCCGAGAGCCAGGAAGCGCCTGCACAGCCTGCGCCGCAGAATGATGGAAATTCGGCCGCGCCGACGCCTGCACCGGGCGAAGCGGCGCCCGCACCGGCCCAGCCCGCCAATTGATGACGGAAACGTTATCTCCATAACCTGCAAAAAGCCGGCATTTGCCGGCTTTTTCATGTGCGGAAGGACGTTATCCGGGCCGGGCGGTGCGATTTTGGCCGCCGCATGGCGTTCCATATGAAGCGAATCATGAAAATGCCCGATCTCGTTGTTTTTACACAGGTCGAGACGCAAAGCGGCTGCGCACCCCCGCCGGACTTGCTAGGCTGGGTTTCGCAAGACGCAGTATGAGGTGAGCAATGCACTTTCCCGCCCGCATAATCGGCGCAACGGCCCTCGGCGCGTTGCTGGCTTTCGCGAACGGGAGTGCGGCGCAGGATGCCGGCCAAAAGGAAGAGAAGGACGCCTGGCGAATCTCCTCCTCGCTGATCGAGAGCGACGCGGAGACGGAAAGTTTCGAGCGCTATCCATATGTCAATCCCGATGCGCCCAAGGGCGGCACGGTCAATGCGATCGCGACCGGCACCTTCGACAGTTTCAATCCCTTCATCGTGCGCGGCACGCCGGCAGCCGGCCTGACCAATTTCGGCGGGCTTCTCTATGAGACGCTGATGCAGCAGTCGACCGACGAGCCGGGAACAAGCCACGGGCTCATCGCCGACGCGTTCAAATATCCCGACGACTATTCGTCGGCCAC